>Ga0182015_10006990_pt1 | contig 11128 bp, 14 predicted proteins | sample 712P3MmetaG_FD_120478 | JGI IMG/M metagenome (GOLD analysis project Ga0182015, IMG submission 120478) | Permafrost microbial communities from Stordalen Mire, Sweden - 712P3M metaG | ecosystem: Environmental > Terrestrial > Soil > Wetlands > Permafrost | place: Sweden: Stordalen | collected...
ACAAATCTTAGTATTTCTTTTTTCTTTACTCTATATATTCAGAATAGCATTTCGCAATAGGCGGATACGACATTTTTTGAGATTTATTTTCGCCATGCTTTCAAGCAGTTACAGATTTTTTGTCAACATTGCCTATTGACAGCTTTTTCTTGGCCCGCATTTCAAGGCTCATTAGCTCTCGCCAAATGAAAAAGGCGCGCTTTGAGAGGCGCGCCTTACAAGAGCATTTCGTTTTTTCTTTACTCCATATATTCAGAATAGCAGTTTGCGTTGGGTGAATACGACATTTTCTGAACTTTATATTTGCCGCGCATTCAACCACTTGCAAACTTTTGGTCGGATTCGCCTATTGACAGCTTTTCCATCACTGCGGTTTCTTTCCACCAGAACACCGAACGGCAACCAGAAGCCCTACTTCTAAGAACCTCTCACTTAGCACGTCTAATACTTCAGGCAGTCTTCGCTGCACCGTCCGGCAATTGCAATGCAGCAGCCGCGCAGTCTTTTCCTGGCTATGCTCTTGCAAAATCAACCTCGCGATCAGCTGCTGGTCCCAGTATTCCAGGCGGCTCAGAATCTTCTCCACATCGCTTACAAAAATTACCCGATCTTCAAATGTGACTGACCGATAAGCTGTCACCGTGGCACGAAAGAATTCCTTTCCCACCATCGATGGCAATCGGCCGGTCTCAAGCGATGCCCTCATGTAACGACGCAGCAGCGCCACTGTTCTCTCCCGGTATTGCCCGATCTGCGGATTGCGGTCCAGCGGATCGTCTTCTTGCCACTCCTCCCTCCAGTTCGGCCTTGCAGGAATGTTATGTTTCTCAGGAAAGTTATGCGCCGGCAGACTTTGTACGGACAAGTTATGCGTCATATCCACGACTCGCTCACCTCCACATTTTTCCTTAACCTCTGCGAATCGCTTGCCTGGCAGCCATTTCGGCGGTAAAGACTGTGCTTCCGCCGCAATCCATTCCACAAAGTCGCTCATGCCAAACCTCCCGCCGTATCCAGGTCCCAGTCGTCCCCTTCCTCCTCACGCTCGTCGAACCTTGCTCCGCGTACTTGACCAAACATTTCGTCGTCCGTATTCGAGGATTTCTCTTCCTGCCAGCCCTGCGGCAACTCGGCCATCGCGCGCCCGCAGGCTACGCAATAGATCTGTCCACCACCCATCGGGCGCAACCATAAACCCCCGCAACGCTGGCAGTACTTCAGTTCGAAACTCAACTTTTCTCTGCTCACACTTCTCGCTTCCATCACCCCTCCAAAAACTTCAGGCTCAGTGGCGCGCCTGGGTTGACCAGCTCGGGTTGAATCGCTTGAGTTAACTGGCTTCAATTAAGCCCTGAGGTTGCGTAGCGTCCGCAAACGACAAAAGCCCCGCGCCCGGTTCCCCCGTCCACAGCGGGAACCAAGCGCAGGGCTCGTTTCTCTTACGATGACCTGCTTTGCGCTATTTAGTTATGTAAGCTCTTACCCCTCAATCGGACGCTTCATTCCTCCCTTCCCTCAGAACTCGCGTCCCAACATCGCTTCCGTCTGCCTTTGTCGAAAATATCCTTCCTCGTATCCCGACTTCAGCACGCTGCCATTTTGCACCACCACACTAAGCCGCCCGCTGAATTTTAAAGTTTTCAACAGGTGCTGCATCGACGCCGACAAAACCTCAGCCTCTCGCACTTTTCGTCGGAACTCGACGAAGTTCTTTTCTTCGTTGTAGTTATCGTTTGTTCCCATGATGAGTGAACCTTTGTAACCGGATTTGCTTGTTAACGTATCGCGATCCTATAACTCACTTTTTATAGGGTCAAGGTGATGATTATGCATTTGACACAGAGAGGGCGTAAACTGGCCTCCTCCGTCAAGGTAATCAGAACTTTGACGAGGAGGAAGGGTTTATGCAGGGACATAGCACCTTCGATATTGCGATGCTGGTTTTCGCCGCTCTTGCTGCGATGGCCGGAGTTGTCGCCATTTTGCCGCTTTTCGGATTCGATCTGCGAATCATCGGGAGGCCAGCGGTGCCTCTAGATCAGACAACACCCCGCACCACGAAGCGGGCATGGTTGGCGCTAGTGCTCGTACTCGTCAGCTTGGGGTTATCAACCGGGGCGTTCTATTACTTCTTTCATCCCCGAATCATAGAGAAGCCTGAGAGGGTTGTAGAGAAATCCGTTCCGACTCCATGCCCTGAGCAAAAAGCACCCGAAGTCACGCCTTTACCGGGAGCTAAGCCAATAAAGAAGGCGGACCATATGGAAGCTAATCCGACCGGGCCTCCTATTGCCCGTGCGCCTCTTCAACCTCTAAGCGGCGGTATTCAGCAGAGCAATTCAGGAGGAGTTAACGTCCTACAAGGCACAACAGGCGAGAACAGCCCGATTATCAATAGCCCCGTTACCGTGGGGAATGTCCCGAAGTACATCCCCCCGCAAGATGCACTTACGCTCACAGATTATTTGCTGAAGGCGAAGGGGAGCGCACAGAACATAAAGATTTCCATTCGGGCGGATCAATTCACTCGCGCGTCGCCATTCGTAGATGAATTTTATTCACTTTTCAAGGACGCTCAATGGCCGATGAATGGAGCTGGAGTTAGCGACGTAATAACATTCGGATCAGGGACCCCCCAGAGATTCAAGGGTGCCGTTATCAGCATGAAGGGCGATCCAGTTAAGCCCGATGAGCAAGTTCAAGTCAATCCGGGGGAGCCTTTGTTTTACATCGGGAATGTACTCAAGGCGCTCAAGGTACCAATCATACTTTCACGCGAACAGACGTTGGACGCTGGAGTCATCACGGTGCAGTTCGAGGGCGGATTTCCAGATGGTGATAAGTGACAGGCTTTCATGCGGGGGACGCAGAAGGATGCTGACCTTGGTGACGTTTCTACAGCAGCTCGAAAGACAGAGACTTAACAACCATGGCCTATAGGAGACTAGACCCCGGAATCCGAAGGATCGTAGAGATTCTAAAGGAGAACGGCATTGAGACTTTCGAGTCCTGCGAAGGTGGTCCCGGACATGCATACTTTGAGCCGACCGTTTGCTTTTATGGTCAGCAGTCCGAAGGATTCAAGGCTTTGGCGATTGCGCTCCAAAACGGCCTACGGGTCTCCGAACTGAGGCGCTATTACAGCGTCGAAGACGGAGAACCCGTTGGGCCGAAATGGGCTATGACATTCATCCTGAAACGGAAATAGGTTTATGCGTCTCCGTCGAGTTTTGCGCAGTTCTTGCACTTTGCCTTGTTGCCGGTTCCCGCGAGTCGGTCGTACTGAGGAACCTCCGCTCCGGCACCGCACTTATCGTTATCGTGGTAATGAGGTTCGTTCTTGGAGTTGAACGGCTGAACTTTAGCCATTGTGATTATTCCTCCTTGTCATTCGAATTATACGACTTTTTAATGGGATCATTTCCCTGCCGGGATGCAGGACGTTTGTGCCATCGAATCTATTTGGTGGTATAACGGACTGCGAAGGGTGGCGGAGGCTAGGTGAGTCGAACACCGTTCCTGTGAGGGGACTGCGGTTTATAAGACCGCTCCTGGTACCGACCAGTTAGCCTCCCGCCGCCTGAAATGCTAAGACAAAGAAAAGTCGAACATGCACTAAATTCGGTACCTCCCCTGTGGATTTAGTGTGGAAAGCGACAAAAAGCTGTGCAGGACCTGAGGAATAACGAGAGGCCACAGACGTGAGTACCGCAAAAAGTCCGAAAAAAGCGAAGTCGGCAAGACCGCCACAGAAGCGGCTCAGAGTCGATAAGAACGTATTCGATGGAGTTTTAGAAAAGTTGATTCAATCGAAACCCGTGAAGAGAGCCTAAAATGAGGTGAGCATGGGAACACAACAACCTACACCGTCACAACCTCCTCAACCACCACCTGCTTCACCGCCGCCACCACCTACAGCCAAGACGAGCAAAGAGAAGCGAATTGAGCTTATTGAAGCTCTGCAGAAAGAGCGCGGGACCTATGTCATTTCCTATGTAACGAATACCAGGGCAAACCTTGAAACTCAGATGGCCATGGATTCGATCCGCAAAGTGTATGACCATCTTCAGTTCCTGACTAAGCCTAAAGACGACGCGAAAATTGATCTTTTCTTGCACAGCAATGGTGGCGACGGGACAGTGCCTTGGCGGTTGGTCACACTGATTCGAGAGCGTGCGAATAAGTTCTCCGTGCTCGTTCCCCACAAGGCTTTTAGTGCCGCCACCTTGACAGCGCTCGGCGCGCATGAAATAGCCATGCATCCAATGGGAATGCTAGGGCCGACTGATCCGACTGTTACGAACAGTTTCAACCCGCCTGATCCAGTTCGTCCTGGACAAAATCTTGGGATAAGTGTTGAAGACGTTACGGCCTACATTGCCCTAATCAAGGAAGATGCCGGCATTCAGCATGAAGATGAACTGGTACAAGCCTTCAAAATTCTGGCGGAGAAAGTTCACCCACTTGCGCTCGGAAATGTGAAGCGGTCTTTATCGCAATCTCGAATGATGGCACGGAAACTGCTCGCTTTGCATATGAGCAAGACTGCAGACGAGCATGCCATTGAAGAAATCGTAGACAATCTGACTTCAAAACTCTTCTATCATGGGCATCCGATCAACCGAAAAGAGGCCAAAGAACAAGTTGGATTGAAAACTGTCGTAGATCCGCCGACGAAAGTCGAGGAGTTAATGTGGGATTTGTATCTGGAATACGAGTCAGAGATGAAACTGGAAGAACCCTTTAATCAAGTTTTTGAGTTTCTTGCACAAATACCTAACGTGACTGCTGCAGGGGCAACGACTCCTCCAGCCACAGCTAAACTGGCATATGTGGAATCCGTTAACCGCACAGACGTTGTCAAACTTGAATACGAAATCAGAGGTGCCCCAGCCCCTCCCCCTATGGCTGGCATTCACGTACAGTTACTCACACTCCAACAACGATGGGAAACTGAATGAAAACAGAGCACATCTTGCTATTGACAATACGGTAGCAGAACCCTAAAATAATGAAGATTATGCCTTGGGATGACGTTACTAGTGTGCCTGCCTCGCGTTCAACAACGAACGCAATCCCATACGCTTCTGCGTCCATCATCCCGCAACGCTTCAATAGTATATCGCAGCCGGCGAGCACGCCAATCGTGCGTCCAGAGTTGAATTCTATCACTCAAGTAGCATCCCGGCAGTTGTCGGCTCAGACTTCCAATCTTATTTCTCTGTAGAAAAATTAGGCCGCACAAACGGCGTAAACGCATTCTCCTCGATCAGCTTGCTATACGGCATGGGCTTTGCGCCAGCCATCCGCATGACTGTGTTCTCGAATAATTCCGCATCTTCCCGCCGATTGAACCTGTAGGAAAATTCGTTCAAATAGCGTTGCAGGTGCTTTATCGAAAGCTGGTGGTACGTGCCCATGACGGCGCGTTTCAGCAGTGAGAACGAGTTCTCTACGGTGTTCGTGTGGATGTGGCCTTTAACATATTCGCCACTCTCATGCTTGATACGCGAGTGAGGAACCTTGTGGAACTTGGTTAGCCGGAAATCGTAGATGCGCGATTCGTCCGTCATAATCGCTTTTGCGCCCTTGTGGTCAACGTGCTGGGCGATGGCTTCATAGACCGTGCCTTGCCGGTTGTCTTTGACCTGGACGAGCCGGAGAGGACCACCGCGCTGCCGCATACCGATCACCACGTCTTTGTTCAAGAGCTTGCGCTTGTTGCCGCGCTGCTTTCCTCCAATGTAGGTTTCGTCGATTTCTACGGTGCCAGTCAGCTTCAGGCCATCAGGGTCAAGCATGGCTTCGCGAATGCGGTGCGCCAGATACCAAGCGGTGCGGTAATTGACTTGGAGATGACGCGATAGTTGCAAGGCGCTCATGCCCTTCTTTGCGTCTACGATGAGCGCAATCGCCATATACCACTTATCCAGCGAGAGGTGGGAGCCGTTGAAGATCGTTCCCGTAGTGGCGGAGAACTGCGCTTTACAGGTTTTCTCTAGACACTGATAGAGCTTGGCTCGTTTGTTGTCGGATTTCTTCGTCACAGTGCGTGTGATGCGGGAGATTTCCTTTGACCCGCAAGTGAGGCAGCGCACCCCATTCGGCCATCGCTTAGCTTCGAGATATTCTAAGCATTGCTCCTCGGTTGCAAAAGCCTTGGTGACCTCTATCAGTTTCATGCAATAATACTAGCAAATCGCGATATTCTGTGTCAAGTGCATAATCATCGTCAAGGTTGATATACCCTTCGGGCTGTGGAAATCGCCGCTAATTAGCAAATTGCTATACCTTGCATGCTATACTCCTAGCTATGAAATTTCGAGTGCTTCAAGACAAGTTGCGCGACACTCTTTGGGGGCGCATTGAAGAAGGAGATCTCACTGGCCTCCGTCTGGCGCAACAAACCGGATTCAAGCAGGCTCACATCTCCAATTTTCTCAATCGCAAGCGCGGCTTGAGCCTCGAAGGCATGGACCGCGTCCTCTCCGTCCAGCATCTCTCCGTACTCGATCTGCTCGATCCTTCCGAAGTCAACAAACGCGCTTCCATCCTTCCTCCCAGCAATGACGAATTTCAGAACGTCCTGTTGACCGACGCCACCGTCGCTGCCACACAGCCTCTCCTCACCAGCATGCACGTCAGGGAAATGTTGAAATTCAAGAAAACCTTCCTCAAGAAGCTGAAACCAGATACAGAAGGCAATCGCGAAGACTGGGAACGCTTCGTCTTAATTAAGGTGGACCACACTGAAGGAATGAGCATGTACCCGCGCCTTATGCCTGGCGCAACTCTACTTATCGACCGGCATTACAATTCGCTCAAGCCCTACCGCAAAGGCGAGCCTAACTTATACGCCGTTCTCAAGGACGGAACTTGCACTGTGAAATATGTCGAAACGGCCGGGAACAACCTGATCTTGCGCCCCCATAACCAGGCCTCTCCAATCGAAGTGATCGTTGCGGAAGATGGAAAATCCCCGGCGGACTACCTGGTGGGCCGCATCTGCCACATTGCAATCGAAACCTAAGATTCTTTAACTTAGGGCGCCCGTTCTCATTAGTCTTCCGCTTGATGTGCTGAGAAGTGCGACTGCAAGCCAGCGGCTCTCCTACTCCGGATTCAAACCATCAAACATCTTCCAGAGCTTGTCCGCAGTCGCCCGGTAAATCACATATCCCGTCCCCACATCGCTGGTCTTTCGGAACAACAATTCTCCCAGCCCATCTCCATCGGCATCCACCGCATCGATAAGTTCTAACTGTGGAGTTACATCCAGATGATATTTGTCGGTAACTCCGGAATACAACTTCCGTAAGTCGCCATAAATGTCTGTCCGCGCCACCAGCGTGATGTTATAAGGTCCAGCCGTTCCACCCGCCGCTGATGTCCCAGCCTCAGTCCAACCTGGGATACTCGCCACCGCGGTCAAGATCATCACCGGCTGATTCGTAAGCCACAAATCAAATCCGTGGAACTCCACACTCTCCAACACCGGCTTCGCCTGTTTAGCCCCTGCCTTATGCCCAGCTGCCGTCTTAGGGCCCACCGGATTCGCCGAAATGTGATTTTTCGCCAGCGCCGCCACATACCCTCGCACTTCATCTGCTGCCAATGCCAGCATCTGCTTCCGCCGCTCGTCTTCTTCTCCAGTCTTCCAAAAAAACTTATAGGATTGTGGCTCCGGCCCAGCCGCATCTGAGATTGCCGGAACCAGTCGCACCGGCGCTCCCACTGCCGTAGCCCCCGCTGCCGATGTCCCAGCCGCCGCCTCGCCTCCCGCAGGCGCTTTCACCGCTTCCTCTTTATCCTCCGGCGCTGCCTCCGTCGGCTTGCCCCGTCTCAGCGTCGGCCGGTAATAATTTTCCGATGCCTCATCCCCTGACGTCTTATTCTTTGAACTCTGATCCGGCGTGGTCTGATCCGGCGCCGTCTGTTCCTTCGCCGTACTATCTTTCTTGTCGGCGGGAACGTCGCCCGTAGTCTGGCCCGCTCCCTTGTCCGCAGGCTTCTCCCCTGCTGTCCCAGTCGGCGTCCCACTCGATGTCCCAGTCGGCGTCCCGCTCGCTGGTGCACTCCCCGCACCAGCCCCAGCCTCCGCCGTCTTCGCTCCCTCTTTTCTCGTCAGCCGCGGAGGCTCATCCCCGCTGTTGTCCATCCCCACCGGCACATTCTCCGCTTTCCGTGTGGTCTTCAGCGCTTCACTTCCTTGCGGCAAATAAGTCCCTGTCCCCACCCATGGATTCGCCCCGCCCGTATTCTTGCTGTGCAGCGCTCCATTCACCGTGAACAGACCCTGTGAATCCCCAGTCTGCTCGGCCTCATACACCGTCCCAGTTTCCAGAGCCATCGGCACCGGGTCGGCCTTATACGCGCTTGCATCGTAAAATCGGCCGTTGATCAGAATCGCGACCGGAATCAGATCCCCTTTTCCGCCGCTGTTCAGCTGCAAAATTCCCACCGCGCGAGGCTCTTTCCCCCTCGTCTTCCGCGCCGGCTGCGGCCGCGTCTTCTGTGGAATGATCTCCGGTCTCTCTTCTTGCGCAAATGTCCCCACCGCCCCCACACAGGTCGTTAGCAGGAAGAGCACTGCAAGCGATAAAATACGGTATAAGGATTTTCTGGAGATAACTCGTCCTCGTCTCGGCGCCGCCAGCCCGGATTTCGGTGACGCCCTCAATTTAGATTCCAGCCCAAACGAAATGAGATGCCCATGACCCCGAATACCACGAACCTCAGTCTCGATTCTCTCAATATCAAAAACCTCAATATCAATGATAAAGCCCCCGACTTCGCTTTACCCGATGAGAACGGAAAAGAGATTTCTCTCAAAGATCTCCGCGGCAAAGTAGTTGTCCTCTACTTCTATCCCCGCGCCGATACTCCAGGTTGCACCGTCCAGGCCTGCGCCTTCCGCGACACCTACACTCAGATTCAAAAGACCGGCGCCGTGCTTCTCGGAATCTCCCCCGACACATCCAAAGCGCAAAAGAAATTTCAGGATAAGTTCCAGCTTCCCTTTTCCCTGCTCGCCGACGCCGACAAGAAAGTCGCCGAAGCCTACGGCGTCCTCCAGCAAAAAAATATGTACGGCAAAAAAGTGATGGGTATCGCCCGCACCACCTTCATCATCGCTCCTGACGGCAAAATCCAGCACATCTTCCCCAAAGTAAAACCCGAAGGCCACGCCGTCGAAGTCCTTGCCTACCTGAAAGAATCCGCCAAAGGCGCAGCCTAATCGAATCAGAAGAGCGATTCTCGTATTCGGATTACTGATAGTTCCTTGCGGAAGTTGCTGGTAGAAGTTGAAACCTGAACTCTGCTTTATGGAAGAGACGTTGTTAGCAACGTGGAAGAGCGGCGCTTCAGCGCCGCGGATCGTTCCCAATGAAGATCTGGGCTTTAGCCCCAGTCCCACCCCACTTCCCCGCTCATTCTTCGCCCGGCACTCCCGCCGCGTCGCTCGCGATCTTCTCGGGAAACTCCTAATCCGCAACAACCCACCTCTTCTCGCCGCCCGTATCGTTGAAGTCGAAGCCTATCTTGGAGAAAACGACCCCGCCGCCCACGCCGCAGCCGGAAAAACTGCGCGCAACGCAATCCTCTTCGGACCTCCCGGCTTCGCCTACGTCTACTTTATCTACGGCAATCACTATTGTCTGAATGTCTCCTGCGAGCCCGAAGGCAAAGCCGGCAGTGTCCTCTTCCGCGCTCTCGACCCCTTGCACGGTATCGAAGAAATGGCTCGCGCGCGAAACATCGCAATCCAAACTCCGCGCGATCTCTTCCGCCTCACCAGCGGCCCCGGTCGCCTCGCCGCTGCATTCGCCATCACCCGCACCCGCGATAACGAATGCGATCTAACCTCCCCGAGCTCCGGATTATGGCTCGGCGAAGACGGCTTCTCCTCCAAAACCATCACAGTCTCCCCCCGCATCGGCATCCGCAAAGCCGCCGACCACCCTCTCCGTTACTTTCTCGCCGGAAATCCATTCGTCTCCGGACCCAAATCCCGAGCTTGACTCCGCGTAGGCGGCCCAAGCACGCTCCTTCGTCTAACCCGCCGCCCATCCTTCGTCCACCTTCGTGCCCCTCTGTGGTTCAACTCTTTTAGTCCATTTCAATTCATTCCCGATTTCCCGGCATCCACCGAAAGCGTAGGATCATCTCAGAATAGGATCATCTCAGAAGTCAGAAGAAGGAACGTCACTCTTGCTCCAGTTAGTCCCATCCCGCGCTTCGATCGTTGCCCTCTTTTTGGCGGCTCTGATTTTCCCGCCCCCGTCACAAGCCGCCGACACCACCGGCCGCATGCCGGATCCTTCTTCCTCCCCATCCAACATCGTCATCGGATTCGTCGGCGGATTCGTAAATCACGATAATCCCCATCACGCCCCCGTCTTGCTCGCCCAGCGAATTCGCCAAACCGTCCCGGCCGGTACTTACATTCGAGTCTTCGAAAATCGTCGCAGAAAACAGGCCTTCCAGACCATCATTCGCTTGCTCGACGCGAATCACGACGGCATCCTGTCTGAGAACGAAAGACAGCGCTCCCACATCGTGCTCTTCGGCCAAAGCTGGGGAGCGTCCGCAGCCGTGTCTCTTGCCCGCGATCTGCGCCGCGCCGGTATTCCCGTTCGCCTCACCGTTCAGGTCGATAGCGTCGCCAAGTTGTGGCAGAACGACACCATCATCCCAGACAACGTTGCCGAAGCCATCAACTTCTACCAGACCGAAGGCATCATCCATGGCCGCCGCCGAATCATCGCGGCCGACCCTGCAAAGACTATGATTCTGGGAAACTACCTCATGGACTATAAAAAGAGTCCCGCGCAATGCACCGAATACCCGTTTTGGGACCGCGTCTTCACCCCCGGCCACATGCAGAGCGAATGCGACCCCCAACTCTGGTCGCGTATTGAAACCCTGGTCGAGCAGCAACTATCCCCCACCACAAACTCCGCCGCACTCCAGTAGAGAGTTCTTCTCAACTTAATGTGGGTGCCCCTCGATAAGAGTGAAGGCGGTGTCAAGGACAAAAATATCCTATCGGTGTTTTCGGCACCGCTTTTTTGGGGGCTGGCCCAGCCTTTTAGCACCGGAGAAGAGGGTGCCCCATCCTTGCGCG
>Ga0182015_10006991_pt1 | contig 11127 bp, 11 predicted proteins | sample 712P3MmetaG_FD_120478 | JGI IMG/M metagenome (GOLD analysis project Ga0182015, IMG submission 120478) | Permafrost microbial communities from Stordalen Mire, Sweden - 712P3M metaG | ecosystem: Environmental > Terrestrial > Soil > Wetlands > Permafrost | place: Sweden: Stordalen | collected...
AAGGCCCGTAACCAGATTGGATACACTGGTTAAGACTTTGTTCCCTAAGTAATGCATCAATGGGACGCCGGAGCGTGGCTTTCCCAGAAATCGCGAACCATAAACGACGTCCGCCCTGCCTTCATCGATGGGTTGGATCAGTTTGGCGTATTCGACGGGACTCAATTCCAGGTCTGCATCCTGGATAATCACAATCTCCCCGACAGCTTCTTTGAAACCGCGTCGAAGAGCGGCTCCCTTTCCGTAGTTTGTAGGCTGAAAAAAAATTCTCAAGCGTCCCAGATCTCTCAACCGGTCAACCCCTGACCACAACGCTCCGGCAGGCTGGTCTCCGGGAGCATGAAGCTCAGAGGAATTATTGGCGGAACTCACTAACTCAGCCAGCAATTGCGTGGTGCCATCGGTCGAGCCATCATCCACAATGATGACTTCTTTGCTTATATCCACGCTGCAAACTTGCTGTAGAATCTCGCGAATCGTGGCTTTCTCGTTATAGACCGGCATTACAACCGAGAGATGAGGACAAGTTGGAGGTTCGGCGGTCGAGTCGAGTTGGAGCATCGGGCTTGGCCGTGTCGGGTTCTGAGCTGGCGCCGAGTTTCCTCGATCCGCGGCTCGGTTATTACCCAGTTGTTCGCCCGTCCGAGGGGCTGTGTTCGAGCCTAGCGCCACCCGAGATGTTATCAGAGAAACGACGTCCGCCGACGAAGTCTTCGTCCACGTACAGTGAACATCAACGGAGAAGCCATTCGCGTCTATACCGCGATTCGGCGAAGGCGATACCCCTGAGCAAGTGTAAACAAACGTATTCACGCTGACAGCTCACAACATTCCTGAAGGTACCAGTCTCAGGCCCTGGTGCCGGCCGCTATTCGCTCCGAATGGCGCTTTTGATCCGAAACCGGTGTCAAGTTGCTGTATATAAAAACTTTAGCTAATGTCGGTACCAACCATCAGGCAGGGAGCAGTTTGGCGTCCTACATGCCATAGGAGAAGGCGTACGGTCTTGTCCCAGGCCGTCTCTTTGGGATATGCAGGAACAGGATCACACTGGGCAGGAACGGCAAATCGATCGAAGGAGAATACAAGTATGAAAAACCTAGTTCTGAACTCAATGATTCGCCTGCACAAAGATGAGGCAGGTCAGGGTCTGGTGGAATACGTGTTGATCCTCGCCTTGGTTGCGTTCGCAGCCGTGACGGGAATGAACAGCTTGGCGACCGGTCTGAACAGCGCCTTCCTGGCAGTCGATTCTAAACTTACCAGCGCACTGGGCTAGAAACGGTAAGAACGGTAAGAACGAAAACAAAGCTCGGTTTGCCCTGCGCTCAATGGAAGCGCGGGGCAAGTCGAAGAACTGCGCGGAAGACGAGGAAACAATGCAAATACAACTCTTAAACGCATGGGTACGCCTGCATCGTGACGAGGCGGGGCAAGGTCTGGTCGAGTACGTGTTAATTCTCGCTCTGGTTGCGTTCGCGGCCGTGACGGGAATGAATAGCTTGGCCACCGGTCTGAACAGCGCTTTCCTGGCTGTCGGCAGCATGTTGACAAGCGCACTTGGCTAGAACTGCTTCTGTGGGGTTCTTTTGCCCTTGCGAAAATTGCAAGGGCAAAGAACCTGTAGTGTGTAAATTTACCGCCCACCCCCGATTGAATAATCCAGGAATGCAAGTTGTCCAGTATGAGTGAGCAGCCGGTGGAGCGATATCTGTTGATGTGCGCGCTAGCGATCGCAGTTGTGGGTGCCGTGAAAGATGTTCGTGGGGCGCGCATACCAAACTGGCTGACCTATAGCGGACTGGGATCTGCGCTCGCGGTCCGAGGCGTCGTGCTAGGATGGGTCGGACTCAAGGGTGGCTTTGCCGGTTTGCTGTTGGCTGGCGGCATTTTTTACGTTCTCTTCCTGCTGGGAGGGATGGGCGGGGGGGATGTCAAACTAATGGCCGCCGTCGGAGCTTGGGCCGGAGTTAAACAGGCAGAGACTATTCTCATCGGCAGTGCCATTGCGGGCGGAATTCTCGCTGTCTGGTACGTGCTGGCTTATCGGCAACTCGGGCAGGCACTTCTGAACACCTTGGCACTGGCTCAGCATCATTTGACTTCGGGACTGCGCCCCCATCCCTATTTGAATATTAAGCAGCCAGGTACGGTGCGAATCCCCTACGGATTAGCGGTTGCGGTTGGAACGTTAGCTTGTGTTGGCCATGCTTTTTGGCGGAGGTGATTTACGGACCTGCGACGCGTATTAACGGCTTTGTTAACGGCCTCATTATTGGCTGCTGTCGTTACCTATATTTTTGTTCGGCGGGTGCGGTCAAGCAATGCCGACCGCAAGGTCACGCGGATTGTCGCCGCCGCCTCTGATTTGTCTCCTGGGATAACTCTGTCGGCCAAAGATCTGGTCCTGGCTGAGTGGCCGCTCGAGATGCAATTAACGGGTTCTTTTTCAAGAGTGGAAGATGTAGTGGGGCGTCCATTGCTCTATCCGATGGGAGCCAAAGAACCGATCTTGAAGCGGGATCTGGCGGCGGAAGGCTCGGGTATCGGCCTGGCTTCGAAAATCCCTCCTGGAATGCGTGCCACTGCCGTCAAATCGAATGAGATCGTGGGCGTCGCTGGCTTTCTGTTTCCCGGTTCCCGCGTGGATGTGCTCGCCACCTACGCACAGTCGGGGATTACCCAACCCCTCACCGAGACGATTCTGCAAGACGTCGAGGTCCTGACCGCCGGCCAGACCACCGAGCCAGATCCCCAAGGTAAACCAGAGACGGTCAACGTGGTGACGCTTTTGCTGAGCCCGGAAGATTCGCAAAAGCTGACACTCGCAGGTGCGCAAGGAACAGTGCAGTTCGTGCTGCGGAGCGGTGTCGATCAGAAGAACGTTGCCGTTCGTGCCACGCGGATGGATCAATTACTCGCCTCCGAGCGGCCTCCGGAGCCTCCTCCGGTTGTTAGCAAAAAGGTTTTCAAGCCGGCGCCCCCACCCCCGCGTGCTTATGCGATGGAAGTAATCCAAGGAACGCAGCGAAGTGTTCAGAAGTTTGAGTAAGCAGATAGTCGACTTTAGGCCCTGAGGATAGGAATGAAAAGCTCGAGAGTACAGATGGTTATAATCTTGGCTTTTGCCCTTGCGACTCTCCCCGCTCGGATGGAGGCCGCACCTCAACAAGAAGTTTCCCCACCAGAAGGAGAGACTCTCCACATTTTGGTGGGCAAGTCGGTCGTCGTTAATGTGCAGACGCCGATTACGCGAGTGCTCTCGAGCAATCCGACGGTGATTGAGACCCTGGCTACCTCTCCGACTCAGATTGTCGTCGAGGGAAAAGCTGCGGGGTCGGGCAGCTTAATCCTTTGGGACGCAACGGGACGCTCGCAGTTGTTGGACGTGGCCGTAGACCTTGACGTGTCGGGGCTACGGAGCGCGATCGAGCATTCTTACTCCTCTCAGAAAGTAGACGTGCAAGCGAGTGGTGGCCGCGTCTTTCTCTCCGGAAATGTCGCTGACGCGCACATGGCCGAAGATCTGGTGAAAATGGCCGGCGCTTATTCGCCTCAGGTTGTGAGCTCTCTGATTGTGCCGACTCCGCACGAGCGCCAAGTACTGCTTGAGGTGAAGATCGCCGAGGTTGACCGTTCAAAAATCCAGACTTTGGGATTCAACGTCTTCAGCACTGGCGCGGCTAACACGATGGGCTCACTCTCGACCCAGCAATTCTCGCCGCCAACCATAACCGGCACCGTTCCGAACAGCACGACCAGCACGAGTACGGCAGCCGGCACAACAACCACGGGCAGTCAAGGCCCCGCCCTTCCATTTAGCTTTACTAATCTGCTGAATATTTTCCTGTTTCGACCCGACATCAACCTGGGGGCAACCATCCAGGCCCTGCAACAGACGTCAGTCCTCGAGATTTTGGCCGAACCGAATCTCTTGGCCTTAAACGGACAGAAGGCTAGTTTCCTGGCTGGCGGCGAGTTCCCCTTTCCGGTCGTTCAGGGTGGTGCCAATATCGGTGCCGTTACCATTCAGTTCCGTCCTTTTGGCGTCAAGCTCGATTTCGTCGCAAACATTCAGAAGGACGATGTAATCCGCCTGCACGTTGCCCCCGAAGTCAGCTCGTTGGACTACACCAACGCGGTAACGATTTCCGGCTTTACCATTCCTGCACTCTCGACGCGAAAAGCGGAAACCGAAATCGAATTGAAGGATGGACAGTCCTTTGGCATCGCCGGACTTCTTGATCATCGGGCCACGGTTCTACTGAGCAAGGTCCCGGGACTTGGGGACCTTCCGGTCTTGGGCCAGTTTTTCCGGTCCAAGTCCATAAATCGCAGTAACAGTGAGTTGATGGTGTTGGTAACCGCACGCATCGTCGATCCGGTCCGGGCGGCCCTGCCAACACCCGAACCGCCGAAGATGCCAGTACCATTTATCAACATTCCTAAGTTTGATGAAAAGATGCCAGGAAACAAAGATAAAGAGAAAAATGACGATGCGGTTACACCGCAACTATCACCGGGTTCGAAATGACAATGACTGCCAAAGACAGCGCCCAGCCTCCGGCCTTGGATTTTTCGCCAAATGAGCCGATCTCACTTGTCGGCGTCTGCCTGGATAGCTCCACGTCGGAGTCTCTAAGGGTTTTTGCCAAGTCGGCTTCTTTTAGCATTCAGAAGAATATAGCGAATTACCGCGTAGAAGATTACGACTCGATTTTTGAATGGATCGGAGATCCTCCGCCTGACGTTTGTCTGGTGGATTTCGACCAAGATCCGCGTGGTGCCGCGATCGTCGCTCAAAGAATCCATTCGGAATCACGCGAAACGGCTGTCTTCGCGGTTTCGTCCCAGTCGGAACCGGATGCCATCATTCAGGCCATGCGGAGTGGTTGCCGGGAGTACCTGGTAAAGCCGATCAACCAGGAGCAGCTTCTCAATGCGATGGCTCGAGTGGGAGGACAAAGGCGGGAGAGGAAGGAACATCATAACGCCCGCGTTCTGACATTTATGGGAGCCAAGGGAGGCTGTGGCGTTACAACTTTGGTAACGCAGATGGCTGCGCTCCTGGTCAACTCCTGTTCGAGGAAGTCGTTAGTCGTCGACCTCCATCCCGATTTCGGGGATGCTGCCCTTTACATGGGATTGACCAAGTACGGATATCACTTTTTCGAGCTTCTCGAAAATACCGACCGCCTGGACGCCGAGCTGTTGCAGAGTTTCGTAGTACACCATTCGAGCGGTGTGGACATCATTCCTGCACCGGCGGAAATTTCGCCGACGCGAACTGTCCTGCCCGGATCTGTGGGCCGGACATTTGATTTCCTCAAGCAGCGCTATGAGTTTATTCTGGTCGACGTACCCCCGGGAATGAATGAAGAGAATCTTGAGTTGATTCGCCAGTGCGACCAGTTGTATATAGTGACGGTCGCAGAGGTATCGGCGCTACGCAACGTGGTGAGACAAGTCGAATACCTGCGGCGCAAGCAGGTACCTCAGGAAAAGATCCGCGTTGTGCTGAACCGCCACCAGAAGCATGGACTTATTACGGATGAGCAGATTGAGAAGGTGATCCAGCAGAAAATCTACTGGAAGGTTCCGAATCAGTACGTTCAAGTCTTGAAGACAATTAGTGGCGGCAACCCTATTGGAAACATCTCCAGCAATGAGTTCACCCGGAACGTGACCGGATGGGCGGAAGCGGTAGGAAGAAAACAGACTAGCGCAGAGGAGTCGAAAGACAAAAAGAAGCAGGGCCGGGGAATTATGGGCCTGTGGGGCCGCTGACAGCCGCTGCGCATTTTGAGAGGGACACATGGATGAAACAAACGCGGTAACGGCTTCAGCAAACCCGACGAACGGTTTGGGCGCCCAAGAGCTTAACAAGAGGACCGGGCCCAGCTTCAAGGTGTATCAGGATTTGAAATCGAGCGTTCACCGCGACCTTTTGAATAAAGTGGATGTTGAAAAGATCGCGACGGTTCGGGACGAGCGCACTCGCGCCCAAGTGTTAGCCGTCATTCAAGATTTGGTTGCAAGCCTCAAGACCCCGATGAGCGGACGGGAAAGGGAGCGCCTCGCGATCGAGGTGGTGGACGAAGTCTTCGGCTTGGGGCCGCTTGAACCTCTGTTGAAGGATCCCACCATCAGCGACATCTTGGTGAACGGACACAGGCAGGTGTACGTAGAACGAGCGGGCATGTTGGAAGAAACCAACATCGTGTTCAAAGATAACGCGCACCTGATGCATATTATCGACAAGATTGTCTCTGCTGTGGGGCGGCGCGTGGACGAATCTTCGCCCATGGTCGACGCGCGCCTGGCCGATGGATCGCGTATCAATGTAATCATCCCTCCTTTAGCCGTGGATGGCCCTCATCTTTCGATCCGCCGTTTTGGCATCGTCCCGGTCGCGGAAAGCGATCTGGTGGCGAACAAGACCCTCACACCACCGATGCTCGAGCTGATCAAGGGCGCGGTGAGGGCGCGACTCAACATTGTCATATCGGGTGGAACGGGTGCAGGAAAGACGACCATGCTCAACGTCTTATCGGGTTACATTTCTGACAAGGAAAGGATTGTGACCATCGAAGACTCGGCCGAACTGCAATTGAAGCAGCGTCACGTGGTGCGTCTCGAGTGTCGCCCCGCGAACGTTGAAGGCAAGGGCGCCGTCATGCAGCGGCAGTTGGTGATGAACAGCTTGAGAATGCGCCCGAACCGCATTGTCATTGGTGAGGTACGTGGCGAGGAGGCTTTGGATATGCTCCAGGCCATGAATACGGGACATGACGGTTCACTCACCACGATCCATGCGAATAGTCCCAGAGACGCAGTGGCCCGCATGGAAACCATGGCGCTCATGTCGAATCTCAATCTTCCCGAAATCGCCGTTCGCCGCCAGATTGCGTCTGCCGTCACCATCGTTCTCCAGGTTTCACGTCTGAGTGACGGAACCCGGCGCGTGACTCACCTCACAGAGATCACCGGGATGGAGCAAGACACGGTTAGTATGCAGGACGTCTTCGTTTTCGAGAAGCAAGGGGTCTCGACCGATGGGCATGTGATAGGAACCTTCACCTCCACCGGGATACGACCTAAATTTGCGGATAAACTCAAGGCATCGGGTATCCCCGTCCCCGCGAGTTTCTTCGAACATTCGGTAACCGTTTAAGGCTAGGACAATCGTATGTCTCCAGCAGTTCTGTTTTTGCTACTTCTCGTTCTGAGCTTCGGCGTGGTGCTCTATTTCTTGTGGCCCACCCGCGAGGAAAAGGCGGTAGAGCAGCAACTGGCGGGTATCGAGGAGGCCCGCGCGACCTCCGGGAAAGCCGCCGACACCATCCTTAAGAAAGAGGTGCAGAGCTCGACGCCTTGGCTGGATGACATCATAGATCGGATTCCGGCATCAGCGGCGCTAACGCGACTCATCAGCCAGTCCGGGCAAAAATGGCAGATGGGCCCGCTCGTCTGCTTCGCATTTGTAGCCACCATCATCGCCTGGTGGTTGGCGTCGACGATCATTCCGAGCGTTCTTCTCAGCCTCCTCGTAGGCGTGGCGGTAGGCCTGTCCCCCTGCCTCTATCTATATGTGCTTCGTGAAGTGAGGTTCAGGCGTATTGAATCTCTGCTCCCAGAAGCCGTGGATCTTATGGCGAGGGGCCTACGGGCAGGCCACGGCGTAGGCGCAGTGCTGGAAATGGTGGGTAACGAGGTTGACGATCCTGTGGGATCGGAGTTCCGACTGATGACGGAGCAGCAGAATCTGGGTTTGCCATTGCGGGAAGCCATTCTGAATATGCTCGATCGCGTGCCGCTCGATGATGTGCGTTTCCTGGCCACCGCGATCCTTCTGCAGAAGGAAACGGGTGGAAATCTCGCCCTAATCCTAGACAAGACTGCATCCGTGATGAGAGAACGTTCCAGGCTGCGAGGCCAGCTCAGGATTTATACGGCCCAGGGCCGCATCACCGGCTGGATTTTGTGCTTCGTGCCTTTTGTCATGTTCGGCTTGATCAATATCACCAACAGAAATTACGAGAGAACCTTGTTCACCGATCCTCTGGGATTGCACATGGTCTACGGAGGATTGATTCTGATGGCGATCGGAGTTCTCTTAATTCGCAAGATCGTCAGCATCAAGGTCTAAACACATGAGTCTGCCTCTACTGCTCGGGTTGTGTTTGTTTTTTGTTTTTCTAATCGTCTTCTTCTTCATGATGCCGGCTTCCTCGGCCGAGGTCGCACGGCTTGAAGAAGTAACGCAACAGGTGCGCCGCCCTCAAGTAGGAGGCAGGGCGGGAGAGCGGCCATCGCTTATAAATGCAGATATTCTGGCCAAACCGTTTACACTTTTCCGCAAGTTTTTTTCCTCTGAGCCCGATCCCCAAGTCGTCCGCCGGCTGATGCTGGCCGGTTATCGCAAGCCGGCTCACGCGGATATTTTCCTGGGGGCGCGGTTAGCCTTGCCCGCCTTGCTGGGAGTTTCTGTCGCACTTCTAATTCAATCCAATGTTTTCCTTTTTTTCCTAGTGGCGCTTGTGGTAGGTTTCTTCGCACCTGATTTTTGGCTTTCGCATGCCATCACCAAGCGGCGAGAAAAAATCCGGCTGAGCCTTCCTGATGGTTTGGATATGTTGGCGATTTCGATGGAAGCCGGTTTGGGTTTGGACCAAGCGATTGTTCGGATAGGTCAGGAATTTCGCGCGAGCCACCGCGAGCTAAGCGAAGAGTTTTTGCTGATTAACTTTGAACAGCGTGCTGGCGTTCAGCGAATTGCTGCTTGGAAGGGATTCGCCGATCGCGCCAATATCGAGAGTGTGCGATCCTTTGTGGCCATGCTCATTCAGACTGACCGTTTCGGAACGCCGATTTCGAAGTCTTTGGGTAACTTTTCCGACGCGCTGCGACTTCAACGCAGGCAAACGGCGGAAGAAAAAGCCGCCAAGACCACCATCAAGCTTGTGCCGCCGCTGGTATTTTTCATCTTTCCCAGCGTTGGCGTGGTTACGATCGGACCTGCAATCATCATGGTTTCAAAAAGTCTTGCACATCTGGTGCAGTAAGTAGTTGAAGTTGAGTCTAAATCTTGCTTCGAAGGGATGGTTATGGACAACGTTACGATGATTCGAGTGGTTTCAGGCATTCTCGCTGTGGTGGTGCTTGTCATTTTGATTTACAGAATGAAGAAAAAGGCTCCGAGATAAGTCTGTTCACTGAACACTAACCCGAGAAGAAACGACTATGCCTCTAATGCGAGCCCCCAGGTACGTCTTCATCTACAACCAGACGAAGGAGACTTTTCTCTCTTTTCGGGTGAAAGTGGCCGACTCTATTTTTAGTCGTCTGGCTGGGCTGTTGGGTAAAAGATCTCTTCACCCTGACAGCGGCGTGTGGATCGTACCCGCAAACGCAGTGCACACTATCGGAATGCTGTTTACCTTTGACCTTGTGCTGATTGACAAGGACTTCACAGTCGTCGGATTGCGCGAACTGGTTCGGCCTTTCAAAATAACTCGGCCTAATTTTCGTGCGGAGAGCGTAATTGAGCTGCCGGCCCACACGATCTTCCGGAGCCGAACGGAAATTGGAGACAAGTTAATCATCGACCGCTATGAAGCGAAGCTCGAGCACTCGGGGTCCGAGGAAGCGAAGGTTAAGTTCGCTCTGCAAGACTCTAACGTTCCCTCAATTGCTGATGTAGCGTCTCGTCAACCGGATCGTGGCGATCGGCAAAGCGCATTTGAACTGGAACCAGATCTGCGCACAGCGACTTGTCCGGCGAGTTCGAACCCGATGGTTGCTCGGAACACCAATTGAATTGCGCAACTCGTGGACTAAAGCTTGCGTTGAAGTTTCGTGCGCTTGCGGAAGACTTTTATCGCCTCTGAGCGTTTTGGCCCTATAGGGTAGTAAGATCGCCAAGACGGGCCATTCCCGTGAGAGCGGAATAGCATTACCTTAGTTCCAGTTGCTGGACATCGCGACCGAAGAGTGAGAGGCGCACCTGCCGTCGGGGAGGTCAGCAGGAGCGTCTCCTCACTCTTCACGTAATTTTGAAACCTCTCTTGTCGCTGTCGGCATAACGATCCTCACATCATCACCCGCCTTGGATTGCCTTCCCACTTGCAGTGAACATTTAAGTCTAGCTAACATTTTCGTTTAAACTTCTTCCACACCCTCCACATTGAGCGATGCCATAAAAAGCATGTACGCGACATCGTGATCAACCGACCTCGGCCACTGGCCAAGCATCGATTGCGCACTTCGCGTGGGTACTGATCTCGGCCTGTCCCTCAAACTACCCATTCCAAGGAACTCGGGTGAAATTGTTTGCGCTAAGCATCGTGGAGATCCCCCGCTACCAGGAGTTTACGGCCGTTGCTTCGATGCTGGCCAACATGGAGTGCGTTTCGTCGAGATGGCGGGGAACTCCGAGATCACTCTCTCCGTGCTGGCGCCGCAATCATGGCATTACGACGGTTCAGTGGCAAGGCAACTCTTTTCCATGCCGGTCTTGACACGTCCCGGACGGCAGCGCGTCGTGCTCACTTGTGGCGTTCCGTCGCTCGATCAATCCTTGAGGGCCTTACATTCTGACGGAGTGGTGGTCGAGCATGTTTTATGACTACTGACCGACAATAGGGCTACACTTAAGGCGCTCTGGTATTCGTTTTGTTACCCGGCGAGACTGTCTGCGAGATGGTCGGCCTTTAGCTAGGCGATGCGGCGCAGTTTCGTTACTCGGCCTGCCTCGACCCACTCCACCACAAAAATGTTTCCCTCATGATCAAAGCAGGCACCATGGGGACAGACGAACCTGCCGGAAACAAATGTTCCGGGAGCCTGATTGCGGAGTGTGCCCCAATCCTTACTCGAATATTGACCTTGGCCCAGACTTGCGACCACGTCGTTCTTGCGATCGAGAATGATCACCTTGCTCAATAGATCCGGCAGCACGACCTCTCCATTCCGTTCGTGCAGATTGCATGGCATCTTCGACGTGCCCGAAATCGAGTCGACGTGTTTGCCATCGAGCGTAAATCGTTGCAGGCGGCTATTGCCGCGGTAGGTCACCACCAATAACGGCGTGTCTCCACTCGTATCAACCCCGCGCGTATCAACCCA
>Ga0182015_10006992_pt1 | contig 11126 bp, 16 predicted proteins | sample 712P3MmetaG_FD_120478 | JGI IMG/M metagenome (GOLD analysis project Ga0182015, IMG submission 120478) | Permafrost microbial communities from Stordalen Mire, Sweden - 712P3M metaG | ecosystem: Environmental > Terrestrial > Soil > Wetlands > Permafrost | place: Sweden: Stordalen | collected...
AAACTCCCGAATACCAAGAAGAGACTCAATCGATAAAGATAAATTGGAAGGCATGACGCGCAAAGAAATTGAAGCAGAACTGCTGCGAGTGTGGGGAAAATCCGGCTAAAACCACTTTGGCTCTCTCGGAGCAGGGGCATCACCATCACTGCTCACCAAACATCTGATTTCTCTGCACTGGTGGCGAGTTCGCGGACGCGGCAAACAAGTATGTTATAGCTGGTAGCTGGGGCGAAAGGCGGGATGGTTTGTTTAGCAGGCGGCCACTGGACCAATGATATGGATGGCGTCTAGAATTCCACGCCCAACTTCGCCGCCGCTCCGGCGTTTCCGTGTTTCACCAGCCGCGTTTCCAGCAAACGTGACGCGCAAATTCTCTTTCGGCATGAATCTTTTCCAACCGCTTAGTTTCCGCTTGCGTCCGACCTTGTGGGGAACGCGTTTCCGGAAACCTGCAACCGCAACCGCTGCACGCAAAACCGACAAGCGCACTTCCAGCGGCCGATGGTGTGATTATCTTCGCCGATGCTGCAATAGCCCTTATCACGCCGCGAGCATCCCACTCGTCCAGCAAAAGGTCTGTCCAAAACAGCACACGCCGCTGATTGCACAGAAGGGCTGCCCGCTTTCACCGATGTTGCCCGAATGGAATCGCTTTGCCATCAAACCGTAAATTATCAGAATGGAGCCACCAACCATGGCGACCGTCGGACTCAGTGGTTCTCCCATCCTCCGGATTTTAGCTCAACAACAGAGAAGCTGCGTAGATTGCCGAGAATCGCTTAGTAAGCATCACTCGCGCCCGGCGGCGTACCTACGCTGTGTTAACCTTTGCTCCAATGGCGCTTACAGACTTGAAGGCCCGCGAGATTTTCTTCGTGGTAATCGGCTGGACCATCGCATTGTTGCTCATCGTAACTTTCACGCGCTTTAGCGTGCGCGGATTCGTGCGGGCATATCTTATCTGCTTGTAGCTGGAGCGCTGGTTCTGGTCTTTTTTCGAAAGCGTAAAATTATTCTGGCTATCAGCGGCTTGTCATTCATCATGGTGAACGCTGGTCTAACGGCTGCCTTCCACCCGAGCGTCGTAGGGTTTGCCCTGACCGTAGGGTCTGCTGTCGGGCTTTACTTCATCGTTCGCTTATCTTACAAACGATATCCATATCTATCGGGCAAGAACCTGCGCACAGTGTTTGATGGCGAAGCTGCTATGGCTGCGGAGAACACGCGCATCGAGACGGAAGCCCGGAAACTTGTGAAACAACACCCGTATGGGCCGTGGCTATTCCGCTGATATGCTGCCGCACGCTTCGCTGCTCGTAACTTGAAATAATTTTCACTGCTTGGACGCGTTACTGGCCGTGAGTAGCCATTGACGCAAAAGCGTTCCGTTTTCTGACGAAACTTCCTTGAATGCCAGCCCCATGCCAGAGTCTGGATGCTTATAAACGACGCTGGCAACTGCGGAGAAACATTCCGATTCCGCAAATATCTTAATCGCGACTTTACTTCCGACGGGAAAGGTATCCTGCATTTCTACGTAGCAGCCGTTCAGACTTAGCGCGGTGACCCGGGAACCAAGTTGTCCACCAGATTCCGCGTGCGCGATTTCCGCAACCGCAATGAAAGGAAATCGTGGGCTGCGACGTATGTGCTGATTCATCGAGAATACTTCCGGGCGGATTGTACCATCAGGACTCCGCTGTTCTCGGGCAGGGCTTCCACCACACAGGGAAGCCCGATAAGATGCGCACGGAAGTATGGATTTATCATCGCTGGAGTTAACGTGCTCGGTTCGGAAGCTGAAAAATATTATTGTGGCTGTGTGTTGCGCTTTCTATTGCAGTTGCACTGACGATGTATGATGGGCCGCGATGAAGCAATTGGCATGGCTCCTTCTATTTGCGGGTGGTTCGTTCCTCGCCGTGTGGATAATGTGGTTTTCAAACTGGACTATTGATGACAATCCCGTCGGCAGTGCATTCGCCTGCGCGTATTTTTTATTTGGTGCGATTGGAGGGCAGTGGCTGCTGTACGACTGCTGAAAGACAGATAAAAAGCTGACGCCCAAAATGTTGGTTTTTCTCGTACCGCTGGGCTTTGTTTGGTACTACTTCGTTCATGTTCGACCACGCAGAATCCGGGAATCAGAAGTGTGATTTGTTAGATGTGCCGGGACCAATGTTTTTGATGCCCGATAGCTTCGCCGTATGGCGCATTTGAAATGCCGCACGTTGAAGATGACTCCAAACAACGCGAATGCCTTTCAGCGGCAATTGGAAAGCGATGGTTTCGCTATCTTTCCAGTGTGCTTGGACGGAGACACGGTAAAACGCTTCCGCAGAGAATTTGGCCGCACGGAAGCCCCGCAGAGAAATTTGTTGTCACTTCCAAGTATTCGAGCACTCGTAACGTCGAAGTCCGTCCGAGAAATCGTGGAAGCCGCGCTTGGGCCACGATGCTTCGCGGTGCGCGGGCTTTTCTTCAACAAGACCCCCAACGAAAATTGGAAAGTCGTTTGGCATCAAGATTTAACTATAGCCGTCAGTGAACGCCGCGAAGCTGTGGAATTTGGTCCATGGACAACAAAGGGCGGTGTTCCGCATGTGCAGGCTCCAGCGGAAATTCTGCGTGACATTCTCGCCATTAGGCTGCATCTGGATGAAAGTGGACCTGATAATGGGCCGCTGCGAGTGCTGCCCGGGTCCCACGTCGCTGGACGGCTGTCCGCAGAGCGTATCAGTAGCTGGGATAAGAAGGATTCTGTGATATGCACTGTGCCAAAAGGTGGAGCGCTGGTGATGCATCCGCTGCTGCTGCACGCATCTTCTGCCTGCTCCGTCCTTACGCCGCGCCGAGTAATTCACATTGAGTTTGCGGCAGGCGAACTCCCCCACGGATTAGACTGGCACACCAAAATCTCGTGCGGGTATCCGGGAAGGAACGCTAAGGGGTGAACGGACGCTTTGTGTCATCTATAGCGGGTGATATGACTCCGCATCACCAGCAAGCGCACAAAAATCTCATCAACGCAGCGGGCAGTTTCAGGCTACTAATCTAACGTATGCTTTTTATCGAATGGTGGATTTTAAGGCGGATTTGGCTCGGGTTGTTTATGGTCGCGCTAGGGGCTTTCGGCCTGTGGGCCGTACGCAACAAGGTCGGCGGCCCGCGACAAAGGGTCTTACTTTCGTTTGCCCGTACAATTTGTGTGCTGATAGGTATGCTCGGAGCATCCTCTTTGTTACTGGTTTGGTGGGTGATATCCACGAGTCACGTCTACTCCGCGCCCATCTATTCGCCAAATCGACGTATGGCAGCCAGAGTCGATGATTACAATGCGGGGGGATTCGGAGGGGCGTACGACAACGTCGAACTCTTCACGGGCTATGGATTTCGTTCTGAGATTGTATTTTCCGGCGGGTGGAACTCGATAGACAGTTCAAGTCTCCGATGGAAAAGCGATACGGAACTGGACATCTTAACTCGCGGGTCAGCCGCCTATGATTGCGCGAGCACCGTTAACGTTAAGGTTCGTTGCAGCCCGAAATGAACTCACCCGTCTGCGGGTGATTTTCGACAGTCGCTCTTCGATAGTATGGGCCGTTGCTACTTCACCTGCGCACTTGGTGGTCAGGAAAGGCGGATGCTGGCTGCACCTTCCGCTGGTCGCCATCTCTTGTAAAATTTCATGCGAATGATTGAACCAACCCCTAACACAATCGAAACTGTGCTCGCAGGAAGCAGGCCACCTTGGCGACCCAAGGTAGCGGGCTATGCTGCATTTTTGTTAGGTCCCATGGCGGGAGCGTTCGTCGCGGCGGCCAGCTTCCGCAGAATGGGCCAATTTGAAAAGGCTCAGAAAACCGTGTTCTATACTACGTTGCTCTGCATATCCTTTTTGGTTATTTTTGAACTCGGCATACCTGCCGATGCACCGATAAGGAAACTTATTCTGTTGTCTGTCGCGGGAGCGGGGTACAGCGTGTTTCCATCCATTGTTCGCGAAGACTATTTGAAATGGAGAGTTGCTAATCCGGCTACGAAACCGCGCAGTGACTGGGCCGCAGCGGGCTGGGCATTGCTTGGCGCTCTCATTTACTTTGGAATCGGTGCTGTGCTTGCGTTACTTCGGTCGTACACGGTCTGGCGTCCATAACACCTGCTAGTCCCGCGTATATGTTCCGCAGCGCGACATGGACGGGTGTAGTACCGATTTTCACCGTGGGACGCCGCCGTTCTACGACAGTGTTTCCAATACATTCACAGCCCGTGAAAGTCGCTTCGCCAGACCGATGCGCTCATCAGGCTGGAGTCCCTCGTTCCGAGCGGTAATCGCTGCGGATAAATCTCGATATGTTGCGATTTGGTCCTGAGCGGAATTGGTTCTGAAGCGACTCCAGAGTTTTGAGCCGATGGCCGCATGCGAGTCGATAATTGATTCCGCGTTGTATAGCTTGTCAGCAGCCACGACCCGGAGTGCTTGCGGCGTTTTTTATGCGCGATGCTTTCAATATATTTTCGCTTACGCTCCAGCCAACGTTGTCGCTCTTCGGCTGGTGTATCCGCCAAACCTTTCGCGCATCCTTCGTCGTCGGTACAAGCATCAACAATATCGGCGACTGCGGCTCCAAACTGCTCACGGATGTAAACTCGCAGTGCATCGCGCCCGCCGGGATATTGGTCGCCTTGGTCTTCAATTGAATCATGGAGCAGAGCGGCAATGGCTTCATCCTCGGAGCCGCCATCTTCTACCACCAGTGCAGTTACGCCGAGTAAATGGCCAAGATACGGAATCGTGGTGCCTTTACGAACCTGCGATTTGTGGAGTTTGGCTGCGAAGGCAAAAGCCGAATCAAAACGTTGTGAGAGCATAGTCCGTTGAACTGCTTCGTCAATCATACAGCGTAACGGAATCGCTCTGGGGCGGTTGAATTTGGCGTAAAAGGCATTGCGGACGATGGGTTTTCTGCCCGCTCACTTTTTACTCCGGGCAAACCCCTTTCCAGTTGCAGCGGATTCCTGTTTCAGTTCCTTTATTCGCCTGTCCAACTGGTCCAGTTCTTCCTGCGTGGAAAAGGGTTCCAGCACCGGGTCCAACCAGTACCCCGTCGGCAAGTCGTTGGGATTTGGGTCGGCAATTTTCGATTTGCTTTTGGTCATAAATTGTTGTCTTTCCACCACTATTGTAACCGGCGCTTGTGCAGATTTTTCTTCGTATCGTTGGCACAATTGTCGAAGTTAGGAACCCCAGTTTTTTGGTGAAGCGGGCAACGGCGACAACTATCCGCGCAAAGCTGCGGAACCAAAGCGCTACGCCCACAGTGGGGTAAAATACTGCCATGAGAAAAGCGAAGCAGCCGAGAGCGTCGTGGGAGTTGTCGCGCCTGCGCACGATGCCGGAAGCCGTTTATTTTGAAGCGATTTTAATTTTGGTCGGACGCCGCAGGGTTTCGCGTGTTGCTCGGGCGCTTTTGGCCGTTCCTGACCGGGGTGGTTTACAGTCAGCAACTTTCGAAACATTACGAACCTACCTGACTTCGCCCCACAGAATTTTGCGGGAGTGGCTGAAATCTTTTCCTACGTTAGGCCCGGCCCCTGATTTTTTCTTGGAAGCGCAAAATTGGAAAAACGTACAACTCGCCACGAAGAATCAATAAAAATTCCGGGGTGATGGCTATGTCCGGAATTGGATGGTGAGGTTGCTCGCATCGAGGGAAAATACCTAGTACTAGGCGGAAGCTGGTTGTTCACTTAAGTGCTGGTAATAAAAGCCATTTAGTCCCCAATCTGGCATACGGATGAGCGGCCCGCTAAGGGGAATTGTGAGATTTCCGGCCCTAGTGAGCAGGGCGAAGTCCAGCAGCATTTGGACGTTCCTTTTTGCCTGTGTATGCCGCTATATGCTAGTTTTACCACCATGAAGCGAACAGCCTTATTCCTGAAGGACGCGCAGTTAAAATCTCTCAAGGCTCTATCCGTGAAAACTGGCGCTCCCATTTCTGAATTGATTCGCCGAGCGATTGACGCATACGTGAAAAAGCAATAATTGCCTCCCCCTTCCACACTTTCAGTCGCTGTTAATATGTCTATGCATATGTATGCCTATAGGGCATAATAGGTATACTATGAAATGCGCAATCTACTGCCGCGTATCCACCGCTGAGCAGAACGCCCAGATGCAGGTCCAAGAACTTCGAGATTACTGCAAGCGGCGGAGCTGGGAAATCGCGGATGAGTTTATCGACGCGGGCATCTCCGGGTCGAAAGAAAGTCGTCCAGCGCTGAATCGCTTGTTGGCGGATGCCAAACGGCGGAAGTTTGGGGCTGTTCTGGTTTACCGCTACGACCGATTTGCCCGGTCGCTTCGCCAGTTGGTGAACGCGCTGACGGAATTTGACGCTCTGGGTATACATTTCATTTCCCTGCATGAAGGTGTTGATACATCGACGCCAAACGGGCGGTTGGTTTTCGGCATATTTGCCAGCATTGCTCAGTTTGAGCGGGAACTCATCTGCTCCCGCGTCCGCAGCGGTATTGCAGCGGCTCGCGCCAAGGGTAAAACGTTAGGGAGACCTAGAGTGGTTGTGGACACCGCCGAGATACAACGTCTACGCGAACAGGGCTACGGGTGGCGGGCTATAAGCCGCGAGATGGGTATAGCAGCGGAAACGGCCCAGAAGGCCTTAAAGCCGCTTAAAAATTGTCTCCACGTATATTCCTAGCAGTGGCCGGGGAACTCGGAGGAACGATGAGCACCGAATCGCCCAAGAAAAGCCCTGAAGAACCAAAGCCAATCGAAACAGAACGGAAATTGATAATTGGGATGGTGCCGCGCCCTAAGAAGCCTAGCGAGCCGAAACCGTCATAGCCGTGCGGGACCGGGTAATCAAACGCCAAAGGGCCATGCTAACCAGAGCATCTTTACCAGCCGCCACAGAAGGCGTACGATTCAAATCGTGATGATGCGCCGTTCCATTTCGTTGCTGTTGGCCTTTCTCTGGATAGCTACGCCTGTGCTCTCTTGCGTACCCACTGCCAGCATGACCGACGCTGAGATGGCGTGCTGTAAAAAAGTAGGTGGCAACTGCGATATGGGTTCCGGCAAACACGCTTGCTGCCAAAATGCGATGGACCGAACTCCAAGCGTTGTAGACATCGCACAAAATCCATATCTCGGCTTGCCGCTAGTTGCAATCGCAACAGCAAATGTTTCTGATGATTTTTTTCTTGACCATAATGAAGAAGTTTTTTTGCGCGGCCCACGCGCTACGGCACTCCCACCCCTCGCCTTAAAGTCCATCCTTAGAATCTGACCCCGGTTGTTGGCTCGCGCACGCGAATCTCGTGGACGTGTGTCAGTAATTGCCGGAGGAAACTATGAAACGCGCTGTTTTGGTAGTGTTGGCAACATTTTTGTCACCGGTTTATGGATTCGCGGACGGACACGGCCCAGTTTTTGGCTTTGCCACGCCCACGAATTCGAAAGGCGAATGGAGTTTCGACAGCGGCGTCTTTGGCCGCACCAATGACTTCGATTCGCAAGCTTCGTTCCGCGAATTGATTGGCTACGGATTCACGCCACATCTGACGGTGTCTTTCACCGCTCCTATAGTTTTTGGAGATGCTTCGCTCGCTCCCACGCGAATCCAATCGGGTGATGATTTTGATACCAGACTGGCGTGGCGCTTCCAGCACAGAGCAACGAAGGTGGGCACGCGCTTTGAAAGCACTGCCTTCGTGGGGATGGCCGTGCCCGGGCCGCAATCTGGTTTTAAGGGAATAGCACACACCACAAGTGCGCCGGGAACGATGTTCGGTGCAGTGACGGGAATGGCGTCGCGCAGCAATTACATCTGGATAGGCGGCACGTTCACAGAATTTTACAACCACAACGGTGACAGGCGTCCTGATGTGCTGGATTACAGCTTGGTGTATGGCTATCGGCCAGCAAGCTGGCGCAGACCGCCCGACAAATGGGATTGGCGGCTGTTCGGCGAATTGGTAGGCGAACGTTCAAACCAATTCGTGCAAGCAAATATGAACATTCCGCAAACGCAGGCGCACCAAATCTTCATCGGGCCTACCGCGCTCGGAATTTATCGGAACTACACCGTTAGCTTTGGAACGCAGTTCCCAGTCTATCGGGATGTTGGTTTCATGTTTCCGAAAGAGCGTGCGCGGTTCGCAATAAATTTGAGCTACCTACTTTTTCAACACTCCAAGGAGAAGCCATGAACAAGTTTGGAACATTAGTCGCGACATTCGTCCTATTTGCAGCGTCGGCAAGCGCAGAAATTAGGTCCGTTGAGCTAACCATCTTCGGCATGGATTGAGAAGTTTGTGCCCACGCCGTGCGCGTGTCATTGAAATCAGTAGCGGGCGTCGATGCCGTGGACGTGAGCCTTGAAAAGGGGCTTGCCATGGTGAAGTTGAAGCCCGAAAACGCAGCGACATTCAAACAACTTCAGGAAGCCATCACCAAAAATGGTTTCACGATGAAACAGTCCAGCGCAACCGTAGCGGGCGAAATCATCGTAGCTAATGGCAAGGTCCAACTCAAAATCTCCGGCTCAAATGAAGTGTTGAACTTGTCGCCCGAAAATCAAGCCGCCCCGGACGTGAATGCAATGAATGGAAAAACCGTCGTTGTGCAAGGAACAATTCCTGAACCACCCAAAAACAAAACGCCGGATTCGATTCGCTACCACTCCATTGTGGAGGAAGAAAAATGAACGCTGGTGTCAAAACTAATGCATCTTCAAGCCTGCTCACGTACTTTTCCTTATTTACATCGGTAGGGACTTTGCTGTGCTGCGCTCTGCCTTCCCTGCTGGTGCTCGCGGGACTGGGCGCTTCCGTCGCGTCCGCGCTTTCCACGCTTCCATGGCTCGTCGCGCTTTCGCACCACAAGCGGTGGGTTTTCGCGGTTTCCGGTACGCTCATTTTTTTGAGTTTCGTGAATATTTACTACATCGCTCCGCATATACGGCCCAAAGCCTGCGCTCCTGACAGCCCCTCCGCATGCGAAGAGACTGGGAAAATCGGCAAGACATTACTGTGGATGTCAGCAGCCATTTACGTAGTGGGATTTTTTGCGGCGTTCCTGCTGGGAAGTATTTTGTCGAAAATGGATGCACACCCGTGATACCACCGCCGTAAAATGCACGTTACGAGCGCGGCTTAAAGCGGTCTAGCAACACATCGACAGCGCTGGCACCCACTGCGGTCGCTTTGGCTTGAACACATCGGCCATTCACACCTTGACATTATTCCATGTTTCTACTATTGTCGAAATATGGCTAAGGCACTGAGTAAGGCGAACCCGAAACAGATTGCGCGGTACGCGGACATGTTCTCCGCAATGGGAACGGAGTCACGTCTCCGCATTATGCAGGTGCTGCTTTCCGCGCATCCGGATGGCCTTGTTGTAGGGGATATTCAGGAAGAACTGGACATTCCCAATTCGACCCTGTCCCATCATCTGGAAAAACTCAAAAATGAGGATTTGGTGCGTGTCCAGCGGGAGAGCACATTTCTGCGCTACACCGCTAACACCGAAGTGCTGCAAGAACTGTTGCGCTTCCTATACGCCGAGTGCTGCACCCGGAACAAGGCGCTAAAGCCCGAGGAAATTATTCAAATCTGCGAATAAGGAGAGTCACCATGACTGAACCGAACATCAAGGAAGCGGTGAAAGAAAAATACGGGCAGGCTGCGTTGCGCGTGAAGTCTGGCGGTAGCTCTTGTTGCGGCACAGCGCCTTCAACTGGGGCCGACCCGCTGCGCGTGAACTCTGCGGGTAGCTCCTGCTGCGGTACAGGTGGAACCGACCCGATAACGGCTAATCTGTACGACTCAATTCAAGCTGCGCAAATTCCCGAAGAAGCACTATTGGCATCGCTGGGCTGCGGAAATCCGACCGCGCTGGCAGCCCTAAACGTAGGGGAAGTGGTGCTTGACCTTGGCTCCGGCGGCGGTATCGACGTGTTGTTATCGGCGAAGCGAGTGGGGCCAACGGGAAAAGCGTACGGCTTAGATATGACGGATGAGATGCTTGCGCTGGCGAATGAAAATAAATGGAAAGCCGGGGCGGAGAATGTGGAGTTTCTCAGGGGGGAAATTGAAAACATCCCGCTTCCGGAGAACAGCGTGGACGTAATTATTTCCAACTGCGTCATTAATTTATCTGCGGATAAAGGGCAAGTATTGCGCGAAGCATTCAGAGTGCTTAAGCCGGGCGGTCGTTTTGCTGTGTCCGACGTGATTACTCGCGGTAAAATCCTACCGGAAATCCGCAAGAACATCCTGCTGTGGGTCGGTTGCGTTGCGGGTGCACTTGACGAGAGCGATTACCAAAGCAAATTACAATCGGCTGGGTTCGAGGAAGTGAGTATCGAACCAACGCGAATTTATCGAGCCGAGGATGCGCGTGAATTCCTAGCCACGGAAGGAATCGATGCTGATGCTATCGCGCCGGAAATTGACGGCAGAATCCTGAGCGCTTTTGTGCGGGCAGTTAAGCCCAGTCAGCCACCAAAAAACTCCTAATTGAAATGGGAACGCTGAAATGGCGACTCACTACAATGTCCTGTTTCTGTGTACTGGCAATTCTGCCCGGTCCATCATGGCCGAAGCAATTCTCAATCGCAAAGGTAGACCAACGTTCACGGCATACAGTGCAGGAAGCCAGCCTGCGGGAAAAGTGCGTCCTGAAGCGCTGAAGCAGTTGGAGCATGCCAATCTTCCAACCGACGGCGTCCGCAGCAAAAGTTGGGAAGAATTTGCAGCGCACGGCGCTCCGCAAATGGATTTCATCTTGACCGTATGTGACGATGCGGCGGCGGAAGTTTGCCCAGTTTGGCCCGGTCATCCGGCAACTGGGCATTGGGGAGTTCCAGACCCTGCTGCTGTACGCGGAACCCCGGAAGAGATAGAGAAAGCCTTCCGTGACGCGTTCATGATTCTTGACCGCCGAATCAATCTGTTCCTCTGCCTTCCACTCGCCAGCCTTGAAGCACTCGCCATCAAGGAAGAAATCGACCGTATCGGTAAGCAATGACGGCAACACTTACCCGCAGACTCGCGGCAGAATTTATCGGCACTGGTTTTCTTGTAACCGCTGT
>Ga0182015_10006993_pt1 | contig 11125 bp, 9 predicted proteins | sample 712P3MmetaG_FD_120478 | JGI IMG/M metagenome (GOLD analysis project Ga0182015, IMG submission 120478) | Permafrost microbial communities from Stordalen Mire, Sweden - 712P3M metaG | ecosystem: Environmental > Terrestrial > Soil > Wetlands > Permafrost | place: Sweden: Stordalen | collected...
AATTTGAGTTCGATTTGCAGGCGTCGTTGGCCGCCGATCCCGATGATCCTGAGCGCTTTTACTTCGTAAGCCGCAGTAAGCTGTTTGTGGCGCAGCGTGGCGCTGACGCCGGATGGCGGGTTGTGCCCTATTTTGATGCGACGTATCTGGCCAAGCATCCGGCGCTGAAAACGATTTCGTTTGTCTTCGCGAGGCCGCACGGCCAATTCTGGCTGGGATGCGGTCTGGGCTTATGCTCCCTCGCAAACCAGACGGTTCGTTATTACGGCAAGAAGGATCGGGTACCTGAAGAACCATGGCGGATGGCCTTCGCGGACCAGCTGGGCCGGGTCTGGGCACGCGGCGAGCACGATCTGTACCGGCTCGATCCGGGCGGGCTGCAATTCCTTCCAGCCGCCGCCGGCTTACCGCTCTTCTCCATGAGTGTGCGCAATCAAACAATCATTGAAGACGATCAAGGACGCATCCTCATCAATCTCACCGAGGGCATCGCCCGGCTGGAGGGCAATTCCTGGCAAGTGTACAAGGAGAAAACAGATCTGCCGCCATACGCTGTTACGGTGCTGTTTTCAGATAGGCAAGGTTCGGTTTGGCTAGGTCTCGATGGACACGGCATGGCGCGATGGCTCGGCTATGACGAGGTGAAAAGCTGGACGGTAGCGAATGGGTTGAGTTCGAACATGGTGTGGAACTTTATCCGCGACCACCAAGGCCGGTTGTGGATAGCGACCGAACGAAACCTGGAAGTAATGAGCTGGGATGGCAACCAGATCGAGCCGCAGGTGGATCGCCGGGGCGATCCAATGCGACGGATACAAACTCTGGTGCTCGCCAAAGACGGGCACATATGGAGCGGAAGCGATAACGGCACTGTCATTGACTACGATCCGCAGAGCAAAAGAGCCCGCGCCGCGGCGAAGTTATCTGGCGTGTTTCAGGTTTTTCCAGATAGCCTCGGGCGCATCTGGATCTGTTCATTGAGTGGTTTGTTCTATGTGCATGCCAACGGCAAGGATGCCGGAGGGCAACGTTTCGCAGCATCGACGGGGCCGCAAGGGCGGGTCTATGAAGGAGTCCAGGAGCACGATGGAACCTTGTGGTTTATCTCCGATTCCGGGCTTTTCCGGCTATTGGGCAGCACCTGGAGCCACATACGGTTGCCCGCGGATTACCGTCCAGCCTTATCGGCGCAGATTGGGCTGGCACAGGACGGGACACTTTGGCTTTCAGGGATTGACCCTGCGCTGATTCACCTTCGAGTCCATGAAGACAGTGGTGAAGCGCTCGATCGCGTCGGCACCCCGACACTGGCCGCGAGCAATATTTATCTGGTGACGATCGACCGGCGCGGATGGCTGTGGGTGGGAACCGGAGCCGGCCTGGATATCTTCAACGGAAAGCGATGGGCGCACTTTGCCACCGAAGATGGTCTTGTGTGGAACGATCTGAACAGCAATGGCTTTTATGAAGATAGTGACGGCACGGTGTGGGTAGGCACCAGTGGCGGAATGTCGCACTTGCTTCACCCCGAGCGACTCTTCCCCGCCGACCCGCCTTCTCTGTGGGTGGGCGACGCCAAAATCGGCGATACCGTGCTGAACCTAAAGTCGGAAACCCAGGTTCCATGGGGACATCAACCGCTTACTGCCCGCCTCTCGTCGCTGGATTTCAAGCATGAGTCATCCATCAATTTTCGATATCGCATTGAGGGCGTAGAAGAGGATTGGCAAGATACGGCGAAGCATGATTTGCGTTATCCACCGCTTCCGCCGGGAAAATATCGTCTTGCCGTGGTGGCGTTCGATGCCTTTGACGGCCGCCAGTCTGATCCGGCCTTCGTCTCGTTTACAGTATTGCCGCCATGGTGGCGCACGCGCAGCGTATTGGCGGTGGAACTCGCCGCGGCAGTCCTGCTTTGTTTCCTGTTGTGGCGCTGGAGTGTGCGCGTGTTGGTCGCCAGGCAGCATCACCTGGAAGGACTGGTGAAACAACGGACGCGTGAGTTGGAAGAAGAGAAAGTGGAACTGCTGGAGGCGAGAGCCGCCCTGGAAGAACAGGCTACACGCGACTCATTGACCGGGTTGTTGAATCGTGGTGCGATCGTGCGCCGGCTGGAAATGGAATTGGAGCGGGCCGGCAGGGAGGGCTCTTCGCTGGCGTTTGTGCTTGTCGATATCGACCACTTCAAAAAAGTGAATGACACCTATGGCCATTGGGCCGGAGACTGCGTGCTGCAGGAATATGCGGAACGGCTTCGCTCCATCGCGCGGCCATACGATGCGATGGGCCGCTACGGTGGCGAGGAGATGTCGATGATCCTTCCCGGATTTCCTAAACTTGGTTCAGAAGTCAGACTCGCGGCCATGCATGCTTCTCTCTGTCTCGAGTGCTTTCGATGGAACGGGCAACAACTGCGGGTTACATGCTCTCTGGGCATTGCCTGGTACGAGCCCGGCCAGGACAATACGCGGTCATTGATTGAGCGCGCAGATCAGGCCCTCTATGCGGCCAAGGCGAAAGGCCGAAATCGAGTGGAAGTAGGCTGAAGCGGCTTTGCCGGGGAACGAGAGGAGCCGGCGCTAAGGCATTTTCACTTCCGGATCAAGAGCTGGCTTTGGCTAGCGGTTGAAAGGTCGCAATGTTTTTCATGACGATCAGGAAATAGAGGGAAATCCCGATGAGGATTGCTCCGGAACCGGCGAGCGCCCAGGAGACACCAAATACCGGAATCAACTTTCCCAAAGCCAGGCTTCCCAAGGGTATGCCGGCACGGAAAGCGAGACTGTAGACGCTCATCACTCGACCGCGCATCTGGTCAGTCACGATCAGTTGGACCAGCGAAACCATGAGCGAGGCGGACCCCATGATCGCCGCGCCACCGAAGAAGATCAGGACGCAGGAAAGTGGAAGCCACCGCGAAAGAGCGAACCCAGCGGTTGCGGCTCCGAGCACGATCAGCGAGAGCAGCGCTACATGGCCCAGTCCCTTCAGCCGTTCCATGGCGGCCACGATCAACGCGCCGGTGATCGATCCCGCGCCGGAACATACCAACAAGACTTCAAAGGTCTGCGGTCCTCCATGGAAGATTTTCTGGACGACGACGGGCAGAAAGCCGGTTATGGAAAATCCGAGCAGCGTGGTGCAGAAAGCGAGCACCACCAGCGAAGCCAATCCCTCGCGGTGGCGTATGAATCGTATTCCCTCACTCATACTCTTCATGACGGATTCCCGCGAGGGCTGAGGAACAAATTTCACGTGGATCATGAACAGCGAGAGGATGACCGCGAGATAGGAAATTCCATTTAACGTGAAACACCAGGTCGCGCCCAGTGCCGTATACGCGAGGCCCCCAAGCATGGGACCGAGGACGCGGGCCAGGTTGAACTGGATGGAGTTCATGGCGATCGCATTGGAGAGATCTTTGCCCTCCACCAGAGTGGGCAAGAGCGCGGAATAGGCGGGTCCGCCAAACGACTGGCCGCAACCAACGATGAAGGAGAGCGCGAGAATGTGCCACACCTGCTCTCTGTTGGTGAAAAACAGGGCGGCCAGAACGAACGCACAGGTCATCTGGATGTATTGCGAGTACAGCAGCATCTTGGTGCGATCCAGGCGATCGGCGAAGACGCCGCCAAAGAGAGAGAAAAGCATGATCGGAAGCTGGCCCAAAAAGAGATCGAGGCCGAGGTAAAACGGGTCCTTGGTCAAATCGTAGACGAGCCAGCTTTGGGCGAACTGCTGGATAAACGTGCCCGTCGTGGAGACGCATGCTCCAATCCACATCAACCGGAAATCGCGATGCCGAAACGCTCGGAAGGTACGACGAAAAAAGGATAATTCCACCACCCGGAGCAGATCCTTTCCTTGGGCAACTGCCCTTGAGACCTACAAAGATGAAGCGAGCGCGTCTTGCTCTATGTTCGCACAAGCGATTCCCATGGAGTGGTGGTGGCGGCTACCCGGCGGTTGCGCGGCGATCAGGCCTGGCTGAGGGTGTCGAAGACGAGTTGTTTGAAAAGAGCAGAGGAAGCCTGGACACAGATATCGACATTGGGCGGGGGAGTAGGGTTGCCGGTATAGATGTCATTGCCGTACACCAGCTGGCCGCGGGTGAGTGCGCCCTGGCGCTCGACCTGCATAAAGAGCGGGACATAGTGGAGACCGATCGCCGGGTTGATCGCCAGGGAAACCGTGATGGGATCGGGATTGGTGGAACCGGTGGTGCCACGGTGGCTCTTTTCGAAAGTGCGTCGCAGAGTATTGGATTGGATGAAAAACTCGCTCTTGCGATTCTTGAACCTGGCAACGTGATCGAAGTCGGCGTCCTGCATGATGGAGTCGTGGCTGGAGACATCGGCACCGACGAGCGTGAGGGGGACGCCGGACGTGAAGACGATGTGGGCGGCCTCGGGGTCTACCAGGACGTTATAGCTGGGGGCCATGCCGGGACTGGAGTAGTGACCACCGACAAAGACGATACCCTTGAGCGCTTTGGTCATTTGGGCGTCGCGCAGCATGGCCATGGCAACGTTGGTGAGGCCGCCGAGAGCGAGGATCGTGATTTCCCCTGGCGACTGCTTGACGATCCGGCGCATGGCATCGACCGCGTGTTCGTCCTCGACCTTCTGCTGGACGTCGGTTACTTCCACGCTGCCGAGGCCATATTTTCCATGGATAAAGGTCGCGACCGGGTAGGGGAGGTTGAGGAGTGGACGGTCCATACCGGCATGGACGGGGTATTTTCCGGATTTGCCGGCGACGTCGAGAATGTAGAGAGCGTTTTTCAGCTGTTGTTCGTAGCGCGGCCCCATGTTGCCGGGGCAGACGGTGAAGGCTTCCACCTGCAGGTTTGGAGAGGCGAGACAAAGCAGGATGGCCAGCGCATCGTCATTGCCAGGGTCGGTATCGACGATGACGCGACGAATGCCAGTGAGCCGGGGCTGAGAGATTTCTGTCCTGGAGGGCTGCACGGCGAAGGCCGGTTCCTGGGGAGAAGCTTGCTGGCTCGAGGCCGCGCCAGGGACGACGGCGGCGAGGCCGCTAGCGAGCGCTCCGCCGAGGACGTCGCGGCGTGTGATGGGGCTCATGGCCCGATGCTAGCACTGCCAGTGACGGCCCTCACCGACGGCAGATAGCTCAGCCCATCTTGATGCCATGTTCCCCGATGATCACGAAGACCGACATGAGCCCGGTAGTCCCAAGAAGCTGCCGCACCTGTTTCCCCAGATTGACGAGTTCCAGGCTGCAGCCTGCCGACCGGGCAGATACGTAAAGGCGAACGAGGGTTCCCAGACCCATGCTGTCCACGCGGGTGAGATTGGTCAAATCGAGCACGATTCTCTTGCTATCGGGGATTAGCAGGCTGACCCTGGCGTAGAGAGTATCGTTCACCCCCGCCACCAACTTTCCGTCGCATCTCACAACGATGGTGTCACCGGCACGTTTGATGTCGAGGGTAAGGGGACTTGCGGATGTTTGGTCGGGCATCAGGCCTTCTTTCGCAATCCTGAATCGGGCGGGAACTGGGTGATTCTCGCATATCGCAGCAGGGATTGAAATCGGCGGCATGCACCGCCGGGCCCATTTTGCCTGGGATTGCTGCAAGTGGGATGATTGCCCTTATGGATCGCCGCCTGCCCCTGCCGGCCCTGCTTTCCCAAGCACTGGTTGCTTTCACCATCGAGTTCGACAATGAGTTCGAGCACCAGACGCCGCATCGAACCACGAACCATGGCGCAACCGCCGGCTCGCGAGGCGCTCCCTGGCTGGTTTCAAGAGTGATGTGGTCCAACTTCCTGCGGTCTATCGACGAGGAGGGGACGACGACTTTCCGTGAGCTGCAACGCCGACTGCAAATACCCGATAAGAACCTACGTAACTGGCTGACGCGTTTGAGCGAGTGGTGGGGCTACCTGCTCATTGAAACCGCGATATCGGGCAGTCCATCGAAGCGGATGCACTCCGATGCGAGAGTCGTCCCCACTCCCGGTGGCCGAAAGGCGCTTAGGGTATGGCAAACGCTGGATGAAGCGATCGAGAAGCGCTGGAGGAAACGGATCGGCGAGGATGTGATCGATCCTCTGCGAGAGTCTCTTTCCGCGATCGTCCGTCAGACGGATGTCGAGCTCTTGGACAGTCTTCCGATTCTGGGTTACGGGCTCTTTAGCCGCCTGCCGGAAGGTGCGCAACGTGCGGCTACGGATGCGGCAACCGTCTCCGGGCTTTCTCTGGCATCCCTCCTGTCGAGGGTGTTGCTGTTGTTTGCCACGGAGTTCGAGCGGGAGTCTGAGCTGTCGCTCGCGATCAGCGCAAATGTTGTACGGCTGATCAGGGAAGAGGGAACGCTGGTTCGTGATCTTCCGCGCCTCGCCTCGGTGTCGAAGGAGGGGATCGCGACGTCGGTGAGCTTTCTGGTGAAACGCGGATACGCAAGCCCGAAATCGGCCGCAGGCTGGGGAAAGGTGCTGGTGCTAACCTCCAAGGGCCGGCAGGCGCAAGACACCTACTTGCACCTTCTATGGGCCATTGAAGAGAGTTGGGGTACACGCTTTGGCATGCAGAGTGTCCGCGGTCTGCGGGAGTCACTTGAGCGGTTAGCCGTAGAACCCCCTACTCAGAAATCCCCGCTGTGGCTTGGATTGGAGCCTTACCCAGAAGGTTGGCGGGCATCGGTTCCCAGGCCCGAGGGGCTTCCACACTACCCTCTTGTTCTCCATCGTGGCGGATTTCCAGATGGTAGTTGAGGCGCCAGGGGGCATGACGCTTTCCTGGCCCCGCTGCATCTGAGGTCGAGTTGGGATCCGGCCTCATTTCCATGAGAGCTAAGAACAGGGGAAAGGGCCATAGTGAGCGACAATTGTGCCGTCGTCAACAGAGCTATCTTTCACGAAGACCTCAAACGAATCTCCACCGGGTGCGACCCTAAAGATCACATGGCCGTTCTGACTTGTGATCTCAGCGATTCGGCGAATTGCGATAACGCTTTCGGGTTTCATCGCCGTTGAGAACACCATTCGAGGGCCCGGATAGAGCTCCGTGCTGAGCATGTTGTTGAGGGACGTCATCGTAGGGTGCGCAGAGTCCCAGGCGTTGATGACGTAGACCTTCGCGCGAAGAGCCTTGACCCACTCTGGGCCGCATGCGTCGACCCAAGCGTGGTGGTCTGCCACCGCGACTTCGACGGGACCGGAGGCTTTCGCGACAACCGATTCGATGTCTCCCCATTGGAGATGACCGTATTTGACTTCGTGGTCCATATCTCCGGCAGAGAAGTAGTCAAATTTTCCGTAGCTAAGTCGGATCGCCAGCGAGCACTTGTTCTCGGTCGGGTAATCCTCAGTAGCAAGCGTCGACAGAGGGGGGAAGTACTGCCGTGTTTCCTCGCCGACACCCGTCCAAACTTCACCATTGGCTGCAAGGTTTCTGATCGAAAACGAGGGAAACCTCTCTGCTCTCTGAGTCAACACAACCTGATTTGCCACTCCAGGAGGAGTGCGCTGCGCTCGACCTCCCCGCTTGATGAAAGAACGGATGAACTCCTGATAGTTCCTTTGCTGGGGTCCGACGTGGGGAACCGGATAGTCATAGGACAAAAAGTTTCTGTCGATGATCGTCTTAACAGGGATCGATTCTGCGACATCGGTCAGACCTCCCAGTTGATAGTTGCCGTAAAGGGATTTTGGTGAAGCTTCAAAATCTTCCGGAGCGATCTCGCCCATGTGGTCTTCATGGAAATGCGTGAGTAGAAAATAATCGATCTCCTTCCTGTCGGCCTGCGCCAGGCAACGCTGCACGTAACGTATAGGGGTCGCGCATGGCGCGCGTGAATGGGTATGGATCAATACTGATTCCAAATCCACCTCTCAAGACCGTTTTCGGGTCTAGACGATATGCGAAGCCTAGACGCGGTGCGAACTGAAGCTTACTCGAACTGGAGCCGGCACCGTTGGGCTGTCCACCCACGCCACCGAGGATTACAGTGTTGGTCGTGAAGTCATACCGCTGCATTCCCGCGCCAGACCGCGAGAAGATCGGATAAAGTTCATAACGAAGTCCAGACGTCAGAGTCAGCTTTGGCGTCGCCTGCCACTGATCCTGTGCGTAGAAGCCGTATTGCCATTCGTTTCCGGTGATCGGATCTTCGTATTGATAGCTCTTTCCCAAGGAGTCCGGGAGGCCGAGCAGGAATTGTCCGAAGGCATTCGCCGAGGTTGGCGACGCTCCTCCTTTGAGCCCCGTGACACCGCCTGTGAAGGTGAATCCTCCGCGAGGTCCGAAGCCCCTCTGCGGCTGGTATTCGTTCATCCGATTGTTCAGAAGCTGAGCACCGGCTTGAGACATTTGGCAATCCTGATGCTTACACACCTGAACTCAAGAACGACTTCACCTTCACCTACGTGGCAAACCTGAGCTGGGCCCTCGGTAAGCATAACCTTCGCTTTGGTGACAGCGAAGGATGGGAGTCCAGCCTGTTTGGATCTGGACCATAGGAACCATCTCCATCGCTGTTCGTGCCGGGGATACCCAACGTGGGACCTAGATTCCTCGCGAAATCAGCTTCGTACCAGGTCAGACCGTTGTGACCGACACCGAAGTTGCCATCGAAGAACAGGCTTTTTGAAAGGATGCGCGTGTAACCGATGCCTCCGACGAAGACGCGTGTCTGACTGTAGCCCGAACCCGAGTTGCTACCGCCGGGACTGAGACCCGTACCGCCCCCGATTCCGAGCGTGCTCGGGGACATCACGTCAGCGGAAAGGTAGCTGAGCTTTGCGAAAGTAGAGGATTTAGGGTTGATATATCAAACCTGCCAGTGGCGGAACTCCTTACAGGTTGACGAATGACGAAACGCCAGACCTCCATCCTTCATGGTCTCCGGATGGGAGTAGGATCGCGATCTTACGAGAATCGCCTTCGGAGACAGATCTGGTTGTGAAGACTCTCCAAGGGGGAGCGGAGCGCATCATTCGGAGACTGCGAGATCCTCTCTCGCTCTGGTCATCCGTCAATCCGTTCTCAGGGTGCCAAAGCCCCAGTTGGACGGGCTCCCTCTTATCCGTGGAATCACTCGATGGCAAGCGACTGTTCTTCCTCGAAAGCGATACGCATGAACTATGGATGGCCAATACGGACGGAAGCAACGCCGTAAGACTCGAACATATACGACCAAGCCCTGATGCGGACTGGGCACCGGGCTTTAAGGAGATTTTATTTTACCGATCGGCATGACTCGTTCGCTGATCTTTTCGCCTATAACTTTGAGGACCAAAGAATAAGGAACATTGGGCGGTTACCCCAGACGCTTTCACTTGGCACTCCCAGCCTGACGCTCTCACCCGATGGCAAGTGGATTTTGTACGCTGTGATTGATCACACAAAGAGCGATATCAGGCTTCGGGAAGAAACATCGTTGAACTCGACCACCTTCACCGCTAAATAAAGAACCAGATTCGATCTGGAGGCCGGCCCGGCCAGCTGAGGGTGAGGTTATCATGAGAAAATCCAAAGCTGTTCTCGTTGCGGTTTGCTTCCTGTTTTTTCTTCAGGTATTAGAGGCTCACTCCATGCAGGAAAGAGCGCAAACTAAGCCTGGAACTGACTACCCGATTCAGGTGCATATCTCCGGAATCCACATTCGAACTCACCGCGGGTCGATCGTCAAGTCTTGTGACGATGTGCTCTATGCCGACGCAACCTTGAATGGGAAAAAAGTCGATCTTATGGGTGAAGTCGTACCCATTTCGCTGGGCGACTACTTTGCCCGGCTCGCCAAGAAAGCGCCTGTGACCGCCCTGCAGGAGATCGGCCAGAAATACGAGGTGCTTTTCCCCGATAACACTTATTGGCGATGCACGGTAGCCGGGTTTTCGGAATGATTGGCTTTACATGCAGTGAGAGTTCCCACGGCGCTTCAATGTGAACATCAGTCCTGTTGTGCGGGCTAGATTTAGTGGCCAAGATTTAGTGGCCGAGATTCTCCAATACCCGATTCGACATTCGGTTTAGATCGGTCTCGCTGTAGTTGGGTATCGGGAAGCAGTGGCACAGAAAACTCACCTAAGCCGGCTCAATCGGCTCCCGTAAGTTCAAGCCACTTGCCGCGATCAAAATAGTGGACCACCGAGGCCTTACCGACGAAGGCGTCATCGATCCCCTGATGGTCGATAGGAGGTGGCCTCACGCCATCATAAGCCTGATAATGTCGAATCATGGTGTCACCTCCCACAGGAGAGATCTTACGAGAGTAGCCGATTTGGTTGCCGCCCTCGCCCTGAAGTCTATTGATATCCGCTTGGCGAGCAAGCTCAATGACGCGACCCGTGGATGCGTTGGGGAATATCTGAATTGTGGAGATCCGATTTACAGAACACAAGACGGCCCAGTCGAGTTCACCCGGTTTGATGAATGCTCCCTTGATAACGTTATGAGGGCCCTTCTCTCCCCACACTTGTGGAATCGTGCAGCCCCGTCGAGTGAGTTCTTGCCGAATCGCCGGTGGTAATTGAGGAAAGCTGGACGGAGACAGTCGCATGGTTTCAATGTCCGCCTTATTAAAATCGAGAGGACCTTTCGTCGTCTGGCAGAGAACTGCCGGGGTAGCGACAAACAAAACGAGTGCCACTGCTAAGTGCGCCCAATTGCACTTGGATCGATTAAGTTGCGAGCGGAACATTGGCTGAATTACCCCTCTCCTACAGGCACTCAATCGCGGCCAGCCAGACGGTAAATGGTTCTTCCGTGAACCGCGAACAATGGTGAAGCCAGATTGTAACGCGTCCAGTCGCGACACTGTTTAGCTGATGTTCGCGAACACCGATCTTCATGCGGATCGCACCCGCGCCCCCGAGCGCACGGTCATTCTAATGGTTGACCCCAAAACCGGTGTGATGTCCGGGTTGGCGACGATCCTCCTGGAACACATTGCACTCGCGTCTTGATGTCCGAGTTGCCCTTGACGCGCTTCATAGAATCACCTACTGGCATAACTGCTAGTAGCGAAACCCACAGCTCGCGCTATCCTCCTCATGCCAAATCCAGGCGGAACCCTCGGTTGGCATTGTTCGCTTTTTACCAGGAAGGTGCGCAGCTCATGAAAAAGCTCTACGCGGCCTGGGGTTGGCAGCAG
>Ga0182015_10006994_pt1 | contig 11125 bp, 12 predicted proteins | sample 712P3MmetaG_FD_120478 | JGI IMG/M metagenome (GOLD analysis project Ga0182015, IMG submission 120478) | Permafrost microbial communities from Stordalen Mire, Sweden - 712P3M metaG | ecosystem: Environmental > Terrestrial > Soil > Wetlands > Permafrost | place: Sweden: Stordalen | collected...
CCGATCTGATTCCTCAGTACGTTAGGATATCGAGAGCGGAGCCTCAAGTCCAGGTCTTCGAGGGAAAAATCAGCCCAGATCGGAAGGCTCGTTTCGCGCACGAAGAGTGTCCAGTCAACGAAGTCGGGGGTTTCTTGTGGTCTGCAAACATGGCCGTTCGGCGCACGGCCTTCATGGCGCTAGGCGGTTTTGATGAGGACTATCCATACGCGGCTATGGAAGATGTTGACTTTCGAACACGGGCGGCCAAGGCTGGTTTCACGATACGGTGGTGCCCGGAGGCGGCCGTGTGTCATCCACTTGAGGTGCGCCTCGACCGGAAGCGGCAATTGAAGCATCGCTACTCCGTGTTATTGTTTCTCAACAAGCACCCGTATAAGCTTGAATCAGTGAGAACTGGCTGTTCAACAGCAGCCGTGGTTCGCCACGTAAAGAAACGAATCTTTGATCGACAATGGCTTCAGCCACTGCGTGCATATCGTGCGCTGGCGGGTGAGGTCTATTCCACCTTTGTGATGCACAGAATTGTGAAGAGGCCAGAGACTATCTCATCCGAACTTGCAGCCGTGCGGGATCAGCTAAAGACGACGACGTCCCCGACAAGCAATCTGAACTCCTCCCTAAGGAATCAGGCTGACAATGACGTTAGCTGAGCGCAACTCGAATTTCTGATATGTGTGCTATCGACCAATTACTTCGATCAACCCTGGTTATCGTGGCTCACCCCGATGATGAGAGCATCGGTTGCGGCGCACTTCTTCAGAGGATGTCTGGTCCCGCGGTATTTGTTTGTACGGACGGGGCGCCTGCCCTCGAGCGTGTGTGGCGCCACAAGGGATATCACACTCGTGAAGATTATGCACGAAGGCGCGCCTCGGAGTTTCACGCTGCGCTGGGGATAGCAGGTGTCCGGGATCAGTATGTAATGACAGGCGTACCGGACCAGCAGCTGCACCGATATCTGCAACAGGCTGCAACCTGCATCGAACAATGCGCGAACAAGAATCGGCCCGAAGCAATACTGACGCATGCGTACGAGGGCGGCCATCCTGATCATGATTCATGCGCGTTTCTTGCTTATCAAATTGGGCAGAGACTCTCGGTGCCGGTCTGGGAGATGCCTTTTTATCATCAGACTTCTACTACATCACCTCTGATCTACCAGCAGTTTCTGCAAACTTCGCAGAATGAGGTGTCGCTATCCGCAAGCCCCGCTGAGATGTATCGAAAAGAATGCATGCTCAGGCGGCATGAAACCCAGGCAAACGTCATTTCGGAATTTGACAAGACAAGGGAACTGATGCGACCGCAGCCCTCATACGACTTCACCGTGAGTCCCAACCCGGCGCTGCACGGATTTGCGGTCTGCTCGGATATTGCAATAGCAGATGTCCTCGAGAGTTTCCATCTGGCGGTCCAAGCTGCCAACCGCTGAGGCGCGGTCAGGCATTTTGGGATACTTGAGGTAGAAATCCGCCGCGCCCGTGGGGAGCCCTGAAGGCAGCGCAATCAGTTCGCCGACTCGTGGGAAAGGCGCTGCCGGAGGGCGTGCGTAGACGGATTCGTCTTTTCGAATGGCAAGCCCGTCTATTTCTAGGTTTCTCCGCGCCGATCCATTCCGAGGATCGGCGAATCCTTGAAAGAGTAATTTTCCCCTATTTTTCGAAAGAAGACGAAGCACAGATCATCCTGTCCGTAGGCTGCGAATTTTATACCCGACACTATTCTCAACTGATCACCTGTGCCGAATTCTGGACAATGGAACCTGATCCGGCCAAGGCCCGCTGGGCCGCAACACATCACATCGAAGACAAACTGGAGAATCTACACCATCACGCCAAACCGTCATATTTCGATGTGATTGTCTGCAATGGCGTTTACGGCTGGGGACTGAACGATCGCGAATCATGCGAAATTGCCTTCAACAATTGCTTCAACTGCCTCCGGCCCGGAGGAGCGCTAATCATCGGCTGGAACGATGTCCCCGAGCGCCGCCCCTTCCCTCTGGATGAGCTGCACGCCTTGAACCGGTTTCTAAAATGGAACTTCCAGCCTCTGCAAGCCTGGCGATACCTAACAGATACGTCTTATCGGCATACATTTGACTTTTATAAGAAGCCGATGGAGAAGCGCGACTTTCACAGGTAGGTAATACCGCTTGCGATGGGGGCTTCATTATTGGAGGTATGGGGCCGGAAGGTAGTGACTTAAAATTCAACTGCTGTCACTTCGAGTGGTTCTCTCTTACCTTGCCACGCTTCTCTAGTTGCTTAAGCGAGGCGGTCACTAGGATTCAGCACCGTGCTAGAATTTCGCCGGAACGACCAAAGGATCGTCGAGGAGTTTTTACCGATGCCCCTTTCTTACGCTGACCAGACTATCGATTCGCCTAATCCTTTTGCGCGTTATGCGCACAGAGGACGACTGCAGCGCGCGCTCAACCTAGCGCTGCCCCGGATCGGAACCTCAAAATTGCTTGATTACGGATGCGGTAGCGGTGCTTTTATCGCCGAGCTGCGTGCTCTGAAGAAAGACGCTGTCGGCTATGAACCGTTCATGAATGAACGGTCGGCCCCAGGCCTTCCGATCTACAGCAACATCGATGAAGTCTCGTCTCTCGGCCCTTACGGACTTATCACTCTGTTCGAAACTATTGAGCACCTAGAGAATCGGCAGATCGATGAGTTTCTCGCAACCTGCCGAAAATTGCTTTCCGGTTCCGGCACTGTCCTGCTCAGTGCACCGATCGAGATAGGTCCAGGCCTATTACTTAAAGAGTTCAACCGGTACATGCGCCAGCCACGCCATAGCCGACATTGCGGATACTCATGGTCTGAGCTATTGAAGGCGTCTCTGTTCGGAATCGCTCCCGAACGCGAGCCCGGGATTCTCTCAAACCATAAAGGTTTCGACTTCCGCCAGGTCATCCGTTGTTTGGAGAGCCGCGGCTGGTGCACCGAAATCCTCGTCTGCAGCCCCTTGCCGATCGGGATGTGGTACGGCAATTCCCAAGTGTTCTTTTCAGCGCGATTCGCTTCGAACCAGAAGCTGGCCGCCTAAGGCTGAAGGCCACGACCTTCTTCCACGCCGGGACTGGCCTTCCTTCCACGCGCAGACTGGCCTTCGGAAATCTTTCGCTATTACCTAATTAGGGGCAAACTGGCCTTGCTGTGCCAGTTCGGTGCGGCGATTTGGTTCGTGCGAGCGGTTGGCTAATAACCCATGCAGTATGAATCACATACGGCTAGAAATAGAGGTCTTCAGTGAGAGATCTCGGCTTACGTCCAATTCTGCTGACGGTTTTGGTGACCCTAGGCACCATGTTCGGGTGCGGGGGGGGTTCAATAGCCGCAAGCAAATTGGCGGCGACGCCGGCCGGAACGCTCACGCTGAATCCGTCGAGCCTACTTTTTCGACCCCTCCAGACGGGCGCCACTCAGACTTTGCCGGCTACTCTGACCAACTCAGGCGAGTCAAGTGTGACCGTGTCTGACGCGAGTTCGACCGGAACAGGTTTCAGAATTAACGGCCTGAGCTTGCCGTTGACTCTCCCGGCGGGACAGAGCTTCACCTTCAGCGTGACGTTTGCTCCGCCAACCGCCGGTTTGTCAGTGGGCAGCGTTGCGCTGGCCTCTGACTCATCCGGCGCTAGGCCTGCCATTTCCCTGTCAGGAAGTGGAACGGCCGTGGGCCAAGTCTCCATCAGTCCCACCAGCTTCAGCTTCGGCAGTGTGGCCGCGGGAGCAACCGAGAGTCTACCGGCCACGCTGAGTGCTACCGGCTCCAGCTTGACCGTCACCTCGGCTTCGGTGAGCAGTTCAGAATTCGCGATTAGTGGGCCATCACTGCCGCTCACCATTCCGGCAGGCGGGACTGCGTCGTTCACTCTGACGTTCACTCCCCAGGCCAGCGGCGCTGCGTCGGGCACTGTAGCCTTTGCTACCAATGCACCTGGCTCGCCGACGACCGAGTCGCTGAGCGGCAGCGGAACGGCCGCGCCCCTGTCGGTGACTTTGCTGTGGAACGGAAGTGGTCCAGGCGTCGCTGGTTACAACATTTATCGGAGCGGAACTTCCGGAGGCCCCTACGCGAAGCTCGATACTTCAACGAATACGAATACCGGCTACACCGACAGCAGCGTGGAGGACGGTCAAACCTACTTTTATGTAACCACATCTGTCGGCACCGACGGCGCCGAAAGCGCTTACTCCAACCAAGTCGGCCCGGTGATTCCGACACCCTGACTCCCCGTCCTCGTCATTACCTCCTGGCAGAGTTGTCTAGTTGGAAACCAAGCGTATGCGGGGACGCGTGGGAAGCGTTCCGGTTCGTGAAGCTTTTTCCCGCCCGGTCAGTTCCTTCTTCACCTCCCGCTTAGAGTCCCCCAGCATCTCCTTCGCTTTGTGCAACAGGTTGCAGAATCGAAGGCCTGCCAGTCCCGCCGGTCCACTTTCGCCAGTTCCAGTCCGTTCGTCCATCCCACCTGCCTCAAATCCGTACTGGCTTGTGGCCTGATGGTCGTAGATGCTTGTGAACCTGAGGTGCCCCAGTCGTACCGACCCGGGTGTGAGTTTTTTCCGGTTAACTTTCATCACCATCCCCGAGCTAAGGCATGCCGGCAGACCGCGGATTGCCGGCATAGCCGCAGTCTAGCCCTTCTGCAGCCGGCGCACAGGGTAATCAAGTTGGAGTCTCGATCCGAACCGCAGTTGCGAGTGGCACGAAGCGGGAGGTATTCTAGCCTTGCGTTATGAGATGGATTGAGCGCGCCAGAACCAAAACAAAGGACAAGCTGTGAAGATCGTGAGGAGTACTACAGCCACGTCGGTTGCGGCACTGGTATCGGCTGTTGTGTTGATGGTGTGTCCGGACACGGTGCGGGCACAGACGGCTACCACGAAGTCGGGCATCAAGTCGATCGAGATCGACGTGGCCGCGACAAAAGTATGGGTGGACACGAACATCGACGTGCGCGGAGGGGCGAAGTTGCGGTTCACGGCCACAGGGACGATCACGTATCCGGCCGACACATCGTACACGGGGAGGTCGAGAACCTTGGGAACGTTTGGTCCGGATGGGCTCAAGCGGGGATGGGCTGACTTGATCCACCAATACGCGGTCAGTGATGCCGGCCACGGCGCGCTGATCGGCCGAATCGGTTCTGAGGCATATACGCAAGCGTTTTCGGTCGGCGCCAGCAAGGAATACGACGTGCCCGTGGGTGGGAGACTGTTCCTGGGACTCAATCAGAGCACCACCGAAGCTTCCACCGCGGACGGAAGTTTCCACGTAACGGTCGAAGTTCTGAACGAGGGTTCAGCGGATGCCACGAATATCGGCGGTCCCGTCGAGACCCGTGTACCAAACATCACCTCCGACCTGCTAAGCAGAATCCCACGCCGCGTCTCCGATCCCCAAGACAGACCCGGCGACATGGTCAACGTTTTGATCGTGGGAACCCAGGACCAGTTGGTTCAGGTATTCACTACCGCTGGATGGGTGCAGGTGGATAAATCGGCACAGAATACGGCGCTGATTGCCGTGATGGATTCACTCCAGAAGAAGGACTACCTGACGATGCCGATGAGCACGCTCTTTCTTTTCAAACGGTCGCAGGACTATGGATTTGCCCACGGCGAGCCGGTGAAAGTGGCGATGTCGCGCAATCACCTGCGCGTCTGGAAATCGCCGTACGAGGTCAACGGGCGGCCGCTGTGGTGCATCGCGGCTACGCACGATATCGGATTCGAGCGGGACCAGCGTAATAATGGCTTGACCCACAAGATCGATCCGGCGATCGACGGCGAACGCGAATACGTGAATGGCACGCTTTCGGGAACGGGACTCGTCGCCCAGCGGGATCACGTTACACCGGCCGATCCGCTCATCACCGCCAAGACTGCGACGGGCGGGGAGTTTCACTCCGACGGACGCATACTTGTCCTGGTGCTCAGCAATACGTCGAGCAACTAGAAGCGATTCCGCTCTATCTTCTTTAAACCCCATTCCTGTCCACCACTATGCCGCTTTTTGTGGCACCCCGCGCACAGGGTAATCAGATTAGAATCCTCATCCGAGCCCTGCTGACTTCTGAAGGTTTTGTGATGCACTTGCAGGTTTTGACTAGAACTGCAAACTTGGCACGTCCAGCCGTCTCTCTTCATTACCTGTTGGCAGAGCCGTTTATACGAGTCGGAATCTAAGCGTACGGGCGGACGCTTGGGAAGCATTCCGGTCACGAAGCTTTCTGATCCAGGCAGGATAGGAATTGCTGCCGTTGCTTCTCGGGCAGGAACTCGAAGCAGCGGATCATCGAACTCAGCAAGATCTCCGGGTTTCCGTTATCCAGGTTCGCACCCGCCAGAAAGTCCGCGCAGATCATCTCCAGACAATAGCCGCGGGACTTGTCCGATCCGAGCATCAGGGCCGCCCTTTCCAGTGCTTGCTCAATCACCGGAATCTGGGTCTTGTACAGCTTGAAATAGATAATCTCCCAGGGCTCGGTCTCCCGCCCGGTCAGTTCCTTCTCCACTTCCCGCTTAAACTCCTCCGTCGGCATCTCACGCGCTTTGTGCGACCAGGTTGCACAATCGAAGTCCTGTCCGTCCCGGCGAGCCACTTTCGCCAGCTCCAGTCCCTTCGTCCAGCCCACCTGCGTCAAATCCTTCCTGGCCTGCGGCGGTAAGTGTTCGTGGATCGACATCAGGTAGTAGGCCTTTCTCCTCGATTCCGGAAACCGCCGGCCTAAGAACTCGTCAAAAGACTTCAAGTCCTCCAGACGCCAGTACTGGCCCGCCCGCACCTCGCACAGATATTTCCCCAGTTCGACGAAGCGCGTCTCGCGCTCCGCCTCCTTCCCCTGCTCCCAGGCCAGGATCTCGTCAATTTTGGCCATTACAAATAGAGCTCGCTTGCGATTGAGCTTGGGAAGCATGGGCAGTTTTCTAGTAGCTAAGCTCGTCAAGCCAACCAAGGTCTTCTCCCGGTCGCCGTATTACGCTTTTCTCCGCCAGTTCCTGCCGTCCCAGGCAAAAGCCGACGTAAGGACAGCTGGTGCAGGGGTTCTGGGGAGAGCGGATGCCGCTGTGGGGCATGAACTGACAGGCCTCGATTCGCCGGATCGTGTCTTCGATCAGGCGGCCATAATCCTGTCTTTGTTCGTAGGTGATGGTAGTCCGCAGATACTGGACTTCGACCAGTGGCTTGCGCACGAAGACGACCTGGGCGACCTCGGAGATGCCGGTGATCCAGGAGTAGCAGACCAGTTGAGGATCGAGAGCCAGAAGTCCCACGGGTTCTTCCGGATAGCGGCTAGACGCGGTCTTCCATTCCAGCAGACACCCCTTCCCATCCAGCTTCCCGAAGGCATCGACATAGGCTACGAAGTCGTTCGCCGCCGGGGGAATGGGTCGGGTGAACTTTACCCGGAGGCTGCCGCGGGGCTGACGGATCCGGACGCGGTCGTCCTGGGAAAAGCGCTCGAGCAGCTGGATGCCCTGCTGCAGCATGCGGTCCCAGGTGTCGCCGTGCGAGTAGTGCAGGCCAGCCTTCTTAAAGACTGCCCACTCTCAGTAGAGGGCCGCGGCTGAGTCTTCCTGTCGAAAGAAAGCGCCCAGCGCGTTTTCGAAGGCCCGACCGAACAGCAAGGCGGCGCGAGTGTCTTTCTCCTTCCATCCATCGAGGTAGCGGTAGCGATAGCGGCGCGGGCAGGTGAGGTACTGGCTAATCTGCGTGTAGCTATAGGTCATAGCGACGCCTCTTGAGCAGGAGCTTGGGATACCGGGGCGGGTGACAATTCCTCCCACTGGCTTGCCGGAGCAAACCCGTCGAAGTCCAGCACCGATGCTCCGCTAACGACCGTGTAGCTGATCTTCACGATGCCGCGCAAGCCGAACAGGGCATTTTCGTCCACTTCATCCCGGCCCAGCAGTTCGGCGTCATAGGCAAAGTCGCGCAGGAACCAGCCCAGTTTCCAGAGTGCCTTGGCGGCGCAATGGAGCCGGCCCGAGAGGATCTGGCCGGCGAATTCTTGCGGTTCTAGAACGGAGAGCCGGAGAATGTAGAACGGTTTGTGGGCATACCAGCGATATTGAGCTTTCTCTACGCGGACGAGGTAAAGTCCATCCGGCAATTCGCCTGGGACTGTCTGGGCGGTCTGATTGAGACCTTGAAAGCGGCGGGTCATGCGGCACCTTCCTGACTGGCGGGATAGCTGTTCAGCTGGCAGAGCAGGGCATTGCGGTCCTTCTCCGCCCAGTCGGCCAGATGGGCGACAAAGCCTTCGACCTGCTCCCGAGTCGCATCGCGCAGCGTCTTGGCCCCGCAGAAATCGACTGCGTACGACTTGACGAGGTTGGCATCGAGCTGGTGCTGGCGGATCAGCTGGCAGAGGCGGTCGCGGACCTTGGGACCGCCATAATTGCCATTCACAGGTTGGGGCAGCAGCTTCTTCGGTTCCCGAGAGGGGGGCGCCGGTTCGCCGAACGAACCGACTTCCTCGATCGAGCAGATGCCGATGCCATACGCTTTGCGTAGGGCACGGTTGACGGTCCTGGTCTCCGCCACCCGCATTTCGGCGCCGTGGACGAGAAAAGAGACATTGGAAGGGTCGGCGTCGCCGAAGCCCACGAAACCTTGGCAGGTTTTCGACTTGAATTCGGTCGCCTCGAACGCGAATCGGCGGGCGCCTGGATCGGAAAGTGAGGACGATCTGTCAGAGTGAATAAAGCGAGTCAAGAGTTGGCGCGCTTACTGGGGTAGGATCGGCCTGAGGCCTGCTGCCGACGATTTGTTTTGTCTTCGGCTCCATAGACGCAACGATACCGCTGCCTTCCTTGATGGTGAGTATTTGGTTGGCCTTTACTTGAGTGAATCGTTCGTTTTTGCCTGTGGTTGGCCACTTTACCTCGATCAGATCCGCCATCTGAGATTTTCCGATGCCGAAGTGTAGCCTTAGATCGCCCTGGGACATCACACTTGACCCGCTATGGACCTCGTCGATCTGAGCATGATCGCCGGTGACTACACGTACACGGGCCCCGATTGCGGTGCGATTGCATTTCGTTCCCAGCAGCTTGATTTTTACCCAGTTCTGCTTGTTGCCGCCATCGTTGCGCAAGAGCGATGGAACTTCGTTCATGTTCAGTACCAAGGCATCCATATCTCCATCATTGTCATAGTCCCCGAATGCCGCACCGCGACTGGAAAAGCGTTCGGTAACGCCCGGCCCCATTTCGGCTGAAACATCTTTGAACTTACCGTCTGCCATGTTTCGGTACACCAGACGGGGATTCTTGTAAGTCTGACCGAGATCGTGCTTATCAATTTCCGGATAAACGTGCCCGTTGATTTGCATGATATCCAGCCAGCCGTCATTGTCATAATCAATAAAACCGCAGCCCCAGCCGACGTAGCGGGTATTGACAGCGATTCCCGACGGGAAAGTAAGGTCGCTGAAGGTCCCATCGCCATTGTTGTGATACAGGTTAGATATATCATCGGAAAAGTTCGTCTTGAAGATGTCCAGCCAGCCATCGCAATCGTAATCGCCCACGGCCACGCCCATCCCCGCTTGCTCATGACCGTCCTCGCTGTACGCGCAACCGGCGATGACTCCGACATCCGCAAACGTCCCGTCATGGTTGTTGCGAAAGAGAATACTGGCTTGCGAATCTACCGCCACGTAAATATCCGGCCAGCCGTCATTATCAAAGTCATAGGAGACTGCGGTAATGGAATAGCGAGGACCAGGTTTTAGGATCCCAGCTTTCTCGGAAACGTCCGCAAAAGTGCCATCGCCGTTGTTGTGAAAAAGAACATTGGTGTCGGCAGGAAGGCCACGCGGGCCGCACATTACAGGGATTCCCCGCCATTGACAAATATCGGGCCCCTTGGGCGAAGGAGTTTGAGCGGGATCGAGCCTAATGTAATTACAAACGAACAGATCGAGGTTCCCGTCGCGGTCGTAGTCCAGAAACGTGCAGCCGGCGCCCCAGCGGATCTGGTCGTCGTAAACCCCGGCTTTGCGGGTTACGTCAGTAAAAGTGCCGTTTCCATTGTTGTGAAAAAGGATATTATGTCCCCAGAAGCAGCAAAATAAGTCGTCCCAGCCGTCGTTATCGTAATCGCCAACACAAACTCCGGTTTGCCAACCGGTGCGCGCTAATCCAGACTTTTCGGTGACATTACGGAAGGTGCCGTCGCGATTGTTCTTGAAAAGTTGCGAGGTCGGCGCCTTTCCCTCCGGCCACCTCTCGCCCAGCCGCGTTCCATTGGTCAGATAAATATCGAGCCAGCCGTCGTTGTCATAGTCAAAGAACGCGAGTCCGCTTCCCTTGGCCTCGATGATGTAGCTCTTATGATCCGTACCACCCCACACGTTAGGAACGTTCAGCCCGGCTTCGCGAGCGACATCGACGAACTGCACCCCAGAAGTTTGATTTGAAGCGGCCTTCGATTGTAGCTCCACGGTGCGCCTCCAACGCCACAGAGGAGTCGTGAGCGCGTCCATGAGAGTGCTGCCGAGAACAAGAAAAGACGACCCAAGAAAATGCCGGCGGGGGAAGTTCATGATCTTTGCTTTTCCAGGCTCTCTGTTCTGTGATTCACTTCGCGTTGGCGATCTTCGGAAAGTTACGAGGCACAATCCCTTTACCCTCTTGCACCGCAATGATCCGATCGATCGGCACGCTCGTCAGCCGATCCACTTGGCCGCTCGGCCAGGTGACTTCCAAAGAATCGATCTTAGTTCGTTTGCCGAGGCCAAAATGAATCCGTGGGTCGCTTGCCGACATGTATCCCATGCCGTTTTGTGCCTGCTCAACATGCATGACGCCTTCCGACGTCAGCTTCAGCGAGGCGCCGATCCCGTCGCGATTCGATTTGGTTCCAATCAACAACACCGTCAGCCAGTGGTTGGCATTCCCGCCGTCGTTGCGGAGCAAGGAGGGATAATCACCGCGATTGTTGGTGACGATGTCGATATCACCGTCATTGTCATAGTCGGCCGTGGCCACTCCCCGCCCGGCGATCGGGCGGACGAAATCCGGGCCCAACGAATCCGAAACCATCTCGAACCGGCCCTTTCCCAAATTTCGAAGCATCAGCAAGGGCTCTTTGTACGACA
>Ga0182015_10006995_pt1 | contig 11125 bp, 12 predicted proteins | sample 712P3MmetaG_FD_120478 | JGI IMG/M metagenome (GOLD analysis project Ga0182015, IMG submission 120478) | Permafrost microbial communities from Stordalen Mire, Sweden - 712P3M metaG | ecosystem: Environmental > Terrestrial > Soil > Wetlands > Permafrost | place: Sweden: Stordalen | collected...
CGAACCGCGTTCCGCCGCCGCGCCAACCTGCGCCGGCCCCATCGTCTCCCCCACATCTCCAGCCATCAAGTGCGCATACCGCGATTCCTTCGTCCCCGGCTGCCGCGCCAGTACCTTCGCCAGCGGAGGCTCGCGCTGCATCAGTTTCTGCAACGCCGATTGCACATCCTCCAGCGCCTCAAAGCGATGCATGCGCTCCCCCCGTCCCCGCAGTTCTCCCGGCGTCTGTGGCCCCCGCAGCAGCAATACGCACAGCACCGCAATTTCCGGACGCGTGAAGTTAAATACCTCCTGCAAGCGATGCTCGTACTTCGTCACCCGGCTGTCTGCGCCTCCTGCCGGCCCCGCCAGGCGATCCTGCTGCAGACCTTCCACCGCGTCCCGCACTGCGTCTTCATCAAGCTGCATCACCGGATCCCGGTTCGATTTCTGGTTGCACGCGTTCACCAGCGCGTTCAGCGACAGCGGATAGTATTCCGGCGTAGTAATATCTTTTTCGATCAACGCCCCCAGCACCCGAACCTCATTCTCCGTCAGCGTGATATCCATAAGGGCTTCAATTGTACTCAGTCGTCGTACGCCGTGGGATTCGCCTCGCCCCGCCTATCTGGGCGTGAGGGCCAAGTTACCACCTGGATAACCAGGTCAGTAACTGTAATCGCCTACCAAATGTAGTGACAGGTACACTATTTCTCGCGTAAAATGGCGGCGTTTTGCAGGAGAATGAAATGCATGGACGAAGATGTTATGACAAAGAGATCAAATTGCTGACTCTTATTGGAATGTTGCTACTCGCGCAGATTGCCCTCGGCCAGGACTCCACAGCCCTGCTCCGATTGCAACAATCAAGGGCTAGTTTGGATATCGAATCGAATGCCAAGCATGGGCAGGGCATGTCTGGGATTACCACCGGCAACCCAGGAGACGTGTGGTCCTATCCGAACTCCTCTGCCTGCCTGGTCGTGTACAACGATGGAAAGTACGTTCTCGAAAAGAGGGATGAGCTAACCATGGGCAGGCCGAAGGTAAAATCGGCGGAAGGCGTGCTTGGGGCTGACGAACTGCTGCAACTAAAGGCAATGCTGGATACTGAAGAGGTCAAGAAACTGGTAACACCCAAAGCGCCCGATCTCCCTGCGGACACACATGCTATCCGGGAGATTCAAACCCTCGCGCTGCAAATCGACCGCGAGGGAACAGAGCAGCGCTTCTCCACCCTGCAAGAGCGTGTAATGACCGGAGGTGGCAATTCAACAACAGCACAAATCTCAACCGGACTGGATACCTTCTTGGACAATGGAGGGCCTTACAAGAAAACACTTAACCCGCTCATTAAGTGGTTTGAGGGATTGCAGAAAAAAAACAAGTCAGCGCTAAAAGAATCGAAACCCCGTTACTGCGCGCCGGTCAATGTAAGTTAGAAGGTCGACTTTCAGAAACAGTTCGCGATGCGTAAACCGATGCGCTCAACAATGATGACTCCTTGCATGGCTCTCTGTGTCCTTTTGGGCATGAGCCTCACCGCCGGGGCAGGCGCGAATGAAGCGAGGCCTGTACCTGCGCTCCGATTAGTCCTTTTCGAAGATCAGCCAGGAGCGATGGCCGATCAGCAATACTGCATGTTGGTATTTACCGATCGGCATTTCCACGCCGAAAAAGCAGTCCGCCATTTAGGAAAAGATCAAGAGCGTCAATTCAGTGAAGGAGTGTTGCCAGAGATTGATTGGAACACCCTTGACGGCATTCTTGACAGCGAAGAATTCCGGAAACTCAATGTGCCTGCGAATGTTGCACCTCCCGTCGTCCAGGACGCCCATGCTTTCATTATCAGCGTGGCGCGCGACAAGACATTCCAGAACATGGAGTTCCTTGACAACAAAAGTCGCAAGCCTTACGAATCGCAAGTGAAGCCCCTGCTCCAATGGTGGAAATCCGTGCGCAGCAGACGCATGGTCGAAACGGGCACTCAGGACAGCAGATGTTCGACCGTCAACGGTGTCGTCTTCAGTTATTAGACCGGCACATTCTCCCCGTTCCCATTTTGAGAGGACATTGATTGGCTTCCTTTGGCGACCTTGTCGCAATCGCCCGTGAAGTCGACTCGATCTTCAAGAACTTTCTTGTAGCAAAATCTCGATTTCGTCAACAATCAAAATCCTAAGAGTCAGATCCAATCTCTGCGCCTCATGAATTTGTAGACCTTCATCGCCGGGACGATAAACCACATTGCATACCAGTATTTTTTGCGAATGAAATTGACATTAAGTTTCCCAGCCCACCTATCGGCCACGTCTTCTTTTTCGGAATGTTCTGGTCGAGTTGTTCGATGGATATGGTGTCCTACTTCATGGAAGAGAACGTGGCCAAACGCAATCTCTCGTAGGATGGGGACCCACAGGAATGCTCCACGAAGGCTCGCAATGATCTTATCGACTCGAAGTTCTATGTAAGGGGAAGAGCCACCGCCCGAGCGAGAGCGTCCGTGATAGAGACCAAGCACATCGGACTTTTTGAATTTGCGGCCCCTGGACCACATCTTTCCAATGCGCCCGCTGCGAGGGAGTGCCGTCTCATTCGTCAAAACAATGCAATCTAAACCCCTCAGATACTTCGCTGGTACGCTGCTAAGGAGTTGATGGACGATTGCCGACGCATTCACCCGAGGGGCGTACCCTCGATATGTTTCGTTAATCCTAATTTCGCGCGTCTCGGGTAATGCCACCGGCTTCGACACAAACCCATTAAACCATCGCCGCTTATCAATTTCCAAAAGCCAAATGTCCCTTGCTGTCGTAACATCGCCGTTACACTCATCATCCCGGACAATGAGCGCTATTGCCCGTTTGCGACAGTTATTTAACCTTGGTATGCTTTTTCGCGTTCGAAACGGAAGGCTGCCGGGATGAGTAGATTGGCGCGAAATTTACTCTGTATTTGGGTCGGAGTCATACTCGGCGGCTTCGGCGGGCTGTTGGTCCTCATCTTTTGGCCGCTTTTGTTCCCTTTATCCTTACGAGGTTCGAGCATCGGAGACGACGCGCTCCTCCCGATTCCTTTCTTCGCCTTCTACCTCTCATTTGCCGTGCCCGGATTTCTTCTATGCCGGAGACTAACCAAAAAATACGTCCCCGAAGACGCTGACAGCACGGGACGGGTGCTGTTCCGCTAAATGTACAGAAAGTGGCAACGGAGTTCCTGGGTCAGATGGTCAAAGTGGCGAAACATCCCGATTACACGTATTGACCGCACAGGCCGGGCGAAATTTCCGCGCCAATTCGCGCAGCTTCCCGATATCCGCGCAACTGCGGCACGAACTACATGCTACAAAAATCAGCAACTTCCCTGTTTTCAATACCCTGTCTTGTATACTCAATAGTTTGTCGGATACGTCCGAGAGTCCAGCCCTACCGTGGATAAAAATTTGACTGAACTGATCACAGCAACGCGTGTTCCCATCGCCGACTTGGTGGCAAAGCTTCGCACCCTCCCCGCCTCGGCCTTCAATGGCGTCGAGCAGATTCGTTCCCTGCTCGAAACGATGCCCGTAGACGAAGCCAGCCTCGCCCCCTATTTAACCTGGGATCGGCAACACTACACTCGCAATCTCATCGACAAAACCGACCTCTACGAACTCATGGCCGTTTGCTGGGAGGTTGGTCAAAACAGTTCCGTGCACAACCATCGTGACCAGAATTGCTGGATGGCAGCAGCGGTCGGAAAGCTGCTCGTAGAAAATTTCCACCTCGAATTTCAGGATATCGAGGCTGGCACCTGCCGCTTGCTCGCATCTAACACCGTGGAATTAACGGCGGCCCATCCCTGTGCGGTCGATCCGCAGGAGCCGGTGCATCGCGTCGTGAATCCGCGGGAGTTAAATCAGCGCGCCGTGACTCTGCACGTCTATTCGCGCCCCTTTGACACCTGCGTCGTCTATTCGCCCGAGCAGGGAACATGCGGGGATATCCGGCTTCACTACAATACTGCTTTCGGAAAAGCAGTTGTCGGTCGCCATTAGTCGGCGCCACCGCGGGAACGGCGCTGGCAACTGGGCGCTGGCAACTGGCAACTGCACTTCAAGGAGGAATCGTGAGGAAATACCTGAGAGTCTTGGCCGGCGTAGCGGCGCTATGCACGATGTCGTGGGCACAGTCCCCGGCGCCAGCTCCCGCCCAAACTCCAGCTCAAGGCCAAACGCCGGACCAATCTCCGCCGCCAGCACCCACTCCCGAAGCGACTCCCATTCCAACCGCTCCCATCCCCAGCGTCGCTGCTCCGCTCGAATATCCCCGTGTCGAATTCTTCGCCGGCGGCACCTACGCCGAGACTGGCTTCTTTAACGCCGGACACTGGGCCGGCCTGGGGGGTTGGGACGCTTCTCTTGCTGGGAACGCGACACCCTGGCTGGGATTTGTCGTCGAGGGCGGCCAATACTTCGGGACCTCCCAAATCCCCACCGCTTCGCCGGCGCCGTTTCCCACCTGCGGAGCCGTGAACGGGTTCTGCCCTTCCACCTACCCTACATTCAGCGTGGCCACGCGAGAATATAACTTTCTTTTTGGACTGCAATTCGTCCGCCGCAAGTATCAGCGCTTCACGCCCTTTGGCGAGATCCTCTACGGCCACCAGGGCGCCCGCGGCCAAGCCACCGCGCAGGGAGAAACCGTCACCGAAGTGGGCACCGGCCGGGCCTTCATCGTCGGGGGAGGCTTTGACCACAAGCTCAACCACCGTTATTCACTGCGCCTCAAACTCGACTATCTGGAAACCGGAACCGCGTTTCCGCAACAACCCAAATTGGCGCAAGACAATTTCCGCGTCTCGGTGGGCATCGTCATCCACAACGTGCACAAGAAGAAGCGCACTCTCGAAGACGAAAGTGATATCCAACCCTAGCTCTACCTGGGACTTTCTGAAAAAGCGTGGCGCGGCTTAGACGTGGCGCAAGCACCCCACATCCGCGCCTCCCGGACCGCGAATTTACGACCGCCGCAGCAGATCGCTCAGCGGCTCCGCCTTGGCCCGAAGTTCTTCGGCAAAGTCCGCGCCTTTTTCCACCGCTTCCTCGAAGCGGTCCTTGGCCTCGTCCGTCCAGTCAGACACTGTTTCCAGCGCGTCGTCATACGATCGGCGCAGGTCTTTCCGCAGTTGCCGCCCCGTCTTTGGAGCCAGCAACAGGCCCAGGGCCGCTCCCACGCCCAGCCCGATCAGCAAGAAAGTGACCGCCGTCCCGGTCGCTCCATCCGAACTCTCATATTTTCCAATGCGCATAATGAACCTCCAGCCTCATTTGATTCTAGTCCCGAGTCACTGGTTGGCAAATTCTTCATTTTTCGTTCCTTAAAAATCGCTGGAGCCCGGTTCCCAGAATCGACCCCGCCTGTGTAAAATAAAATGTTGATTCCAACGTGCGGCGGCCGCACCGGTGAGCTGCGGATCTGCCCCGCCGCTGCCTAGAATTCCTAGCAGACTGTAAGGAGATGTAAACCAGCAATGTCGATTCCAGCGACCCAACTCCGTCCCGGCATGATCATTAAGCACAACAATGACTTGCACTCCGTGTTCAGCGTCGAACACCGCACCCCCGGCAACCTGCGCGCCTTCATCCAGGCCAAACTCCGCAACCTTCGCACCGGCGCCATGTTCGAGCACCGTTTCCGCTCCCCCGACCCCATCGAGAAGGTGAACGTCGACGAAGAAAACATGGAGTTCCTCTACAGCGACGGCGACGACTATTACTTCATGAACACCGAAAATTACGAGCAGACGCATCTCACCCGCGACACCCTCGGTGACGCCGTCGAATACCTGACCCCCAACCTGCAGATCAAAGTGGAGTTCTTCGACGGCAAAGCCGTCGGCATCGAGTTGCCTCAAACCGTCATCCTCACCGTGATGGAAGTCGAGCCCGGCCTCAAGAGCGCGACCGCGTCCAGCGTGACCAAGCCGGCAAAAACCGAAACCGGCCTCGTCGTCCAGGTACCCCCTTTCATCAACGAGGGTGAAAAAATCAAGGTCGACACCGCGGAAGGAACCTATCTGTCACGAGCTTAGCTTAGGTCAGAGGTTAGAGGTCAGATTGCTGAGGTGGGAAGCTTCGGCTGGGGTTTCACTTCTGCAATCTGACCTCTGACCTCTGCAATCCAGCCATGTCTTCCGCTAACGATCAATCCCGCGATCAGTCTCAATCCCGCGCTCGCCGCTTCCTCATCCGCGGCCGTGTCCAGGGCGTCGGCTTCCGTTGGTTTGTGGAGCGCGAGGCGCACATCCTGCAAATTGCGGGATGGGTGCGCAACAATCACGATGGCAGCGTCGAAGTGCTGGCCATCGGAACGCGCGAGCAGTTAGCCGGACTGCGATCGCGTCTGCAGGAAGGCCCGCGCGCGGCGCGAGTCGATAACATCGAAGAATCCGAGGCCCCGCCCGTCGCTGGCTTCGCTTCATTTCAAGTTCGAGGAGCTTAACCAAAGCATGTCAGACCAGAGCACGTCCAACCATTTATCAACCAAGCCCATAGATTGCGAGGGACTGAAAAAACTCATCCGCGAAGTGCCCGACTTTCCCAAGAAAGGCATTCTCTTTTACGACATCACTACCCTGCTCAAAGACAAGCTTGGCTTCGCGCGCCTCATCGACGCCCTCTCCGAACACTACATCGGCGCAGGTAAAGATATCGATCTTGTGCTCGGCATGGAGGCTCGCGGATTTATCTTCGGCCCCGCTCTCGCCTATCGCCTGAACGCCGGATTCGTTCCCGTCCGCAAACCCGGAAAGCTGCCCGCCGAAACCGTGAAGATCAGCTACGAACTCGAATACGGCAGCAACGCGCTTGAGGTCCACCGGGACGCGATAAAGAAAGGCCAGCGCATCTTGATCGTGGACGATCTGCTGGCCACCGGCGGAACAGCCGTAGCCACCGCTGACCTAGCCAGCCGCCTGGGCGCACAAATTGCAGGACTTGCCTTCGTTGTCGAGCTCGACTTCCTGAAGGGCCGCGAAAAACTCGCGAAGTATGAAGTCTTCTCTCTGCTGCACTACGATCACTAGACCGGGATCGGATGCCGTCACCTAACCAGCTGTCCCACGGCCCAGAAAACGCCTCTCCATGCTGCCACGCAGAATGCCAGCGATGCCGCATACGAGAAGATCGCAATCCAGTTGCAGTGAAGTTTTTTTCTCCCGCTTTCAGGATTCCACATAGGAGCTCCTTAAATGCGCTAGATGCGACAATGTGTTAGATGCGACCCATTGTCCGGCAGTTTACTTCCAAACGGCAAGTAACTGTACATATTCGAGTCCGGCACGTCCTCCGTAGGTAGCGCGCCTCGGTGCCATCCTCGCCGCAGTCCTCACAAAGTTCGCCGGTAGTACAATTCCGCCATGGATGCTCTGCTCCAGCCCACTCCAAATCCCACCGCCGAGCCGTCCGATTCCATCGTCCGCCCTATTCTCATCGGCATCGTCATCGTCGGAATCGTGGTCGCTGTTCTCGCGCTGATTTTGCGCTCTGAACAACCCAAGCCCGTCCCGCCTCCCGCCTACGCCGCGAACCTGAAATTCTCCGACCTCAAAACCAGCGCCGCGCAGAATTTCGCCGGCGCAACCGTCAATTATCTCGACGGCGCCATCACCAACTCCGGCGATCAGACCGTGATTCACGCCGTCGTTCAAATCACTTTCAAAGACGAGCTGGGACAAACCGCGCAACGCGAAGAGCGCCCCCTCCGGATTCTCCGCACCGGTGGCCCCTACGACGATGCCGTGGACCTCACCCTCTCCCCCCTCGCGCCCGGCCAGACCAAACCCTTCCGCCTTACTTTCGAGAGCATCTCCGCCCAGTGGAACCACGCGTATCCCGACCTCCAGATCACTCAGCTTAGCGTGAAGTAAGGTCAGAGGTAAGGGCAGAGGTCAGAGGTCAGATTGCAGAGGTCAGATTGCAGAGGTAAGAACCCTCGGTTTGGATTTTCACCTCTGCAATCTCACCTCTGACCTCTAACCTCGGTTCGGGTTTTCACCTCTGCAATCTCACCTCTGACCTCTAACCTCGGTTCGGGTTTTCACCTCTGCAATCCGACCTCTAACCTCTGACCTCGGTTCGGGTTTTAACCTCTGCAATCCGACCTCTGACCTCTGCAATGGCGCCCCTCCGCTACAATGGCCTCGTGCCCGACACAAAACCATTCCGTCTCACCGAGTCCGTTAAAGCCGCGGGTTGAGCGTCCAAGCTGAGTCCGGCGGCGCTGGACACAGTGCTTGGGAAATTAGCCCGGCAACACGACCCGAATGTTCTAGTCGGCTTCGACCATGCCGACGACGCCGGCGTGTATCAACTCACGCCTGAGACCGCTCTCGTCCAGACCGTCGACTTTTTCACCCCGATCGTGGACGACCCTTTCACCTTCGGCCAGATCGCGGCCACCAACGCGCTCAGCGACGTCTATGCCATGGGTGGAAAGCCGCTGACCGCGCTCGCCCTCGTCTGTTTCCCCGAAAAAGGCGACCTGGAAATCCTGGAGCGCATTCTCGCTGGTGGCCTGTCGAAGATGATCGAAGCCGGATGTACTGTAGTCGGCGGCCACAGCATTCGCGACGACGAAACAAAATTCGGATACTCCGTCACCGGACTCGTTCACCCCAAGCGCTTCCTGGCCAATCAAGGCGCACAACCCGGCGACCGCCTTCTGTTCACCAAAGCCCTCGGCACCGGAGTGATTTCCACCGCCATAAAAAAAGGCGAAGCCAAAGAGGATTGGATCGCCGCTGCCGTAAAGTCCATGACCACGCTGAACAAGTCTGCCGCCGAAGTCATCTCAGAAGCCATCACGAAAGGCTTCGAAATCCACGCATTGACCGACGTCACCGGCTTCGGACTGATCGGCCACGCCCGCGAAATGGCGCTCGCCTCGAACATCAGCTTCGTCTTTCATTCCGCCAACGTTCCCGTCCTCCCCGGCGCGCTTGATTGCATCCATGCCGGCCACATTCCCGGAGGCCTCAAAGCCAATCGCGATTTTGCCGAATGTCTGGTTGCATACGACGCGTCAGTGCCCGAAGATCTCCGCACTCTGTTCTTCGACCCGCAAACCGCCGGAGGCCTTCTCATCTCGGTCTCCGCCAAAGACGCCGCGCCTCTCGCTCGCGATCTGCAGAACGTCGGAGTTCCAGCCGCCGAAATCGGCGAAGTGCGGCCGTCCGCTAAGCCACTCATTACCATTCACTGAACTGCCGCCTTACCTTCCGGAGCGTCAGCCGCCTGCCTTCTCGCGCATGCGCGCCACAAAACTCGGCACATGCACTACCGCGCGTCCGATCGTACCGCGCCCAATCTCCCGCGTGCCGTCATGGGCGCTGACGCGCATCCGGTAAAACCGGCCGTCAAACTCTTCCAGTTCGGCCTCCGCTCGAATCTGCATTCCGATCCCCGTCGCCGCCAGATGCAGCACGTGGATCGATGTGCCCACCGTGATTTCCGCCTCATCGCAAAACGGCTGCAAAGCGAGAAACCCCGCCGTCTCCATTAACCGGATCATATCGGGCGTCGAATACACCGGCGGCAGCTGCGGATTACGCGCCGCCAGCGTGTGCTTCAACTCGACGGTCTCAACCGCCTCACCGCGTACGCCAATAGGAATGTCTCGTGCCATGGATGAAGTGACAGACCAAACCTGTCCATTACTTTGTAATCCAAGTACTTTGTAAATCCAAGATGATACATCCCTCTTTCGCGCCGGAGCCTTCGCTTGCCCTTCTTGGAACGTTGTTACAATCAGTAAGGCGTTTTCATGCAGAAGTTCGATATGACGTCCGATATGAAGTTCGACGAACATTTTGACGTGGTCGTTGTCGGCGCCGGCCATGCCGGATGCGAAGCCGCGATGGCTTCCGCTCGCATGGGCCTCAAGACCGCCCTCTTCACCTTGAACGTCGATCTCATCGCCCAAATGTCCTGCAACCCCGCCATCGGCGGCATCGCCAAAGGACATCTCGTCCGCGAAGTCGACGCCCTCGGCGGCATCATGGGAGAAATCACCGACGCCGTCGGCATCCAGTTCCGCCTCCTCAACACTTCCCGCGGACCCGCCGTCTGGTCGCCTCGCGCCCAGTGCGACAAGCAAGCCTATCGCCTGAAAATGCGCGAAATCCTCGAATCGCAGCCCAACCTGAAGATCAAGCAGGCAGAAGTATCGGACGTAATCGTGCAGCAGTCGCTGGTCGACAGTCGTCCGTCGTTCGCGGATTCCAACGAAGATGCTGGATCAAGTCCCAACGACCAACGACGAACGACCAACGACCGCATCACCGGCATCCTTCTCCGCGATGGCCGCCGCGTTTCCGCCCAGGCCGTCATCATCACTACCGGCACTTTTCTCAACGGACTCATCCACTGCGGCGAACAGCAATATCCCGCCGGGCGTTCCGGAGAGCCCGCCGCAGTTCTGCTCGGCGAATCGCTCAAGAAACTCGGCCTCCGCGGATGCCGCCTCAAAACCGGAACTCCTCCTCGTCTCGACGGCCGCACCATCGACTGGACGCGCTTCGAGCGCCAGCCCGGCGACGAAGACCCCACTCCCTTCAGTTTCCGCACTCGCCGCGTCGCCCATCACGACTCGCAAGTGCCGTGTTACATCGCCTTCACTACCGAAGAGACCCATCGCGTCATTCGTGAGAACGTGCATCGCTCGCCCATGTACAGCGGACAGATTCAATCGACCGGCCCGCGCTATTGTCCTTCGATTGAAGACAAAATCGTCAAGTTCCCTGACAAACTCACGCACCAGCTCTTCCTGGAACCCGAGGGCCTCAACACCCACGAAATCTACGTCAACGGCATGAGCACTTCGCTGCCCATCGACGTGCAATTGGCCATCCTCAAGTCGATTCCCGGCCTTGAAACCGCCGAGATGATGCGTCCCGGCTACGCCATCGAATACGATTCCATCGACCCCACCGAACTCAACCGCACGCTCGAGACAAAAAAATTTGCTGGCCTCTTTCTCGCCGGCCAGATCAACGGCACCTCCGGCTACGAAGAAGCCGCCTGCCAGGGAATCATGGCCGGAATCAACGCCGCCCTGAAAGTGAAAAACGAACCGCCGCTCATCCTCGACCGCACCGAAGCCTACAC
>Ga0182015_10006996_pt1 | contig 11124 bp, 12 predicted proteins | sample 712P3MmetaG_FD_120478 | JGI IMG/M metagenome (GOLD analysis project Ga0182015, IMG submission 120478) | Permafrost microbial communities from Stordalen Mire, Sweden - 712P3M metaG | ecosystem: Environmental > Terrestrial > Soil > Wetlands > Permafrost | place: Sweden: Stordalen | collected...
AGGGCCACGACTTTGGCGCGCGGAAGACATCGCGGCGCATTTGCCTTTGTTCAAGGATTTTGCGCCGGTGGCTCGCTTGCTCGCGAAGGCTGGCGGCTGGGACGAATCGAAGCATCCGCGGTGGCCCGCGGGATCGGGAGATCGTCACGTGGGCCCTTCAACCGTGGCGAGGGCGGGGCTAAAGTCGATGGTCAGTCAACGGCGAAAAAGCCAACGCCGCCTCACCCGGCTCCTCATCCGCCTGGCATAGCGCTAGATTTCGCGGACGCAAATGTGAACCTCACCGATGACCGCGAGAACCGCGACAACATCATAGATGCGGTTGTTGCGCGTCTGCGCGCGACCGATCCGAACGCTAAGGCGCCCATCGGGCGCGGTGAACAACAATCATATCTGCGAAGGAAATAGCATGGCCGAGCGTGGCGCGGGGCAAAGAAGCTGGCCGCTTAGTCCCTATGAGGTCAATGTCAGCTTCGAGAGGACCAACGCGGCCGGAGAGGCGGCAAACTGGTTCGGCCCCTTAACGCCGATCACGCCTCTCGCGCCCCCCGAGGTTGCCGGGAGGCAATGGGATTATCCGGCCGGCTATAATCTCTCGACGCTTTCGCGTCCCTTCGAGCCGATTACCTTTTCGACGTTGCGCGCACTCGCGGATGGTTACGATCTTTTGCGGCTTGTCATCGAGACCCGAAAGGATCAGGCCGCGCGGCAAACCTGGACCATCGCCGCGCGGGATAATGGGGCGCGTTCAGCGACGGATGCAGCGCGTATCGCGATGCTGAAAAACTTTTTCGCCAAGCCGGACGGCATCCATGGTTTTGCCGATTGGCTGCGGATCCTGCTCGAAGAGGTTTTCGTGACCGACGCGCCGGCGCTCTATATGAGCCGCGACCGGGGCGGCCAACTGAAGGCGCTCATGCCACTTGACGGCGCGACGATCAAACCGGTGATCGATCCTTGGGGCCGCGTGCCGCAGCCCTACCTCGATGGCGACCAAGTTGTCTACCCCGCTGCCTATCAGCAGATTCTGAAAGGCTATCCGGCGATCGATTATTCGGTGCGCGACCTGACCTATAGGCCGCGCAATCTTCGCGTCAATCGCGTCTACGGGATGAGCCCCGTCGAGCAGGTCGTGACGACGGTGAATATCGCGCTCCGCCGGCAATTGTATCTCCTCGATTATTTCGCCGAAGGAAACATACCAGACAGCCTCATTGGCGTCCCGGAAAGCTGGACGCCGGATCAGATTGCATCTTACCAGAAATATTGGGACGCCTATTTCGATGGCGATCTCGGCCGCCGCAGACGGGCCAAATTCGTTCCTGGCGGTATCGCGAAGACTTTCATCCAGACGAAGGAGCCGGAACTTAAGGGGCCGTTCGACGAATGGCTCGCACGCATCGTCTGCTTTGCCTTCTCAATCTCGCCCCAGGCGCTCACGCAGACGGTCAACCGGGCCACCGCCGAGACCCAAAAGGAGCTGGCCGAGGAGGAGGGCCTGGCGCCGATTCTCGCCTGGGCGAAAGCGCTCATCGACGACATTCTAACAGCCGAATTCGATGCGCCCGATCTCGAATTCGTCTGGAGCGAGAGCCATGAAACCGATCCCGCGACGCAAGAGACGATCCTATCTGGCTATACATCGAATGGCATCTTGACCATCAACGAGGCGCGCGCCGTGCTTGGCCGGGCGCCGCTGATGGAGCCTTCGGCGAACAGGCCGATGACGCTCACCAACGCGGGCTTTGTCGCGCTGCCGGAATAGCCAGAGCCGCGAACCTCCGGCTTTTCAAATTCCCCACTTTGGGATTTTTGCATGCACGCTCTTGTCTTCGGCAAGGCGCGGATGGCCGCGCGCACGCTGCTTGCGCGGGCGGATCACGTGTGGATGTGGCCGGGGATTCCACTGACCGAAAAGCGGGGCGCGGCCTGCGTCCCAATCCCGGCGGATGCCGCGCGTTTTTGGATCAGCCAGCTGCAAGGGCCAGAAGCGAACGATTGTTGGAGCGCATCATTGGCTCTTACGAGAGAGCCATAGAAGCTGCCCGACGTGATCTCGCACATGTGAACGCGACATTGCAGCTTTTCGAGCGTGACGGCGTTACAACGGCGTTACAAATGTCTACCCGCCGAAAATGTCAATCATTCGGGTCTTTCGCCGTGGCGAAATCTTTGCTATTTGCAGGGAAGCTCTGGCGCAAGCTCGGGTCGGTATGGTAACGAGATTTTATGCGGATGTTCAATTGTGGCAGATACAGCGACCGAGTCGCAGAATGGGGCGCGCCTCAAGGGGAACGGTTATGAATTTTCGGCGACTGAGAAAACTATAAATGACATTCTAGACGCGCTCGAAACAATATGGCGTGACGGCCTCATATGGACTGAACGCAATCCGATACTTTTTGTGGCCGTCTTAATATTTCTTTTAGGTTGCTATGCGATACGTACAAAAGGAAGGATAGAAATACAAGATATGAAACAAAAGTACGAAGAAAGGCGTTCTGCTGCAGGCGGTCGTTCTGTGCATACAAATATAGAAGGAGATGCGTAATGTATAGATATTTGCCTGTAGTAGTATCTTTATCTATATTCCTTTATGCTTTTCTAATGCTAAGATTTCAAAGAAGCGTGCAACCGCTACGATTAGAAATGGCCGACAAAGGAGAATGGCTATTATCTTGCAATTATTTGGATGCTAAGGTGAAAACGCGAGTTAGGCGTATGTTGGATGGTGCATTCAATTATAGAATAGCGGTTTTATTTCGGATCATACTAATGCCATTTTTGGCTGTTGTAATAATATTCTGGCCAAAGACTTTAGATAATACGGCTTCCGAATTAAATATAGGCGATGAACATGTAAAGACATTTTTGTATGATGTGTACCGACTCCATCTAAGAATAACTTTTGCAAATCACCCTATATTATTTGCTATACTAATTGCGGAATTGTCTATTGTTATTCCATTATTTGATCTATCATCTGTCATAATGAAGGGATTTATCTCTGCAACCATACGCAGGGCTTGGAAGGCCAAAGAGTTCATCTCCCTGGCGTGGGTACGCCCTCTAAACGTAATAATGGCTTTTGCGGACGAAAAAATGTACCAATTACGAAGCGTACGTATTGCCTAGATGCCGGTCCGTTGCCAATAGCCCCTTCCGCAGCCTCGATATGCCGTGCCTCAACGCCGCGTTCGTGACCGTACGATATTGTTCGCCATTGCTGATCCGCCCATTGTCTTCGCGCCAAGCCATTTCTGAGGAGGCGTCGAGGTAGCGTCCGCTAAAATGGCCGCGTGGTTCGTGCAAGCGTTGATGCGCTTAGTCAGGAAGCGCTAAACGCGCGGAAGACATCGAAGCGCATTTGCCATTGTTCAAGGATCATGCGTCGGTGGCGAGCCTGCTCGCGAAGGCGGTGTCGAAGGCAACCCGTTGTGGGGGTGAACCGCTCGCAATCCTTGTGGAAGACAACCGCGCGTCACGCGACACTTCTGCAATAATCATCCGTCAGCACGCGGAACGGCGAGCGATCCCATGCAATGGTTGGCGCATGGCAACGTGCGCCTCGCGCCTCACACATACCTCTGCGAACGGCGCCCTTCGCCGGCAAAATGCCGGCGGCGGGCAATCGCGTTCGTGGCGAACCTGTTCACGAGCGATTTGAACCCCACGGGGTCTCGCTTCCCCGCTCTCGATCCTTTCTCAACGCAAGGAGCATTCATGTCCGCGCTGCGCATGTTCATCCCGATTACCAAGGTCGACGCGGCACGACGCCTCGTCTATGGCCTCGCAACCGCCGAGACGGAAGATCGCGCGGGGGAGATTTGCGATTACGCTTCGACCAAGCCGCTCTATGAAAAATGGTCCGAGGAGATCGCGAAATCCACCCGCGGCAAGTCCTTAGGCAATCTCCGCGCGATGCATGGGCCTGTCGCGGCGGGGAAAGTGACGGCCATCACTTTCAACGACGCGGGAAAGCAGATCGAGATCTGCGCCAAGGTCGTCGATGATGCCGAATGGGCGAAAGTCGTGGAGGGGGTTTATACTGGCTTCTCGCAAGGCGGAGCCTACGAGAGACGATGGACGGACGCGGAAGGGCTCACCCGCTACACCGCGGCGCCGAACGAAATCTCGCTCGTCGATTTGCCGTGCTTGCCGCAGGCCACCTTTGAAATGATCAAGGCCGATGGAACAAGCGAGCGGCGGCGGTTCGGCAAGGGGATGGACAACGTCGCGCGGCTGGCGAACCTCATCGAGGAATTGGACTGGTTGCAAAACGCCTCGGCATCCGAGGAGATGGCAGAGCAGGACGATTCCGAGGTGCCCGGCGAATTGCGCGATCTCGCCCTACGCGCCTCGGCTATTTTGAAAACCATGGTGAGCGAGGAAACCGCGGAACTCGCGGAAAACGGTGCTTCGCTTGCGCCGATGACAATGTTTGCCGCGCCTCTAAAGACCCCGCCGCCAAAAGCCCCGCGCCTTAGCAAAATCGGCGCCCGGAATAACGAAAACGATCAAGCCAGGATCCAGTACGTCCACGATACCTCGGTTGAACTTGGCGCCGTCTGCGAGACCCAAAAGGTCATGCGAGGAGGTTTGGAAAAACGCTTCGATGTGCTTGCCGAAGCGATCGCCGATGTGCTGCGGCGCGTGAAGAACATCGAGGAGCAGCCCTTGCCCTTGCCACTGTTGGGCCAGCCGCGAGCCATCTCAAAAGCCGAGGATGCGGGCTTCGACGCGCATGATGGCGGCGGCATCGAGAAGCTGCTTGCGAACCCCGAAGCTCTGTCCATTCTCGCCATCAAATTGGCCCAGCGCAACGGCCGTTCGCCGCTGCGATGAATGCCTTTCCGGGCACCGCGCTTGCATGCCGGAACGCCCGACCTTTGACGATAGCCTGTCGCGCGCGCGACCGATGAGTTCCTCGTGTCTCGAAGCGGGACGGTCCGTCGCGCCAAAAAGCTGTCATCCAAAAAAGTGTTTGCCATCAAAATCCCTTCAAACTTTCCCTTCGGCTAGGAGCAAGACATGACTATGCAGACCAATGTCGTGAACGTTCTGGACCAGATTAAGATCGCGCAGCAAAAGCCGTTCGGCGATCCCCGGTTCATGAGCGTCAGTGAGCTTGAAAAGAGCGGCACGTACACGGAAAGCGCGAGCCCCACTTCCGGGCTTACCTTCTACGATCTCGAGCTTGGCGCCAGATTCCTTTATCCGGTGCTGACGCCGTTGCGCAATATGATCCCGCGGGTCTCCGGAAAAGGCGGCATCCAGGCGGCATGGCGCGCGATTACCGCAATCAATACGAGCGGCTTGCGCTTTGGCGTGTCGTCGGCAAATCGCGGCGGCGTCATGGCCGTTACCACGCATGATTATACGGCAACCTACAAGGGCATCGGCATCGAGACGAGTGTCGATTTCGAGGCGCAATATGCCGGCCAGGGATTCGCCGATGTCCGCGCGATAGGAGCCAAGACAGGTCTCGAGGCCCTGATGCTCGGCGAAGAGGCAATGATCCTCGGCGGCGACGCCGACTTTTCGCTGGGAACGGCGGCAACCCCGACCGTCGCCGGCGTACTGACCGGGGGCTCGCTCGGGACCAGCACCCAATCGGTGATTGTCGTCACTCTCACCCTTGACGGGCTGATGAACGCGTCCGTCGCCGGCGGCATTCAGCAAGCGATCACCCGCACCAACGCCGACCTCACGACCGATACCTTCGGCGGTGGCGCCTCGTACAAATCGGCGAATGCGACCGCCGCCTTGACCGGGCCGAATGCCTCGATGACGGCAAGCATCCCGCAGGTTGCGGGCGCGATGGGCTATGCCTGGTTCTGGGGGCTCGCGGGCGGGGAGGTTCTCGGCGCGATCACCACCATTAACACGGTGTTGATCACCGCCGCCGCCATCGGCACCCAAACTGCCGCTTCGCTCGTCGCGTCCGGGGGCACCAACCCCTCGACCAACGCGCTCGCCTTCGACGGGCTGATTTACCAGGCGCTCACGGCCGGCAGCAACGCCTATGTCGCCGCCCAGCTAACCGGACCGGCCGGCGTCGGCACGCCGCTGACCTCGGACAGCGCGGGTGGCATCGTCGAGATCGATCTTGCTCTAAAGTCGATGTGGGATAATTACCGGCTCTCCCCCGATACGATGTGGGTCAATTCCCAGGAGGCTTTGAACATTTCAAGGAAGATCCTGACGGGCTCGCAGACCGCCGCGCAGCGGTTCGTTTTCGAATCGCCGCAGAACATGTTGGGTGGCGGCATCGTGGTGCGCACTTATCTGAATCGATTCTCGATGCAGGGCGGCAGCGTAATCAATATTGAGGTGCATCCGAACATGCCGGCGGGCACCGTCCTCATGACAACGAGGACGTTGCCCTATCCGCTTGCCGGTGTTGGCAACGTTGTTCAAATCCGGACACGGCAGGATTATTATCAGATCGAGTGGCCGCTTGTTACCCGCAAATACCAATATGGGGTCTACGCCGACGAAGTTCTGCAAAACTACTTTCCGCCGTCGTTGGCATTGATCACAAATATCGGCAATGGCTGAGCATTGTGCGCGCGGCGGCAACCCCGCCGTGCGCGCGAACCCGGAATCGATGGAGACAATGCGATGGTAGCAAATTCCGCGGCGCAATTCGACACGCTTAGCCACACCCCAGTACGGTTAAAGGCCACCTCCGGAACGCTGTTTGCGTACGATGTTGGAAATTCAGATGCTAGCCCCGCGATGGTACTATTTTACGACAAGGCGACGCCACCTGTTTACAACATCGATGCGCCACTCCTCAGAGTCCTGGTGCCTCCTGGTATGAACGCATTCCGCACGTCGGCGGCCGGGATAGCGTTCTCAACCGGGCTTTATGTTCTCGTCAAGACATTGCACGGGACACAGCAGCGCAACATTAGCGGGCATATCGAATTCCTTTAGCATAGGGCTTTCGCAGATGGTCAAATTGCGTGCTCCAGACGGTATTTCCTCGATCGTTCATGATGGCAACGAGATCGAAATCGCCGATGACCGGTCCGTGGAGGTAGATGATTTTTCCGCCGGCGAGTTTAAAGCGCATGGATTCCGCCCGTGGAACGACTGCCAGGGCGCCACGCCAATCGATGCCACGCCCCGTTCGCAAACAGTCTTGGATATCCTTAAAGGCACGAGGCGCACTCTCGAAGCCCCTCCTGCCGAAGAACCTCAGGCCGGCGTGCCCGCGGCGGCCCCTGATGCCGTGATACTGCGGGACGGCACGGAAACCGGCGACGAACAAGAACAGGACTTTTCGAGTCTGAACCGGCCGGCGCTTTTCGCTTTCCTCAGAGCGAAGGGGGTCAAGGTATCCTTGCCTATTACCAATGAGGAATTACGCGCCGCGGCGCGCCGCGCTCGCGAACGCGAACGCTGAGCGGTTCCAATATTTTAGCAGCGCTACCCGGGCGGGCCTGACTTTGATGGAGACCATGGCTGGTTTCCCAAAGAGGCGTCCTCCGCACGACGTCAAGTGCCAAACAACAGGGTCGTAGACAATGGCATCTCCGTTCGATCTTGTCAGCCTCGCCGATCTCAAGAGCTGGCTCGAAATCACAGCAACCGACGACGATGTTCTGCTCGCGCAATTAATTACCCAGATCAGCCGCGCCATCTTCAATTTTATCGACCGGCCCGCGATTTTGCCTTCAACCTATACCGAAACCTATGACGGAGGCGACGAGGTTTCGATCATGCTCCGGCAATGGCCGGTCAACAGCGTTTCGTCTTGTGTCGTGGAGGGAGTTACAATCCCTTCTTCGCCGCCGCTTGTCGCGGGCGCGAGTGCCCAAATAGGCTATGTTTTAGACTCCTCCAATGCCGCCCCGCCGGGAGCCATGCAGAGGTTGTCGCTGCGCGGGTATCTTTTCACATGCGGTCTTCAGAACGTCGTTATCTCTTACAACGCGGGCTATCAAATTACGAGCGAAAGCGCGGTCGTTCCCGCCACGCTTCCGTATAGCGTCGCGGCGCAGGCTCCTTACGGCGATTGGGCGAGCGATGCTGGCGTCGTTTATTCGAATGGCGGATCGCTAACCGCGGTCATGGGGAATCCCGCCGAAGGGCAATACGCGGTCGCAAGTGGCGTTTACAGTTTTGCGCAATCGGATGCGGGCTCGACAGTACTTCTCACCTATGGCTACGTGCCGGCCGACCTCGCATCCTGCTGCATGGATTGGGCCGCCGAGCGTTATGCCTATCGTTCGCGCATAGGCCAGCATTCGAAGTCGCTTGGCGGACAAGAGACGATGGCTTTCATCGTCAAGGATATTCCCGACTTCGTGGCAAGCGTCCTGTCGCCCTATCGTCGCGTGGTCATGCCATGATCGATGTCGAATTCGATGCGCAGGCGGTGCAGGATGCGCTGTTGGGCCAAGCAGATGCACTTCGCGGTGCCCTGGAGGATCGCATTCGACAGAAGCTTTCCGGCGAGGTTTTGGAGACTCGTTCCGGCGCACTTGCGGCCTCTATCATCTCTTCGATCGAGAACGATGGATCAGATACATCCGTCTCGATATCGAGCACCGGTGTTCCATATGCGGCGATCCAGGAATTCGGTGGCAAGACGGCGGCCCACGATATCGTGGCGGTGAAAGCCAAGGCTTTGGCCTTCAGCATGGGCGGGGAGCAGATTTTCGCAAAAAGCGTGCACCATCCCGGTTCAACAATTCCGGCGCGATCCTATCTCGGCAGCTCTCTCAGCGAAATGAGCGATGAAATAGAATCGGGCTTCAAACAAGCTATCCTTGAAGCGTTGGATCAGGGGTGACGGCCGCGTGGACCGCTTCCCTGTCCCGGATATCAAACCAGCCGTTTAGAAAAGGGGAGCCGGATGGCGGTGACACCGCGCGAGAGCGCCATTGCGGCGCTCATGAATATCGTCGCAAGTGCATATCTCTGGACGCTTGGACCAGTAAGGCGCCTCAAGCTTTGGAGCGACGTTCCCTTGGCGAGCCGGCCCGCTTGCTTTCTTTTCGAGGGCGGTCAGGAAACTTATTCCTGGAGCGAGACGGCCCTGCCGAAGCGCATCATCGAAGTCAAATTGTTCGTTTATCTCAATGCCAAGGACCCAAGCATTGTCGGTGCGAGCCTGCTCAATGGCGTGATGGACGCTCTCGATGCTGCCTTCGCGCTGTCAGGGGGCGACCTTGTGCTCGGACGAAACACGCTGAATGGCACAGCCTACCATTGCAAGATTGATGGCAAGACTTTGAAGGACCCAGGCGACCTCGACGGCGACGCACTCTTGATCGTGCCGGTTAAAATTGTCCTGCCATAAATAGCGGCTTTCTTGGATTTTTGCATGCACGCTCTTGTCTTCGGCAAGGCGCGGATCGCCCGCGCGCACGCTGCTCGCGCGGGCGGATCATGTGTGGATGTGGCCGGGGATTCCACTGACCGAAAAGCGGGGCGCGGCCTGCGTCCCAATCGCGGCCGATGCCGCGCGTTTTTGGATCACCCGGCTGCATGGCCCGGAGGCAAATTATTCGGATGCGCTGCCCTGTCTTGATGCCGCCGCGCGGAAACTGAACGAAGGCGACGAGGCGGGCGCGCAACAGGCGCTCGACGCGAGCGGGCTGACCCGGCTTTCTCCCGATGGCGCGGTGCTCATGCGCGCCGTCGCGGGTTCGCTCGGGATCGGCCCGCTCGATCTGCCCTGGGCGGACGGGCCGAGGCTGTGGCGCGCGGAAGTCATCGCGGCGCACCTGCCTTTGTTCAAGGTCTACGCGCCGGCGGCGGGATTGCTCGCCAAGGCGGGGGCTTGGGACGAATCGAAACATCCCCGCTGGCCCGCCGGGTCTCCCGATCATCAAGGCGGGCGGTTCAACCAAGGCGAGGGCGCGGCTGCTGGCGAAGGCCAGCCTGCGGCGCCGGGCACCGGCCATGTTGCCGGGCCGCCGCTGGGCCAGCCGCCGGAAATTCCGCCGGTGGACCCGCCTACCGCACAGCTGCGCAATGCCTTTGCCAAGCTTGCCGCGCGGTGGCTGGCACGAGCCGTGGCCAACGCCGCCTTTGGGCCTGAGGGAGAGTTTCTGACCGCCTTGGAAGCGGCGGCGGAAACCGCGTTATGGCTTTACAATAAATATCCGCTTATCAAAGCCTATCTCGATGACCCCGAATCCCTTGACGAGCTGCAAAATAATGTTGGAAAGCCTGCGGAAGGCTACGATGTTCACCGTATTGTGGAGCAGACGCCCGCGCGAGATCGTAAAGACCCCGACGATCTGATCGATGGGCCGGAAAATCTCGTCTCCATCCCCAGATTGAAGCATTGGGAAATTACGGCGTGGTTTATGAGAGGAAAAAACGTGGATTTTGGTGGTCTTTCGCCGCGTGAATATCTGCGTGGACAAGATTGGGATGAAAGACGACGGGTCGGTCTGGGTGCTCTCATCAGGTTCGGAGTGCTCAAGCCGTGAAACAAGCGAAGCTCGACGAGATGACAATCGATGAACTGGCTGAGCGTTTCGCCGAAATAGGAATTGCACAGGACCAAGCTGAACTAATGGGCGAAATTGGAAAGTTCAACCGGCTTTTTGATCAAATGCACGCGGTGGATATTGAACTTCGTGCGCGAGGCCCCGCAGCTCGGCTCGCGTTGCTGCGGCTCTTTGATTATCCTAATATGCAGGTCCGACTGCAGGCTGCCAAGCGGACACTTGGCGTGGCGCCAGAGGCAGCTCGCAAAGTTATTCAAGCTATATATGATTCAAAATGGTACCCCCAGGCGGGTGAAGCAGGAATGTCGCTCTGGAATCTCGATAGAGGTGTTTTTAAGCCCGATTGAGGCCACGCTCCGAATCCGATGAAGCACGCTAGCCTTGACGACATGACGGTTTATCAACTACTCGATCGCTTTGCTGAGATCGGCGTCGCGCAAGATCAGGCCGAACTAATGGGCGAAATCGGAAAGTTCAACAGCCTCTATCGCCAGATGGATGCGACCGAGAAAGAACTCCGTACGCGGGGCCGAGAAGCACGGTTGGCATTACTACCTCTTTATGATCATCCAAATATGCAGGTGCGTTTAAACGCGGCCAAGCGAACACTTGGCATCGCGCCAGATGCAGCTAGGCGCGCGCTCCA
>Ga0182015_10006998_pt1 | contig 11121 bp, 6 predicted proteins | sample 712P3MmetaG_FD_120478 | JGI IMG/M metagenome (GOLD analysis project Ga0182015, IMG submission 120478) | Permafrost microbial communities from Stordalen Mire, Sweden - 712P3M metaG | ecosystem: Environmental > Terrestrial > Soil > Wetlands > Permafrost | place: Sweden: Stordalen | collected...
GCTGCTCTTCGAAGATGCGGAAGCTGGGCATGGAGACCACGCGCGCAGAAATGCCTTCTTTCTTCAGGGCCGCCGCAGTCTCCAGAACTGGCCAGACCTCGGCGCCGGCTGCAACGATCAGCAAATCCGGAGAGGCGCCGCCGTCCTGCAGAACGTAAGCGCCCTTGCGCACACCCTCGGCGACTTTGTATTTCGCAGGGTCGAGGACAGGCAGGTTTTGCCGGGAGAGAGCCATGAAGCACGGCTGTTTCCGTTCCAGAGCCAGCCGCCAGGCAGCAACCGTCTCATTGGCATCCGCAGGGCGAAAATCTGTCATTTGAGGCATGGCCCGCAGCATCGTGAGTTGCTCGATCGGCTGATGCGTCGGTCCATCTTCACCGAGGGCAATCGAGTCATGGGTGAAGACGAAGAGTGAGTGCGAGCGCATCAGCGCGGCAATGCGAAGGGCCGGCTTGCAGTAGTCGCTGAAGCAGAAAAATGTCGACCCGAAGGGAATCAAGCCGCCGTGGACGGCCATCCCATTGACCGCCGCACACATGCCAAACTCACGCACGCCGAACCAAATATTGCGGCCTGCCGGATCGAGATGGAAGTTGGCACTTTTCTTGAAGATTGTCCGGGTCGAGCTGGTCAGATCGGCGGCGCCCCCCATCAGCTCGGGCACCGCATCCACAATGGCATCCATGACCTCACCACCGGCGCTGCGCGTAGCAATCGGCTTATCCACCGGAAAAGTAGGCAGGCTTTTCTCCCAGCCAGTGGCCAGCACGCCCGACTGCACGCGCTCAAACTCCGCGGCCACATCCGGGAAGTCTTTCTTGTAACGAGCGAAGAGATCATTCCACTCCTGCTCGTATTTCTTGCCCTTGTCCACGGCCTGTAGCCAGTTCTTCGCCGCCTCATCCGGGACATAGAAGGTCTTGTCTTCGGGCCAGTTCAATTTCCGCTTGGTTTCCTTGGTCGCTTCCGGACCCAGCGCCTCACCGTGCGCTTTGTTGGTGCCTGCCTTGGGGCTGCCATAACCAATGACCGTGCGCACGCGGATCAATGAGGGCTGATCCTTCACTGCCTGGGCGGCTTTGATGGCCAGCGAAATGGCCTCGAGATCGTTGCCATCGTCCACCATCTGCACGTGCCAGTGATAGGCCGCGAAACGCCCGGTCACATCCTCGGTAAAGGACAAGGCCGTCGGCCCGTCGAGCGAGATGAGGTTGTCGTCGTAGAAATAAATCATCTTGCCCAGGGCGAGGGTGCCGGCAAGCGAGGCCGCTTCGTGCGAAACCCCTTCCATCAAGTCGCCATCCCCACACATGACGTAGGTGTAGTGATCCACGATGTTGTATCCCGGGCGGTTGTACCGCGCGGCGAGATGTTTCTCGGCGATAGCCATGCCCACGCCCATGGCGAAGCCCTGGCCCAGGGGTCCGGTGGTCACTTCAACCCCGTCCGTGTCGCCGTACTCGGGATGGCCGGGCGTGATGGAGCCGTACTGGCGAAACTGCTGCAGATCCTCGATGGCGACTTTGTAACCCGTCAGGTGCAACACCGAATAGAGCATTGCCGACGCATGCCCATTGGACAGGACGAAGCGGTCGCGGTTGCTCCATTTCGAGTTTGCCGGGTTATGACGCATGAACTCGTGAAAGAGAAGATAGGTCATCGGGGAATCGCCCAGAGGCGCCCCAGGGTGCCCGCTCTTCGCCTTCTCTACGGCATCAACGGCTAAAAATCGCAGTGCGTTGATCGACAACTGATCCAGTTCGCTCATTGCAACCTCACTCTTCCTCTCGAGAATACTTTGGTTTCGCGCTCGCGTCTTCCGGCGGCTATATTGCAACGCTCAGCCGGCGTTTCACTGTCCATTCGTGTTTCCCTGGGGCCGTTTCCTACCTGCTCGCTAAGATGAGCTGCTCTTTTCCCGTCTCCTGAGTGACCGGGTCCAGCAGGACTTCGAAATTGCGGCCCTCCCAGCGATCCTGCGATTGCCAATGCATGGTAAAGACCACCCGGCCGGCTTTGCCTGGTTCAGTCTCCATATCGGCGAAATGGCCCGCACAACCCACGGAGCGGCTTTCCGCCTGACGGACCGTCTTCCACTCATCCACCGACCACACCAGGAAAAATTCCTCATCCGCCAGCATACGCAGCTTTCTTCCCGCAGGAATGCTCTGCAATTGCCGCTCGAGGCGGAAGACCTCGATGGGAGTGCGACGTTTGCCTTGCCCGTAGCGCTCCGCTACCGCGGAGATGCGGTCAAATACCACGCCATCGGTCACCGACCGGAGCAACTTGACATACTCCGCGTGTGCCCACACCAGCGGCATGGCTGCTCCCGTAGGTTTGCCCAGCTTCAGCCCCATATCGGGTAGATCGGGTGCATCCCAGATCTGCTCCGGCAGCATGCCCCCCTGTGAACTGAAACCTTCGAGCGACTGGATGTAGGGGCCCACATCATGACCCGCCGCCAGTTCATAGTGCGCCCGCTCTCCTGTCAAGAGCGGCCACGCACGGCCTTGTCCCCACCCCAGGTACGGACTTCCGTCGTGCCGCTGTCCATAGCCGTCATGGTTATAACGTCTCCAGCACGGCCCAACAGGAGTTTCCACCTTCAGAACGTGATCGATCACCTTCAGCGAATCAACCACGAGCGGATCGTCGGCACGCCGCACACCATACCGGACCAATTCCAGAAAGCCTGCGTCGACCACGTTGCGCGCTTCGAAATAGATCCTCTCTCCCGGTCCCCGGTTGTTGATTTGGACTATTTCTTCTCCACAGTCTTCGCGCGCATAGGGGTCTCCGCACATGGGCGGACGAATGCGCATGTAATGCCGCTTCACGCCGGGCAACAGGGTACCGTTATCGGTCACGGTCCATTCTTCAAGATGGCCTTCGATGGCGTCCGCATGTTCTTCGAAGAAATGGGCCAGGCTGTCGGCTCCATTCGCGCGCACGATCTCGGCGGCGCATATCAAAGCGGAGATCACCGCCGCCAGGGTGGAGGGAGAGTAACCGGCAGCCTCTTCCCATCGGTCCTGCTGGGTCACCGGGGAGTGGCGCAGCAGGAATCCAGCGGCGCGCTCCACGAATGCCATCACGTGGAAATCTCCCAGGCCGTTCAGCTTCCAAAGCCGCCACGCCAGGATAATGGGGAAGGCGACCTCATCGAGTTGAATGCCGCTCCAGTAGGGTGTTCCGTTAATCCAGAAGTTTTGGGCAAAGCTCCCATCCGGCTTCTGCGTGCAGGCGAGGTAAACCAGGGCGCGCCGGGCGGTGTCCACGCGACCGCACGCTAAAAGGGCGGTGGCGCTCTGCACCATATCGCGGGTCCAGACAAGATGGTAGCCGCCCAGATCATCGTCTCCTTTGTACTGGCCCCAGGGAATGGAAGCCGAGGCGATGAAGGCGCCGGAATAGACCTTGTCCTCATGGGACAGAATGACGTTTTGGCTCACTCGAAGAAGCCGGCCAGCATCGCGGGAGGCGCCTGCCAACGCCTCCGGCGTTCCGGCCCGATGCCATTGCTCGATAAAGCGCTGCAGGCTGGGGTCGAAGGGCGTCGTCACTGCGCCCAAGGCCGCGGTTAAAGCCGAGTGTCGCCCGTCTCCGAGGGCGATGGCTACTACAAACTCGCGGTTCAGGTTGATATCGATCTCGCCGGTCAGCGCAATATTGCCATCGAGCGCGGAGCCGAACTCCCAATCCATGTGGAAGTTGTTCATCACGTCCTGCCAGCCGTCGCTCCTGCCCACGTAGCCACAACTGGCACGACTAAATCCGCAGTTTGCCGCCATGACGAGCGAGAGGCCGTTCTTCCACGCCAGAAGCACCTTCCTGCCCGACAGGTCCAAGACCGAGCCGGAGTTACCCGCTCCTCCGACATCCAGGTGCGGCGCCAGGAGCGCGTAGGCTTTCATCCGCGACAACACCCGCTCATCGCCTTCCAGACGGACCCGCATCAGCACCACCGGATGATGGGGATCGGCAATGATTTCCTTGATGATCTTGTAACGGCCCAGGCGATCGGTATTGGTTAGCCGAACGGCGGATGAACAGGCGTCGATATATTCAAAGGTCCGATCGAGATCGCGCTTCTCTTCGTGGACAAATGTCTCGCCGTCGGTCAACAGAAACTCCATGTCGCGAGTCTGTGGCCGGTCGATGGTGGGATAGTAAATTTCGTTCAGGGTGCCATGCGAAACCGTGTACCAGATGCGGCTGGAGGCGGAGTACGCCATGCCGACAGAATCTTTTTCGCTGGACGTCCACCGTGCCTCTGCTCCGGGCCAGCCAAATGCCGAGCCCTGCCCATCAATCCAGCGGTAGCTGGAAGTCTGATCCGTCATCGTCCTGCCTTCCTCACGATCGCCGCCGCCTTGGGCATTGCTTAGACAGGTTGCTCTTGGTGGCATCCCTTTGCGGCTGGCTGAGTCCTGTCCCTAGAAATACTAAAAGGAAACTGAGATTGCAGAGTACCTGACGGATGGATGCGAACGAAGTTACAAAGGACTTGAAAATAAGCGAGCCCGGGAAATTTCCACAGGTGGAGCGAAGGATGGAGAAGAAACAGATCCCTCCACTTCGCCCCCACGGCACGCCGGGGAAGGCGGGACAGGCGGGATGACAACTCGTTCAAAGTACCTGGGTGTTGGCGTCGGGATCGGGGTGAAAGGAGACCTCCCGCATGGCATGGGCAATCTCTCGATTCTTCATGAAGTATTCCCATACAAAACCACTGCGCAGGTTTTCCGCCATCAGCATCCCGATCCCTACGTCGATCCCGATAACGTCATCGCCATACCACCCGGCTTTTGGCTGGAAGGCATCGGCAAATCCATAACGCCCGTAAAGCTTATCTCCAAATCGTTCCCGCATGGTTAACAACACGTGAGAACATTCCGCGGGCAGAAAAACCAGCGAGCCCGCGGAGGCGCAAGGCACCAGCGTTCCGTCGAGCGGTCCGATCGACGGTGGTCCACCCCAGACGCGGTATCCCTGCCGGGAATCAGAGGCTGAAATGCCCCACAGATCCTGATCGATCCAGGAGAACTTCTGGCCCTGCACCAGGCACCAGAGCTGGTGCGCACGGGTTGCGGCAATTGAGTTGGTGAAGTAGTTGGCATGCCGGTCGCGCAGGTTCCGATAGTCGCACCAGGCCTGGGGGTACTGGTGAATAAAAAGCGGCGCGGCGCCGCTGATGTAGTCGATTCCGCCATAGGAGACGACCGGGCGCTGGACCGATTCCCAGGCCTCGGCGGGAGCCGGGTGAGTGGGCGAGCCAATCGCCAGCAGGTACATGGTGGTCAGCTCGGAGTAGATATCCCATCTATTCTTGAGGAAACCCTGGTCGGGCAACCAGCCCATGGAAAGCGTCGTGCCTCCATTCATCATCCACTGCCAGTCGATCCGGCGGTAAAACGTGGTGGCCAACGCTTCGATACGGGTATTGCCGGTAAAGTACTGGCGGCAGTGCAGCACACCGCAAAGCAACAGCGCCGTATCGATCGACGACAGCTCGCTGCCAAAGAGGCGCTGCCCGCTATCGATGTCAATGAAGTGGTAAAGAAAACCGTGCTCGTGGGGACATTCTTCCAGCAGAAAAGCCAGTGTCTTCTCCACCCGCTGCTCGCAATCGATGGGGCGCAGATAGTTATATTTGGCGGCAATGCACAACGCACTCAATCCAAAACCGGTCGCTGCAATGCTCGCCACCCGGCTGAGCGATCGTCCGATGACCGGCGCCCGGTCCCGCACCAGACCGCTCCTGGGACTCGCTTCATTGAAGAAGAAATCAGAATTCCGGCCTGCCATGTCATCGAGGAGGGCATCCGCCGCTTTGGAAACCTGGGTGAGAGGCCGGTTGATGAAGACGCCGGGCGGGTGAGCGTACTTCTCCGCCGCCTGGCTCTCGGTCTTTGGGGCAGTTCCAACGGTAGGGGGTGGGGGCTGCTGGTCCTGCAGCGCCTCGCCGGCGGCTAATCCTGACGCGCCCCAGGCGAGCGCTCCGGTGGCGCCTGCCTGGCGCAAAAGCTCCCTGCGGGTTATTCGTGTCCGGGTCAATGCAAATTTATTCTCAAGCCCAAAATAGAGCCGACCGAATGCTCGATGCGCAGCACGGGAAACTACTCTGAGTGTAAACCCATGGTTCCCGGCCTATATAGCCCTATGAGGGAGTGGGGGACTGTCTGAGTACTGGCTCTTAGAGGCATGAGACTGTGCTGACATTACGCTGCAACTGGCGGGCCCGAATTGCATCCCATAGGATGGAGACGCAATATTTGGAGGGGGCAATCAGGCGCAACCGTTGCGCCCAGTCGCTTTTGCCCGCTAATCGTCTCCCTAACCCGCACCACGCCCAGATCGGGCAAGCTGATCCCAGACTCATCCCAGAGGATGACGGATCGATCCAGGAGGATATTTTGGCTTACGAATTGCCACCACTTTCTTACGACTACGCCGCGCTTGAACCGCACATCGATGCCGAAACGATGAAACTTCATCACGACAAGCATCACGCGGCATACGTCAACAACCTCAACGGCGCTATCGAGAAGCATCCGGACCTGGCGAAGCACTCGCCGGAGGATCTGCTGCGCAACCTGAGTACTATCCCGGAGGACATCCGCGCAGTGGTGCGCAACAATGGCGGCGGCCATGTGAACCACACGATGTTCTGGCTCATCATGAAGCCCAAAGGGGGCGGCGAGCCCACGGGAAAAATCGGAGACCAGATCAAGAAGGACTTCGGCAGCTTCGCGGATTTCAAGAAGCTATTCAATGAGACCACCGCCAAGCAATTCGGCTCCGGCTGGGGCTGGCTCATCTGGGAAGGCGGCAAGCTGAAGGTCGTCACCACCCCGAACCAGGACAACCCGATTTCTCAGGGACAATATCCCATTTTGGGCAACGATGTCTGGGAACACGCCTACTACCTCAAATACCAGAACAAACGGCCGGACTATCTTGCCGCCTGGTGGGGAACAGTCAACTGGGACGAGGTCAACAAGCGTTTCGAACATGCCAAGAAGTAACGGCTTGCTGAGCGGAAAGCCGGGTGCCCATTGTTCGCGCTTGCTGCGAAGGGTGGGTACCCGGCTTTGCTTTCCCTGAAAGGCCAACTGCACTACCCTCGAACAATTAAGAGCAATGGTGGGCTTCGCCCGTCCTTTTTCTTCCCACGTACCCCGGATTTCCTGTCGAGGTTGATGGCGTTGTCGAACTCCATGCGGCTTTCCTTAATGAAAGCCGCACACGCGGTTCTGTCTGATGCTGCGTAACAGGAAATCCGGGTACGCTGGGGCGAACGTGGGGCACCCGTCCACACCAGCGAGTCTTTACGGTTGGGGCCAGCGTTCCCGGATCACGGCGAGGGCTTGATCGCGGGTTTGAACGATCCCCTCGAGCTGCGCATCCTCTGCCGTTGCCAGCATTTGGGTAAACTGCGGCCCGGGCAGATATCCGGCTTCAATCAAGTCCTTACCGGTCAGCAGCAGGGGTGGCCGCACCTGCTCCTGCGGCAATGCTTCGAAACGTTGCCGGGCAAAGTCGTACAAATCGAGAGATCCATGGCTCGAAAGGCAATCGAGCCGGTGCAGCGCCAGGTGCTGGTCAAAGTGCGGCAGCCGGAAGAAGCGCTTCAGGGTTGACTCCTTCATCTTCCGCACCTCGCCAAAGCGCATGTGGTTGGCGATCAGAAGGAGGATCTGCTCGGTTTCGTGATTGGGGAATCTGAGACGGCGGCAGATCTCTGCGGCAATTCGCCCTCCCACTTCCACATGCCCGTCGAAGCGTATACGGTCCGGCGCTATGCGAAAAGTGGCCGGTTTGCCCACGTCATGCAGCAAGGCGGCCCAGGCCAAGGCCGCCGGACAGCCGGCAGGCAGCGCTTCCAGCAACAGCAGCGTATGCACCCACACATCGCCTTCAGGGTGATATTGCGGAGGCTGCTCCACACCCTTCATCTTCGCCACCTCGGGCAGCACCTGGGCCAGCAACCCCGTCACATCCAGCAGCTCGAAGGCGCGCCGCGCCCGGCCCTCGGTGAGCATCCGGGTTAGTTCTTCGCGCACCCGTTCGCGGCTCACCAGGCTGACAGCGGGCGCCAGCTCCCGGATAGCCTCCGCGGTCGCCGGCTCCAGATCGAAGGCGAAGCGCGCCGCAAAGCGAACCCCCCGCAACATGCGCAATTTGTCTTCTGCGAAGCGCTCGCCGGGGTCTCCGATCGCGCGTATCAGGCCGGCATTCAGGTCCTTCATACCGCCCACGAAGTCAAGTACCGCGTCTCTGGCCCTCCCCGTCGTGGCAAGCACCTCCGGGTCCAGCATCATGCCATTGATGGTGAAGTCACGGCGCATCACATCCTCTTCCGGGCTGGTGGAGAATCGCACCGCGTCCGGGCGCCTGCCGTCGGAATAGGCGCCATCGCTGCGGAAGGTCGCGACCTCGGTCACAATCTCCTCATCCGCTGAGGCTTGGCTGCAGACCAGGACGACGCCGAAGTGCGCGCCTACGGCAAAGGTCTTCTCGAACAGGGCGAGGACCAGATCAGGTGGCGCACTGGTCGCGACGTCGTAGTCCTCAGGCTCGCGCCCCAAAAGCAAATCGCGCACACAACCGCCGACGAAGTACGCATGATGACCCGCGGCGCGCAGCCGGGCTACGATCTCCGCTGCCGCACCCTGCGCTCGCTTGCCTGCCATTCCTCGCTCCCTCTACTACTATAGAAACGTGAGTCAACCCAGCCAGCTACTTTCGGGAGCTGAAGGCGAATATGCCCCGGGCCCGGGCAGCGGCCTGATTCTCGCCATCGAAAGCTCCTGTGATGAGACGGCTGCCGCGGTGGTGGAGCGCGGGCGTCACACGCTCTCGAGCATCGTGGCTTCGCAAATTGCAACCCACGCTCCGTACGGCGGCGTGGTTCCGGAACTCGCCTCCCGCGAGCATCTGCGCAATATCGTTCCCGTCGTCCGCGCCGCGCTGACCAAAGCCGGGATCAGCTTTTCCGATCTCGACGCCATCGCGGTCACCGAGGGCCCCGGCCTGGCGGGCGCACTGCTGGTCGGTGTCGCCTACGCCAAATCGCTGGCCTTCGCCCTGGACAAGCCGCTGATCGCCGTCAACCATCTTGAGGGTCACATTCACGCCGTGCTGCTGGCGCAACGCGAGGCGCTCGACGAGCCGGTTCCAACGGTTTCCGGAAGATCTCTGGCTCTGGTAGTCTCCGGAGGCCACACCCATCTTTATCTGACCCGCCATCAGGGGGAGAGCTTTGCCTACTGTAACGTCGGCGCCACGCTCGACGATGCAGCCGGCGAAGCCTTCGACAAGGTCGCCAAGCTGCTGGGGCTGGGTTACCCGGGCGGCCCCTGGATCGATGCCCTAGCTCCGCACGGGGACCCTTCGTCCGTCGCCTTTACCTTCGCCCAGATCAAGCAGAAGGCTCATCGACCCGCCCCGTCAGCTGGCCCACCCCGCTTCCTCTTCTCCTTCAGTGGTATCAAGACCGCGGTGCTTCGTTATGTCCAGATCCACGAGCTCTACCCATCGATCGAACGGCGGCGCGAGGCTCTGGCCATGCTTCCGTTGGCCGGACCGGCTGACGCCCTGCCTCTATGCGATGCCAGGACGTTGGGTCTGATCGCGTCGTTCCAGCGGGCCGTCGTCGACGATCTCAAACGAAAGACCTTCCAGGCTGCGGAGGCATTGGGGGCGGAGGAAATTCTGGTCTCCGGCGGCGTCGCTGCGAATCGTGAACTCCGGGCACGCTTTACCGAGGAAGCTGGCAGGCGCGGTCTGCCGATCGCTTTCCCTACGGTTGCCCTTTCCACCGACAATGCGGCCATGATCGCAGCTGCCGCCTGGCCCAGGTTCGTCGCCGGCCGGTTCGCGCCCCTGGATCTGACCGCTGACGCCTCGCTCGCCCTCGGGCCGCAGACAAGAACGCCCTCGCCGGCCGAAGTCCCGGGAAAGGAATAGCCCTTGATCCTGAAAATCAGAGCGGTCGGAGAACCAGTCCTGCGCACCCGAGCCAAGCCTATGCAACCCGAAGAGATCCTGCTGCCCAGTACCCGGGAGCTCATTGCCGCAATGCGCGAGACCATGACGGATGCGCCCGGAGTCGGCTTGGCTGCTCCACAGGTAGGGTTGCCTTTGCAGCTGGCCGTCATCGAAGACCGCGAAGAAAACATGAAGGACCTCACCCGTGAGCTGCTGGCCGAGCGCGAGCGCAAGCCGGTGCCTTTCCACGTCGTCATCAACCCGGTCCTGACGCTCGAATCCCCGGGAGAGGTCGAGTTTTTTGAAGGTTGCCTGAGTCTGCCTGGCCTAATGGCCCTGGTCCCACGCGCGCGCAAGGTGAAAGTCGAATGTCTCGATGAGCATGGCCAACCGAAGGTAATCCGTGCCTCCGGCTGGTACGCGCGCATCCTGCAGCACGAGATCGATCATCTGCTGGGGACGCTCTATGTCGACCGCATGCGCAGTGTGAGTCTCTGTTCGCTGGAGAACTACAGCCGCCATTGGAAGGGGAAGCCTATTCCCGAGGTCAAGCGGCTGCTGCAGTAGGGCACCCTTCGTTTACTCTGGTGGACGTTCGATTGATCAGACGTTACCATGAGGACGGGCGGCCAGGACCGAGCCGCCGGCAGCAAAATCGCTAGACACGCACCGGATGACCATCCGCCTCTTCAACACACTCTCTAACACTGTCGAAGATCTCGAGCCATCCGATGGCGAGACCCTGCGCATGTACGTCTGCGGACCCACGGTCTACGACTATGGGCACATCGGCAACTTCCGCACCTTCCTGCAATTGGATGTTTTGCGCCGCTTTCTCAAGCAAGAGGGGCGCAAGATACTCCAGGTCATGAACATCACGGATGTCGACGACAAGATCATCCGTAACGCCGCAGCAGCAAAGCTGGACATAAAGGAGTACACCGAGAAATACGAGCGGGCCTTTTTCCAGGATCTGGACGCCCTGGGTTGCGAGCGGCCGGAGATTGTGGCGCGGGCCACGGAGAATATTCCTCAGATGGTGGCACTCATCGAGCGCCTTGCGGCCAAGGATCTCGCCTATCAAACGCCGGACGGCTCCTGGTATTTCCGCATCGCGGGATTTCC
>Ga0182015_10007000_pt1 | contig 11120 bp, 9 predicted proteins | sample 712P3MmetaG_FD_120478 | JGI IMG/M metagenome (GOLD analysis project Ga0182015, IMG submission 120478) | Permafrost microbial communities from Stordalen Mire, Sweden - 712P3M metaG | ecosystem: Environmental > Terrestrial > Soil > Wetlands > Permafrost | place: Sweden: Stordalen | collected...
ACAATTTCTGGCATGTCGGCTTCATTCATCTGATTCTTCCGAACGCCAGGATCATCGACGTCCGGCGACATCCGATCGGTTGCTGTCTGTCGAATTTTACGACCCTGCTTGCACAGGGAGAGAACTTCTCCGGCCGGCAAAGCGATCTGGGGCGCTATTACATCGACTACGCAAGGCTGATGGCGCATTTCGGTCGCGTCTTGCCGGGCGCGATCTATCGCGTCGTCTACGAACGGCTGATCGCCGACCCGGAAACCGAAGTACGCGCGCTTCTTGATCATCTGGGTCTGCCGTTCGAGGCCGCCTGCGTTCGCTTCCACGAGAACGGGCGCGCCCTCGATTCCGCCAGCAGCGAACAGGTGCGCCGCCCGATCAATCGCGACGGTGTCGAGCGCTGGCGCCACTACGAACCGTGGCTCGGCCCGCTCAAGGCGGCGCTGGGAGCGGTGCTCGACCGATAGGATTGTTTTTTGCAGAGGGTGCCGACGATTGTGAAGCCGTCACTGACCATCACGCCCCCCTCCGCCTCGCTGCGCTCGGCACCTCCCCCACGCTGGGGGAGGACAGAAGAAAAGTGCACACTCTTGCTTTCCTCCCCCATCGTGGGGGAGGTCCGGCCCCCCGGGTCCGGCCGAAGGCCGGCCCGAGGATAAACTCCAGCCGGGGAGGGGGGAGTCCGTTCGAACGATTCAATTCAACCGCACGGTGCTCTAATCGACCGGCAGTCGTTCTAGAATTCTCTCAGCAGGCGGTCGATGTAGTCGAGTTCCTGTTTGGAGCGGCCGGGTTGGGCGGCGCGGCGGCGGAGTTCCTGAAGGATGGCGCGGGCGCGCTGCAACTGGGATGGATTGGCAAGCTTCACGTCTCCGCCCGTGCCATTGTTTCCCTCCGTGCGGCCGAGAGGGTCTTCTCCTTGCGGGCCCCGACCGTTCGCCTGACCGCTCTCCTTCATGATTTCCTGCGCCAGCTGGCCGGCACCTTCCTTGAGCGCTTCGAGCGCATTCTTCTGGGAGGCGCCTGCCTGGTCGAACGCCTGCGCGCCGAGAGCGTCCTTTGCGTTGCCCATCTCGCGGCCGGCGTCGCCGAGCCGGTCGCCCCCCGGCAGCTTGCGGTTGCCCAGTCGTTTGAGAACGCGGCCGAGATCCTCGCGAAGCTTGCCCTGTTGGCCGGCAAGCCCCCTGCCGCCGCCGTCCTTGGGATCACCAGCCCCCTGGCCCTGGCGCAGAGACTTGTCGAGCAGTTGGCGCTGACGTCCGATGATGTCGCCCAAGCCCTGAATCGCGCTGCTCAATGCCTTGTCGCCCTGTCCGCTGCCCTGGCCGCCGGCGTGCATGTTCTCGAGCAAGTTCTGCAGCATTGCGAGCAACTCCTGCGCTTTCGCGCGCGCGCCGGTCTGCGCCAGTTGCTGGATCGCCTTCAACATGTCTTCCAAATCTTGAGGCGTCAGCAACTTTGCGTCGGGCGGCAGCGGCGCGCCGGTGTGCGCGCCATTCTGCGCCAACGTCTGCAGGTAGCGCTGGAGCGCCTGTTGATAGCGTTGCAGGAGCGCGTCGACCGTGCTCTGCGGCGCGCCCTGCGCCAGCGCCTGGCTGAGAAGCTGTTGCAGCGCGCGAAGCTGCGCCGCGGCATCGAGAAGCCCTCCCTGCTCGAGCGCCGTCGCCATCTGCCACAGAATGTCCTGCACGCGCTCCGCGTCTTCGGCGCTATGCCCCTTGCGCAGAGTCCAATAGGCGGTGCGCAGCGCGAGATAGATGCCGGGCTGATTGGCGTAGAAACGTTCGGGCGCAATGGCGAGCGCGTCGAGCACCTGTGCCACTCGCTCGCGGGCATGGGGCTCTGCCACCGCAAGCGCCTGCCGCTGTTCGACCAGCGCGCGCGCCAGCGGGTTGGTGAAGATATGCTCGGGCAGACGCATGCGCATCGGTCTGCTGCGGCCGATCTGCCCCGCGCCGTCCCTTGCTTCCAGCGTGATCTGCACGTCGAGACCAGCGAAGGGATGAGCGGTCAGGTCGCGGTACACGGTCTCGGAGATGGTTTTCGCGGAAAGCTCCGGCAACGGCAGATCGATCGAAAGACTTGCGTGGCCGTTGCGCGATACGGGACGGATGACGGCGCGCGCGCTCACGACACCGTAATCGTCGCCCGCGGTGTAGGATATCTTCAGCGCGTCGCGCTCCGTGCGGCTCGGCGCCGCCGCAAAGGCGATCACCGGCGGCTGGTCCACGATGGCCTTGATCCGCCAGCGGCCGAGCATGGCGCCCTCGCTGCGCACATGGACTTCTGTGTCGGCGGTGAGCTTTACGCTCGTTCCATAGGCACGCTGCTCGCCGGCGAACTGCGGCATGCCGCCAGGCGGCACAGGATAAAGTTGCAGCCGCGGCACCGACCTGCCGCCATGCACGTGCAATATCAACCGGGAGCCGGCGGGAACTGCGACAGCCGCCTTTTCGCCGGGCCTCAGATAAAGAGGCGCCCAGCCCGTATAGGCCGGCGGTGTGATCCACGCGTCCAGCGCGGCGAGCGGCACGCCGGCGCCTTCGTCGATCGAAAAGGCGAGCGCGAGACGCTGTTGCCAATTCGAACCGGCAACGAACAATCCCGCGATGGCCAGCAGAAGGACAAGATAGCGGAGCGCGAACGGGTCTTTGCGCGCGAGTCCGGGGGAGGGCGGCGAAACCCGCAAGCGGGCGATCCGCCGCAGCAAGTGCGCGAGGTGCGCATGCCACAGCGCTTCCGCGAAAGCGTCACCCGAGCCGATCGCCAGTCGATCGCCGCGTTCGGTGAGCGGGCGATGCGAGAGAGCACTGTCGCGCTCGACGCGGCGGGCGGCTTCCTCCCGAAGCGGCATCCTCCACGTCCGAAATCCGCGATAGAGCGCGTATCCGGTGGCGGCGAACACCGCCACACAGAGGAGCGAGCGGAGCTCACCCGGAAGCACAGCCGGCAGATCGAACAGCGCCGCGCCGATATAGAGTCCGAAGATGCCGCTCGCCGGCCAAAGCGCCGGCCATGCACGCTCCCAGACGAGCAGGACGCGCGCCAGCGCGATGTAGCGTTCGTGCCGCTCAGCCTTCCAGCCAAGGCGGGAAGCGGTCGAGTGCGACGAGTTCGTCATAGCTCATTCTCGGCCGCACGATGGCCCATTCCTTGTCCTTCACCAGCACTTCGGGAGCGGGAGGCCGCGCATTGTAGGCGGAAGCCATCACGGCGCCATAGGCTCCGGCCGTCATGATCGCCACGAGATCGCCGCTTGCGAGCGGTGGCATCCGGCGGCCGTGCGCAAAGAGATCGGCGGTTTCGCAGACCGGCCCGACGATATCGTAAATTTCGGTGTCGTTGCCCGCTTCGCGCACGGGCACGATTTCGTGATGGGCGTCGTAAAGAGCCGGCCGGAGAAGGTCGTTCATGCCGGCGTCGATGACCAGAAATTTCCGCGATTCGCCTGCTTTGACATAGAGGACGCGGGAGAGAAGTATTCCGGCGTTGGCGACGATCAGGCGGCCGGGCTCGAGAATTAGCGACACACCGAGACGCGCCGAAACGCGCGCGATCATCTTTCCGTAGGCATCGGGATCGGGAGGCAAGGCATCGCTCGACCGGTAGGGCACGCCGAGGCCGCCGCCGAGATCCGCCCGCGCAATGTCGTGGCCGTCGGCACGCAGCTCCGCGATCAGATCCGCCAATCGCGCGAAAGCCTCCTCGAAGGGCCCAAGCTCGGTGATCTGACTGCCGATGTGGACGTCGATGCCCACGACCTTGAGCGACGGCAAAGAGGCAGCCAGGCGGTAGGCGCTTGGCGCGCGGCTCCACGGCACGCCGAATTTCACCTCGGATGTTCCGGTGGCGATCTTCGCATGCGTGCGCGCATCGATGTCGGGATTGACGCGGATGGCGACGGGCGCGATCGAGCCCCGTTCTCGCGCCACATCGTTCAGGACCTGGAGCTCCGGTTCGCTCTCCACGTTGAACTGATAAATTCCGGCCTGCAGCGCCTGCGCCATCTCGGCGCTGGTCTTGCCCACGCCCGAAAACACGATTTGTTGCGGCGGGATACCGGCGCGCAGCGCCTTGACGAGTTCGCCTCCCGAAACCACGTCGGCACCGGCGCCGAGACGCGCCAGCGTCTTCAGCACTGCGAGGTTTCCGTTTGCCTTCACGGAGTACGCGATCAGCGTATCGGCAGGGAACGCGGCGGCAAAGACGCGGTAGTGCCGCTCGATCGTCGCGCTCGAATAGACATAGACGGGCGTGCCCACCTCTTCGGCCAGGCGCGCGAGATCGACGTCTTCGGCATGAAACCGCCCCGCCCGATAGGCGAAATGGTTCATCGCGAGATGGGGCTCGGCGGCTGGGAAGGGTCTCTCTGGTCGCGCGGCGTGGGCTTGCCGTCCGGCATCAGCAACTCCGTCTTGGTGCCGCAACCGGCCGCCGGGAGCGCGAGCGCGAGAACGACGAGCACTCGCAAAATTGCTTCAACGCGCTTTCTCGCGGCGGTCACGCCAGCTTCTCCCGCCAGTAACGGACCTGTTCGCGCACGCGCTCGGGCGCCGTGCCGCCGAAACTCTGCCGCGATTTGACCGAGGCGGCAATGGAGAGAACGTCGAAGACATCGATCGCGATCGCGGGATCGATCTTCTGCATCTCGACCAGCGCCAGTTTCTCCAGCGGCAAATTCAGCTCCTCGGCGCGCCGGACGATGGCGCCTGCAATGCGGTGTGCGGCGCGGAACGGCTTGCCCTTCGCCCGCGTCAGCCAGTCGGCCAGATCGGTCGCGGTCGGAAAGCCTGCCTGCGCCCGGGCAAACATGGCGTCTTTGTCGACCGTCCAGTCGGCCACCATTCCGGTCATCGCAGCCGTCGAAAGTTCGATTGCATCGGCGGCGCCGAACAACGTTTCCTTGTCCTCCTGGAGATCCTTTGCATAGGCGAGCGCCAGACCCTTCAACACGGTCGCAAGTGCCACGAAATGTCCAAGCACCCGTCCGGTCCTGGCGCGCACCAGTTCCGCGGCGTCCGGATTGCGCTTTTGCGGCATGATCGACGAACCGGTCGAGAACGCGTCGCTGAGCTTCAGGAAGCCGAAGGCGGGCGAGACCCACAGCACGATCTCCTCGGCCAGCCGCGACAGATGCGTGGCCGCGATGACGGCCGCGCCGAGAAATTCGAGCGCGAAATCTCGGGCCGCCACGGCGTCGAGCGAATTGCGCATCGGACGATCGAATCCGAGCGCTTGCGCCGTGCTGTCGCGATCGATGGGAAACGAGGTGCCCGCGAGGGCGGCCGCCCCCAGAGGACTTTCGTTCAGCCGCACGCGCGCATCCTCGAAGCGCTCCCGATCGCGCGAAAACATCTCGACATAGGCGAGACAATGATGGCCGAACGTCACCGGCTGCGCCGGCTGCATATGCGTGAAACCGGGCATGATCGTTTCGGCGTGCGCCTCGGATTCCATGAGCAGGGCGCGCTGCAGGGAAAGCAGCGCGCGATCGCTGCGTTCGCAGGCCGCGCGCACCCAGAGCCGCAGATCCGTTGCGACCTGATCGTTGCGCGAACGCGCCGTGTGCAGCCTTCCCGCAACGTCTCCCGTCAACTCGGCGAGCCTCGACTCGATGTTGAGATGGATGTCCTCGAATTCGCGTCGGAACACGAAACGTCCCTCGGCAATCTCCGCCGCAATCCGTCCCAGTCCCGCCAGAAGCGAGTCCGCATCCTCGCGGGAGATGATCCCTTGTGCCGCCAGCATCGCGGCGTGTGCGCGCGAACAGGCCAGATCCTGCTCGGCGAGGCGCTTGTCGAAATCGATGGAGACGTTTATCTCCTCCATCGGCGCGGCGGGTCCGCCGGCGAAGCGGCCGCCCCACATTTCATTCGCACTCAAAACGGAAGCCCCTGTTGCGCCGTCACTTGCTCGCGATCCTTGCCGTCGTCGCGGTCGTCGCGTCCGCAGCCGCTCTATATGTGATCCGTGCAAGGCCTGTCCACGACGCTGGCCATCCTCCCGACGCGCTGGCCAAGCTCGTCTTCGAAGCAATCCCGAAGAATATTCCCGCAGTGGCGTTCGTGGATGAAAAGGGACGCCGGCTGTCGCTGGCGAGCTTCCGGGGCCGCTACGTTCTCCTCAATCTGTGGGCGACATGGTGCGCGCCATGCGTTCGCGAGCTGCCCGCGCTCGTCCGGCTGCAGCGCGCCCTGCCGCGCCTGACGATCGTGGCCGTCAGCGAGGGGCATGAATCGTCCGCCGATACTGCAGCGTTTCTCAGGTCGCACGGCGCGACCGCGCTTCACGTGTATCTCGACAGCGACCACGCATTCCTCCAGGCGATGGGTGCGTTCGGTCTGCCCTTGAGCGTGCTGATCGGTCCGCGCGGTCGCGAACGCGCCCGGGCTCTCGGCCCCGCGGAATGGGACGATCCGCAGGCGATCGCATTCTTGCGTGCCGCAACAACAACAGCCGTCGCAGCGCCGGCGTCGTGATCTTAGCGCACTCATCATCCCGGCACCGCGGGATATGTATCGAGGACGGGTCCGAGCGCGGTTTTTAGCGGACCGAGCCAGGATTCGTAGTGGCGCCACCAGTCGAGGGCGTCGTCGAATATGGGCGTCCGAACCTGTTCCGAACTCGCCGAGTTGAGCGCGCGCGCGTTGCTGTGGAACTTCAGGCACGCCTCTTCAAAAGGCAGGTCGAGCCGATCAAGCAGCCGGCGTATCTCGAACTCGGGATCGGCGACGAGATTCTCGTAAAAAATGCGATGCACTTTGCCGGGCAGAGCGCGGTCGAAATGTGCCATCACCTCTACATAATCGGCATAGTAGCGCCCGATATCGCCCAGCCGGTAGGTCAGCGGCAGGCCGTGCAGGAATATGGTGGCGAAATTGGACCAGCAGCAGCCGAGCGGATGACGGCGCACATCGACGATCCGGGCATTGGGCAAGATGAGCTGCAACATCGGGATGTGCCAGAAGTTGAACGGCTCCTTGTCGACGAAAAATGGCCGTCCGCTCCTTCGGCGCGAGCGCGTTTCCTCCAGATATCGTTCGCCGAGGGCCATTAGCTCCGGCGCCTGCAGGTGCGACAGCACGCCGGGATAGCCGCAGCCGTACTGAGGTGCGACCAGATCTTCCAGTTCGCGGGCGAGAAACCGCAAGTGGGCCAGCTCGCCGGCCCCTTCGACGGACGAATGGCTGGCCAGTATCTGTTCGACCAGCGTCGAGCCGGCCCGCTGCATGCCGACGACGAAGATCGGTGCGTCCGAACGACATCCGTTTTGCGCCCGCGTGGCGAAGAACTCCGGCGTGATGAGCGCCTTGAATTGCTCGACCTGCGCGGTTGTCGTGGCCGGATCGTAGCGGCTGCCGACGCGGCGGGCCGCGTTGGCGCGAGCGTAGGCGTCGAAGGATTCCGCATAGAGGCCGAAATCGCCGTATGCCTTACCCAGCGCAAAAAGCAGATGCGTACGGTCCGCAGTAGAAATGTCGGAGCGCGCGAGCTGCAGCCGGAGGCGATCGACCTCCTGCGCGGTGAACCGGTAGGTCCTGAGATTTGCCAGACCCCACCACGCCGTGCCCAGAGCCGGCGAAATTGCGATGGCCTCCCGAAACGCGGCAATCGATTCGTCCCTGCGGCCGAGCGTCCGCAACGTCTGCGCATAGCTTACGAGCACCTTGGCGGAGCCCGGATAATCCTTCGCCAATTCGCGCCGGCACGCGAGCGAGTCCTCCTGATTTCCCAGCGCCGCCAGCAGCACCGCCTTCATGTCGCGGTATAGGGGATTGCGCGGATCCTTCGTCAGCAGCGTTTCCACCTGCTCCAGCGCCGGCCCGGGCTTGTTCATCTGTTGAAGCGCGTTTGCGTAGTTGAAGCGCGCGGCATCGAAACCGGGCGCCCGCTCGACACACTGCGCAAGCAGCATCTCCGCCTCGCGTTTGCGCTCCTGGCAAAGCCACGTCTCGGCCAGCAGGTTCATGGCATCGACATCGTTCCGATGCTTCTCCCGGAACGGATTGAGCATGAGCGCCGCGAGGTCGGGCCTGTTCCGATCGAGCGCCTGCCGAGCGTCCCGCAATGCCGGATGGCGCAATGGCCGGCGCGTGCGCAGCGCCGCCAAAGCGCCCGCGAACCGGGCCTCCGCGGCGGCATCGGACGCCTCGCTCCCGCTCACAATCGCATTCCCGGTACTGCTCATCGCCGGGAGCATATCGGCGCTCCGGCCTTTCGTGTACTCGTACCGCGACTTAACGTCGGGCGTTCCATGCGGCAGGCAGTCACCTGCCAGGGAGAACGATCGTGAGCAGGCGCGGCCGACCGGGCGCAGACCACATCTCTGTCGAACCGCTCACGCCGGCGATCGGGGCTGAGATCGGAGGTGTCGATCTTTCGCAACCCCTTTCCCCGGCGCAGTTCGAGGAAATCCGCGCCGCCTTCGTCTCCCATCACGTGCTCGTCTTCCGTGACCAGCACCTCGCACCGGAAGATCACAAGCGCTTTGCCCGCATGTTCGGCAGCCTCCACATCCATCCCTATCATGCGAAACAGGCGGCGCCCGAGCACGCAAAATCCGGCCCGGCATCCGACCCCGAAATCCTGGAAGTGAAGGCGGACGAAAACTCGCGCAACGTCGCGGGCGAGGAATGGCACACGGACGTAACCTGCGACGCAGAGCCGCCGATGGGCTCCATGCTTTATCTCACGACGATGCCGGCGGGCGGTGGCGGCGATACCTGTTTCATCAACACCATCCGTGCCTTCGAGGCGCTGTCGCCCACGATGCAGGAGATCGTCAAAGGCCTCACTGCCGTGCATGACGGAGCCAAGCTTTATACCGGGGGATACGGCACGGCGGTGCCCGAGGGCGGATGGCCACGTTGCACGCATCCGGTCGCGATCTGCCAGCCCGAGAGCGGCAGGCGCGCGCTCTTCGTGAACCGCGGTTTCACCACCCGGATAAACGAATTCTCGCGCGCCGAAAGCGACGCCTTTCTCGAGATGCTGTGGCGGCATATCGAGAGCCATGTCGAGTTCCAGTGCCGCGTGCGGTGGAACGCGAACACGCTGACCTTCTGGGACAACCGCGTCACCCAGCACCATTCGGTCTGGGACTACTATCCCCAGACGCGCTACGGCCGGCGCGTTTCCATCGTTGGAGCGCGACCGGCGTCTGGCTTGGACTAAAGCGTACGATCGATGCCGGATGGGTTTCGGCGGACTACGCGGCGATCAGCGCACAGAATTTCGCGAGGTCGATATTGCCACCGGAGACGATGGCGACGATGGGACCCGAGCCGGCCTTGCCCGACAGAGCGGCGGCCAGCGGCAGCGCGCCCGCACCTTCGGAAACGATGCGCGCCTTTTCCGCCATCAGCCGCATGGCGCGCCGCGTTTCCTCGAGGCTGACGACGATCGAGCCGTCTACCAGGCCAACCATGCGCTGCCACATGCGCGGGAACATGCTCTGACCGCCGGCACCATCGACGAAAGACGGCGCCCAGCCGCCGAACCTCTGGGGCGAACCTGCGGCGAAGGAAAGTGCCGCCGGCGCGGCCGTTTCGGGTTCGGCGCCGAACACCTTGATCGTTGGCTTTATGGCCTTGAGGGCGCTGGCGACGCCGACGACGAGGCCGCCGCCGCCGATGCCGGCGATGACCGCCGCCACATCGGGCGCATCCTCCAGAATTTCCAGGCCCATCGTCGCATGACCGGCGATAAAATTGTGATCGTCGAAGGGATGCACGAATGTTCCTTCGACTCCCGGATAGGCACGCTCTTCAAGCGCTTTCCATGCAGCATCGTACGACACGCGCACAAGCCGCGCGCCGAGGGCTTCCATGCGCTCAAGCTTCGACGCCGGCGCCGTCTCGATGGCGACGACCGTGCACGAAACGCGGGCGCGCGCCGCCGCGTAAGCGACGCCCTGGCCGGCATTGCCAGCGCTGATGGTCCAGATGCCGCGCCTGCGCTCGGCTTCGGACAGCATGGCGACGGCGTTCGCCGCTCCCCTCAGCTTGTAGGCATTGATCGGTTGCAGAGTTTCGAGCTTCAGCCAGATGTCCGGGGCGTCCATTCCCAATTCCAGCCGGATCAACGGCGTGCGGACGATCGTGCCGGCTATGCGCTCGCGGGCCTCCTTTATCTCCGCCAACGTGATCGGGCGCACGGGTTCGAGAGTCATCAACGTCTGTCCCGCAAAAGGCGCCAGCCGAACCTTGCGCTGTGAAGCGGTCAGGGGCAAGCGAACTTGATACCCGGCGGCGAAGGTAGCACTCTGGCCTGCTGGAAACGGGAGCGGGCGAATGCACATTTTCAAACACGCAGTTTCCAGAACCATCCGTCACTGGACGGCATGCGCGGCCGTTGCGGCAGTAATCGCTGGAATTGCCAGCACGCCCTCGCACGCCCGCGAGTTGCTCACGACGCACGTGCCCGCCATCGTGGCGGCGCATCGCGTTTCCGTCACCGGAGCGCCCGATCCGGCGTCGCGCCTCCACCTCGATATCGCGCTTCCAATGCGCGACCGGGGCGGGCTGACAGCGTTGCTCAACGCGCTCTACGATCCCGCGAGCCCCTCCTATCACCGCTATCTGCCGGTCGAGGCGTTCACGCAACGCTTTGGACCTACCGAAAGGGACTACGACGCGGCAGTGAATTTTTTCCAGTCGTCCGGGTTGCGCGTCATGGCGCGCAGCGCCAACCGCTGCATGATCGAAGCGGAGGGCACCGTCGCCGGCATCGCGCGCACGTTTCATATCAAGCTCCTGCTTTATCGGCATCCGCTCGAGGCGCGCAGCTTCGTCGCGCCGGACCGCGAACCAACTCTCGACCTCGCGATCCCGATCCTGCATGTCACGGGCCTCGACGATCTGGTGCGTCCCACGCCGCGTCTCATCCCGCCCGCGACCCCAACGGAGACCGGACATGGTACCGGCTCGGGTCCGCGCGGAAATTTCTACGGAAGCGACATGCGCGCGGCCTATTACGATGGCACGAAGCTTGCCGGCGCGGGTCAGTCGGTCGGCCTGATGGAGCTCAAGGGTTACAACCCCGCCGACGTGAAGCTCTATTTCCGCGATGTGAAAGAGCCGCTCAAGGTACCGGTGAATGCGATTTCGACGGATGGCATCAAGGTA
>Ga0182015_10007001_pt1 | contig 11118 bp, 10 predicted proteins | sample 712P3MmetaG_FD_120478 | JGI IMG/M metagenome (GOLD analysis project Ga0182015, IMG submission 120478) | Permafrost microbial communities from Stordalen Mire, Sweden - 712P3M metaG | ecosystem: Environmental > Terrestrial > Soil > Wetlands > Permafrost | place: Sweden: Stordalen | collected...
CCCCCCAGCCACGAACTCGGGCAGCCCTGCAGGTTCAAGCGTCTCTTGATCGACGGAAACGCGCATCATCAGCTGTTGTGATGTGGACGTGTAATAGAGGTAGCCGGTGCGCGCGGCATACCGGATGCCGTTCACGCCGGGCTGCTCCGGTTTCTTCTCGCCGGGCCGCATCTTCATGTTGTCGTGCTCCATCCAGATGCGCGCCGTTGTAGGCTTGCCGTCCAACGGAAGATCCACCCTCCAGATGAGTGACGTTGCCCCTGCGGCCAACAGCACGTTCGGCGCAAGCAGACAGCTACCGTTCATGGCGACCTTCGGCTCAGGGAACTCCAACAGAAACTCCGGCCGGATCGCATCGCCCGGCTTCCAGCCGCGAAAGTCCAGGCGATAAAGGTGTGAGATACGTGTCTTGTACACGTCAGACGCCGTGAGGTAGAAGACGTCCTCCTCTGTCTCAACGATGTTCAGCGTCATGAGGTCGAAGGTATGTACGAGGATGGGCTCGACAGGCAACGAGCTTCCCGGTGCAGGGATACACCAGAGTTCGCTCTTGTTCATCGCCGAGACCAGAATGGAGCCATCGCCCCTCACCGCCAGGTTTTCAAGGAAGTAACCTTTGGGAAACTCCGCCACGACTTCCAGCGTTGCTTGCTCTATCGATATCATCGCGCATCCTCCTCATTTGTTGTTGGCCGTGCATCGGGCACTGGAACGGCGAACGCGTTCAGCAAGGCGCAGACGCTGAGATAGCAGCCGATCAGCACCAGCATCTCCACCAGGCCCCGGTCCCCAAGCACCTCATGTGCCGCTGTATAAGTATCACCGTCCACGATGTGCTCTGACACAAGCTGATACGTAAATCGCTGCGCAGCCAACTCGTCTTCGGTCATCCCGCCGGGGCTGTGACCAGCGGCCAGCGAATCGATCTGCTGCGCTGAGAGGCCAACCTTCGCGGCAACGGCGGAGTGCGCATACAGCTCATACGGCGCCTTCCACACCGAACCCACCGTAAGGATCACGACCTGGCGCGTTCTCTTCGAGAGCGAGGTTTGCTCCTCTTCCATCTTCTGCAATGCGAGAAAGCTGCCGCACATCTCCGGACTATAGAGTGTCGAGTTGAAAGGGCCGATCAACTGTCCCTGCTCGTCCTTACTCTTGAATCCGGCAGCCTCCGTCAACGGCACAATGCCCGAGTTGATCTTGTTGTAGAGTTCCCGCTGGTTTGATTGCAGTTTCGCCGGCTCTAACAACGGCAGCCTGCCGCCCAAACCATGCTCGATATTGCACATCCTTCACCTCTAGTGTGTTCCGAGACAACGTTATTGATCCAGTCCGGTTGCATTCGCCGGCACGTCGTACGCATTCAGAGTCATGCAGACCATCGTGAACCAGCCGATCAGCACAGCCACATCCACGATGCCGGCATCACCCAAAGCTTCCTTGGCTCGCTTGTACAGCCCCACCGGCACAATGCGTGGCTGCACCAGCGCGCAAGCGAGTTCATAGACCACCTGCTGACGCGCATCGCTGAACTCTGTTGGCAGCCCCGCGATCAGGCGCTCGGTTGTCATCGCAGGAATGTGTCCGAGCTTCTCCGCAATCTTTTCGTGCTCGTAGGTGCCGTATGCGGAATGCCATCGGGCGTTCGTGAGCACCGTGATGATCTCGATCTCGGCCTTGGTTAGAGTGGATTCCTTCTGGTAATACGCACCGACAGGCACGATCGTCCTGGAAAGCGTTGAATTGACCAGCCAAATTTTGTGCGGCCCGGGTACGATTCCACGCAGCTGCATCGTGTACTCAAAGGCTTCCTTCATCTCGGGTGCCATCTGCGCTACAGCGACCTCCTCGTAGCGTCCGAAACTGCCAAAGTCACCCGCGTCTGTCAGGCTCTTTACGTCTTTCATACGGCACCTCAAGTTTGTGGTTCCTATTGGAACTGCTGATCACCAACTCGATCAGCTACACGGTATAGATGCGTCCGAACCCAAGGGGGAGAGCCCAACTTTGGTCTATGCTGAAAGCCAGGTATTCAGTTTCTGAATAGGAGGATACTTGCTCTCCACAGATCGTCTGGACTTGCTCCAGCTCTTTGTTCGGGTTGCGGAAACCGGCAAAATCTCCGATGCAGCGAACGCAGCGGGCATCTCGCAGCCGTCGGCGAGTCGATTGTTGAAGCGGCTGGAATCCCTCCTGGATACTCAACTTTTTCAACGCATGGTGGGCAATTCGACCCGAACAAGAGAGTCTTTATCGAATGCGGACGCACAAAGCGGATACTTATTTATCAGGTGCGCGATCCCGGGGAGGGCTTTTCCTTCGAGGGGTTGCGGCATGCCGCAATTTCAAATCCAGACGATGCTCCAGCTGCACACTTGCAGCGCCGCATGGAGCTCAACATGAGGGCGGGCGGATTCGGTATTCTGGTCGCCCGAAATTTGGTGTCTCCAGCCCGCTGAATAAGATGGCACTAGAGATGTTTTGAAGAGCCTGCAATTGTACGAGCATCAGTTTGCCGATGCGGTAGCACTCCTGCAAGAACGTGGCGGCACATCTACGGAACGGGTTCAACAAGCCGTAGATGCATATGAAACCGACCTGAACGAGTTGCTCCAGCGCTCCAGACGAATCGGGAATGCGCAGCTGGTCCAAGAACTTCAAAGCAGGGTCCAATCGTTTGACGCGGACCTCGCCAAGACGCTAGGCCAGGAGAATCCAGCGCTACGTCTGGTTACGCCCGAGATGCAAGCAACCAGTCGGCACGTGTTACGAGTCGCGGCGCAATTGGAGGCAGAAAGCTGGGAACGCGTTGAACGAGACCATCAGGAGGCTCGTGGCCTTCTTCATGAGGCGGAATGGGTGCTGAGTATTGTCTCTGCGATCACGTTTCTGTTGAGCATCTGGATCAGCTTTGTGCTTCCGCGAGCGGTTGTCAAACCTTTGGTAAACCTAAAGAACGCGGTGGACCACGCGGCTGCAGGGAACGATCCGGTCGAGTTCGAGCTGACGGGAGAGGGCGAGATCATCGATCTTGCGCGGAGTATAGACAAGCTGATCCATCGTGTTCCGTGAGCTGTCTGGTTCGTGCCTTTCATCGGTCTTCCGTCCAGTAAGGCGCGTCGCCATAATGTTGGTGGAGGTGCAGCTCGTATTCCCGGCTAGTGGGTGAGTCGGGGTTCCAATCAGGGCTCTTTTCAATAAGAGCACGCTTCATGTTTGTATGAATCTCCCGCTCGGCCCAATCCACTTTCTTGATCCATTGCGGTCTCAGCAAAACCTTTTTGGCCGGCCACCAATTCTTCGTGTCAACGATTGCGTAGCGAATTTCCCAGCTCTTGTCATCAAATAAGAAATCTTCAACATGCCCAATTTCGCCGTCGGTCGCCTTCACATGGTAGCCCGAGACTTCGTGCGTACTCCGGAGATGAGCGTCAGGTGATAGATCTTTCGTTTCAGTTTTCGATGCAGTTTGCGGAGCACCCACGAGCGCCTCCGGATGCGGCCATGAGCCCCATACACTTGTACCCTCCCAGTAGTAAGGCAATTCGTAGTGTCCGAGATGTTCCATCTCGTGCTGCCGAGAGACAGGTTTATGGAGATCGATGCTGGGACTGTTCTGCACTTGTTCCCGAGTCAGGTTTACATAAATGTGCAGCGGGCTCCAGGCGGGACGACGCAAGGCCAGGGGAGAGATCAATACCTTGCGTCCGGAGAAGATGATGCCGGTTGCAACAACGATGTAGCGGATGGTCCACTGCTGGTCATCGAAATAGAAATCGCAGACAGATCCAATATCTGTGTCGATTGCTCCAATCGTGTACCCGGTTATGTCTTTTGTCCTTCGCAGACGCATCGCTTTTTCGCTAGCCGCCGAATATTTCGCGACTCTTCGGACCAGGTCATTCTACTCCTCCTTGAATCCAATGGGGTGTGGGCCAAGGCCCGAATGGCGGATGCGCGGCCTTTTTCGCGTGTCTCGTATCCTGTATTTGTCAATCGATCTATTGAAACGGTGGTACAAAGTTATAGTGAAACCCGTAGACAGGCCGCGACTCCTTCTAGACTCGGTTGTGCTCGGCATCATCGGCGGCCTGAGCGCGCAGTTATTTGTTTGGACTTTGCGGCTCTCTCAGAAGCTCTTCCTTTTTTGGCTGGCCGGTTACCATCCTCCGGGACTCCCGGGAGAGGGTGGAGTTCTTAAAGAAGTCATCGGTCCTCATGGATTGTGGCTGATACCAGTCGTCACCACCGTAGGTGGACTGTTGTCTGGAGCTCTGGTTTACGGCCTCGCACCGGAGGCCGAGGGCCACGGGACAGATACAGTTGTGAAAGCACTTCACTGGACGGGTGGGTCAATCAGGGGGCGCGTCGCTCCCGTGAAGATGCTTGCCTCGGCGATTACCATCGGTTCCGGGGGATCAGCAGGACGCGAAGGCCCCACTGCACTGATAGCGGCTGGCTTTGGCTCGGCGTATGCAAAGTTGCTCCGCCGGCCAGAGTACGAAAGACGATTAGTGGTCTTAATGGGGATGGCCGCGGGGCTCTCTGCTATCTTCCGTTCCCCCATCGGAACCGCCATTTTCGCTGTTGAGGTTCTTTACGGCGGGATGGACTTCGAGGCTGGAGCTCTCATTTACTGCATGCTGGCAGCCATTGTCGCCTACGCCGTCAATGGATGGTTTGTCGGATGGCAGCCGCTATTCCAGGTTCCGCAGCACTTGTCTGCCGCGGGCTTGGCAGATTACGGCTGGTACATTGCTCTCGGGGTCGCCAGTGGCCTGCTTGCTTCAATTTTGCCTGAGGTGTTCTATCGTTTTCGAGATGCGTTCGCAGCCTTACGTATACCCGCCTGGACTAAACCGGGCCTCGGCGGTTTACTTGTAGGCATCATTGCGCTTCGCTTGCCTCAGGTATTGGGCGGTGGGTATGGGTGGATTCAGGAAGCGATCGACGGCCGGTTGGCTTTGGGGTTGCTTCTCGTTCTTGTCGTTGCCAAAACGCTCGCACTCTCCTTTACCGTCTCCTCCGGTGGATCGGGAGGCATCTTTGCTCCCAGCCTGTTCGTCGGCTCAATGCTCGGTGCGGTCCTCGCGGGAATCTCCCACCTTCCTCCTGCGGGCTTGGTGATTGTTGGGATGGCGGCAGTTTTCGCGGGGGCGGCTCGGGTTCCCATTGCGACGTTGCTGATGGTAGCCGAAATGACAGGCGGTTATCAGCTTCTTGTTCCCGCCGGCCTGGCTGTCATGCTGAGCTTTGTGATTCAAATCAATCTCTCGTCGTTTTTCAAATACAGCAGCCTGTATGAAGCCCAGGTAGCCGGACGTTCAGATTCACCAGCGCACATTGCCGAGCACGTTCAGATTGCACTACGACTCCTGGAACAGGGAAAAATAACCTTACCTCCGCCCATCACCCATCTCCACCTCGCGGCTCTCTTGGGATCGGGCGTCGCGCTGGATCTTCCGGATGGTTCACAGCTTATAATTGGTGCGCTTCGACCAGAGAGCCCATGGGTGGGAAAGCAGCTTCAATCTCGCACGCTTACGGGCTCAATCGTGGATTCGAAGGTTGCAGCGATACTGCGCGGCAAAACGGTTTTGCGAGCTCGGCCCGAAACCGTCTTACAGCCAGGCGACCGGCTCTTAATGATCGCGTCGCAGCAAGCCCAAGCGGAGTTATTAGAGCATCTCGCACCACCCTCCGTTTCGACCACACAGACTAGCACGGTAAGTATTTCCTAACCTGGCTTGGAGCCATTCTCGGTGCCATGCTGCTGACCTTTGTCGTTCGAATGTTCTTAGGCAGTAAGAGCACCGAGGCCTCATATCGCGCTCAGAAGTGAGAGCGAAAAGACGAAACTGCGAGGTCAAGCGTGACCTGGGAAACGACCCACTGTACCAAATTGCACAGTATGTTGCCGTTCGGAGTGAAAGACTAAACAAACAAGCGCCAGCAAGACTCGCGCAAGAATCAGACGCTCGCTTTTGCTAAAGCAGCAGCTCAACCGTATCTCCACTAAAACAAAAGAAATGGATAAAGCAAATGTTAAATATTAATTCCGTAGTAGCGATATATGACACGCACGAGCAAGCAGAGCATGCAGTTAAGGAGCTTCAAGAGGCCGGTGTCGACATGAAGAGCCTGTCGATTGCAGCTAAAGATATGCACACAGATGAACAGGTTGTCGGCTTCTACAATACCGGCGATCGAATGGAGCACTGGGGCAAGGTCGGAGCCTTTTGGGGTGGATTCTGGGGATTGTTATTTGGATCAGCGCTCTTTGCGATTCCCGGCATCGGACCGATCCTGGTGGCTGGTCCGCTGGTGGCATGGATTGTAGCGGGGATTGAGGGAGCCGTTGTTGTCGGTGGCGTTGGTGCGCTTGGAGCAGGCCTGTTTAGTATCGGGATTCCGAAGGATAGCGTTATCAAATATGAGACAGCCGTAAAGACAGATAAGTTCCTATTGGTTGTCCATGGCACAAAAGATGCGGTAGCAAGGGCGAAGGACATTATTGAGGGAACAAGTCATAGTTCCTATACGGTTCATGGAGGGAGTCTTCAGGGGGAGCCTGTTCTGAGCAGGTAGTTACCGTCTACAAGACGAGAAGCAAAATGGCGCGACTGCGCTGGAGGCGAAGCGAACCTTTCGAAATTCCAGCCGGTCGTGTCCGCGTGCCAAAGTGTAGTTTTCTGTAGTGCTTCTCGACTCCAGACAGGTCTCGACCACGTGGCGTTGGCGGAGTAAGCGCGACGCCCTTAGTCCGCAATGCTTTTACGAATTGAGATCGAAGACCCGGACTCTCGCTGAAAGTTCGGTGGAGACGGCCAGATAGCATAGTGAATGAATCTGTGGCAATGGATGCAGTTCGTTTCGTGGATCAAGCAGATCGGATGGTTGGCTGCGATCAATGTGGGCAGGGATACGGCTGCGGCAGCTTATTCTCCGGATGTCTCGTTGCGGCGCGGGTTGTGCCAACTGTCGCCGCCCGAAGCGAGGATCGCATCGGCCTCCTTCGGCCCCCAGCTGCGGCGCTTATAAGGGAGAGCCCGGTGGTGGTTCTTAAGGACTGGGTTGACCACCGTCCAGGCGGCCTCAACCGCGTCCTCGCGGGTAAAGAGCGCTCCGTCACCAGTCATGGCGTCGCCTAATAGCCGCTCGTAGGGTGTTTCCTCTCCCGATTGTTCTTGGGACAGGTAGAGCTCTCGTTGCTCCCCGATGAACTCTTTGCCCGCAATCTTGACCCGAGCGGCGAGGGCGATGGCTGAGTTGGGTGAGAGCCGGAAACGCAGATAGTTGGGGAGGCTAGTCGTTGGCGCCGAATCGGCGAAAAGCCTCTGCGGCGACTGCTTCAACTCCACCAGGACCTCGGTCGCGGTTTGGGGAAGATATTTGCCGGAGCGCAGGTACCACGGCACTCCCTCCCAACGCCATGAGTCGATAAAGAGCCGTACGGCGCAGAAGGTCTCGACGTCTGAGTTCTTCGCCACGTCTTTCTCCTTGCGGTAGCCAGCGTACTGGCCACGGACCAGGTCGTTCGACTTCAGAGGGCGCATGGCTTGAAAGACCTTGGCTTTCTCGTTGTGCACGGCTCCAAAATCCCTGGTGGCTGGCGGCTCCATAGCAAGCAGGGCGACGATCTGGAAGAGATGGTTCTGGACCACATCGCGCAGACAGCCGGCGGTTTCATAGAACGCGCCGCGGCTTTTCACACCGAAGGTTTCCGATAGGGTCACCTGAACGCTGGCGACATAGTTGCGGTTCCAGATCGGCTCCAGGAAGGAATTGGCGAAGCGGAAATAGAGGATATTCATGATCGCTTCCTTCCCGAGGAAGTGGTCGATGCGGAAGATCGAGTCTTCCGGGAACACAGCGTGCGCCGCGCGGTTGAGCCGCCGCGCGGAGGACAGGTCGCGTCCGAATGGTTTTTCGACAATGACACGCGCGTCCTCGGCCAAGCTCGCGTTACCAAGCCCCTTAATCACCGTCTCGAAGAGCGAGGGCGGGATAGCGAGGTAGTGCGCCGGACGACGGGCGTTGCCCAGTTGTTCTTTTATCGCCGTGAACGTGGCCGAGTCTTTGTAATCGCCACTCACATACTTGAACAGGGATAGAAGAGAATGGAGGGCACGCTGGTTGTCGATCCCGCCCGAGCGCTCGATACTGTCCGTCACGCGTTTGTGCAGGCGCTCCAGATTCCACTTCGGGAACGCGACGCCGATGACCGGGACCTTGAGAGTGCCTCGTTTCACCATGGCATAGAGCGCCGGGAAGGTCATCTTGTGGGCGAGATCGCCCGTGACACCGAAGAGCACCAACGCGTCCGAACGGGACGCAGCCATCAGGCAGCCTCCTTCTTGGCGGCGGCCATTCCCTCATGGCCACCGAACTGATAGCGAAGGGCGGACAGAAACTTGTAGGCGACGGAGCAGGGGATGTCATCGTGACAATAGGAGTTGCCGCCGTCGATGACTATGTCGTCCCGTTCGAGGAGCGGGATGAGGGTCTTCAATGTTGGATCGACCGCAGCCGCCGGCACCATCATCCAGACGGCACGGGGCTTTTTCAGCTTATCGGCAAATTCTTGGAGTGGGTTTGCTCCGATCGCCCCCTCTTTTGTGAGCGACTGCATGGCTTTTGCCTCAGTGTCATAAACGACGCAATGGTGGCCGGCCCGCTGAAGACGCCGCACAAGCGGGATGGGCACATTTCGATTTCGCAATCATGGGAGTTCCTTTTTTACAAGGCCTTTATGGATCGTTAGAAGAGGTCTTGCGCAGAGAGCCTGCCCGTTGGTCCTTTCTCGGAGCACACGTGCTCTTGCGCTCTAAGACAGGATCGCACTATGCAATCGGGACAATCCGTCCCATTTTGCTCATTACCTGGAGATATTTGAAAGTTCGGTTGCGGAGTCTCTTTGATGCTCAAAATGCCCGCATGGAGCTTGCCTAATTTACACGTTTAACGCTTGCTCTTGCTTTTCCCCAGAAGTAAAAACTCACAGCAGTAGCGGCAAATACAACCACGATGACAGTCAAGGCGACGGGGTGTCCGTGTTCTGTGATCAACGCGATTATCTGTTTTCCATAACGCGCGGAGAGGTAAGCCAGGATCATGTATCGTGAAATTCGGCCGAGCGTGAGCGCAAGCAGGAACTCTTCTACTGGATACTGCGTAGCTCCAGAGGCCAACAGAAATGGAACGATAGGCACAGGCGGCGATAGCAAAGCAGAAATGGCAATCGAGCCGAATCCCCAGCGCCCGAAGATCTCGCATACCTTATCCACCCTTACGCTCGAGAACCTACTTTCGAGCACTTGTTTTCCTCCTTTGCGGGCGATCCGGTATGTGACAAACCCTCCAATCACGGTGCCGGCTGTCGCCATCAAGGCGTAGTAAAGCCACAGCTGCTCCTGGCGCGCAGACAAGACAATCGTTGCTGCATCCATGGTGCCTGGAAGCGGGATGAGGGAGTTGTCCAGGACTCCCAGCGGAATCAGACCAAGGCCGCCAAGATGAAAGAGCCAGAGGCGCAACCTTCCTGCGGTAGTCGGTAGCAACGCCGCGATTGCGTGACCGATGAACATTTCCGGTTTGTCTTATGCTTGCACCCAGCTGCATTTTCGCATGCAACCAGGACGGAATCTCCACACTACAGCAAGAAAGCAACTCTTCCAAGTTCATTGCTAGCGGGCCGGCTACAGCATTTTTCACTTCTAATGCACACGAAGCACCCCATCTCGACTCAGAAGATGATCCTCATTCTCATGCTCAAGAGTGTTGTTGTGTACGCTTTGGTAGCGTAGGTGGGATGAATTGAAACCTCAAGATCCGGGCCAAGATCCATGCTCTGAGTTAAGCGAAGCCGGTAAAAGGACTCGAATACACTTTCATGATGTTTGCCGGAATAGGCCGGTTCGGTGTGGACGAATGTAACGCCAAACATGTCTCCACGTCGGGCAAACGGGTGTACCTGGGCCAGGCCAAGTTCTTCTTCTTGCTTGATGGACGTTCCCGAGGTTGTAGCGAAACCAAATCTTCCAAAGGGTGTCCAGCCATCGGGAAGTTCATGATTGAAGCCAAAGCTGCCACCGTACCCGCTGCCGAGAGTCTTGGTGTCGTCACGCCAAAAGTCGATGAGATAGTCCCTGTATCGCTCGCCGGGAGAACCGGAGGACCAACCCACCTCTCCAGCTTCCATATATTTTCGGTTAACCAGCGTTTTGATACCCGTCTGTTGGGCGCCTTCTGTGTCGACGGTCACAGCGTGGAGATAAACATGCCTGGCAGCCTGGAGCTCGACCGCAGCTCCGCCAGCATAGGTTCCATCCGAGGCGAACGCGAGATTACCGTCGCTTCCCCCATTTAGAAATTGTGTGCGCTCGTTATTGTTGAACATACTCAGACTTACGTATTGGTTCGGATGAATCTTGCCCACATAAAATGACAGCCTCTTGTTTAGTAAATCTTGCCGCCAGTAGAGGACGTTGAGTGTGATGGGCTCCTGCGGGCCACCTCCCTGCAGGCAGTTGAGGTAGATGCCGGAGCCCAGACTGTCGCTAAGGTTGAACTGTTGACTGATACCGATATTGGTGCCCGAGCGCACCAGAACGCTGATAGACCCAGCAGTACTCTCATGATCGTAAGCAACCCAGACTCCGGTAAAATCGAGGCGGCCGCTCGGCTGATTGTGCCGGATACTCCCCGGCGTCGTGGTCGCGTACTGGCTTAAGAACTTCCGAACTGCTGGAAAGGCATCGTGCAAGGTTAAACGCCACTGCGAGCTAGAGGTGCAATTGACTCGCAGGCCATCACAGCATCACACGGTGAAAACATTCTGTTCCGTGATGCACATTCTTGTTAGATCGCTTGGATGCTCTCCTGCCGGCGGGGGGAACAAATCGCTGTGTGTTTTTGAGACGCGCTCTGGTGGTTTCTTGCCTCCGTCGAAAGATCGCGTTTTGGCCATGAATGAGCAAAACTGAACAGATCCCTCACATCTGCGCGAGCATACTGACGCATGAGGGTTTTCGTCGTTGGCACCCGGAACTAAAATTCTGCTCCGGGGCTTCGTCGCGAAACAGGCATTCGCTGTGCGAGCTATCTCGATGCGAGAGG
>Ga0182015_10007002_pt1 | contig 11116 bp, 8 predicted proteins | sample 712P3MmetaG_FD_120478 | JGI IMG/M metagenome (GOLD analysis project Ga0182015, IMG submission 120478) | Permafrost microbial communities from Stordalen Mire, Sweden - 712P3M metaG | ecosystem: Environmental > Terrestrial > Soil > Wetlands > Permafrost | place: Sweden: Stordalen | collected...
AGCGGGCATTTCACTCCGATAAAATTCTGCTTCACGTACTTGCACTCTGGATATCCGCTGCAGGTAGTGAATTCGCCAAAGCGCCCATGGCGGATCATCATATTTCTTCCGCACTTGGGGCACAGTTCGTCGAGCGGGATGTCAGGAACTTTCTTGCCCTGATCGAGACGGCGCGTGGTTTTGCAATCGGGATAGCCCGTGCATGCCATGAACTGGCCGAAGCGTCCGCGCTTCAGCACCATTACGCGGCCGCAGTTCTCGCAATATTCTTCCTGGGTGGTTTCCTGCACGTCGGCGGAATCCAAGTCCGGCAAGTTGATGGGATTCTCTTTGGTGAAAGTGCAGCTGTTGGGATCTTCTTTATCGTAGGAACTGCACGCGTAGAACGAACCGTGCTTACCCCACTTGATGACCAGGGGCGAACCGCAGCGCTCGCACTTCTCGTCTGTGGGTTTCTCCATCCGCTTAATGTTCTCCATGTGCTTGGAGGCATAGCGGAGGTCTTTTTCGAACTTCTTGTAGAAATCACCCAGCGCGTGGGTCCAGGTTTCCTTGCCTTCTTCGATTTCGTCGAGCTCTTCTTCAAGACGGGCGGTGTAAAGAATATCGAAGATGTCGGGAAAGTTTTCGACCAGGAGATCGGTCACAACCAGACCAATCTCCGTAGGCGTAAACTTTCCGCCGAGTTTTTGTACATACTGCCGCTCTTGAATGGTGCTCAGAATCGCGGAGTATGTAGAAGGTCGGCCGATGCCGCGTTCCTCGAGTTCCTTTACGAGCGAAGCTTCGTTGTAGCGTGGCGGAGGCTCGGTGAAATGCTGCTCGGGCTTCAGCGCTTTGAGCGTCAACTTCTGGCCGGACTCCAGCGGAGGCAATTTGTGCTTGAGTTCCTCATCCTCTTCGTCCTTGCCTTCTTTGGACTCCTCGTAGACTTTGAGGAAGCCGTCGAACTTGAGCACCGAGCCGGTGACGCGGAACCAGAAAGTCTCGGCGCCTGACTTAGCATCGATGTCGACGGCGGTCTGGTCGAACACAGCAGGCATGATCTGCGAGGCAACGAATCTTTGCCAGATGAGCTTGTAAACTTTGTATTCGTCTTCTTTTAAATACTGCTTGATCTGGTCAGGATGCCGCAGCGCCGAGGTCGGTCGTATGGCTTCGTGAGCCGCCTGCGCAGCCTTCTTTTCTTTGTAAGCATTTGGCGCCTCCGGCAGATACTGATCGCCGTATTGCGATTTGATATATTCGCGGACCTCGCCGAGCGCTTCGTTCGAGACTCGCACCGAGTCAGTACGCATATAAGTAATGAGGCCGACCAGTCCTTCCTCGCCGAGTTCCACGCCTTCGTAGAGGCGCTGCGCGATCATCATGGTTCGCTTCACGCTAAAGCGAAGTTTGCGTGAGGAATCCTGCTGCAGTTTGCTGGTTGTGAATGGCGGAGTCGCATTGCGCCGGCGCTCTTTGCGATCGACGGTGCGGACAAGCCAGTCGGCTTTCTCCAGCGCGGCGCGGATCTTTTCTGCGTCCTCGCCATTAGTGACTTCGATCTTTTCTTCGCCTTTGCCGACAAAACGCGCGTCGAACGCCGGAGGCTTCGGACCGGCGAGATTAGCATCGATCGTCCAGTATTCTTTCTTCTCGAATGCCTTGATCTCGCGTTCACGCTCGACAATCAGACGAAGAGCGACGGTCTGCACGCGGCCGGCGGAAAGGCCACGCCGAACTTTATCCCAGAGCAGAGGAGAAACCTGGTATCCCACGAGCCGATCGAGAACGCGCCGGGCTTGCTGCGCGTCAACGAGATTCTGATCGATGTCACGCGGGTGCTCGAATGCCTCGCGGACGGCGCGCTGCGTAATCTCGTTGAAAGTGACGCGCCGAATGCGCTCAGGTTCGGGCTCAGCATCTTTCTTACTTTTTTTCTTTTTCTTTTTTTTGGCGCCGTCGCCCAGTTCTTCCGCTAAGTGAGCGGCGATAGCTTCGCCTTCGCGATCCGGATCGGGCGCGAGATAGATTCTATCCATGCCTAGCGCCAGCTTTTTCAGCCGGGCAACAACCTTCTCTTTGCCGGGGATGACAATGTATTCCGTCTCGAAATCATTGTCGACGTCGACACCAAGCGTGCTCTTCGGCAGATCTTTCACGTGGCCGAGCGAGGCCTCGACCGTAAAACCCTTACCCAGATATTTCTGGATGGTTTTGGCCTTAGCAGGCGACTCGACGATGACTAAACCTTTTTCCAATGGATCCTCAATGGTTTTGAAACTAGCACGAAACGTGAGCTGGCAACAAGTTGTGCGCTTGCGGCTCTTAGCTTTTAGCCGTTGGCTTTTAGCTTGAAACCTAACCCGCCAAAGCCATTCTCAGTTTTTGCGATAGCGAAGACAACATGCGCGTGATTACACTCAGTTCCGCGTCCAAGCTTGTGTAATCCGCGGCGTTCAGCAAGCCTAGATCTCTCGATAGCAACAAATGATATGAAAGCTCAGCACCTGATCCCATCGCTATCTGCACAAAACGAGCCATTTCTCCATCCGATCTTCTGCCGCAACCCTCTGCCAGGTTCGCAGGAATGGAAGAGCATGAGCGCCGAATCTGACTTGTCAATCCGAACCGTTCTTCGGACGGGAAATGTTGCGTGTGTTTATACACAGAAAGAGCAAGGCTATGGGCCTTTTCCCAAACCTGCAGATCTCGATAGTTCCTCACCGTCGGCCTCCGATTAAGATTGCGGGGGAAGGTTTAAGCTAACAGCCAAGAGCTAACAGCTAAAAGCTTCTTACGAAATTCTTCCCCGGCAACTGCTTCACTTTGCCGGCCAGCTCCAGCTCGAACAGCGCGGCGAATATTTCGGAGGATGATAGCGCAGGCTCCAGCCTTTCTACGATGTCATCGATGTGCGTGGCTTCGTCGGCCTTCAGCAGCGCGAAGATTTTCTTTTCGTGCGGCGCCAGTTCCACTTCCCCGAATAGAGATGCAGTTTGCTCCGCCTGCGATTCATTGCCGCCCTCGGGCTGCAGCGTAAGTCGCACTTGTGTAGGCAGTTCCTCCCAAATATCTTCCCAGGTGGCGACCAGCTTCGCGCCTTGTTTGATCAAGGTGTTCGGCGTCCACGATCCTTTATTCGTGACGTTTCCGGGCACCGCGAAAACCTCGCGATTCTGCTCCAGCGCACAGCGTGCGGTAATGCGCGTGCCGCTATACTCGGCTGCTTCGACTACCAACACTCCGAGCGAAATGCCGCTGATGATGCGATTGCGTATCGGAAAGTTCTGCGGAGCAGGAAATGTGCCCATGGGAAACTCAGAAATAATCGCGCCGCCCAGAGCCAGAACCTGCTCGGCCAATCGCTTGTTCTCCTTGGGATAGACTTCGTCGACCCCAGTGCCCCACACAGCCACGGTTTTTCCTTTGGCCGCAATCGCGCCACGGTGCCCGGCGGTGTCGATTCCCCGTGCCATGCCGCTGAAAATTACCAGTCCGCGTGCAGCCAGATCGCAGGCCAACCGCTCAGCCATCCCCGACCCGTAAGGCGTAGGATGTCGCGTACCAACCACCGCGATCCCGGGCTGCGAAATGGCTGCATCGTTGCCGCGCACGTAAAGGATGAGCGGAGGATCGTAAATCTGTTTCAACTGCTCCGGGTATGCAGGGTCATCAAGAGCGATGATTCGCGCACCAGCCGCCGCGGCCTTCGCCAGTTCATCCTGCGCCAATTCCATCGACCGGCCCGTCCCGAGCGCCTGCGCAGAAACCGCGCGAAGCCCCGCCGCCTCTAATTCCGTAAGGGACGCCCGAAACAGCGCTTGTGCGCTGCCAAAAAATTCAATCACGCGGCGAGCTTTGGTGGGTCCCAAGCCCGGCGTAAGCGCTAAGGCCAGCCACTGCAACGAGGTTTCACTGGTTTTACAAAGGGACACTGCTGCTTCGGACACTGCGACCTCCGGAGACTCTGCGGGCATCTATACACGCCGCGAAAGCAGTGTCAAGGTTAGATGAACATCACTTCATCGAGACGAGCTCCCCAGGCCCGCGTTAGAGGTGCAAAACCTTTCATCTTGACCGTCTGCAACCTGAGGACGATAATTCCTGCCCGCAAGCGCTTTGCGACTTTCCATCACGGGCCGCAGTCACTCAGCATGTTTATCTAAGGAGAGACCAGTGAAACAATCCATTCTAGGCGTCCTGGCAGTCTTGATGTTCGTCGCCGTCGGCATCGCGGCGGCACCGCCGTTAACCTTTACCTTCTCTGACGTTCACGCGAACAAGACCGCGACGGAGACTGATACTTTCGCGGTCAACAACGCAGGCACCATCGCGGGCGATTACGTGGACGCCAAGGGCATCCAGCACGCGATGATTCTCGCCGGGACTAAGCTGACCTCGGTTAACCACCCGAATTGCACGACCAGCGGCGGCTACCCCGCCGCAATTGCTTTCTACGGTATCAACAAGTCGGATGCAGCCGCCGGCTTCTGCACCAGCACCAAGACCGGTTTGTTCGAGGGATTTGTATATTCAGGCGGAAAATTCACTGCCATCAACTTCCCCAAATCAACTGGAACCCAGGCCATCGGAATTAATGACGCAGGCGAGGTTGTAGGCGCGTATCTCGACTCCGCCAGCGTCCAGCATGCCTTCGTGAAGAAAGGCGCCAAGTATACGAGCATCGACGTGACCGGCGATACCACGCCATACGCCTGGGATATTAACAACAGCGGCCAGATCCTTATGTTTGCCCTCGACTCTTCCGGCGATTACCAGAGCTTCGTCTACAACGGCAAGACCTTCAAGAAAATCGCTGATCCAAACGCTGCCACAACCGGAACAATTGCTCGCACCCTGAACAACAAGGGTGACGTGGCGGGTGCTTATTTCAATTCTGCTGGCGACGAGATTGGCTTCCTGTATCACGGCGGCAAGTACTACGATGTCATCGATCCAAAGGCCACGACCGAGACCAAACCCGACGGCGTCAATGACACCCTCGAAATGGTAGGACGCTACGTGAACAGCTCCGGCGCAACGGTAGGATTCAAGGCCACCACAAAGCAGTAGCCTGACCTTGGTAGCGCCGGCATCTTGCCCTCGTGAGTGCGGGCGGGACGCCGGCGCTACCAGGTTCTTCACATTTCGCGCCAGATATCTTTGAACTCGAAAAAGCCTTTTTTCCCGACGAGCCATTCGGCAGCTCTCACCGCACCTTCGGCGAATCCGCGGCGCGACTTGGCATCATGACAAACGTAAATCGTATCGTTCGGCGAATCCAGCACCAGCTCATGCATCCCCACAACATCGCCTTCGCGGAACGATGTAACTTCCAACTCGGTGCCAGACGAGTCTCGAACGATTCTTTGCAGCGCAATTGCAGTACCTGAAGGCGCGTCTTTCTTTTGCGCGTGATGGCGTTCGAAAATTTGACCGAAGTACTGGTGCTGAAGCGCGGCCGCAGCGCTTCGCGCCACGTCAAAAAAGAGGTTTACGCCAATGGAAAAATTCGGGGCATAAACCAGGCTCCCTCCGGATTGTCGCACCAACTCCCGGATTCGCGCGACCTCGCCATACCATCCAGTGGTGCCGACGACAATGCCTCTCCCCGCACGAACGCAAGCTTCAATATTCTGCAGAACTACGGCGGGGTTGGTGAAGTCGATGACCACGTCGATCGCAGCAAGCTTGTCCGCGGTCAAAGCGGCGCCTTCCGGATTTTCAGCGGCGCCTAGCACATGCACGTGGTGACTCCATTCGCGTGCAACTTCCGCTACCAGCGAACCGGTTTTGCCACGGCCTAAGATCAGAATGTTCATGCGCAAGTCCGCCGGGTATATCCTACCTTTTTTGGGCGGTGGTCGAGTAAAGAACTCAGGCAAATACTTCGGGATCGAGATCTGAGAAAAATATCTTGTGCAAGCGGCGTATCACCTGCGGCACTTCATCTTCTTCAATCACGAATGTGAGATTAATTTCCGACGCGCCCTGGGAAATCATGCGAATCTTCACGTCGGAGAGCTCACCAAAGACGCGGGCCGCAATTCCTGGAGTCTCGCGGAGATTTTCCCCCACCAGACAAACGATCGCCTTACGGCCTTCGTATTTCACGTCCGCTAACTTCGCCAAATCCGCCGCCAGCGCAGGAATCGACTCATTGGAATCGACTGTCAGAGAAACACTGACTTCCGAGGTAGAGACGACATCGACGGCGATTCGATGCCGATCGAAGGCTTCGAAAATGGCCCGCAGAAAGCCGTGAGCCAGAAGCATGCGCGGGGCTGCCACATCGATAATCGTGATACGTTTTTTTGCGGCAATGGCTTTGAAAGAATTTTTGCAATGTGGCACGCGGGCTGAGATGCGAGTTCCTTCGCAATCGGGATTGCGCGAGTTGAGCACGTAAACCGGAATGTTTCGTTGGATAGCGGGCAACACGGTAGCAGGATGCAGCACTTTGGCGCCGAAGTAGGCTAATTCCGCCGCTTCATCGAAACTGATAACTTTGATACGCCGCGCATCCGGGCACAGGTTCGGATCGGTGGTCATCATCCCATCGACGTCGGTCCAGATTTCGATGCGTTCCGCGCCGAGCCCGGCGCCGACAATAGCCGCTGAATAATCGGAGCCGCCGCGCCCGATCGTAGTAGTGATTCCCGTCTTCGTAGAGCCAATGAAGCCTCCCATTACCGGGACCCGGCCGTTCTCCAGCACGGGCTGCACCTTCTCACGAAGTCTCTGGTTTGTCTCTTCCATCAAGGGAGCAGCGCGCATGTGCTCGTTGTCGGTAACAATACATTCTCGCGAATCGACCATTGTGGCATTGAGGCCGTGGGCGGAAAATGCCGCGGAGATAATCCGGCTGGACAGAATTTCGCCAAACGCAGCCACGTGATCGGTGGTGCGCGGAGTCAATTCGCCCACTGCGGCAATGCCGCGCAGCAGTTCGTCGAGGGCTTCGAAGTAAACTCCCAAATCTCCGTGGAATTCCGTGAACAACGCCGTGCCCAGTAGTTCGCCGGCCGTGTTGTAATGCCGTTCCCGCAGGGCGCGCGAAAGACTGAGCGCGTTTTTTCGATCACCATTTCCCGCTGCCCGCGCCATCGCCAGCAGTTGGTCCGTGACCTTGGCCATAGCGCTGACCACAACCACCGGCTTTTGCGCCAGACGTCCCTTGACAATTGTTGCGGCTCGCTCGATGGCGCTGGCGTCCTGCACTGAGGTCCCGCCAAATTTCATGACAATCATTGGCGCAGACACCTCAGAAACGACTTCGCGCGGTCAGGCGCAATTCGGCTGTATGACCAGCTTTTGAGGTAAGCAATCAATCGAGGTAACCCTGCACCTTGAGTAATTCGGCATTGAGCAGGGCAGCGCCAGCCGCGCCTCGAATGGTGTTATGGGAAAGCACGGTGAACTTCCAATCCAAAACTCCACATGGACGCAACCGTCCGACGGTTGCGGTCATACCATTGCCGGCTTCGACATCGAATCGTGGCTGCGGCCGGTCGGCAGATTCGGTATAACGCACGGGCTGTTCGGGAGCACTGGGCAGCTTCAATTCCTGGGGCACGCTGCGGAATTTGTTCCACGCGTTGATGATTTCCTCTGGCCGCGCTTTCCTTTGTAACTGAACCGATACCGATTCAGTGTGCCCATCTTCCACGGCTACGCGGTTGCAGTGCGCGCTCATTCCGAAATCGGCCGGTATGACGCCGGCGCCGTTGAGCCGTCCGAGAAGTTTGCGCGTCTCCTCCTCCATCTTTTCTTCTTCTTTGGAAATGTAGGGAATGACATTTCCCAGAATGTCGAGCGAAGCTACGCCGGGGTATCCGGCGCCGCTGACCGCTTGCATGGTTACGGCCATAACTGTCTTAATTCCAAATTCATTCTGCAAAGGCTTGAGCGCCATAACCAGTCCGATAGCCGAGCAGTTAGGATTGGTAACCACAAAACCGCCGGATTTCTTGCGCCAGCTTTGGCATTCAATCATCTGGATGTGATCCGGGTTCACCTCAGGAATTACGAGCGGCACATCGCTTTGCATTCTGAGCGCGCTCGAGTTTGTGACCACCATGCAACCGGCGGCGGCAAAACGAGGCTCCATTTCAGCCGCAATCGACGCATCCAGCGCGGCGAAAATAATTTTCGTCGCGCCTTCGGGAGTGGCAGGCGATATTTTCATCTTCGCCACATCCGATGGCATAGGAGTCTTCATCTTCCAACGCGCCGCTTCGCCATAGAAGCGGCCTTCGGATCGATCGGAAGCCGCCAGCCACGCCACTTCGAACCAAGGGTGGTGTTCCAGCATTTGCACGAAGCGCTGACCCACCATTCCGGTAGCGCCCAGAATCCCGACAGGAATTTTCGTCTGCATAGTAGATTTGGATTTTACAACAGCCGCCAAAAACTACACTGGTAAGAAATTGAAACTGTTTGAAATTACAGATAAGAAAGTTAGGAGGGAATTGGAGCCTTTAGTTTAAAAAGTATGTCCGGTATAGCGTATCTCTCTGCGCAGGTTTGAAGCCGGCGTCGCGGATTATGCGGCGCAGTTCTTCTTCCGTCGTGCAATTGGTTACACCCGCGGCTCGCACCACGTTCTCCTCCAGCATCACCGAACCCACGTCGTTGCCGCCAAATCGCAGGCCAAGCTGGCAGACTTTCAGTCCCTGGGTTACCCAACTGGACTGCACGTTCAGGAAATTCGAAAGATAAAGCCGCGAGATCGCCAGCACTTTCAGATATTCAACTGCCGTGGCTTCATCCCAGTGACGCCCGCCCAAAGCGGTATTTGACGGCTGAAAGCTCCACGGGATAAACGCGGTGAAGCCGCCAGTTTCTTCCTGCAGTTCATAGAGCCGCTGAAAATGATTGAGGCGATTCTCATAATTCTCGCCGACACCGAACATCATGGTTGCAGTGGTTCTCATTCCCAACTGATGCGCGGTGCGATGCACGTTGAGCCAATCGTCAGTAAGACATTTCAGGCGGGCGATCTTGTAGCGGACTTCATCGTCGAGAATCTCCGCGCCGCCGCCGGGAATCGAATCGAGGCCGGCATCCCGCAGCCGCGAAATCGTGTCGCGAATGCTCAGCCCGCTGTATTCCGCAATCGCAATAATTTCCGACGCCGAATAACAGTGCAGGTGAACTTTAGGGAAGCGCTGCTTGATGCCGCGCAGCATCTGCTCATGCCAGTCAATTTTCAAATCAGGATGCAGCCCGCCCTGCATCAGCACCCCAGTTCCGCCCAACTCGACAGTCTCGCGAATCTTTTCGTAAATAGTTTCAAAATCGAGAATGTATCCTTCTTTCGCCTTGGGCCCTTTCAGCGGCCGATAGAATGCGCAGAAAGTGCAGTACTCGGTGCAGTAATTCGTGTAATTAATATTGCGATCGATGATGTACGTGGCCACGCCTTCGGGATGCAGTTTGCGGCGCACCGCGTCAGCTTCCATGCCAATGCCGATGAGGTCGTCCGAACGAAACAGATCGAGAGCTTGCTGCTTGGTCAGGGTCATGGGAGTTCAGTTAGTCTTTAACAATTCTAGCGGAGGCAAGCTAGTTGCTCCAAATGAAAGCTTCGTCAGGCCACCCTACTGCGCTGGGGGGCAGGCGAGTGCTGCTTGTAGCGAACGTACTGGACGAGTGAAATAATTCCTCCAATAACTGCCAGTCCGATCAATATGGACAACGCCGGTTTCTGGTACCGCGCGAAAAAGCGGAGGACATGCCTGCCATAAAGCGATCCGAGATAGGCCTCGATCGAGTAGCGAACTCCGCGGCCAATCAGCAGCGCACCCAGAAACTTCTTTCGTGAAAATTGCATTGCGCCCGCCGCAATCAGAAATGGCACAAACGGAAAAGGCGGAGGCAGCAGAGCGGGAATCGCGATCGCCCAGGTCCCCCAGCGCTCGAATCTCTGTTGAACTTTCCGAGCCCGTTTCTTCGAGAGCTTGCGTTCCATCGTTTCCTTGCCGCCCTTACGTGCCAGCGCATAAGTAATGTATCCGCCGACCACCGCTCCAATGGTCGCCATAAGTGCGTAATAAATCCATGGCTCGCGATGGCGCGCAGCCAGCCAAATGGTGAGAACGTCCATGCTGCCGGTCAGCGGAATGACTGAGTTGTCCGCGATTCCCAGCAACACGAGTCCGGGGCCCCCAAGACGGCGCAGACGAACCCAGGTGGAAACGGCGAACAGAGGATGGATATGTAGCAGCATTCGATTTTGATGCAGCTTAGTGTACAGGCAGTGTAGCCGCGGGCAGAAATAAGGGCTAAATCACTGCGGCCTTCGCGGCATCCAGAAAAGACAACGGTGGTGCGGCCGGTAATGCTCCGCATTCGCGAGCCAGTTGATAGAACAGACGCATGCCGTTCAGGCAATCTGGGTCGAGCGAATAATAGATGTTTTCCGTTAAATAATTTTTAACATCGTCCTCACTCAAAGCCAGGCGCGGCGCCCACTCCCGGGCAATGACATCGAGACTGTTGGGCAGCAGACCATGGTTTCGCGATTCCTGAAATACCGCAGGCAAATCCAAATCGCGGGAAGCGTCGTTCAACGCGGCCTGCCGTATGGCCCAAAAGGCAAAGACAAACGGTTTGCCGGTTAAACGTATCCATTCCTCGGCCAGATCATAAGTAAGATATTGCGAGCGGTCGATCTGCAGCGCCGGATCGCCAATCACTAATCCTGAGTCGTTCATCTCAAGCATCTTTTCGATGTCGGGCGCCATCGCGGTGAACGTTCGTCCGCCTCCCCACCATTTTGCGAACAGAACTTTGAGCAGCGCTACCGAAGTCATCGAAGAAGTATCCAGAGCGACGGTGCGAATCTTTTCCAGCGGAACTTTGCTGACCAGCAGGATGGACCGAACCGCCCGCCGCGAAGCGATAGCCACTCCCGGAAGAATCGCCAGATCAGGAATGCTGGTGTAAGCCGCCGCGGGGATGATGCCAATATCCGCCGACCCATCGCGCAAACTGCCCGCACAAAGCGAGGGGATGGTGTAAGAAACATCAAAAGCATTCCGCGCCGGGAAGTTCCCATGCTCGAAATCCCACATCAGAGGCGCAGTATTAAGGTAGGAAATGGCGGAGATGCGAAGTCGTTTCATGA
>Ga0182015_10007003_pt1 | contig 11116 bp, 10 predicted proteins | sample 712P3MmetaG_FD_120478 | JGI IMG/M metagenome (GOLD analysis project Ga0182015, IMG submission 120478) | Permafrost microbial communities from Stordalen Mire, Sweden - 712P3M metaG | ecosystem: Environmental > Terrestrial > Soil > Wetlands > Permafrost | place: Sweden: Stordalen | collected...
CCGAAGCGCTCGGTATCCCGCGTCGCAACCTGGTCATCGACGTCGACGCCGTGAATCTGATGTAGTCCTCAAGCGACACCGGCTTTGTACCAGGGCACGGCTTAGCCATGCCGCATAGCATCGCGAAGCCACCAAGTCCCGGAGGGACAGCCGAAAATAGCCCAGGACTTAAGTCCTGGGTCGGGTCCACCCACAAGACAAGTCCCGCAAGGGAGGACCGAAAATAACCCAGGATGAAATCCTGGGCACGGGACGTCTCGCTGCCGAAAAACTTCGACGAAGGAAATCGCCGTTTGAGGAACGACTACCGTTGTAGTCCCCAAATCTTGTGGGCTTTAGTCCTCAAGCGACACCGGCTTTGTATCAGGGCACGGCTTAGCTATGCCGCATAGCATCGCGAAGCCACCAAGTCCCGGAGGGACGGCCGAAAATAGCCCAGGATGAAATCCTGGGTACCTCGGACGCAACGACGAAAAGTCCCGGAGGGACGATCGAAAATAGCCCAGGACTTAAGTCCTGGGTCCTGTCCACCCACAAGACAAGCCCCGTCAGGGACGACCGAAAATAACCCAGGATGAAATCCTGGGCACGGGACGTCTCGCTGCCGAAAAACTTCGACGAAGGAAATCGCCGTTTGAGGAACGACTACGGTCGTAGTCGCAAATCTTGTGGGCTTTAGTCCTCAAGCGACACCGGCCTTGTGTCAGGGCACGGCTTAGCCATGCCGCATAGCATCGCGAAGCCACCAAGTCCCGGAGGGACGATCGAAACTTATCGAAAATAGCCCAGGACTTAAGTCCTGGGTCCTGTCCACCCACAAGACAAGTCCCGTCAGGGACGGCCGAAAATAACCCAGGATGAAATCCTGGGCACGGGACGTCTCGCTGCCGAAAAACTTCGACGAAGGAAATCGCCGTCTGAGGAACGACTTCCGTGGTAAGCCCGCAAATCTTGTGGGCTTCAGTCTTCAAGCGCCACCGGCCTTGTATCAGGGCACGGCTTAGCCATGCCGCATAGCATTGCGAAGCCACCAAGTCCCGGAGGGACGGCCGAAAATAGCCCAGGACTTAAGTCCTGGGTCCTGTCCACCCACAAGACAAGTCCCGTCAGGGACGACCGAAAATAACCCAGGATGAAATCCTGGGCACGGGACGTGTCTCTGCCGAAAACCTTCGACGGAAGGAAATCGCCGTTTAAGGAACGACTACGGTTGTAGTCGCAAATCTTGTGGCCTCCTTCAGCCCCTGAGGTACGCGTCACTAATCCGTGCTCGCGCATTCCATGCGCGAGCTGCGCGGAATTCGCTCCGCAACCGGAACACCTCAGCGAAACAAGTCAAGCAGGCTGGTCCCAACAAAAGGCGCAGGCAAAAACGTCAGCATCAGAATGCCCAGCGCAAGCACAGCGAGCCAGCGGTGGTCGTAGGGCATCAGTGGGAAATAAGAAACGTGCGGATGCCGCATTGCCGGCAGGAGCAGGATCACCCCCCACAGCAACCATCCCGTCCACAGCGTAATGCCCATGGCCAGCAGCACCGCCGGCACGGCATACGTCATCCGGCGATGCCATCGCGATGAAATTGCGTACAGAATGTGCCCGCCGTCCAGTTGCCCAGCCGGTATGAGATTGAGCGAAGTGACAAAGAGTCCTACCCAGCTGGCCATCAGAACCGGGTGGGGCAGCAAGGTATCCAGGGCAGGAACTCCCGGAATCAAAGCAGCGAGCAGACGATCCAGCAACGCGATGGTCAACGGCTGGTGAAACTGGACCAGCGCCGGAGCCGATCCGGGAGCGACCGGGCGGGAAAGCAGGATACCCACGATAGAAGTGCACAACGCCACCACGTAGCCGGCGATCGGGCCCGCGATGCCCACCTCGATCAACGCCCGGCGCGAGGGAATCCGTGAGCGGATCCGGATCACAGCCCCAGCGGTACCACTCAATGTCGGAGCCGGCAGCACGTAGGGCCAGGACGCTTGAATTCCATGGCGCCGGCACAAAATGTAATGTCCTGCCTCGTGCGCCAGCAGAATTCCGAGAAGCGCCAGGGAGAAAGACCAGCCGCTGGGAAGCGTGGAAGGATGTTTCCAGATCCAGTGCAGAGGGAACAGGTCACCTTCGTTTACCAGGGGAGGCTGACCCAGGCGAAAGTTCTGCATCAGCAGCGCGCCGGTACTCGCGGTGGTGAAAATACTCACCAGCAGCAGGCACAACGGCAGCCAGGCAAACGATCTCGCTCCTGGTTGGGGAAAAGGCTCTTCAGCGCGGGGGAGAAACGGACTGTCCGCTCGGGTGGTTGCTGCCATGGGCCGGGGGATCTCTGTCAAGCAATGAGCTTTAGGAATCCAGCAGGTGAAGTTCCTTGCCCGGCTTGAAGCGAACCGCCTTGCCGGGAGTGATCGTTACTTCCGCACCCGTCCGCGGATTGCGGCCAATACCCGTCTTGCGCGGGCGGACATTGAATACGCCAAAGCCCCGCAGCTCGATTCGGTCGCCCGAAGCGAGAGCTTTTTTCAGACTTTCGAAAACCGTATCGACAGCCGCTTCTGCCTTGTTGCGCGGCAGTCCGGTCTTGGCGATGACCTGATGGATAATGTCCTGTTTAATCAATGCCTTTACCCCGAGGGAGGAATAGGTAACTGCAATGCCGGGCTACGTCCTCATCGTATAGCGTGTTTCCCGTACGGTCCAGCGGCTTGCTGGAGCGTACCCTACTCCAGGGCGCACGGTACACTCCTTCGTTAAGACACACCCGCGGCCGCGTGCAAATGATTGTCAACCAACCCGGGCTGCCGTAAGATGCTGTTTCCGGCCATCAGATTTTCCACACACAAGCTCACTTCGCAATGCGGGGCCAACTTTTTCTAAGGAGTTGCATGTCAATTCAGTCCGACCGGTGGATTAGAGAACAGTCGCTCAAGGGGATGATTGACCCTTTCAGCGAAAAGCAGGTTAGGGATGGCGTTATCTCCTATGGCCTCTCGTCCTACGGCTATGATCTTCGCGTTTCCGATGAGTTCAAGATTTTCACCAACGTCAATAGCGCCGTCATCGACCCCAAAGATTTTGATGAACGGTCTTTCGTCACCGTCACTGCTGCCTCTGTCCTGATCCCCCCCAATTCCTTCGCGCTCGCCCGCTCGGTGGAGTATTTCAAAATTCCCCGCGATGTGCTCACCATCTGTGTCGGCAAATCGACCTATGCCCGATGCGGCATCATCGTCAATGTCACTCCTTTCGAGCCGGAGTGGGAAGGCTTTGTCACTCTCGAGATCTCAAACACCACGCCTCTGCCGGCCCGTATCTATGCCAATGAAGGCCTGTGTCAGATCTTGTTTTTCCGAGGCGATCAGCCATGCGAAATCAGTTACGCGGATCGCAAAGGTAAGTATCAAAACCAAAAAGGAATCGTGCTCCCAAAACTCTAATGGCTGACCCTGCGAAGTCACCTTCCCGCCTGCGGGTGGCCCTGCTCGAAGCAGAGCCCATCCGCGTCCAGGGCTTTATGGAGCTTTTTCAAGATCATCCCCGTATTGAATTTGTGGTCTTTGAGCTGGCGCAATTCCTGGCCGATCACGAATTCAAGCTTGCCCTGGTCGGCGTCCATGGAGACGATCTTCCCTTACCGCTGGTCGCGACCATCCATGGGTTGCGGCCCGATGCACGGCTCATCGTTATGGGACCCGATGCCGACGACGAGGTAATTCTGCAGGCGATCAGCTCTGGGGCTAAGGCTTATCTGGAAGCCAGCGCCACGCCGCAACAGGTAGAACAGGCGATCTTGATCGTGAGCCAGGGGTCCATCTGGGCGCCTCGCCGGGTATTGTCGATCTTCGTAGATCGTGCCACCAAAAACTCCCGCACGGTGCCCCCGGCGCTGGCTCAATTTACTGCTCGCGAAACCGAAGTGCTCAAACTTCTGGTCGCCGCTCGATCCAACCGCGAGATCGCCCGCAACCTCGGCATAGAGGAGCGAACCGTGAAGGCCCACATCGCCAAGCTTATGCGTAAAGTAGGCGTGGAGAACCGGATAGCCCTTTCGATGTATGCAGTTACCAATTCCATTGTGACCCCGGAACCTGAATAAAAAGGGACTGCTGCCCGGTTCCCGGATCAGGAAAGGGCATGAGTTTCGGAGACGGTACTTTAGGTCAGGGTACCTTGGTGACATTGCTTGGTTACCCAATTTGACAGAAAGTTACTTTAGAAACAACGCAGATCTGGGGACGGGGCTTCTGATGGCGAATTCTGCAATCACCAGCCCCCTTTTTTTGGGGAGTGCCACGGCGTCGCGGCGTCCCGCCTTCCCCAGCTCCTTTCCCAATCCAGCATTGTCAGTCCGCGGCCATGGAGCGGTCGTTCGTCTTGCCGCTTGAGCTTAGAATGCAGGATCCGCATCCGCTGCGAATTTCCCGTTGCTATGCTAGGGAGAGTATCTGGACCATTTCCGGCCTTTTCTTTGCATAGCAAATCGTGGCAGCGAATGGCGGCCCAAATGGTCTCAGAGCGGTTTTCCTTGGAGAATCGCGCCAACATCAGCAGCTTTGGTACCGTGCGGACACGCGTCCCACCTGGAGATCAGAAAGCCAATGAAGCAGCTCTTTGCAGTATGTTGTGTCGTCGCAATTTCCTTCACTACGTTGTCAGCCTATGCCGCGGATGATAAAGCAACCATCGAGGCCCGCCTAAGCAACGCCAAAGACGTTCTGGACGCGATCATGGCGACCCCGGACAAAGCGATCCCGAATCAGATCATGTCTCAGGCTACTTGCGTCGGCGTGGTTCCCAGCGTCAAGAAGGGCGCCTTCCTCGTCGGTGCAGAATACGGTCAGGGTGTTGTTTCCTGCCGCACAGGTCACGGCTGGAGCGCTCCCGCCTTCATCAAGATCGCGGGTGGCAGCTTCGGCTTTCAGATTGGTGGCCAGGCCACGGACCTGGTTCTCGTTGCCGTCAACGATAAGGGTTTTCAGGACCTGTTGAAGAGCAAGTTCAAGATCGGCGGCGACGCCTCCGCTGCGGCCGGGCCGGTTGGTAGAGACTCCCAGGCTGCGACGGACTGGAAGCTGAATGCTGAGCTGCTCACGTATTCGCGCGCCAAGGGACTTTTCGCCGGCGTCGATCTCACCGGGGCCGTAGTGGACGAAAACAACGAGGCCACCCGTTCGTTTTACGGCGTAGCTCACCCCAGTGCGCAGATCCTCAAAGGTGAGGTGGCAACGCCCATGGACGCGCGGCCGTTCGTGCGCACGGTAGCCAAGTACTTCTCCGATGTAAGAAAATAGTCGCAATATCAGGGGCAGCCAAGGTCCAGAACGCCAACGGCTTTGTATGAGGGCACGGCTTTCAGCAGTGCCGCAGGTGCTTGAAACTATTTTGGGCTTTAGAGTCTGCGTGAGACGGGAAAACCGTGCGATTCGTGGTGGAAGCCCCCGCATTTATGCGGGGGAAGGAGCGCTTTAGCGCTCCGGGAAAGAGTCTCGACTTTGATCGTGCGCTTTAGCGCTGGCAACACCAGGGGCTTCAGCCCCTGAGGGACGATTTTATGGCTGTTTTCGAATTTTTCAGCAGCTTGTTTAGCCGTGCCCGCAACAGTTCCGTGCGCTACGGTTGTCGTTCGGTCCAACGTTGCCCTCGAGGCTGAAGTTCTGTCTGCGCGAAGTCGACGCGGCGCCGCCAGGAAGCCCACCCCTCAAGAACAAGCCCTGATGCGCAAACGACTGGAATTCGTGCTGGTATGGACAGTGGTGACGCTCCTTGGCTTGCCGCCCAGGAGCATCGCCCGGCGCCTCGGTGCGTTCGTTGGCCGTCTTGCCCTGCTGCTCACCCCGCGTCTTCGGCGCACCGGCCACCGCAATCTCGCCTTGGCCTTTCCCGACAAGACCGCAGCCCAACGAGAACAGGTCCTGAGCAGGTTGTACCGCAATCTGGGCTGGCTCCTGGCCGAATTCTGCCAGATGCCGCGCTATACGCCAGCGAGGACGCAGGAATTCATTCGCTATGAGGGTCTGGAGCACTACCTGGCGGCTCGCGATCAGGGCAAAGGAGTGCTGATCCTGACTGGCCACCTCGGCGCATGGGAGCTGTCGAGCTTCTATCACTCGTTGATGGGCTATTCCATGAGCATCGTGATCCGTCGCCTCGATAATCCGCTGGTCGACAACCTGGTCAACCACATTCGTTGCCTCCACGGCAATCAGGTTCTGCATAAGGACGACTTTGCCCGCGGTCTGTTGGCTTCAATGCGTCGCGGCGAGACGGTGGGCATTTTGATGGATACGAACATGACCCCGCCGCAAGGTGCGTTCGTCGATTTTTTTGGGCATCCCGCTTGCACCGCCTTAGGCTTGGCCCGTGTTGCCATGAAAACCGGAGCCAGCGTGCTCCCCGGCTTCCTGCTGTGGGAAGAGGCAACGCGTCAGTACGTGCTCCGCTTCGGTGCTCCTCTTGCCCTCGTTTCCACTGGAGACGTGGAAGCGGATGTGGTCGCCAATACTGCCTTGTTTACCAGGGTGATCGAGGACTACATTCGGCAATATCCCGACCAGTGGCTTTGGGTCCACCGCCGGTGGAAGACCCGCCCCCCGGGCGAGGCTCCAATCTACACTTGAAGACCATTCCCTCGAGAACGATCCGTTGAAGATCAGGAGCAACGCTTTGCCCGAAATCACGCTGAGTCAACTGGCTGCCCAGCTCGATCCAAAGCTCGATGCGGAGCTTGATCGCACCTTGGCGGACCCTGTAGTTACCGGAGTATCGAGCATTCCCCGAGCTGGGTCTGGCTGTCTCGTCTTTGCCGAAGACGCGGCCTCTTTCTCGGCCGCACTTGCCTCCTCTGCGGCGGCGGTGCTTGTTTCCCCGCGAATTGCCGCTGCCATCCACTCGGGTACCAAGCCGGTTCTGCGCGTCTCGCAACCGCGGCTGGCGTTCGCGCGCGCTGCGGTGTTGCTGCGCGGGACGCCCGGGTCCTCCTCTGTCCACCCGACCGCTGCTGTTGCCCCAGGGGCGCAGATTGCGCCGGATGTCTCCATCGGCGCCCACGCTTCCATCGAAGAGGGAGCCACCATCGGTGCAGCCACTATCATTGGCAGCGGCGCTGTCATCGGCCCTGGGGTCCGCGTTGGCAGCCATTGCTGCATTTATCCCCGAGTCGTCATTTACTCCGGCACCGTCTTAGGAGATCGGGTCGTGATCCACGCTGGGGCAGTCCTGGGAGCCGATGGCTTCGGTTACGTTCGCGATCAGACCAGCGGCGAGTACACCCAATTTCCTCAGCAGGGAACGCTGATCATTGAGGATGACGTCGAGGTTGGCGCCAACACTACGATCGACCGTGGGGCGCTCGAAGAGACCCGCATCGGCCGTGGTACCAAGCTCGCCAACCTCATCCACATCGGTCACAACTGCACCATCGGCCGCCATGTAGTGATCGCGGCCCAGACCGGCATCTCAGGATCGAGTGCTGTGGGCGATGGTGCGATCCTGGGCGGCCAGGTGGGCATGGGCGACCACGCGATGATCGGCCCGGGTGTCATTGTCGGTGGCCAGGGAGGAATCCTGCCCCAAAAAAAGCTTCTCGGGCCAGGGGTCGTCTTTTGGGGCACGCCGGCCAAGCCGGTCCGCCAATATCTGAAGGAATTGGCCGTTCTATCGCGGCTTACGGCCTCTAAGAAGCCAAGGGAAGAGTAGATGGCCATTGTGGTGGTTGGGGGGCATTCGCGCAGCGTCGGCAAGACTTCCGTGGTGGCCAGTTTGATTGCCCGCATGCCCGAGCGTAAATGGACCGCCTGCAAGATTACCCAATTTGGGCACGGGTTCTGCAGCGCCAACGGCGAACCATGCGACTGCCAGACCGACGAGCACACGATTGCCGTCAGCGCCGAGCGGGATCCCAACACCGGAACCGACAGCTCCCGCTTCCTCGCGGCTGGGGCCAGACGATCGTTGTGGGTGCGCACGCGCATCGGTAGTCTCGCCGACGCCATGCCGCGCATTCGCAAAGAGATCGAAGCGGCCGGGAATATCATCTTCGAGTCCAACAGCCTGCTGCAGTTTCTGCGTCCCGACCTGTATCTGACGGTTCTGGATCATGCTACCGCTGACTTCAAAGACTCCGCGCGGTTGTTTCTGGATCGCGCGGACGCTGTGCTTTTGCGGGCTTCGGGCAGGGAGCTTGCACCGCAATGGAACCAGGTGTCCCTGCGCCTGATTGCGGGCAAACCGCGCTTCTTCGTCGAGCCACCCGGCCTGGTTGGGGATGATCTGCTTGCTTTCGTCGAACGGGAATTAGCCATGAAGAGCAAACAGCAAAGCCTTGCTCCCCGGACTTAGGGCGCATAAGGCGCTTAAGGCGCACACTTCCCCCCGGACTTAGGGCGCATAAGGCGCATAAGGCGCACACTTTCCCGCGGACTTAGGGCGCATAGGGCGCATAAGGCGCACACTTCCCCCCGCCGAGCCAGGGTATGGCTGTGCGGGAGTGGCTGCCGGCGGTCCTTTATTTTGACGGAAAGGGCTCAGCCTTCACCGAGCCGTCGCGTTGCTTGAGCAGGATTTGCACCTTGCCCTCGGCGCTGTCCAGTTCTTGCTTGCATTGCGCCGAGAGGCGCATGCCTTCTTCGAACATCTTGATCGAGTCCTCTAGCGCCAGGTCGCCCCGCTCCAGCTGGCCGACGATGGTTTCGAGTTGTTTCAGCGATTCCTCAAACGTTGCCAAGGCCAGACCTCCCGCTATTTACCGAGTACCACCTCAAGAATTTCGACCGCGCCGGCGAAACGTCCGAGCGGAGCACTGACCTGGACTCCCTGGATCATCGGACGTGCAGCAGACAGCATCTCCCGCGCGATCTTAATGCCTTCGGCGCGCGCTAGCTCGGGGGTATCTGCCTTCTGCATGCGCACCATAATCTCATCGGGCATGGAGACCCGCAGATCGTTCTTCATGAATTCTGCATTGCGCAAACTGGTCAGCGGCCAGATGCCCGCAATCACCGGAATGCGAAACTCCTCGATCCGCCTGAGAAAAGCTTCCAGCAAATTCAGGTCAAATACCGGCTGCGTAATCGCATACTCGGCTCCCGCCTCAACCTTGTAGGCAAAACGGCGAATCTCGGTGTCCATGTCCGGCAAACCCGGATTGGCAGCTACCCCTATGGTTAGGCCGCTCGAGATCCCAACCGGATTGCTGCCCAGATCCAATCCATGGTTTAAACGGCGCACGATGTTTACCAGTCCAATGGCATCGACATCGAACACCGCCGTCGCATCGGGATAATTGCCTAGTTTGGGCGGATCACCCGTAAGGCACAGGATGTTCTTCAGGCCGATGGACGAAGACCCCAGTAGGTCCGACTGAATGCTCAGCAGGTTGCGGTCACGGCAGGTGTAGTGAAGCAAGGTCTCCATGCCGAGCCGCTGAATGTGGATACACAGGCTTTGCGCGCTCATGCGCGGCGCGGCGCGCGACAGGTCTGGAACGTTGATGATGTGGACCCCGTTCTTCAGCAGCAACCGGGTCCCCTCGAGCTCCCGCTCGCAGGTGATGCCTTTGGGGGGAACCATCTCCACCATGGTGACAAAGGTGCCCTCTGCAATCAGCTTGCCCAGGCCCGATCGCTCCGCCAGGGGCGCGGGCTGGATCTCGGAGACGACCGGCGCCTGCTTGACCTGGTGATGCGCAACCTCCTGGGCGCCCATCGCCCGTAGAGAAGACTTCATCGACTTGATGTGACTGGGCGTCGTCCCGCAACAGCCCCCCACAAATTGAACTCCCGCCTTGATCAGCTTGCGGGCGAAGCTCGCCATGTATTCCGGCGAGGTGAGGTAGATGTTGCGGCCCTCCACCGCCCGCGGCATACCGGCATTCGGCATCGCGATCAGGGGCAGATCGGTGGCCCCTGCCATGCACTCAATCGCGGTGAGCACGGTCGCCGGTCCTACGCTGCAGTTGCAACCGATCGCGTCTGCACCCCACTCGGTTAATCGTGCCGCGGCCGTCTCCGGCGAAGAGCCGTCGAGGCAATTTGCATCCTCGTCGACCGTCACCATCACTAAAATCGGCAGCGAGGGAGCGGTTTCTTTTGCCGCGAGAATAGCCTGCTCAGCTTCGTTCAGCGCGGAGACGGTTTCGATGAGCAGCATATCGACGCCGCCCTCGGCGAGACCGCGAATCTGCTCGGCAAAGGCAGCCCGTGCCTCGTCCAGCCCAATCTTTCCCAGTGGCTCCAGGCGAGCACCCAGCGGTCCGATCGCGCCGGCAACCCAGGCTTTGCCGCTCTGCTTTTCGGCCAGCGCTTTCACTGCCTTCCGCGCGATCTCGGCTCCCGCCCGGTTGATCTCGACCACCCGGTCCGCCAGCCCGTAGCGCTGCAAACGCAGGGCATTGGCCCCAAACGTATTGGTCTCAATAATCTCCGCGCCCGCCTGCAGGTAATCCTCGTGGACGCTTCGCACCAGCTCCGGTTGAGAGAGGTTTAGTTCGTCGTAGCAGCGATTGATAAACACGCCACGGGCGTACAAGCTGGTTCCCATGGCCCCATCGCATAGTACGTTCCGCGTTCCAAAGATCTCCGTGAGCCGATTCTTCATGGGGTAAGTCTAATTATGCTAAGCCACCTGCAGTGCGAACGCCAGCCGCCGCTTTGTTATACTTGGCCTTTCCCGCATGTGCGCCGCGTGGTGATTCTGGTGAGGTCTTAGTTGAAGAAAAGAAGTCTCCGGTCCTTCTGTGCCCTTTCTGCGCTAGCCTGTTTTGTATCCATTCTTCTGGCTGGTTGCGGCCAGAACTATTATTTTGGCGGGCGGGCACTCCCTCCCAGCGGAATCCTCAACCGCGTACTGATTGCGGTGCAGAATCCCGGCCCTCTCACCAAAGGGTCTCTCCAGATCGTTGACGCTTACTACGACATCCGCCACAGCTTCAACAACAAAGTTGCCTCCTTCACCCTTTCGGGTTACTCCGGTGGCGATCCGCAGACCATCCAGAACATGCCGGAAGAACAGGCAGGGGCGGTCTATGGCGCTGGCGACGGCAGCTATGCTCTCTTGAATTACCAGTCCGAAAAACAGACCACGACCGTCACTCTGCCCGGAGCGTCCTCCAGCGTTTATATTTCCCACG
>Ga0182015_10007004_pt1 | contig 11116 bp, 10 predicted proteins | sample 712P3MmetaG_FD_120478 | JGI IMG/M metagenome (GOLD analysis project Ga0182015, IMG submission 120478) | Permafrost microbial communities from Stordalen Mire, Sweden - 712P3M metaG | ecosystem: Environmental > Terrestrial > Soil > Wetlands > Permafrost | place: Sweden: Stordalen | collected...
ACCGTCATCGACCGGGTCGAGCGGGCCGGGCTGAACGGGACCCTGGTCGGCGAGAATGCGATCATGATGCCGGCGACGCGCCTGGCGGCCGACGCCGGCCCAGCGTACACCTATGCGACATATGCCGCGTTTCTCGTCGAGGGCTGGATGAATTCCCCGGACCACCGGGCGAACTTGTTGGAGCGGCGGTTCACCTACCTCGGCTGCGGGGCGCGGCTTGCGCACGGCTTCCACCGCGGGGACGTGAGCGTCTTCGCGACCCAGGTCTTCTTCCTCCCCTTCCAAGGCGACCCGGGCGCGGGCAGGGGAGCGGAGCAATGAGGGCGCAAACGTCTCGCGTCGGGGCGCCTTCGGCGTCTATCCATGGGCAGGCCGCCGGCGGCCGAGGCGGGGCCGGCACGCCCCCGATCCATTTTTCCTCACCATGAGCCTGACACGCTTCTCCGTAGCTCCCCTCCACAGGCTGACGCGTACGCTCGCCGCGGTCGCGATGGGCCGCGAGGCCCCGGACCTTGTCATCACGGGGGCGAGGCTCCTCTCCACCTATACCGACCGGATCCACCGGGACCGCGAGGTGTGGGTGAAGGCGGGGCGAATCGCCGCCGTCAGGCCCGCGGGAACCTTCAGGCCGGGAAAGGGTTCGACCGCGCTGCGCTTTGACGCGCGCGGGGGCATCCTGGCCCCGGGCCTCGTGGACCCGCACATCCACATCGAGAGTTCCATGATGACCGCGTGCGCCTATGCCGAGGCGGCCCTTCTCAACGGGACGACGACGATCTTCTGCGACAGCCATGAGATCGGGAACGTCTGCGACGCCAGGGGCATCGAGTGGATGCTCGAGGACGCGCGCCAGGCGCCGCTCTCGATATTCCTGACGGTGCCGAGCACCGTGCCCGCCGCGGGTCCGAGGTTCGAGACCGCGGGCGGCGACCTGACGCCGGCCAAGGTAGGCCGGATATTCGACCGCTGGCCCGAGGCCGTCGCGCTCGGGGAGAAGATGGATTTCGTCCAGGTGGCGATGGGCGACCGGCGCAGCCACGCGGTCCTCGCCGAGGCGCTCCGTCGCGGCCGGCCCGTGTCGGGCCACATCTACGGCCGCGAATTCGTCACCGCGGGCGCCGCCTCGGGGATCACGGACACCCACGAGGCGATCGACCGGGAGATCTCAAACGACTTCCTCGAGGCCGGCGTCTGGGTCTTCCTGCGGGGCGGCAATCCCAAAACGCCCTGGAACTCGCTTCCCCTCGCGATCAAGGCCGTGACGGAGCTTGGCGCGAGCCCGAAGCGGGTCTGCGTCTGCACGGACGACCGCGACGCGGACGACCTCTTCATTTTCGGCCTCGACTGGGTCGTCCGGTCCGCGAGGAAGGCGGGCATGGCGCCCGCGCTCGCCTGGAGCATGGGATCGCTCCACCCGGCCACGCGCTTCGGGATGGACGGGGACATAGGCGGCCTCGCGCCCGCGCGGCGCGCGGACATCGTCCTCCTGAACGACTCGCTCGAGCCCCAGTCGACTTGGTACGGCGGGGAACTGGTCGTCAGGGACCGGAAGATAACCCCGGTGCTCGAGAAGGCCCTCTCCCGGCGCTACCGCTATCCCAAGGCCGCCTACCGGACTGTCATCCTCCCGAGGAGTCCCGTCCTTATCCCGGGACTGCCCCGGCGGGCGGTCATCGCGAACGTCATCAGGGTGGCCGCCTCCGCGATCATCCTGAAGCACGCCCGGGTGCCGGTCGTGCCGCGCGCCGGGCAGACCTGGTCGCAGGTCCTCGCGCGCGGCAGGCTGTGCTTCGTCACTGTGGTCGAGCGCCACGGGAAGTCGGGCGCTGTCGCCCACGGGCTCCTCGGGAACTTCGGCCTCACGGATGGCGCAGTCGGAAGCTCCGTCGGGCACGATGCCCACAACATCATCCTCGCCGGCACGAACGAGCCCGACATGCGCCGGGCGCTGGCCGAGATCAAGCGCATGCGGGGCGGCGTGTGCGTGGTCAGGGACGGGAAGGTCCTGGCCAGGGTCGCGCTGCCGGTGGCGGGCCTCATGTCGGACAGGCGCGCACGCGAGGTCGCGAGGGAGACGACGAGGCTCAAGCGCGCCTGGGCCGGCGCGGGCTGCAGGCTCCCGTACATGGGCTTCAACCTGATCCCGCTCTCGGTCATCCCGGAGATCCGGATAACCGACAAGGGTCTCGTCACGGTGCCCGGGATGCGGATCCTCCCGCTCTTCGAGCCCGCCTGAGCGCCCCAGGGGGGCAATGCCTCAAAAAACGTTCGGAATCCATGGGGCGTTGTGGTTCTCTCCCCGCCCCGATGAGTTTCAATTTCGACACACCGCCCGACCGCCGCGGCACCGACTCGCAGAAATGGCAGAAGTACGCGGGCCGCGACGTCCTGCCGATGTGGGTCGCCGACATGGACTTCGAGTCCGCGCCGGCGATCGTCGGGGCCATCCAGCGCCGCGCCGCGCACGGGATCTTTGGCTACTCCAGGCCCGTCAAGTCGGCCGTTGACGCGGTCGTGGACGCCGCGGGGTCGCGCTACGGGTGGAAGATCGACCCGTCGTGGCTCGTCTGGCTCCCGGGGCTCGTCTGCGGCCTCAATGTCGCGATACGCGCGCTGACCGAGCCCGGGGATGAGGTCCTCAGCCTCTCGCCCATCTACCCCCCCTTCACGATCGCCCCGAGGGGCCAGGGCCGTGTGGCGAGGAACGTCCCGCTCGCGCTCAACTCCGCGGGGCGGCGCTGGGAAATCGACTGGGAGGCGCTTGAGGCGGCAGTCACCCCGCGGACCAGGGTGCTCCTTTTCTGCCACCCCCACAACCCCGTCGCGCGGATCTGGACCCGCGCGGAGCTCGCGCGCACGGCGGAGTTCTGCGCCCGGAATGACCTCGTCCTCTGCTCGGACGAGATCCACTGCGACCTCCTGCTCGAGCCCGGCGCCGTCCACGAGCCCGTGGGGGTTGTCGCGCCGGGCGAGTCGTCGCGGACGCTCACCTTCATGGCGCCGAGCAAGACCTACAACGTGCCGGGCCTGGGCGCCTCCTTCGCCATCATCCCCGATGCCGCCCTCCGGGCGCGGTATGTGAAGGCAACCGCTGGGATCGTGGCCGAGGTGAACGTCTTCGGCTATGTCGCATGCGAGGCGGCCTACCGCGACAGCGAGCCCTGGCGGCAGGCGCTCCTCGACTACCTTCGCGGCAACCGCGACTACCTGGAGAAGTTTGTCAGGGACGAGCTTCCCGGCGTGCGGATCGAGGCGCCAATCGAGGCCACCTACCTCGCGTGGCTGAACGTCGCGGACCTCGGCCTGGCGCAGCCGGCCAGGCACTACGAGTCCGCCGGGGTGGGGCTCAGCGACGGCGTGCCGTTCTGCGCGGCGCCCGGCACCCATGTCAGGATCAACTTCGGGTGCCCGCGCTCCACGCTCGCCGAGGGACTCGCGCGCATGAAGAGGGCGGCGCCCGCGCGATGAGCGCCGGGGCCGCGCATGCGGGGACGCTCCTGGTCCGCAACGCCGATGTCCTCGTCACGATGGACGGGGGGCGCCGGGAGATCCGCGGGGGCGGCTTCTTCGCAGTCGGCGGCCGGGTAACGGCCGTCGGCGGCCCGTCCGAGCTCCCCGGCTCCGCCGACAGGGTTCTTGACCTCGCCGGCCATGTCGTCGTGCCCGGCCTAGTCAACACGCACCACCACATGTTTCAGAGCCTCACGCGCGCCGTGCCCGCGGCGCAGGATGCTGGGCTCTTCGCCTGGCTCGAGGCGTTGTATCCCGTCTGGGCGCGCCTGACGCCCGAGATGCTCCGCGTCTCCACGCTGACGGCAATGGCGGAGCTCCTCCTCTCGGGCTGCACCACCTCGAGCGATCACCTCTACCTGTTTCCGAACGGGTGCCGCCTCGACGACACGATCGAGTCGGCCGCGGAGATCGGCATGCGGTTCCATGCGGCTCGCGGCAGCATGAGCGTCGGGCGAAGCCTGGGCGGCCTGCCGCCGGACAGCCTGGTCGAGCCCGAGCCCGCCATCCTCGCTGACACGCAGCGCGTGATCGAGTCCCACCACGACGCGGCGCGCTTCGCCATGCTGAGGATAGCGGTCGCGCCCTGCTCGCCCTTCTCCGTCAGCAGGGACCTCATGCGGGAGTCCGCGAGCCTCGCGCGCTCGCTCGGGGTCCGCCTCCACACCCACCTCGCCGAGAACGACAGCGATGTCGCCTACAGCCGCGAGAAGTTCGGGATGACGCCGGCGGAATACGCCGGGGAGCTTGGCTGGGTCGGCCCGGACGTCTGGCATGCGCACTGCGTGAAGCTGGACGAGGCGGGCATGGACCTCTTCGCGCGGACAGGCACCGGCGTCGCGCACTGCCCCTGCTCGAACATGCGCCTCGGCTCGGGCACGGCGCCCGTCCACAGGATGATCGCCAAGCGGGTCCCGGTCGGGCTCGGCGTCGACGGCTCAGCCTCGAACGACGCGGGCAACATGCTCGGCGAGGCGCGCCAGGCGATGCTCCTGCAGCGGGTGGGCATAGGGCCCCGCGCCATGACCGCGCGCCAGGCGCTCGAGATCGCCACGGTCGGCGGCTCCCGCGTCCTCGGCCGCGACGACATCGGGTCGCTCGCCCCGGGCATGGCCGCCGACTTTGCGGCCTTCGACCTGCGCGGCGCCAACATGGCGGGCGCCCTCCACGACCCGGTGGCGGCCCTCGTCTTCTGCGCGCCAGGCCGTTCCTCCTGGGTCGCGGTCAACGGGCGCATCGTCGTCGAGGATGGCCAGCTTGCCACGATCGACCTGCCGGCGGTCCTGGAACGCCACAACAGGCTGTCGCTCAGGCTCGCCGCGGGCTGACGCGGCCCAATTGCCGGTTGCGGCGGGACGGGTGCGGCGCATCCTGCGCAGACGGACATGCGCATCGCCGACCTGGAGCTTTCCTCGGGCCTCTGCCTCTCGCCTCTCGCGGGGTACACGAACCTGCCGATGAGGATGACCCTCCGCGAGCTGGGGGGCCTCGGCTGGGCGACGACGGACCTCGTGAATGCGCGCTCCCTGATCGAGCGCAATCCCACGGCCCTCAAGCTCGCCGAGTCCTGCCCCGGCGATCAGCCGCTCTCCATCCAGCTCTTCGGCAGCGTCCCCGCCGAGATGCGCGACGCCGCGGTCATGTGCGAGGACATGGGGGCGCAGGCGGTCGACATCAACATGGGCTGCCCGGTGAGGAAGGTGACCAAGATCGGCGGCGGCTCGGCCATGATGACCGAGCTCGGCAGGACGGCGGACCTCGTGAGGGGCATGGTCGCGGCGATCCGGATCCCCGTGACCGCGAAGATGCGCCTGGGCTGGGATGCGGAGAACATCACGGCGCCGGACCTCGCCCAGGCGCTCGAGGAGGCGGGCGTGGCGGCGGTATTCATCCATGGCAGGACGCGCGCCCAGGGATTCTCGGGGGCGGTGAACCTCGCGGGGATCCGCTCGGTCGTGGGGGCGGTGCGCTCGATTCCGGTGGTCGGGAACGGGGACATCACGACCCCGCAGGCCGCGCGGCAGATGCTGGAGGAGACCGGGTGCGCGGGCGTGAGCATCGGGCGGGGCGCGTTCTACGATCCGTGGATCTTCCGGCGGACCGACCATTTCCTGCGCACCGGCGAGCTCCTCCCCGAGCCCGGGTTCGACGAGCGCATCCGGGTCCTCGGGCTCCACTTCGAGCGCTACTGCGAGTTCTACGGCGAGGCCCGCGGGGCCAGGCTCTTCAGGAAGGTGGCGCCGTGGTACGCCAAGAGGTTCGGGCCGGCGAGGCCGTTCAAGCAGAGAATCCTGACGATCGAGTCGAGGGCGGACTTCGAGTCGGTGGTCGCCGAGTACCGGCGGTGGAGGGCCGCGTTCTGCGACGCGGCGGGCGAGCTTCTCCCGAAGTACCGGCCCGCGCCCCTGCCGGAGTCACTCTCCGAGGGCGAGGCCGCGGTCTTTGGCCGTGAAGGTATTCCCGTGCCTCGCGGCCCCGTCGAGATCTGGTGAGGCGGCGGCGGGGGCCCGCGCCCGTCAGTAGTCCTTGGACACCTCGGCGCCCGTGGAGTCCTTGAAGTAGATGGTCTTCTTATCCGCGTCGATGTGGTCGAAGACAATGGCGAGCGAGCTCTCGACGATCTGCCCCTCGCGGACGATGGATCCGTTGATGAGCGCCCGGGAGGGCGTCCCCTGGAAAACGCCGCCTATGCTGGCGCTCGCCACGAAGGTGCGAAACGCCGCGCTCGCCGCCGGCGCCGCGTCGAGGTGCGTGCTGTTCACCTTCACGTCCGTCGTGAGGTCGGAATCGGCCATGACCGATTCGGTGGCGGGCGTCGGGGTCGGCGTGGGCACTTCCTGCAAGGCATCGGCCTTCGCCTTGTCCTCCGCGCGCTTCGCGGCGAGGGCGTTCGCGGCCAGCTTGTCGGCGGCGGCCTTCTTCAGTGCGTCCTCCGCATCCTTCGCGGCCTTGGCCGCGGGGTTCGGGATCGGCGGGGACTTGATCAAGACTATCGGGGCCGGCGCCGGGAAGAAGATCCTGTAGAAGAACACGCCCGCGATTGCCAGGGCGACTATGACGACGGCAATGCCGACCTTGAGCACCGGGCTGAGCGCCGAGCGCCTGCGGAGCACCGCCGGGCCACCCTTCCCGGGCTTCCCCGGGGGCACGACCGGCTTGCCCCCCACCTTGATCGCCGCCTGCGCGGCCATCTTTATGTTCACGCCCGGCTTGGCCGCCGCCGGCTTTTCCGCCGACGTCGACAGCGAGAGGCGCGGGACCGACCCTGGCGCTGCGGGGGGCTCCGGCGGACCGCCAGGCGCGGGGGGGGGCGGCGCCGAGAGGATCGACATGGGGGGCATCGAGAGCGAGCTGCGCGCAGGAGGAGGCGGGGGCGGCAGATCGCCCGCGGGCTTCGGGGGCGGCGGCGGCGGCGCCGAAGCGTATGAGGCGGGCTCCGGGGGCGCGGAAGCGGGAGGAGGAGGCGCCGGGGGCGCGTACTCCGGCGGGGGGGGCGGCGCCTGCGGCGCGACCTTGGGCCTCAGCTTGAACTTGGGGAGCTCGTCCGGCGGGGGCTCATAGGCCGCCGACGGCGAAGGCGCGATGAAGGGCTCTTTGTCCGGCTCGGACGGGGCGGCCCTTGCCGCCGGGTCTTCCGGGATGTTCAGCCGGGGCTTCAGCCGCAGGCGTGCCGTTGCGTCGCCCGGATCGGATGCGGCAGCCGGCCCGGGCGGCGGCGGTTCGGCCGGAGGCGACGGTTCACCCCCCCCGGATGGAGGGCGCGGCTTCAGCCGAAGCGGTTGCGGCTCGTCGCTCATGGGGACGCACGTAAACGAGTTACCGGACAAAACACGAAACCAAAAAGATTCACTCGCGATCTAAGGGCGCCGACCCCATTCTGACCCCAATTGCCCATGAAACGCCTTGTTCCGTTCGCCCTGGCCGCCGCGCTGCTTGCAAGCTCGGGATGCCATCTGTTCTCCAAAAAGAAGGCCTCGACGACCCCGAAGGAGAGCAAGACGGTGGCCGCGGACGTTGAAAAGGACTTCATGGCTCGCTGGATAGAGAAGCGCACGAACGACCTGGAGTCCCAGGGCAGGTCCCCGCAGATGGCTCACGATCAGGCCGTGGCCGAGTTCAGGGCGGAATTCACCTTCACCGAGGCCGCAAAGCAGGCCCGGTGATTAGTTCTCCTTCTTGACGCCGATAATCTCGAGGTCGAAGACGAGTGTGGCGTATTCAGGGATCTTGGGCGGGCTCCCCCGCCTCCCGTAGGCCAGCTCCGGGGGGACGATCACGGTCCAGCGGTCGCCCGGCCTCATGAGCTGGAGGATCTGGTCCCATCCGTCGATCACCAGCCCGCGGTCGACCCTGAACATGAACGGGCGCTTCCGGTCGTGGTGCTGGTCGAATACCGTGCCGTTGAGCAGGCTGCCGGTGTAGTTCACCATGACGATGTCGCCGGGCTGGAGGATCGGGCCCTTGCCCGCGACCTCCACGATGTAGCGGATCCCGGTGTTCGATTTCTTCGCGTCAGGCCACCTCTTCTCGATCTGGTCCAGGTCGTCCGGCGGGAACTTTTCCCGCTGGGCGCGGAGGATGACGGGGGCCGCGAGAACCGCGCAGACGGCGAAAATTCTGAGGAGGGGCATGCTGACTCAATCTGCAAGGGACGCCGCACGCGTCAAGGAACGAGCTGCGACCGCGGGGTGGGCCGCGATGAGGGCGAGCCCGCGGGCCAGAAGCGTCTTGCCGGGCTCCATCCTGTGCCAGGGCGACGCGCCGGACGGATGCGGAAGCGGGATGCAGTCGGCGTCGCGGCCGGCCAGCCTCACGCGGAAGCTCCTGCCGACGATGTCCTGGAGGGGGGCGGCCTCGAGGAAGCGCCCGATCGCGAGCCTACCGACGGGGATGACGAGCGTCGTCCCGAGCAGCTCGAACTCGCGGTCCAGCCAGCGCCCGCACGCCTCGATCTCATCCGGCGCCGGCACGCGGTCGCCTCCCTTGGGAAGCTTCCCCGGGAAGCAACGGCACACCGCGGCGAAATAGATCCGGTCGCGGGCCTCGTCCTCGGTCCACCCGAGTCCCTGGGAGAACCACTTGAAGAGCGTCTTGCCGGCGGTCCATGCGAAGGGCCGCCCCATGATCGGCTCCTTGTCGCCGGGCGCCTGGCCGACCAGCATGATGCGGCTCAAGACGGGGCGGCCGACGACGACCGGCTTATGCATCCGCGGGCAGCGGTCGCACCGCCTGAGCGCGGAGAGGTGCTTTTCAATGGCCGTCGAAGGCATCGCAAAAAAAGGGATGGAGGCCCTTTGGGGCTCTCCATCCCTTGCAAAATCTCTTGGGGCTCTGGACTCAGTAACGGCGCTCGCCGCGGTCGCTGCGACCGCCGCCGCCACCGCCGCCGCCGCCGAAGCCACGACCGCCGCCGCCGCCGCCGCCGCCGAAGCCGCGACCGCCGCCACCGCCGCCGAATCCACCGCCGGGGCGGTCTTCCTTCGGGCGGGCCTCATTGACCGTCAGCTGACGGCCTCCGAGCTCGACGCCGTTGACCTTCTCAGCCGCTACCTTGGCCTCTTCGGCCGTACCCATGGTAACGAAGGCGAAGCCGCGCGGGCGGCCCGTCATTTTGTCCATAGCGACGTAAACGTCGGTAACGGATCCGAACTGGCCGAAGTGCGAGCGGAGCTCGTCTTCGGTCGTTTTGAACGAGAGATTTCCAACGTATAGTTTGGAATTGCTCATGATGTGATGTTTGTAGAGGCACCGTCCGCTGCCAGTCCGTTCCCACCGTCGGGTTTCGAAATCATCACTTGAGCAAACCGCTCAGCCAACGACTCACCAGATGCTGTCACCAAAACGCTATCTCTAACGATGGGCCCAACGTCGCATGTGTGCGACGGGGGCGCAAGTTAAATTGCGACCCCCTTCCGCCCGGGCCCCTCAGCGCTTCTTCAGGCCGTCCACGTTGAAGGTCACCCACTCGCCCAGGATGCCCTTCTCATAGCGCAGCGGGTCGCTGGTGTCCAAGGCGAGCCTCGTCTGGAAGTCCAAGTCTCGGATGCTCTCGCTGCCCTGCTTCACCACCCTGCCGCTCCCGTCGGTGATCGAGTAGGTGAACTTGAACGAGGGCGGGTAGATGTCCTTGACGATACGGACGTCGTTATACTGGCCGCTGCGCCAGGGCTCGTATTCCCCGGCGAGGTGTATGTCTGTGAATGTGATCACCAGGCCGTACCCGGCCGGAAGGGCGTGGTCGGCCCTCGCGACGACGAAGTCGCGGATGTTGGACAGGATTGAATCGCGGCCCCTGTCGGTCGGGTTGCTGCTGTCCTGCACGTCGGAGAAGTTCTCGGGGTGGTCGAACACGACTTCGGTGCGGGGGGCTGGCTTGGTGTCGGCTGCGTGGAGCGCGCAGGCGGCGGTCATTCCAAGGACTATCGATAGCAGGCGTGATGTCTTCATGGTTGGGGGAGTTGATGGTGCCGTGACCGTGTAGCCTCTCCCGCAAAGGTATCCCGGATCCCCGGATATTCAACCGCCCAGAGGCCCTTTGGGACGTTTTGGGCTTCGCCCGGGCGCCCGCAGCCCCAATATGCGTCCATGATACCACCCGAGGCGAGGGGCGGGGCCCTCTTCAACTGGCTCTCGTCGCGGTCGGCGGGCGTCCTCCTCCACCCGACGAGCCTGCCCGGCAACCAGGGGATCGGGACTCTCGACTCCTCCGCGGTCCGCTTCCTCGATTTCCTCCAGGCCGCGGGAATGTCCTGGTGGCAGGTCTGCCCGCTCGGGCCCACGGGTTACGGCGACTCGCCCTACCAGTGCTTCTCCGCATTCGCGGGCAATCCCTACCTCGTCGACCTGCAGGACTTCGTTTCCCGGAAGCTCCTGGACGCGGGCGACCTCGCCCCCCTTGCGGGGCTCGGGCCGGGCCCAGTCGACTACGGTGCCCTCTACCAGCTGAAGTGGCCGATCCTCAGGCGCGCGTTTGAGCGCCACAAGGCGGCGGGCTCGCCTCCCCTGGGAGCCCAGGGGTTCGAGGAATTCAAGGCGGCCGAGGCCGGGTGGCTCGAGCCCTACGCCCTGTTCCGGGCGCTTAAGGACAGCTTCGGCGGCCGCGCCTGGTGGGAATGGCCCGCCGCCGCCGGCACCTACCCGGGAGTGAAGCCCGCGCTCCGCGCGAAGCTCCGCGCCGAGACCGAGGCGCACCAGTTCTACCAGTACGCCTTCTTCTCCCAGTGGCGGGGCATCCGCGCCGAGGCTGCCCGGCGGGGGATAGGCATCATCGGGGACATCCCCATCTTCGTCGCGGCCGACTCGGCGGACGCGTGGGCGCGCCCCGGGCTCTTCGAGCTCGGCAAGGACGGCCGTCCGGTCGCCGTCGCCGGCGTGCCGCCGGATTATTTTTCTGCGGACGGCCAGCTCTGGGGCAACCCCCTCTACAGGTGGGACGTCCATGCCGCGGACGGCTATGCCTGGTGGAAGGACCGCCTGCGAGCGTCGTTCGAGATGTGCGACATCGTCAGGATCGACCACTTCCGGGGTTTCGACTCCTACTGGAGGATCCCGCTCCCCGCCGAGAACGCCAAGTCGGGCGAGTGGCGCCCGGGTCCCGGGATCGGCT
>Ga0182015_10007005_pt1 | contig 11116 bp, 7 predicted proteins | sample 712P3MmetaG_FD_120478 | JGI IMG/M metagenome (GOLD analysis project Ga0182015, IMG submission 120478) | Permafrost microbial communities from Stordalen Mire, Sweden - 712P3M metaG | ecosystem: Environmental > Terrestrial > Soil > Wetlands > Permafrost | place: Sweden: Stordalen | collected...
ACCGCGGTGCGCTCGACGCCGAGCGGAGCGCGGGCGTGAAGGACATGATCGAGGGTTTGATCCAGAATCTCGCCGAGCATCACGAGTGGGCGGAAAACGCGACGGCGACGCAGACGCAGGAAAAGCCCGCCGAAAAGATTTTCACGCCGGAAACGCTGCCGCCAGAATGGAGCGAACATCCCGTGCTCTGCGTGGCCGGACGGGGAATTCTCGACGAGGCAGCCGCCCTGCTTCTCGTCCATCTGCTGCAGAAGCGCGGCATCGGCGCGCGTGTCGTCTCCGCCAGTGCAGCATCGCCGGCCAACATTCATCATCTGGATCCGTCGGGAACCCGGTTCGTCTGCCTGTCCTACCTCGAGCCCGGCAGCGGCGCCCACGCGCATTATCTCATGCGAAGGCTGCGCCGCCGGATTCCGAAAGCCCACGCGATTGCGGGGTTCTGGGGGCTTTCGGGCGACAACAGCCGCTATCTGGATGCGGTCGCAGGAATGGGATGCGATGTCGTCACCGGTCTTCACGACGCGGTCGAGCGCATTGTTGCGGCAGTGGGCAAGTCCCCGATTCCTCCCGAGGTATCCACGCCGGCGATTTCTTCAAACGCGCCGAACGAGACAACGCGCGTCGCGGAGGCAGCAGTCTGAAGCCTTGTGCCCAGGGATCGCGGGCGTCCCGCCCGCATGGCGGTGCGGGCGAGACGCCTGCGGTCCCGGGACTCTTGAGCGGCGGAGCGTTCGCTTGAACCAACGCTTCGCCCTCGCGGCGCTCGTTTCGTCCGCTCTCCTCTGCGCCACGGCGGCGCTTGCGGCACAGACCAGGGCGGCCGCCGGCAACGACGTCGGCGGGGCGGGCGAAGCCATCTTGGTGGCCCAGATCGGGCTCCTCCTGCTGGTCGGGCGCGGTCTCGGAGAAGTCGTGCAGCGATTCGGGCAGCCGGCGGTGATCGGACAGCTTCTCGCCGGCCTGATACTCGGCCCATCCCTGTTCGGCTGGGTGTGGCCCTCCTTGCACCACCTGATCTTCCCCGACAGCGCCGCGCAGAAGAGCCTGATCGCCGGATTGTCCAATGTCGGCGTCATGATGCTGCTTCTTCTGACCGGCATGGAAACGGACATGAAGCTGGTGCGCAGGGTTGGCGCGCCGGCGCTCATGGTCGCGGCCGCCGGCGTAACCGTGCCGTTCCTTTGCGGTCTTGCGCTCGGCTGGTTCCTGCCAGTGTCGCTGCTTCCCAATCCACAGCATCGCCTGGTGGCCGCGCTGTTTCTGGGGACCGCGCTCTCCATTTCCTCCATCAAGATCGTGGCGATGATCGTCCGCGAGATGAACTTCATGCGCCGCAACCTCGGCCAGATCATCGTCGCCTCCGCAATCATGGAGGATACGGCCGGCTGGGTGATCATCTCGCTGACGCTTGGCATCGCCGGGATTGGCGGCGTCGGCCTCGTCTCTCTGGCGAAACCCTTGCTCGGAACCGCCGTCTTTCTCGTGCTCAGCTACACGATCGGGCGCCGCCTGGTATTTTGGCTCATTCGCTGGGTGAACGATACCTTCGTCAGCGAATACGCCGTGGTCACCGCGATCCTGATCGTGATGTGCGTGCTCGCGCTCGTCACAGAGGCCATCGGCGTCAACATCGTGCTCGGCGCCTTTGTCGCCGGGGTTCTCGTGGGGGGCTCGCCGATCCTGACGCAGCATATCGAGGATCAGCTGCGCGGCCTCATCACCGCCTTCATGATGCCGATCTTCTTCGGCCTTTCGGGCCTCTCGGCAGACCTGACCGTTCTCAAAGACCCGCGCCTGGCAATTCTCACTCTCGGTCTCGTGGTAGTTGCGAGTCTCGGCAAGTTCGGCGGCGCTTTCGGCGGGGGGATGATCAGCGGCTTGTCGTCACGCGAATCGCTCGCGCTCGGCTGCGCCATGAACGCGCGCGGCAGCACCGAGGTCATCGTCGCCAGCATCGGACTTACGATGGGCGTGCTGACGCACAACCTCTACACCATGATCGTTACCATGGCGATCGTCACGACCATGGCGATGCCGCCGATGCTGCGCTGGTCTCTCGCACGGCTTCCTATCCGCAAGGACGAGCGCGAGCGTCTCGAAACCGAAGAGATCGATGCCAAAGGGTTCGTCAGCCGCTTCGAGCGCCTGTTGATCGCAGCCGACGAAGGCGTCAACGGCAAGCTCGCGACCCGCTTCGCCGGATTCATTGCCGGCCAGCGCGGCCTTCCGATAACGGTACTGCATGTGCCGGAGCAGATCACAAAACACGCCGACGCGAACGCCGAAACGGTCAGGGCGGAACTGCAAGCGGTCGCCACTGCCGGCGCAATAGAAGGCCATCGTGCCGTCGCAGCACAGGCGGGCGACAGCCGGCCCGACCGGGTGGACGTGTCGGCGCGCGTCGAGATCGAGGATGTGGACCGCGTGGTCGCCAGGGAGGGCGCGAAGGGATACGACCTGCTGTTCGTGGGCGTGGAAAAAATGCGAAACGCCGACGGCACGTTTTCCGGCCATGTCGACCAGGCTGCAGCCGGCTTCGTTGGACCGCTGGCCTTGACGATCGCCGGAAATCACCCGGACGCGCTGGGGGCAGAGGGATTCAACATTCTTGTTCCAGTGAACGGTGCGGAGCCGTCGCGCCGGGGCGCCGAAATTGCGTTCGCGCTCGCGCCTGCCGGCGCCACCAGGGTCACGGCGCTCCACGTTGCCGAACGGACGCCAGCAGCTCCCCGGCGCGCGCCAAGGCGGGTCCGGTCGCGGCGCCGTTCCGAGCACGCGCTGATGGACGATATCTCCGCGCTGGCGAAGCGCTACGGCCATCTCGGGATCCGCACGGCCGTTCACGTCCAGGAGGCGCCCGATGCCGCGATCCTCGCCGAAGCGAAAAGAAGCGGTGCCGATCTGATCGTCATCGGTGCTGCAAGGCGGACAGGCGATACGCTGTACCTGGGGCAAACCGTGGCCAACGTGCTGGCCCAATGGACCGGCGCAATTGTTCTCGTCGCCACCTGACAGGCTAGAACTTCTTGAACGCGAAATAGGCGGCGAGCACCAGGAGGCCGAAAGCAACGCCATGATTCCACTTCAGAGATTCGCCGAGATACAGCGTCGAGAACACCGCGAAGACGGCAAGCGTGATGACTTCCTGCATGGTCTTGAGCTGTGCCGGCGAGTAGACCCGCTGTCCGATATGATTGGCAGGCACGGCGAAACAATATTCGAAAAACGCGATTCCCCAGCAGGCGGGAATGAGCAGCAAGAGCGGCGCCGCCGGGTATTTGAGCTGCCCGTACCATGCAAAGGTCATGAAGACGTTGGACACGCAGAGCAGCGCGATCGGCGCGATCATCGTCCAGCTCATGTCAGCGCGCCGTGATGGCGTTGCGCAGTGAGAGCGGCGACGCGACGGTCGACAGGGGTTCGAGACCGGCGCCCGTACCCCGGATGAGCACGGTGCCGTAATCCAGCATGCGACCGAAAATATCCTGCCGGACATCCACGCTTTCGACCTTGTCCATGTTCATCTCGACCGTGCGGCGCGAAACGAGCCCCGTCTTGTAGATCACGCGGCGCTCGGTCACCGCGATCTCGGTGGTCTGCCGCCGCACCCACGCCGCCAGGAGGTGCAGGGCGCCAAAAACGAGAGCGAGAATGACCACCACGAAAAACACCCCGCCGCGCTGTCCCGTGCCGGGAAGCAAAGCCATCGCTGCAAGGCCCGTGGCGCCGAATCCCAAGAGCACGAAAGCCGGCAGGAAAATGATCCAGTGCAGCGTGCCGTCGTAGCGAACCGTTTCGCCCGGCTGCAGGATTCGATCGACATAGGTGGTCATTTGCGTTCCCCGCTGTTGCACGGCGACCAGTTCCACAAACTCTCGCTGGAAACGTCAAGCCAAAATCCGGAGGCTCACGGCGGTTTGGAGATGTGCAACTGCTCCGACGCGGGGACAAATCCCGCCCGCGCGTAGATTCTTTGTGCCGATGCGTCGCCAGGCGTGAGCCACGCGAGGCTCGCACCGCGAGCAAAAGCTTCCCCCGCGAGCAATGCCGTCAGCGCGCCGGCAATCCCCCGTCGACGGAAGTCGGAGAGGACGCCGATGCCGACGATTTCCGTCACGCCCTCGTTCGGCGGGGTTGCCACTCCGGCGCCTATCATTCTGCCGGACCGGGAATCCCGCGCGATGCCAAGAACGCCTCCTTGCGCGACGAGGCGGCGGAGCGCATCGGGGTGCGGCGTTTCACTTCCGTAGGCGCTCGCGCCGACTTCTGCCGCCTGAACGATATCGGCGTCGTTCTGCGCAAGCGCGAACACGGCATGTGGCCCCGAGAGTGCGGTGAGCGGCCTCCGCCGGCAGGTCATAACCGGAAGACGCCGTTCGACTTCGAACGCCGCATTGACCAGGGCTGGTTCGACAAATGGCGCCGCGGCCGCGATGTATTCCAGTCGCGGTTTGCGCTTGCGTCGCACGAAGGCAGAAACCAGAGCCGCGATTTCCGCTTCGGTAGGCTCCGCGCCATCGTCGGGAACGGCATAATTTCGAAAGGGATTGTCGCTGCCGGCGTCGAAGCTCGCCAGAAAGCACCCGACGCGCTCATGATCGCTGAGGCGAAGCGCATAGGCGCGCAAATAGGCCTGAAGGCGTCGATCGAGCGGCGAAACAGTGGTCATTTTCGTTGGGAAGAACCCTGAGGCTGGAGGGATAGCACGTCTTGCAATAGGGTGACGCGAACGGAGCGGCCGTGTGGGACTGCGGTGCGCGAGATTCAAAGGGGGAAAACCCATGGCATCGCATTGGCGTTCGCGTTTGGCCGCATCGGTAAGCGTGGCCGCGCTCTTGCTGGCTCTCGCGCCCGACGTGCGGGCGCAAAGCGCGGTCGCTCAGATCAATCCGGCGCTTTACCAGGCGTTGCATTGGCGCGGCATCGGGCCCTATCGCGGGGGGCGGGCGCTGGCGGTGACGGGAATCCCGGGAGATCCCTACACGTTCTATGTGGGCGCGGTGGCGGGCGGCGTCTGGAAAACGAGCGACGCCGGCGCAACATGGACGCCGATCAGCGATCGCGCGCCCTTCTGGTCGGTCGGCGCCATCGCCGTCGCGCCGTCGAACCGCCACATCATCTACGTCGGGACCGGCGAAGCGGCACCGCGCGGCGACATTACGTATGGCGACGGCGTCTACAAATCGACCGACGACGGCAAGACCTGGACGCATATCGGCCTGGAAGATACGCGGCAGATCGGCGCTCTGATTGTCGATCCGGCCAATCCCGACATCGTGCTGGTCGCAGCGCTCGGGCACGCCTTCGGCCCCAATGCGCAACGCGGCATCTTTCGCACCACCGATGGCGGAAAGAATTGGACGCGGGTTCTGGGCAAGGACGACAAGACCGGCGGCATCGACGTCACGTTCGATCCGCACAACGCGAAGATCGTCTATGCCTCGCTGTGGCAGGCCCTGCGCCAGCCGTGGAATTTCTCGAGCGGCGGTCCCGGCAGCGGTCTCTATCGTTCGACCGATGGCGGCGTCACCTGGAATCAGCTCTCAGGCAATGGACTGCCCGGCGGCGTTCTGGGGCGCATCGACATCTCCGTCTCCGGGGCAGATGCCAACCGCATCTACGCGATGATCGAGGCCCGGGACGGCGGTCTCTACCGCTCGGACGACCACGGCTCGCACTGGCACCGGGTCAACGATGACGGACGCCTGCGGCAGCGCGCCTGGTATTTCTCGAAAATCTACGCCGATCCGAAACGAGCCGACACGGTCTACGCCTTGAACACCGGTCTCTTCCGCTCGACGGACGGCGGCAAGACGTTCAACCTCCTCCCCGCGCGCCACGGCGATCATCATGGCTTGTGGATCGACCCGACCGATCCCGACCGTTTCATCAACGCGAGCGACGGCGGCGCCACCATCTCCTTCGACGGCGGCAAGAGCTGGACCACGCAGCTCAACCTGCCGACGGCGCAGTTCTATCACGTCGCGGTCGACAACGATTTTCCCTATCATGTCTATGGCGCGCAGCAGGACAATTCGAGCATCGCCATCGCCAGCCGCGACGACGAAGGCGCGATTACCGACAAGGACTGGTATGACGTAGGCGGCGGAGAATGCGGATTTGTGATTCCCGATCCGCGCGATTCCAACATCGTCTATTCGAACGCCGAGAATTTCATCGTGCGCTGGGACAAGCGCAATGACCAGGCGCGCGTCATTCCGGTGTGGCCGGTCGATGCTTCTGGCCATGCCGCCGCCGATCTGCAGCACCGCTTCAACTGGACATCGCCGCTCATGCTGTCGCCGCACAATCCCGACACGCTCTACACGGGCATGGAGCGCGTCTATCGCTCGACCGACGACGGAAACAGCTGGACACCGATCAGCGGCGATCTCACCCGCAACGACAAATCGAAAGAGGGACCGTCGGGCGGACCGATCACCAAGGACATCACCAGCGTCGAGTATTACGACACCGTCTTTGCGCTCGCGGAATCGCCGCTCAAACGCGGGCTGCTGTGGGCCGGCACCGACGACGGGCTGATCCAGACGACGCCCGACGACGGCGCCCATTGGTCGAATGTCACCCCGCCCGACATGCCGCAATGGAGCACGATCAGCATGATCGAGCCCTCGCATTTCGATCCTGCCGTCGCCTATGTCGCGGTCGATCGCCACAAGCTCGACGATATCAAGCCTTACGTGTTCAAGACTGCGGATGGCGGCAAGACCTGGACGCGGCTTGATCGCACCCTGCCCTCCGGCGCCTTCGTGCATGCCGTGCGCGAAGATCCCTCGAAACGGGGACTGCTTTTCGCGGCAACGGAGACCGGCGTGTTCGTCTCGTTCGACGACGGCGCGCATTGGCAGAACCTGCAGCTCAACCTGCCGCGCTCGCCGGTGCACGACCTGGTGGTCAAGGGCGACGATCTCGTCATCGCCACCCATGGCCGCTCGTTCTGGATTCTCGACGACATTACGCCGCTGCGCCAGATCACGCCCGATTCCGCGAAAACCGATGTACTACTCTACACGCCCGAGAAAGCGGTGCGGCTCTACTATCCCGACAGTGTCGATATGAAACCCCCCGTGGGTGAGAACCCCCCGGCCGGCGCGCTGATCGATTACTACCTGGATGCCAGGCCCGCGGGCGAAGTGACGATCGACATTCTCGATTCGACCGGAAAACTCGTGCGCCATCTTTCGAGCAAGGCGCCGAAGACCGCGGTGCAGCCGCCGGAATGGCCCGACGAGCTTCATTCGAGCAACACGCTGCCGGCTTTGGCCGGCATGAACCGCTTCGTGTGGAATCTGCGTTATGACGATCCGGTCGAGATTCCGGGCGCCTTCTACGCCGGCGAGCCGCCGCGCGGGCCCATCGCGCTGCCCGGCCGTTACACGGTGAAGCTGACCGTCGCAGGCAAGAGCCAGAGCGTACCGCTCGAGCTCGATCTTGATCCGCGCGATCATGGGGGTGCGCCAGGCCTGCAACAGAAATTCGCGCTGTCGATGGAAATCTATCACGACCAGGATGCGCTGCATCGCGCCGTCAACGACATCCGGGATGCAAAAGCGATGATCGCCAAACAGCACGGCACGCCGGGCACCAACGCCGGCCTGCTGGCACAGGGCGATGCGATCGCGCGCGCGGCAAGCGCCATCGAGGGTCAGCTGATGCAGGTCAACATCAAGGGCTCCGAGGCCAATCTCAACTACCCCGGCATGCTGAACGAACAAATCTACTCGTTCGCCAATGTGCTGGAAGACGCCGACTCCGCTCCGAATGTGCAGGAAACCCAAACCTATGCAGGCTTCCACGCCAAGCTCGGCGCCGAACTCGCCACCTGGACCAAACTCAAGCAGACCCAACTCGCCCCCTTTCGCGCCCAGCTGCAAAAGAGCGGAGGGAAATAAGGAGCATCCGGAACCACGGCACGACTTCCATTCCTGCTCGTACCGAACCCATTCCTCCATAGTTTCGTCATGGCCGGGCGGTTGTCCCGGCCACCCATACACACGGACTCGCCATGGTGCCCCGCGATTGCTTCATCGCTGTTTACATGATGAGCAACAGGAAACACGGCACCGTCTCGAACGGGAAAACCCTGGTTGGGACGACCTGTTTCCTGCGCTCCATCCCTGATGCGGTGTTTATGGTTGGCCGGGACAACGGCCCGGCCATGACGGAGTTTTGGTTTCAGGGGCTCGCACTGAACCCATTCCTCTATAATTTCGTCATGGCCGGGTTTTGGACGCGCACTTCCAGGGCGTGCACGAGGGTGGAGGCGAACATCGCGAGAGTGTCGTCGCGGGCACCCATCACGACGATGCGGTCGCCTTCCCGCGCCTCCGCAACGAGCGCTTCCCCGCATTCGCCGCGATCGGGGATGAAGCGCGCCGCAATGCCGCGCGCGACGACGCCTTCGACGATGCTGGCGCTCGTGACACTGCGGTCGGTCGTTCCGCCGAAATAGACCGGATCAGGCATGATCAGGAGATCGTCGCCGTGCATGCCGTTGGCGAAGGCCTCGATCAGTTCGTTCTTCATCAATCTGAGGGGTCCGAAGCCGTGCGGCTGAAAGAGGAGGAGCAACCTGCCGGGAAAATCATGCGCGGTGGAAAGCGTCGCTGCGATCTTGTCGGGATTGTGTGCAAAATCGTCGATCACCGTGACGCCGTGCGCCGTTCCCACGATCTCGAAGCGGCGCCGCAGGCCGGCAAAGTCCCCAAGCGCCGCGGCAGCGTCCGAAAGCGAAACCCCGCAGGCCCCCGCCGCGGCCAGAGCCGCAAGCGCATTCTGCACATTGTGACGCCCCGGCACGCGCAACCGCACGCGCGACTGCGCGCCGCCTTCCCGCTCGCGCGCTTCGAACGAGATGCCTTGACGGTTTGGAACCACCCGCGTCCCGACGAGTTGCGCGCCGTCGTTGTCCACGCCAAACGACAACAGCTTGTGTGCGGGTAGATGCGCAGCCAGGGCGGCAGTCCCGGCGTTGTCGAGATTGAGGATCGCCATCTGCGATCGCGCGGCGAATCCGCCGAACAGAACCCGCAGCTCGTCCATGGACTTGTGGTCGAGTGCGATGTTGGTGACGACAGCGATGCGCGGACGATAGTTGGCGATCGAGCCATCGCTCTCGTCCACTTCGCTGACGAATAAATCCCCCTTGCCGACGACCGCGCTGGCGAAGGGCACAGCAGCGGTCACGAAGTTCTTCATCACGGCGCCGTTCATGACGGTCGGCGACCGCCCCACCGATTCCAGAATCCATCCCAGCATGCCCGTGGTCGTGGATTTGCCGCTCGTCCCTCCGACTCCAACGGGCATGTCTGCCTCATTGAAGAGCCCGGCCAGCAGTTCGGCGCGTGTGAGGATCGGTGCGCCGAGACGGCGCGCGGCCATCACGTCGGGGACCGTTTCCTCGACCGCCGCGGAAACGACGACGATCGGACCGGGATCCGCGATGCCGCTGCCATCCTGCGGGAACAGCGCAATTCCGCGCGCCCGCAGGAAATCGAACTTTTGCGCGGTGCGTCCCTGGTCCAGCGCCCGGTCCGATCCCGCCACGGCATGGCCTTGCGCCTGTACGATGAGCGCCAGCGGCAGCATGCCGCTGCCGCCGATGCCGCAGAAGAAATAGCTTTTGTCCGGCTGCATTGCCGGAAGCTATAAGGGCCGTTGCAGGGAAACAAGAAACGGCGGCGAGAGTGCGCATCGTCAGGATCGGCATCGTGGCGCCAGGCTCGCCCATCGACGCAAGCCTCGCGGCGCGCGTGACGAAACTCGCGACCGCCCTCCATGGCGAGCGCAGCGAATTGCGCTTTCACCCGCAATGTTTTCTTTCCGCCGGTCACTTCGCAGGCGACGACGAGGCGCGCGCCGGCGCCTTTCTGGAATTCGCCAACGACCCGCAGCTCGACGCCGTGTGGATCGCCCGGGGCGGCTACGGCGCCTGCCGCATCGTATCGCGTGTGTTGGCGGGTCTTGCGCCTGGGGCTATGGACAAGACCTATCTCGGCTACAGCGATGCCGGCTTTCTGCTCGCAGCGCTGTACGGCCGTGGTGCGAGCGGCGCCGCGCATGGTCCAATGCCTGCCGACATCCTGCGCGAGGGCGGCGATGAGGCGGTTGCACGCGCGCTTGCCTTTCTCGTCGAGCGCACGCCGGCCGCGCTCGATCCTTCCGTCACCGGCACAACCCTCACGGCTGCGTTCAATCTGACGATCCTTTCGTATCTCCTGGGAACGCCATACGAGCCCGAACTCGCCGATCACGTTGTCATGCTCGAAGATGTCTCCGAGCACCTCTACCGCATCGACCGCGGGCTGTGGCAGATCACGAGCGGCCCGGCGTTGCGCCGCGCGGCAGGACTGCGGCTCGGGCGCGTCAGCGCGATTCCGCCGAACGATCCGGAGTTCGGCCAGACAGCGGAAGAAATCCTGCGCCACTGGTGCACGATTTCCGGCATCCCCTATCTCGGCTGCGCCGACATCGGCCACGATATCGCCAACAAGGTCGTGCCGTTTGGAGCTCTTGCCGGACCGGGATGACTGCGCTTGCCGTACGGCCCGTCGCGGAGTGATCGCTGGCAAACGCGGGCAGCGCGTCCGATCGTTTGCAATTCATAAACCTGACTGGCGGCATGATGGTGCCGAAATGGCCCATCTGGCGCAGCTCGACTTGAGAAGCGATCTCGCTCCGATCGCGGTCGATTGGGAGCTTGCCTTCACACGGCCCGCGACCGCGAAAGCGCTCGACTTCTGGAGGGCGCTTTGCCATGGACGCGCGATGCCGTCGCGGCGGGCCTTGAGCCCGCGTGGGATGCGGGATTTCCTCGATCACGTCAGTCTGGTGGACGTCGTTCCCGAGCCGGGGCGCTCCTTCGACTATGCGATCAGCCTCCAGGGCGCGCATGCGCGCGACGTGTTCGGCCACATGGCTGGGAGAAAGCTCGGCGACATGCTGCCGTCGCGGTTCGAACGTCGTTGGCGCGACTGCTTCGAGCTGCCGCGAAGAGCGGCGGCGCCGGTACGGCTTATCACCCGCGCCAGCACGGTCGGCAAAACATGGCTCGCCTGCGAATCGCTGATTGCGCCGCTCGGCGACGAAACGAGCG
>Ga0182015_10007006_pt1 | contig 11114 bp, 16 predicted proteins | sample 712P3MmetaG_FD_120478 | JGI IMG/M metagenome (GOLD analysis project Ga0182015, IMG submission 120478) | Permafrost microbial communities from Stordalen Mire, Sweden - 712P3M metaG | ecosystem: Environmental > Terrestrial > Soil > Wetlands > Permafrost | place: Sweden: Stordalen | collected...
AACCGAATCTAGAAGGAGTCGCGGCTTGTCTCCGTTCTGCACGATACGTTTGTACCATCATCCTGACGGATGACCGACCGACACCGCTGAAAACTACATTTCTCAGAAAGCTGCCGCAGTCCGAGACTTTCGCCAGTTACTGCGTCGAGTAAGGATCGCCCGCATCGCGAATCGCTATCGGCGAAGTTGCCTTCCTCAGCTGTTCAAGCTCGACCTGAACTTTCGCCCATTCTTTTGGCTTGCGCTTGGTCGCGTAAGGTGCGTCCGGGTGTCCGAAGAATTCCAGGAGTTCGGCCCGAAGCTCCGGCGAATCACCATTGAAGTTCTGCTTTGCGACCGCGTCGAGCAGTTCTGCTTGCGCCTCATCGTTGAGCCGATATTTGCCGGGACCCGTCACCCCGCCAGTGTCGAAATTGTCGTTGGGCAGGTCCAGATGGCCGGTGGCTTCCTGGTCAAGCAGGTTCCGGTAACGTTGCAAGCTCGCGTCGAAGCTGGCTTCGAACATGCGTTCCGCCTGGGGCGTCGGCGTCCGGAGTTGCAGCACTCTAAGCGGACCTATCTTGGGGAGAATCCTCACCAGAAAGGCAAGAAATCTTTCGCCCAAAGTGGGTGACTGATATGCCTTTCCCCAGTTCTTTCGGTAGCTCGCGCGCGACAGATTATAGAGAAACTTCTTTTTGGTGATCCCAGGCTGGTCCTTCATGATCTGGTCTTTCTTCAAGCTCCAGGCAATGCGGGTCGCTTTGGGGAGAAGCTGGCTGACGTCATAACGGTAGGAACCGAGCCCCTTGTCTTCATCCGAGAGCACGCTCTTGAGATCCAAACCGTAGGTTTCCTGAAACGCTTGCTCCAGCAGAGGAACTGAAACGCCAAAGCCGATGAAGTCATGGTAACTACTGGGGGCATAACGTCCCTGCGCGACTTCCAGAACGTCGAATCCAAATTCGGTTTTTACGTGCGCCAGCGGGTTTTCTTCATAGGTAACCACGTCTCCATATTTCCTTTTCAGTTTCGGATACAGGAGTGGCACCGAAAGATTCACGGCCATGAGGTGGCCTTCGTTGTCCGCGGCGTAGTGAGAAAGGGCCCCGAGCGCAAATGCGTAGCCGTCGAGGTCTTTGGAATCGCGCAGCAGAGCCAGGACAAAGTCTCCGCTCCGCACATAGTGTGTCAAGTCGCTGAAGAAATGACTTCCATGCGGATAATAGCCCATGTCCTGAATGATGGCACCGCCGTAGGCATACCCGTGTGCTTCTTTGAGTTCATCCGCCGTAGCGTTGGGAAAACGCTTCACCAGTAACGGGCGTATGTTGGTGTTCCATGCGCTATCGATAATGGCCTCATGCGCAAGCACGGCGTAGGCCGCGCTCTGGATCGGCCAGCCAAAAGACAAGAAAAGCGCCAGCGGTAGCGCGCACCCTCTCGTGACCTGCGTCCTACCCCCACCGCGTGACATCCGGCCCATCGCCGCCTCTTTGCGCTCTTAGGAATCTCCGCCGTCAACTTTACAGCACGCCCGCGGTCAGGGTCATCCCACCAGGACTCACACGTACGCTTACGGCAGCCACTTTGTGACCCAAATGAAATGTGGTCCTTATTGGACAGAAATGCTTTTCCCCAGTATCTAGAATTCTGTTGTGGATCACCCGCCGTTGATCCGAGGACCGGAGAAACAGAGATGGCGACTGCGAAAGCCGATTTGCACGTCGGCGGACTGAAACGAGATCTGGAATCGATGAATTGGCAGCGCGGTTCCATTATCGAGTTCAAACCTGAAGGAGGATAACAAATGTTGAAACGTATTCTGATCGTCACAACGCTAGTTCTGCTTGTGACTCTTACTGCTGTCGCCTCAGACCGCGACGATGATGTGAATCGCACCAACAAAGCCACCCAGGTCTTCAAGGAAATCATGAACACCCCGGATCAGGGTATTCCTCAGGAACTACTGGAATCGGCGAAATGTATCGCCATCATTCCAGGAGACGTGAAGTTCGCTTTTATATTCGGCGGCAACTACGGCAGGGGACTGGCAACCTGTCGCACGGGCCATGGCTGGAGCGCGCCCATGTTTCTGGCTCTTGAGGGCGGCAGCGTGGGTTATCAGATCGGGGGCTCTTCCACCGACATCGTGATGCTTTTTATGAATGATCACGCCTTGAAAAGCCTGCTCAGCGACAAATTCAAGCTCGGAGCCGACGCCTCTGTAGCCGCCGGGCCGGTGGGCCGGAACGCCGCTGCTGGCACGGATCTTAAATTGAATGCGGAGATTTTGTCTTACTCGCGTTCCAAAGGCCTTTTCGCAGGTGTAAGCCTGAATGGCGCCGTGGTCCAGACTGACAAAAGTGGGGACGAAGCAATGTATGGCCACGATGTAAACCGCCATGAAATTCTTGACGGCAAAGTTGCCGTTCCGGAATCGGCGCAGGCACTGCTGCACGAAATTGGCGGATATGCCCATGAAGCCAAACTTCAATAGTCGGACTCCAGGCCACGGGAGGGGCGCTTCCTCGATCCTATTCCCCGCCGTCAGATACTGGGTGTGAACGCGACATGAAAGGACACTTTACGAGTCTTTTCGGACATTCGCCTTCACGGTTGAAGAGGTTGGGGGACTGCTCATCGGAGCAAGAAACCAACCCTTGAGATTTTCGAGAGCTGCGGGCAAGTGCTAGGAAACGATCGGGAGGATAGGTCCCGCGCATAAGCGTAGAGCGAGAAGCGATCGGGACGTACCGAGACAAGGCCGTGCTGCAGATATCCCGGGTGAGTAGGTAACTCCGGCGCTACAGATTGAGGTAAGTGGAGGCCAACATGGCAAAAACGGCAACTGGTCTGTCTGAGAATCCAGGTTCGACCGATGATCTCGTTCGTGATCTCGAAGACAGCGGTTACCCCGTGGATGGTGCCAGAGAGCAACTTATCCGCCAACCAGACGGTCTATCTGCGGTGACGGGCAAGGTTGTCGCTGCCCCGGTACAAACCGACAGAGCGGAGAAAAGCTGCGCCACCCCAGGCGCAGACAAAAGCACGAGCGCTAGCGACGTAGCTGAACAAGACAATGCTGCGGGCATTGCCCGAGCGAGTTAACGATTAGATTGGCGGAGGCCAATATGACAAAAACTGCAGTGGGATTGTTTGAGAATTCAGGATTGGCCGACGAGGTCGTTCACGATCTCGAGACAACTGGCTTCCCTCGGAACGATGTTCGCGTGTTAGGCGAGCCGCGGGAAATGGCGGGCAGCGGAGTCATGAGTACACCACGCACTGATTTTGAAGTGGGCTTGATTCGAGATCTCACGGCGTTCGGGGTCGTCAAAGCGGACGCGGAAGCCTATGTCCAGGGAGTACGGCGAGGAGGAGTCATGGTTTTCGCAACGAGTTCGGGCGAAAAGGCCGACGCGGCTGCTGAGATTATGAACCGCCACGGCGCTGTGGAGATAGAAGAGATCAGCGCCTCGCGGCCTGAGCTTCCGAACACAGACCCCGATCTGGCGACTCCGGCCCGCGATATTTCTATCCAAACTGGGAGGTTCCGCTCCCCCGGCTCCGGCGCTCGCCTGTTCGTGTGGTAGCTCCTTTAGCGAAAAGACGAGTGTGCCTAGTCGAAATGGAGAGCTGACCTGCAAGGAGATTCACGATGAACATCGACCCCGCGGAACAGGTTTTCGAGGACATACTCCCGTATTTTGAAACGCTTGATGCTCAGGTTGGGGCTATCGTCCAACTATTGAAAGACAAGGGCATTACGACAAACGAGGAATTTGCCCGGTACGTGAAGCAGGCAGATAACGCAAGCAATGTTCGGAAGCGTGGATTCCGGGTAAGAATGGAATACTTGTTTACCCACGCCGCCGAACGCAGCGAATTCGTGTCATAGAAGAGAAAATAGTGCTGCCGATTCTGTTCCTCGTAAACGAGCAGCGGTTGCACGTCCACGAATACTCCACTCGTTCGATTTGGACGAAATAACGAACGGAGTGGGATCTAAGGTTGCCAAACCGGTGCCACGATTCAGCAAGAGAGACAATCCCTACGCTGCTGCCCCGCTGCGCTGACACTCTTTATCAGAACGTGGCGGGTGCTTGTGCGAGGATGTTGCTCGTTGAATGATCGGCACCAGCAGTTCCGGCCACTCGCTTTTCATCACGTATTCATCCACCAACCACAGGATTCGCTCTGGAATCTCAGAGTATGCTGAAACCAGGATGATTGGCAGACTGGGAAACCGTTGCTTGATATGGCAGGCTACGGCTTCTGCGTCCATCCCCTCGACTTTGTACTCCAGTAGAACCGCGGCCACGGGCGTCTCCTCCAACATTTTCAACGCGGGGTAGTCACTTGATGCGATCTTGACGCGATAACCCTGAGATTCCAGAATCGCTTTGCGAAGCACCAATGCCTGTGGCAGGTCGTTGATATACAACACAGTCGGAGAGTCCATCGCCGCATCTCCTCCAAGTAGTTACACGTTGTATTTGGCTCGTCGTTGCCCGACGTGCATAACACGCAGACACAACACATCCGTCACGAATCTAGTGACGTGGGTTAGAACTGCTACGATGCGACCATGATCACAAAATAGACAGCCGAAAGTATGCCTGTCTGATCAAAATTGACCACTTCCGAACGGACCGGGCGTATGAGCATTGCGCTCCGATTTGCTTTGCCAAGCTAACGCAATCAGGGCCCTAGTCCTGTGATATCGGGCTGTCCTAGTCGGCGCGTATTAGTTCGTGTCTAGGGGAATATTCAATCTCGGAAACAGTATTTTGGCGCGGAGATGAAGAGTCTTTGCAGTTTTGCTCAGGTCTTAGGCGTGGCGTGGGCGTCCCGTCAAAGCTTCGAAGCCTGAGATCACGTCGAACAGCTCTTCATCGATTGATTCCTGGCGAACACGGCGGAAGGTGCGGTTTAGATCTTCCAAAATATCTTCGATGTTTTTTTCCGCGCGTTGCATTGCGGCCAGACGGCTGGCGTTTTCGCTGGCAAGGGATTCGGCGCAAGCCTGAAAAAGCAGAACAAAGAGGTATCCTCGGACGAAAGCCGGAAGCGCCAACTTGGCTCCTTCGATGACCTCCGGCAGATTCTTTGTTGGCCATGCCATTGCGGCGAGCTTGTGTTGCCAGGCGCGATCCAGCGGCACCAGCCGCTCGCCGACTGGCTCGTAGACGGCTCCGAATTTCGGGTGGTTATGGAAGACATAGACCTCCTCCACGTCGCCCCGATCGAGAGCCGCCTGGCCTTCGATGAGGATCTGACCGATGAGGGGCGTGATGGCATTGATTGAAGTCGGAACCGACAGCAGATCGACTGGGGCGACACCGGCGTCCGCTAACAGCGCGTGAGCGCGATCGCCGACGGCCCAGATTTTCGCTATTTCGCCGGGCAACGTTTTGAGCTCGTGCACGGCGAACTCCACGATTACCTCATTAAACTTGCCGACAAGACCCTGGTCCGAACCGAACACGACCGCGCCGATCTTTCCTTCATGCGGCCGCTCCTGCGGCGGGAATTTTCCCTCCTCGAGCGCAACCGGTTCGGACTGATGGAGGCACGCAACCAATGCGAGCTCCACCGTGCGATAGTAGTCGTCGAGCGATTGAACTGCCTTTTCGTATTGTCCAATGCTGGATGCCGCCAGCGCCTTCATCGAACGAACCACACCTTCGAGATCCCCCGCGCCGTCGATCTTTCGACGCAGACTCTCCAATGTGCCGCTCATGGCGAAGCCTTGGTCGCTGGTTTGGGCTTAGAAGTGGATTTGGATGCGGCGTCGGGTTTGGGTTCGGCTGGTTTCGGTTTAGGAGCGGGCTGGAACGGAGCAAGCGCACGCGTAGCAGCTTCCAGAATCGCATTTCGGTCGGCGTCACTCAATTTGTCAGCTGACGTTAGCCGCCCTGCTATGTCCGCCGGGATGTCCGACGTCGCCTTCTGTATTGCCTGCTCCGCATCGCTCACCCTTTCGATAGGCACCGGGTCAAACAGGTTCGCCGTCAAAGCCAGGAGCACGGTGATCTGCTCGATCATCGAGACCGGCTGCGATTCCGGCTGTTTGAGGCAAGCTCGAATGCGCTGTCCGTGGTCGATTATCTTGCGAGTGGATTCATCGAGACGAGTGCCGAACTTCGCGAACGTTTCCAATTCCTCGAACTGCGAGTAGGCGAGTTTAAGATTGCCGGCGACAGCGCGATACGCGGCTCGTTGCGCCGCGCCGCCCACGCGCGAAACGGATTTGCCCACGTCTACCGCGGGAAGGATCCCCAGCTCGAACAGCGTGGGCGAGAGGTAGATTTGACCGTCCGTGATGGAAATGAGATTGGTTGGGATGTAGGCGGAGATATCCTGCGCCTCGGTCTCAATGATGGGAAGCGCGGTGAGAGAACCACCTCCGCGCTCCTTGCTGAGATGCGTCGCCCGTTCAAGCATCCGCGAATGAATGTAGAAGATGTCGCCGGGAAACGCTTCGCGCCCGGGCGGACGACGGAGCAGCAGGGAAAGCTCGCGATAGGCGCGGGCGTGCTGTGTCAGATCGTCGTAAACGATGAGCACATCGCGGCCCTTTTCCATGAAGTATTCGGCGATGCTCGTCGCGGCGTAGGGCGTGATATAGACAAGGCCAGGCGCATCGTTGCCTTCGGCGACGACCACCACGGTGTAATCCATTGCACCTTTTTCGCGGAGGTTGGCCACGACCTTGGCGACGGCGGAAGCGCGCTGACCGATCGCACAATAAACGCAGAGCACATTTTGCCCGCGCTGGTTCAAGATGGCGTCGATCGCGATGGCCGTTTTGCCCGTCTGTCGATCGCCTAGAATCAATTCGCGCTGCCCACGTCCGATAGGAATGAGCGCATCGACAACCTTCAGTCCCGTCTGCAAAGGCACGACTACGGGCGCGCGGTCCATGATGGCCGGCGCCGGGCGCTCGACCGGCAGGCGCTGGTCCCCCGCTACCGGGCCCTTGCCGTCGAGCGGTTTGCCCAACGGGTTGATCACCCGTCCCAGCAAACTGTCTCCCACTGCTATGTCCATGACCCGCCCGGTGCGTTCGACTTCGTCGCCCGCGTGCAAATCCTGATACTCGCCGAGCAGGATCACGCCGATTTCGTCCTCATCCACGTTGAATGCGATGCCCAACAGATCGCCACGGAATCTCACCAACTCCTCATACCCCACGCCGGGTAGGCCTGAAAGCGTGGCGATTCCGGTGGAGACATTTGTGACGATGCCCACTTCGCGCAGCGTGAGTCGCGGCGCGAAGGCTTCGCGCACTTGCCGTATTCCGGCGAACACGCTGTCGAAATCGTGCTGGAGGCTCTCAGGTTCCATGTTCATGCGCTCACAGTTTCGGGGTTAGCTGCTTCGGGCTTGGTCTCCGCTTTCGCTTCTGGCTTCGGCTCGGCTTTCGCTTCTGCCTTGGGCTCGGCTTTCACTTCCGGATCGGTGTTGGCTTGCGCTTCCGGCTTCGGCTCAGCTTTTGCCTCTGCCTTAGGCTTGGCTTTCACTTCCAACTCGGTCTCAGCTTTCGCTTCAGGCTTCGGCTCGGTTTTCGCTTCAGGCTTCGGCTCGGTTTTCGCTTCAGGCTTCGGCTCGGTTTTCGCTTCAGGCTTCAGCTCAGCTTTCGCGTCTGGCTTCTGTTCGGGCTGCGCTTCCGGCTTGGGTTCGATTGTCGCCTCAGCCTTGGGCTCCGTTTTTGCCTCTGCCTTGGGCTCGGTGTTCACTTTTGGCGTGGTCTCAGCTTTTGCTTCTGCCGCTGCAGTCTCGTCTTTCTTCTTCAAAAGTTCATCGACGCCTTTTCCCAACGAGGCCAGATAATCCGCGATGTTCCACGCCACCTTTTGTCCATTCGTGGTGAGCTCAATGCCGCTGATTAAATCCGGCGAGGTTTCGAACCGGATATGGATTTCCGCCGAGAAGGTTTCGTTGAGCGCATTCTGAATCGCGGCCCTCTGAGCGGCACCCAGATCAAACGTGCTCCGCACGACGGCCGGTTCAGACGACGACTTGAGGGCTGCACCGAGCAACGCCTTGGCCTTCCCGTCCATTTCGCGCAAGCGGCGGGTGAACACCTCTCCCATACGTTCTTCGAGACTGACTGTGGCGAGGTCTGCGAGAGTCTTTCGAGCGATTCCAAAGACTTCTTGCTTTGCTAGGTTAGTGATCGCACTGCCCAGCCTCTTTTGGTCATTTCGCAATGCGGCTGCTTGCACAGCGCGTAAATTATCCGCATCTTCGTGCGCTTCGTCGAGAAGACGCTTGCGCTCGACTTTCGCCTCGTCCGCGGCCTTGCCCAGAAGAGCGCTGCGTTGCTCATCAAACACTTTGTTCTTGTTTTGAAAGTCGTCGCGCTCCTTTTGTGCCTCGGTCTTCTTCGCATCGGCATCCGCAAGTTCAGCGGCGATGCGCTTTTCCCGCGCGTCGATGGCGTTGAGGATGGGCTTGTAGAGGAAGTGCTTCAACAACCACACCAAAATGAGGAAGTTCAGTACCTGTGCCCCGACGGTGAACCAGTCGATGAGCATGACTCATTTCCCTCCGGTCTGAGCGATGACGTGACTCCAAAACGGATTCGCGAAAATGAGAATCATTGAGACAACAAAACAGTAAATGGCCAACGATTCGATCATTGCCAGACCAACGAACAACGTCCGAGTGATTGTGGCCGAGGCGTCGGGTTGCTGTGCCAGCGAAGTCAGGGCGGTGGCGACGGCCCGGCCCTCGCCGAGAGCCGGACACATACAACCGATGCCGGTGGTAATGCCGGCAGTGGCGATTGATACGACTGCGACGACGGTAACGCTATCCATAAGGAGTCCTTCTTATCGCTAATGCTGCGCTTTCAAAGTTTCCGGTTCTGGCTTGGCTTGGACGACGGCCGCCTTCGGTCTTGGTATGCGGGTGGCGGCTGCAATGTAAACCGTAGCCAGAATGCTGAAGATATAGGCTTGCACCATGCCGGTGAGCAGCCCGAGTACGGTCATGAAAATCGGAAAGATAAAGGGTGTGATCGTGAGCAAAATGCCGATAATCATTACCCCGCTCATCATGTTGCCGAACAAACGAACCGCCAAGGCCAGCGTGCGCGACAGTTCACTGATGATGTTGAACGGCAGCATGATGAACGTCGGTTTCGTGTAGGTCTTGAGGTAGGCAACGAACCCCTGCTCCCGGATGCCAAACAGAGGTACGGCGACAAACACACACAGGGCCAGCGCCGCCGTGGTCGAAAGTGAACCTGTCGGCGGCTTATAACCGGGGATCACCGTAAAGAGGCTGGCCGTCGCAACAAACAGAAAGAGCGTGCCCAGAAAGGAAAGATACTTTGCTGGCTCGCTCAGGCCCACTTCCTTGATCTGTTCCTCCATTGCAGTGACGATGATTTCAAGCCCGCCTTGCCAGCGCGAGATATCGCCTTCAGTCTTAAGCTTGCGTGTGATCAGCTTTGCGCCCAACGACATCACGATCATCGTCGCCCACGTCATGACGATTGTTCCATTGAGTTTCACAAAGCCGTGCTGCCAGAGAATCTGCTGATCGGATGTGAGATTTACCGGCATACTTCACCGACAGTCTGCGGCCTCTTCGCCTTTACAATCGGCACCCGGGTGAGCCAAGTCACCAGGATGCGCGCCAGGATAAATCCGAGGAGGCAAGAGAGGACTCTGCGCCAATCGCCGCGCGCAACAATGTAGAAACCAGCCAGCGCAATGCCGGTCCGAAGTAAAACGCTGAAGAAGAACAATGCCGCCGGCTGTTTGGACGAAACGCCCCTCCGAATTGTCCACCAAAGGCCGCCAAAGAAAAACATACCGAGCAAAACGCCAGCGAGTAGCGGCAGTACAAGAACGTAGACAAGAGCCAATGTTTCACTCATCTTTCTTATCCTCTTTCTTGTCCTCCGATCTGTTTTCCTCTGGTTCGTCGTGCATGGCCTTGTCCTGCTGTGCCACCCAATGCCAGGCATTGGCGCAGCCGATGCACAATCCAGCGATCAGCAACATGAGCGTCCAGGAATGAGCTCCCGGATGGCTTCGGTCCAGCCAAAGGCCGAGCATCGCGCCCAGAAGCGTCGGTACCGCGACGGACCAGCCAATAAGTCCGGACATGCCGAGACCAAACCAGACTCCCTGCTTACCCTCCCGTTGCACCCTGAGCTTGCGGGCAGCCTTCGCGGTCACCTGCCGCACGAATTCCGTCTCCTCATTCGCGGATTGGCCTTTCAGCTCATTGATCATGTTGAAACTCCGCGAACCGGCCGATAAGGCCACTTTCCATTTTGACGATCGCAGCGCGAACGTTGCGCTCGCTTTGGTCGAGCGTCAGAAACTCACGTTTCACCGCGTCATGCAGCTGGCCGAGATCCGTTCCGCCGATGGCGTGGCGCACGGAGATGAGGACATCCGCGCCGGCCTTGACCAACACGCCTTCATCGACGGCAAGGTAAACCGTTCCGTCTTCTCTTGTTTCGTAAGTCAAGATCCCGGGCGCAAGCGCCGCAACGCAGTCGAGGCGGTGAGGCAGGATTCCGAACGACCCCTCGCGGGTTTCGGCAACGATGCGCGATACGTCTGTTTTCTCCGCGAAAATCTCGAACGGAAGCAGGATCTTAAGATTCATGGGCCTTCGCTGCTTTCGCTTCAGCCTTGGGCTCGACTTTTGCTTCAACTTTGGGCTCAGCTTTTGCTTCAGCCTTAGGCTCGGCTTTCGCTTCCGGCTTGGGTTCGGTTTCGGTTTTCGTTTTCGGGTCCGGCTTTTTTTCTTCTTTTTTCGCTTCGCCAATCGCTCCAATCATGTAGAGCGCGCTCTCCGGATAATCTTTGAACTCATCTTTGAGAATACGTTCGCAGCCATCGAGCGAGTCTTTAAGACTGACAAGCTTCCCCTTGATTCCACTAAACTGCTCGGTAGTGAAAAACGGCTGTGTGAGAAAGCGTTCCAGCCGACGGGCGCGAGCGACGGAGTTACGGTCTTCCGGGGAAAGCTGTTCCAGGCCGAGCATGGCGACGATATCCTTGAGGGCCTCATACTGCGCCAGGCTCTTTCGAATTTCTTGTGCCAGTTTGTAGTGCCGATCGCCGACGATGCCGGGCGTCGCCATTTTCGAGCTGGAT
>Ga0182015_10007007_pt1 | contig 11114 bp, 17 predicted proteins | sample 712P3MmetaG_FD_120478 | JGI IMG/M metagenome (GOLD analysis project Ga0182015, IMG submission 120478) | Permafrost microbial communities from Stordalen Mire, Sweden - 712P3M metaG | ecosystem: Environmental > Terrestrial > Soil > Wetlands > Permafrost | place: Sweden: Stordalen | collected...
CAAATGTGGAGGCTACGCCGGTCGCGGGCTGCCATCCAATTGTCATGACGAGTCTCAATGGTGGCTTTCGATAATATCAAACGGCCCGGCAATGACTGCTCCGATTAGGCAACGTGCGGGTCGGAATTCGCGGGACCGCCGATCGCCCGGTCGAAAGGACCTGAAACGCGGAGTCCGCAACTATGAAGGAATAATTATTAGTACAGTAGCTGACAACGACTTTATTCCACTGATTAGATTCTATTTCGGTAGTCAGCCAACGCTCGTGCGATGGCTGACAGACTCGACACGAAGTTAAGCTTCTCCAGATGCGAGTGGCGCTGATCATATTCGCAACTTCGCATTCATTTCAGCCCGAGGCTGTGCTGTTGTAAAAGAAAACTTAGTTGCAGATCGAGATTGACAAATCAAAATCCTTTGGGTATTACAGAGATTATTGGGGGATGGAAAGATTGCCCACCCCAGTTCCCAGTTTCCGGATCACATGAGATCACAAGGGGGGAATATTGCATTTCGATTTCAGTGTCGGAACGAAATTAAGAAGACACATTTGTGGTTCATAAGATCCAATCGATTGTACCAAATACATACGCTAACAAAATGAGCATACAATGTTCAGACCGCTACCCCTCTGCTTCCGTCAATCCCCCTTCGCAAATTTTCTGATGACGGCATCAATGACCGCGATGACTGAGCATCTCCGCGAGCCGGGAAGTTCGTACCATAAAATTGTCGCTCGAGGAATGCGTGGCAATCAGGCTTGCTGATAAACTATTCTCTTCGGTTTTGGACGTGTCCGAAGCCGCAGGGGGGAATTCGCTGAGTTTCTTGTGACAAACGTTCAGGATTTGGACGGCGTCGCGATTGGTGACAATAAGAGCTTACGAGCCGGCTCACCACCTCGAAGACCTAATAACACAACTCGAGCTCCATAGTTCGCTTCCTCCGAGCCATTCGACAATCGCCATGTAGCTTCTCCCAAGTATCGTCTGGACTTACATTCGCTTCTTCCTAGCCCTCTTTTCGTCGAAAATGTTGACGTATGTCTCCCTCCGCCAATATGTCACACGGCAATCCGAGCTGTGAAGATTGTTCTCTCGGGATATGAACCATCATTATTTGGACCTTCCAGTAACACGACCTCTTGGTGCGTGCATCGTTGAAATGAACGGGATAGCGACAAATAAACGTAGTCTCTTCAATGTTGTTTAGAACTGAGTGCAGGGGAATTCCTAATGTGGGACACATTGGAGTCGAATGCAGTTCTGGCGTGACTGATGCGGTAGCTAACATCTCAGGGATGGAGTTGATGTGGATGACATGCGCAAATTCTTTGACGGAGAATACGAAAAGACTCTTCTGTGGTTTCAGGAGATGCGACAGTTCTCAGATGCGCGATTTCGCTTTTGCCTTTCGTAGCGAGCGAGAACAGGTAATAGAAGAACTGCATTTCAGATGGCGTCATCTGAATGGAATTTCGATCCAGTCTCCGCCGCAAATTAATACCATCGTTTTTTGTATCGTTCCGCTTGTGGAATAAGATGAACTCGTATCTTTCCTGTGAAAATGAGGCGGATCTTGATGCGATCCATTGAACAAAACATAAGAATAGATCTGTTGGATTGCGCTTGCGGCGACACGAAGAGTCTGAGCCGATTAGCGGCTTTTTGAAAGGGGTAGAACTTTCTTCGCGACATCCCGGTGAGGGTAATATGGCCATCGATCAGATCCTGTCATCTGAAATAAAATTTCGGTTCCGTGTCTCAACCGATTAGACGCGCTGTTATTTATCTGACAGGAATCAAATAAAAGTGCATCCACATCTCGCTTTCGCCGAATATCACTTTGGAAGTTCATGACCTGTTGGATGGGTGACTTTAACCATCTCCACTCACTCGATCACAGCAATAGGTATGAGAAAGGATGATCGGAACTTTCGTGGCTGTAAAAATAGAGCAGACGAGAATTATGGCTTGGTCGTCGAGAAGTGACAGAAAACGAGCGGAAGTTGGGGAGGAGTCGGACAACGTGCGAGAGAGGATCGGCGGAATTCGCCGTCGCGTGAGTTGAGATCTACTATTTAAATGGTCCAAAGCAGCCATACATGTCCAACTAATGAACCCTACTCATGGGTAAAAACTAATGCTCTGACCTCTATGCTCTCTCTCGGTCTAGCATTCTCTGGAGATGTTGGATCTACAAACGCAGCGTGAGCCGATAATCTCGCACGTCCGTCCGTTTTAGTCTCAAAACATTTGATCAGAATAACCTCATCAACGTCCATCAGGCTCTTATAATAGAACTGGATCCTTTCCGAATGTTTAACTCCGAATATCTCTCCCACCTTCCCCGGCTCCGGGTACCGTACCGCAACGGGAACCAGATCTTTATTGAAATCGAGTGATCGAAAGTCCGATACTGCAAGTGGAGATTCCTCAACCGGACCGCCGATGGGTCTCCAAACATTGATGATTTGAACCCGTTCTTTGAGAAGCTCTTCCGCTTCATCACCCATGTGCATTTTCACTCGATTGATTCCTCCTTTGGGGGATTGGTCGACGTGGACTTTTGTGACAGGACCTCGTTTGCCGTCGTTCTTTGACCCTTCCCCTTGTCCGTATACATGAAACCGAACCTGATGATCAAAAACGACGACTCTGTGAGCACCCGTGACCGATTTCAACAAGTTTTCGACTTCGGGATAGTATTCGGCTTTGATTTTATCCTGGTCGGAGAAATCGGTCATGGCACTTGTGTGTCGGAGGAATTGGAAACCTTGTTTGTCTAACGAGAATTTCGATTCATGGCCGCGGATGTCGTGCACTCGGTGAGGATGGACAGATTCAAGAGTGTTCTTTTGCGGGTCGTGCGGGTAGGCATAAGCGAACGCTGGCTCTCCGTCTTGTGGAGCGTCGATAAATGTGAATTCGGTCTCCACAACGGGGAAGGTCAGGGTCATCGTCTGGGTCGTTGACATGGCTCGGAAATATGTCCAGCTGTTCCGGATATGACATTGCAAGATAATTTATAGGAAATATTGGTGGATACGCTTTGGTTCCGGCAAAGAAAATGGTTCGTGGACTTGATTGGGAGAATTTTCCGCGCCGCAAAAATCCGGCGCCAAGTGCCGCCAACACGTCGACCAACCGTTGACCTCCATTTTTTTAACCTTTTTGCGATTGGCGTTCTAACACACGAGATGCATGTGAATATGTCCCGCTTTTCATGTGATGAGGCGATAGGTAGGGGTGGTCAACAAGGTGGATGATGGATCTGCGCTGGTACCTGTCGTAGGCAAAACCTCGATCCCCAAGAACTCACAAAAAGAACCATCGATATGTACAGTAAAAATGCAAATTAAGCCAAGTAAGAAAAGCAAAGCCCCACCCCCAACTCCAATTCGCAAAAGTTCCCCCATCATGTTGATTCAAACACGCAACTCCAAACTAAAACGCCATGACTTTACTTCCTCCTCCTGCGCCCAGGCATCATGATATGTTCCACTGCCGCCCTTGACGTTTGCTTGAGTAATGTCTTTCGCAACGTCATGACACGCTTCTTGACACCAGGACAACATCCCTTGATCATGACATAATCATTTTTGACATTGCCATAACGGACAAATCTGCCAAGGGGAGTGATGCCTTTGTTGGTTGCCTCAAACTCTATGGCTCCATTTGAATCCGAGTCCTTGCCAAGACCGCCATCGTAGATTTTGTGATTAATGGAGGTTCGGTGCATGTATCCGTTGTTACCTGCACGAGGGACTGTCCACATGACGTGAGCGGGATGCCATGCTCCAATACAGGCGACTTTTCGGAGACCCTTGTGTGTTTTCCGTAGTGACGTCTTGGTCCCTGTACACGATCATCAGAACATAATCTAAAAAGAAGGGGGACCCTCACCCCATCGAGCGGTAACACCAGCCATTCCCTTTCCCTTGGTAACAGCAATTACATCGATCATATCGTCCTGTGCGAACACACCCCTCGTACCAATCTCTTTCTTATAATGGCTGTTTGCCAAATCCACTTCATCAGCGACTGACCTAATATTGACTTGAATTTCCATCAAATGCGCCTTCTTTTGCCCCACAGGAACTTTGCGAATTTGAGTATGTACGAGCACACGGACGACTTGACAATACTTTTTGATTTAAGTATTTCGCAAAAGATCTTCGTGAGTCGTGAAGGTACAAAGTCCGCCACACATTCCGCTCTTTCCTCATTTTAACTACACATGGCTACCGAGTATCCTTTCTCTTCTTTGCCACAGAACCGACATTGTTTGGGTGAAGCCGGGGTGGTACTTCCCCCCTGTCCCAAGTTCCCGTGCCTTCATACACCTTGCCAGGATCCTGACTACCTTGCCGACAGAGAAGACTACTTCAGAGACCCAGCATACTACATCCGCCTCTGGTGGGAATACCACGAGGAAAAGGACCTCGGCCGTGTCATCCCAGTGCCCCCTGAAGATGAAGAAACCCGTCTACGCTTTGATGAAGAAAGTCGCGTGCTGGACAAATGGTGCAGAGCGATGCGTGAGTCGAAAGATATAAAGCTTGCCATTCCAGAAGACTCTGAAGAAGCGCAACAGTACAACGTCACAAAACCTATCTCAGAAGAACAACGCAAGGACTTCGAAAGCAAATTTGCTCGATGTCGACGTGTTGAATCCAAAAAGCCCGCCCTCCAGACAGACATTCAACGCTTTTACATTAAGCAGCAACTTGAACAACTAAAGGCGTTGGACAGATGCCCGAACAAGGATACACAGGCGTACAGAGAGGCGGCGGAGCACAGAGATCGAATTTTGGCTTCAGTTGCGGAGACGGGTGATTACTTATTTGGGTGGCCATATTCGGAAATTATTCAAGGCAAGTATAACTACTAAATAGTGAAATTGTAATGTATCAGAGACCTAGCTCAAAAACCTATTGTGAAAATAAATAGGTTGCCAAATTCCGACCTAGATGCTCATCTTTGCCTCGCTGGGAAACGGCGATCTCGTATGTGACAGATTCTCACTTCTTCCACGATACGCAGAGTTGCTGTCCGTGGGCCCATAGCCGACAGAATCCTCGCAATCGCCGTCTGACACCAGCCACGCCAACGTAGAAAGATTCAGGAGGTGAATAGAGATATGCTTTTGAAGCCTCTCAGATCTTGCGAGGTGGATGTACGTGTCGCGGTTTATTTTGTATAAATCCTTGATGTTTCTCAAGTCCAACTCATCGGGTGTGTTGCAGAAAGGGCACCATAGGAATGGAAAAAGAGAAGGACGTTTGTGCGTGTCGATCAAAAAATGAACTTGATGTTGTGTGACTGGGTCGTCATGATCACGGAGAAGGTGATCCTTGAATTTCTCCTCCGTCGAAAATACTAGAACCGACGCATCATCGCGATGCCATTCGTACCGATGAGACAGCTCATGCGCCATCCACTTTTCCCGAGTTTCAAACAATTGATCGTATCGATCACATCCAGGGTAAAGACAGGTGTACGGCCGAAGATCAGAAAGCAGATGGGTTCTAAATGTGAGCGGCAAGGCGAATGGCAAAAGATACCTCCACAAAGCATCTCTTCTCGTAAATTTTGACAAAGACATCTCGGCCAACGAGATCAGTTGGCCCACTCTCGACACGAGCGACAAGACATTGTGAGAACTTGCAATGTCCGATCTCGATATGGTCAACGACTTTAATGACGACATTTTCGGTTTGTTCCGCTGTTTGATGACTGAGGGACAAGACCAAATCAATCCTGTAAGTGGTTAATGGGTGTGTAGGTGTCCTTGACGGGAGTGGCGGAAGAGGTCGTCCATAGAAATCTTTCGTTGGAGGGATAAGGATAAGCGAGAGTTACAGGAACGCTACGCATGACAGACAGAGGAAGAAGTAGAACAACGTGTCGTGATGACTGAAGGATCGTCGTGCATCCTGATCGCAGATCACTGCAAGTTGAGAATAAGACGCCCAAGATGAAAATGGATACATTCCACTGTACAATTTGACACTCGCTGACAATGATAACCCTGAATGCAGGGGGTTGAACAACAATAAGATGGATATCCCCAACAAAATAAATAATCCAACAACCAAAAACCATAACTTAAAAAAGAACCGTCAATCCCTCATAAAAATCCGCTCTCCTGCAGTAAACGTGCACTACCGTCAGCCACCACTCTCAAAACCATGGGAGCCGGGGGGGGAATACATTTTCTCGTCTTCCCGTTCTCGTGGTTCGACTTGAGTGCTCAAGTCGTAAAGTTCTTGAATCTCACTCGAGTTTGTTAATTCATTGTCCAGCCATGATTGAAGTTCCGAGACCCGTTGGAACGCGTACGGGACGGTTTGATATTGTTGTAAATCTCGAATGACTTCCGCTGTCTTCATACGTTTGGAGAAGTTGATTAATCTCTCATTGTTTCGTAACATGTTTGGATTACCGTCTTCAATAAACGTCAAATCGGATAAATAGACGCCTAACAGGTCAGAATCATCGGGTGTGTGTGTGTGTACCGAGGAAGGGTAGACATGGTAGACTGACGGTGTGGATTTTCTCTCGGTAGACGGAAAAGTTCATTGTTGAGTGCATGACTTTATTGAGTTCGTCGAATGTTTGCATCGTTTTACTGGGTACCATTTCCCATGTTCTCTTTAATCGATGAATTGGCGTGGAATTCAATGCCGAAATAATCGACATCAAGCCAGAGAAATTGTTGTTATACGCGCATTTCTAAACAATCAGCATCGCCTTCCACGCACAACGGTGGGGGGAGTACATCAGCAACTTGAACCCAATGTTTCAACACCACAACCCGTTTCTTAATATCCCCCGCCATCAAAATCGACTCTGCAGCCCATCCCGTCAACTACCCCATTAGTCCACGTCCCCCACACAAAAGGGCTCCTCACTTTATTAGCATGATGAATCATCTTCTTAATATTATTCTCCTTGCTGGCATTATCACCACTCCACGCCTTATCCAAACAATCCACAACTTTAAGCCGTCCATACAACGACATCTGCTGAATCGTAATCTGTCTCGCCACCTCTGTGGGATGAACGTCCAATAACTTTAACCCCTTGCCCTCTCGGGGGAGTTTTTTAGGGAGGATAGGGGCGGGGACGTTGGCGGGGGCAGTCATGGTGAGGACTTTTGAGTTTGGGTGGGCGGGTTTGAGTTGGGCGTCGACACTTGTGACGAGGGTTTGGGAGTTTGCGACGGGGAAGGCGGAGCGGAGGGGACCTTCTGCCCAGCGTTTTATGGAGATGAGGATTGGGTCGTCGGGGGAGCCGGTGTAGAAGTTGTTCATCCAGGATTTAATTGTATTCAATACTCGGAAACGGATTGGAACTGTACTGTTGGAATATATTTTGAGGGGGGGGATGTACATTGAACTTTTTCTTTCCAAGTTTCAGTTTCCTGTTCGGTTAATCCCGGCGGAGGAGAAATATTGAAGCTACCGTCAATATACAAGGTGAGATGTGAGTTGTACCGTCCAATAAGTTTATCGAAAAGTTCTTCTGCGGTAGTAAAACTTTTGAATGTCAATAGGAACGTCTGATTGAATGTCGAATCCATGATATCATGTCTTGTCAACCGTTCAATCAATGCATCCAATGTCCCCCCCTTGACCTGTCCCTTGACATCATACGCCAAATCATCCTCCAAATCATGTTTCAAAAACCACGCCGTATCCTGTATCGTCGCCACCGACGGGGCCTTTTGAATCAACGGCGGACTAGGCGCATCATCCCCGAAAATCTTCTTCACCTTTGAATTCTGGTCCCGTCCCTGTGACCTCTGTGCCGGTCGTGGACTAAAATCCTGACTCGACGTAAAACTACCGTCAACATCACCCCCCCAGAGCAAGGGGTTACCTATGTGGGGTGGAAGAGCCGAGATAACTTTGAGGCGTGAGATCGTTTCCAGAGGACTTTCGTCTTCGAATTTTATCTTCTTCGACCATGAATGAGACGTTTAGACAGACGCTGTGGACTTTTGTTTTGAGTGATTCGCCTGCTTTGACGACGTTACGGACGGCTTCTGTGCCTTTTTTACGGCCGCGGGATTTTGAGGGGGGGACGGAGATGTCGATGCCTTTGGGGTCTTTGTCTTCGGAGGTGATGTCTTGGCTTGCGATGACAAGGTCGCCTATTGCGTTGTATAGGTCTTGTTTTGCAGAGGCAAAGTCTGCGATTGTGGGGGATCGATGACCTCCCTCGCCATACTCCATTAGAGATGATAAATCCGCCGATTCAGTCAAGTTTGTGAACCTCGCTACAGCATTCAATGTTTCCTACAATTAACCCTCGTTCAAAACGGCTGTACCTGGACTGTGATCAAGAGGAAGGGAATGATGAGATGATCATCCACAATGACGAGGGAATTCTTCCTACTTCGACTGGAAGAAGATCCCTGTGAAGGCAAAGCCATAGCCTTGACACATTTCTCCACCGCATCCTTTTCCCTCTCCATCTCGCCCCACAAAACCTCCAATTGAGCCCCCCCTCCTCCCCCCCTCTTCCCCTCCCCCTCCCCCTCCCCCAAATTCTTCGTCCACCCCCCTCCCGTCTTCCCATCCCCCTCCGCCGTCTTCATAAACAAAGGTTTAATCCTCTGTGGCTGCACCTCCGCAACCTGTCTAGCATACTCCAAGAAGGCTTCCGTCCGATGCAATACTTCCACTGCGTCCTTTTCCATTTTCCGCACTTGAGTGTCTGGAGACCAGTCTGAAGCGGCAATCTTTGCGGAGGTGATGAGTGAACAGAGGGCGGCGACCATGGGACGGTATCGATTGTAGTGGATGAATCGTTCGATGTGGGGGTCTTTGTGGGAGCGGGGGATGGAGGCGGAGATGCGGGCTATGGAGGAGACGATGACGTCGGTGTCGGGGATGAAGGAACGGCGGTGGAAGGTGGATGCTGAGGCGATGAGTCTGTCGATTGCGTTGCGAAGAGGAGGGAAGAGGGTGTCTAGGGTTAGTGGGATGATACTTAAGGTGGATTTTTACCGTAGGATGGAGCGGGAGGTGGTGCGGGATGGGTGGTGGGAGTTAGGGAGAGATGTTTTGGGGAGCTTCCTGAATTGGATTTGGAGTGGTGGGAGGATCGTTTGGATGAAGTGGATTGAATAGAAAGTCGCTAAAGTCAGACACCATAAATTCGGGGGAAAGGGAGTTACATTGAATTCCTTGAATTCAGGGACGGCGAGTTCAGGATGAATAGGACCCAACATCAAGACATCGGAATTCTCACTGTCAAGACTCGATCTCCCTTGTCCTCTCTCAACCTCCTCCTCCTCCTCCTCATCATCATCATCAGAAAGAACTCTCGAGTCATCCCAATCATCCAAATAAACTCTTGCAGAAGGTAATTCCCAACTCGTCGCCCCATTCTGCGTATTCAAAAAGAATGTCCTCCCTTCTTTATCAGCCTGAGGAACCCACGTAAACTCCTCGGTGGTCAAAAGATCTTGACTTATCCCCCTTGTCCCCATATCCTCTGCCAACGCTCTTTCTCCATCACTTTCATCTCCAGAAGTGTCGTCACTCGAATCATTTGTATCAAGGAAATCTTCTTCCTCGTCTCCGAATCCAAGTTGATCCATATCCACTTCTGTGACAAAGTTGCGTGGGAACCAGCCTCGTTCACTGTCGATACAGCCATCCCACCAACCTGTGGGGAGTTGAGTCAGAACACGGATGAGTGTGCCCGCTTGAAAGGAAAGATTGGAAGAGTCGGGGGAGTGGTAGTCGTATAGAGCACGGACGATTAGCGGGGTGCTGTTAATGGGGGTGGTTGTTGATTGTTGGCGGGGACGGGTGGGAGTTGCGGTTGGACTGGGGATGGAGGGGAAGCTCGTGTTGTTGTTGGGATGCAGGGATGTTGTCTGGATAGTCAATGTTGTAGAGCTGGACATTGCTCCAGAAGATGGAGAAGGCGGACTCAATGGTCGGATTGCTGCCATCGTCTCCTTTCTCTTCTTCTTTCTCTTCTTGTTGTTTCCTCCGTCAGGATCAAAAAATTGGGTGTCAGCAGTTCATCGACTGAATTGGAATCCAATTCCCCGTTTTCTCGTAACCAAGGATACTACCAACCAAACATTAATCCCCAAATACTTGAAATAAATAATAATAGGAGAAATGGAGATGCGGGGAAATACGTGTATAACGACTGTGGGTTATTCACCTTTCGTCTCGAAAATGGAGTCTCTGACCTGTTTTTTCCCTTTGCCCGTGAGCCCCTAGCCCCCCTTTCTACCGCCACTATATTTATGTGTGGGATATAATATGGCAGCCGAATAGACCGGCGGTGGATTGTGTGCCGCGGACTGCGCGACGCCGAAAAAGTACCGCACCAGTTCCGAAGTGGGTGATCAACTTCGATTGGCCCGCTCGCTCCAAGGGGGGTCTAATTTGTGTATGCGCACGGACCCTTTCAACTTTAATCCCGCACACTAAATAAACGGGGGGAGAGCGCGGACACGGACCAGTTCCGCTGATTTGTGACAACTATAGAGTTTTGCGCAGAAAATCTTTTGGCGGCCACATGGGAAAGGATCCCCTTCAACAACCTCTCGGTCCGAATACCTGTCTCAAAAGAAAGAAATGCTATCTCCCACTTGTAACAACAAAGGTACGCGAATGCCAATTTTACATCCCGAGACCACAACGAGTATTGTGATTCGTAATTGTGGTTCACACGACGTTTCGGTTTTCGACAGCCGATTCAAAGTTTGCTGACCGTGGGTCTAAACGAGGTCTGTGTGTTGTTGCCAATTTCATGACGTGGGGGTTTCTTCCGTTTGAAATTTCCGAGGGAAACATTGCCGGCACATTTACTTGGTGGGGTTATCTTTTGCGTGGGAGGCGCGATAAGCTGATAGATTTTAATTTATCACGAAAATCCTCGACAATACAATTCGAAAGGGACGTGGGGGTATCCGTTTCCATGCATACGTTGATATGATCGACGTGGATATCGACAAAGTATCGACATTGATTATGCAAGTGTTGCAGAACAGCGCGCAGATCAATCTCTTCTCTTCATGACGACGCAATTGCAGTGGAAAGTGCTGTTGGAGCTGTATGCGCAAACAGCCGTCCG
>Ga0182015_10007009_pt1 | contig 11113 bp, 9 predicted proteins | sample 712P3MmetaG_FD_120478 | JGI IMG/M metagenome (GOLD analysis project Ga0182015, IMG submission 120478) | Permafrost microbial communities from Stordalen Mire, Sweden - 712P3M metaG | ecosystem: Environmental > Terrestrial > Soil > Wetlands > Permafrost | place: Sweden: Stordalen | collected...
GCACCACCCGACAACCATGCCGATAGCCGACGATCTCGCACGCATCGCAGTCCAGGAAGAGGAACTCCAGTTCGCCAGCTTCGATGAAGAGACGGCGTGGACGCTAGGCACGCAACTGCGTGACCTGGCCGTCGCACGCAAGCTAAGCCTGGTTATCGACGTACGGCGTTTTGGGTGGCCGCTCTTCTATGCTGCACTGACGGGAACCACTCCAGATAACGTAGAGTGGGTCCGCCGCAAGAGCAATACGACGTTTCGGTTCCATCGTAGTTCCTACGCTATCGGACTGGAGTTGGAGGAGAAAAAGTCCAACCTGGTCGAGCGCTACGGTCTGCCGGTTGCCGATTATGCCAGCCATGGCGGCAGCTTTCCGCTCCGAGTTGTGGGCGCGGGCCTCATCGGTGCGGTTACCGTTTCCGGTCTGCCGCAGCGCGACGACCATCAATTGGCAGTGGAGGCTCTGTGCGCATTGCTAGACCGTCGTTTCGATACGCTGAGACTCGAGTAGCGAACAGAAGGGGCTGCGGAAAAAGTGCCTGTTCGAGACGAAACGCTGCCTCAGCGGCTAAAGCCGAGTTCATTTCAAAGCATTTTGCGTACGGCCTGAAGGCCGTACCCTTCAGAGAGACGGGTTTTTCCGCAGCCTGAGAAGCCCAAACAAAAGCATCTTCGCAGAGCGTAACTGCTCGACCGGGAGGCGCTCCAGTTCAATGCCCAACACATCCGGGTGCAAGTCCTTTCTGGTTGACAAATTCAAACAAATGATTCAAACTGTTGTTTGAATATGAACAGCAATCGGTTACAAGTCAAACTGAAGGCAGCAAGGCGTACACGCAGGCAGCCGGCCTCGGACCCCACGCGCGAGAAGTTAGTGGATGTCGCGGGGCGGATTTTTGCTGACCGGGGTTATCAGGCGGCCACCATTCGCGAAATTTGCGTAGCGGCGGGAGCGAATGTTGCCGCTGTAAATTATCACTTCGGCGATAAATTGGGGCTGTATACCGAGGTTTTGCAGCAATCTCTGCGAGCTGCTGAAGTGGAAGCCGTGCGAAGCGCTCTTGATCAGAACGCGCCTCCGGAAGACATTTTGCGGGCGGTGATTCGAGCTCGACTGCAGAGCGTCTGCCGGGGAGGTCTGCCGGATTGGCATTTTCGACTTCTATCCCACGAGCTGGTGCAGCCTACGCCGGCCTTCCCGCAATTGATTAATAAAGTAGGCCGGCCGATCTTTAAGCGGCTGCTGGAACTCATCGGAGGAATGATTGGTTTGCCTCCCAATGATGACAAGACCCGGCTCTGTGCAATCAGCGTGATGGGGCAAATCCTTGCCTACGTCTTTGCAGGCCCACTTTTGGCGGGAGTTTGGCCGGAACTAACGATGACACCTGAACAGGTGGAACGCATTGCGGATCACATCGGGGACTTTTCACTTGCGTATCTCCGGGAGTTTCGTTCGAAACATGGAGCGATCGCACCGGTAAGAAAACGGAGGGTAAACGAATGACGACCCCGGCACTTCAGGGCGCGCCAGTAGAGCCACAGCAGGGAAAGCAGTTGGATCCACCCGATAGCGCGAAGCCTGATGTATCCGATGGGGCGAAACATGTCGCGACGCGACGGCGGCGAATCATGATGATCGTACTAGGCGTGGTCCTGGTTGGTGCGGCGGTTCTTATTTGGAAAGTCTTTTTTGCTGCACCCGCTGTCCCGGACAGCATTGTCGCGGTGAGTGGCCGGATCGAAGGCGACGACTCCGCGGTTGCCTCCAAGACGACCGGACGCATCCTCGAGGTGCGCGTGCGCGAGGGTGACAGCGTCAATGCTGGAGACACGATCGCCATTCTCGACGACGCGCAGATTCGGGCGCGCGAGAACCAGGCTCGTGCGGCTCTTTTGGAGGCGGATGCGAAGGGCAGGGCTGCACAAGAACAAATCGCCGTCCTTCAAGATCAGTTGGAACAGAGTCGATTGCAGGTAGGTCAGTCCAAGCTCGATACAGAAGGGCACGTAGGACAAGCGCAGGCCGACCTGGCAACTGCACAATCCGAATTGGCCCAGCAGGAGGCGGCGTATCAGATTGCCGCGTTCGATAAGGATGCCTATACACGCCTGGCAAAATCCGGGGCAGTATCGGAGCGCCAGGGACTGCAGGCCTCGACGACAGCCGATCAGCAGGCTGCGGCAGTTGCGGCCGCGAAGCGGCGCGTTGAGGCGTCTGAAGGTGCACTGAAGACAGCAGAGGCAAGTCTGGCAAACCCTGGTATTCGCGAATCGCAGGTTGCCCTGGTTCGGAGACAGATCGCACAGCAGGAAGCCGAAGTCGCGAGCGCCGCAGCACAGACGCAACAGGCGCGGGCCGAACTTGCAGAAGCGGAAGACAACCGCCAGGACCTGACCATCAAGGCGCCATTCTCAGGAACGGTAATCACCCGTGCGGCGGAGCCGGGCGAGGTGGTGGTTGCAGGAACTGCGGTTATCACGTTGTTGAATCTGAGCAAGGTGTATCTACGCGGCTTTGTACCTGAAGGCCAAATCGGCAAGGTGAAAATAGAACAGGCGGCTCGTGTCTATCTCGACTCGAATCAGCAGAAACCCATCGACGCTTACGTTTCCAGGATTGACCCACAGGCGACATTTACCCCGGAAAACACATACTTCCGTGACGACCGCGTCAAGCAAGTGGTCGGCGTCAAGCTGCAGTTGAAAGGCGGTTTCGGATTTGCCAAGCCTGGCATGCCGGTTGATGGCGAAATCCTTGTACATGGGGACACATGGCCGAAAGTCAGCCGTAAATGATCGCTGCCAGTCCAGGTCAGGCGGTGGAAGATCACCAGGGCACCACTGAACAGCCGGCCATTGATGTTCGCGGCCTGTCCAAACGCTATGGCAAGCTTGAGGCCGTCCGCGGCATCACTTTGGATGTTCGCCGGGGCGAGATTTTTGGCCTGATTGGCCCGGATGGAGCCGGCAAGACGTCAACTTTTCAGATTCTTGCCGGCGTAATGGAAGCAACCTCCGGCAGTGCGAAGATCTTTGGCCGCGCAGCGCGCGAGATGCGATCCCAAACCGGATATCTCACGCAGACGTTCAGTCTGTATCCCGACTTAACGGTTGCAGAAAACATTCGCTACAGCGGCGACTTGCGCCGCATTCCGCCGCATGAGATCGCGGAGCGCGGTCTTCATTATCTTCAATTATTTGATATGGACCAATTTGCAGACCGGCTGGCTGGGCAATTGAGCGGGGGAATGAAACAGAAGCTGGCGCTGGTTTGCGCGCTCGTTCCGCAACCCCGGGTGTTGCTGCTCGATGAGCCAACCACGGGTGTCGATCCTGTATCCCGCCGGGAGTTTTGGGATGTCCTTGCTCACTTGACGGCAGAGGGTTTGACGATTCTCGTGGCTACTCCTTACCTGGATGAGGCCGAGAGGTGCAATCGCATCGCGTTCATGTACCAAGGCGAGATCCTTCAGATCGGCACGCCAACGGAGCTATGCGCAAGCCTGGGCGCGAAGCGAATCGAACTTCGCACCGCAGATCTCAGGAAGGCGGACAGTATGCTTTCCCGGGAGAGCGGGCCGGATAAAGACATTATCGACGTTCAGCGGTTCGGCGACCGGATCGATTTGCTGGTACGCGATCCAGACAAGGAGCGGAAGTGGGTTAGCGAAAAGTTGAAAGGTGCGGGCCTATCCGTCGACGAGATGCGTGTCGATGAACCGACACTGGAAAACACCTTTGTAGCCAGGTTGCGTGCCTTAGGGCAAAAGGCCGACACCGCTGCGTTTCCTGCGAAGCAGAACCACAGCAGCCTGCACGGACAAGTTGCGGTCGGTGCGACAAATCTGGTCAAAGAGTTCGGAACATTCACCGCGGTAAAAAATGTGAGCCTGCAGATTCGGAATGGAGAGGTATACGGGCTTCTGGGAGCGAATGGCGCGGGCAAGACAACAACCATCAGGATGCTGTGCGGGCTGCTGGATCCAACCAGCGGAACAATGGAGTTGGGGGGCACAAGCGGAAACCTGAGATCGGAGGCTGTGCGCAAGCGCATCGGTTACATGTCGCAGAAATTCTCTTTGTATGACGATTTGACGATTCGCGAGAACCTCAATTTTTTTGCCGGCGTCTACGGCGTCCCTGATCAGGATCGCGAAGAAATGATTCGATGGGTGCTTTCCTTTTCGGGGCTCCAGGGAAAGCAGGACCAGATCACGGGCAGCCTGCCGGGAGGATGGAAACAGCGCGTGGCCTTTGGCGCCGCCATCATGCATGAGCCGGACATTCTCTTTCTGGATGAACCGACCTCGGGCGTCGATCCTCTGGCGCGGCGCGCGTTCTGGACGATGATCAACCGGCTGGCCGACGGCGGCGCGGCGATCCTGGTGACCACGCACTATCTCGAGGAAGCGGAACAGTGCAACCGCCTGGGAATGATGGTCGCGGGCGAGCTTGTCGCCGAGGGCACGCCCAGCGGCATCAAGAGCCGGCAATCCGGACACTTAATAGAATTCATCGTCGACCAGCCGCAACGGGCCGCGGACCTGTTGAAAAGCGACACGGAGCGTTGGCGAGTCTCCCTCCTCGGTGAGCGTTTGCATTTGATCACGGAAGAAGACCCGGCCACTGCCATCAGGCAAACCACAAAGCGGCTGGAAGAGAATGGACTCCATGTGATCAGTGCCAGGGAAGGCCGTTTCTCGCTCGAAGACGTGTTTATCTCCATCGTCGAGAAGGCACGCCCGCAGGGCAAGCCGGCCATGCAGAACTAAAGAGGAGCAGGGATGAGTCGTATTGTTGCGCAGGCGCGAAAAGAGCTAACCCAGATCGTTCGAGACTGGCGCACGCTGGCCCTCGCGCTGGCTCTTCCCGTTGTCCTGCTCATGCTGTTGAGCGCGGGGCTCTCGCTCACGGTGAACGAACTTCCGCTCGTGGTGCAGGACTTTGATCGTTCCACAGCGTCCAACGGCTTTATCGACGCTTTCCGCGCCTCGATAACGCTTCATGTGGTCTCATGGCCGGTGGACAAAACCGCCGAGCAGGCGCTGGCCTCGAATGCGGCACGCGCCGTGTTGATCATCCCGTCTCACTTTGGGCGGGACATGGCGCGGGGCCTCAACGCGCCAGTGCAACTCATGGTGGACGCCTCGGATGCAAACACAGCCAAGTTAGTCTCTGGAGATGCCAGCCAGATTACGAGCGCGTACAACCAGCAAACGGCCGGGGGAATGCAAGCAGGACCAGTGCAAGCCGCCATTCGGCTCTGGTTCAACCCAGGACTCTCCTCGAAAAAATTCTACGGCCCGGGAATCTTCGTGCTTGGCCTCTCCATGTTCCCGCCATTGCTCGCTGCTCTGGCCATGGCTAAAGAGGGTGAGCAAAAGACAATTCTGCAGGTTTATGTCTCCAGCATCCCCGCGCACGAGTTCCTGCTGGGGAAGATCATTGCGTTCATGGCGGTGGCGCTCGCGGAGTGTCTCGTCATGTCTTTGCTGCTGTTCACTTATTTCGGTCTGAGCTTTGCCGGCGACCCTACGCCGGTCGTGATTGCCACCATCCTATATGCCTTTTGCGTGGCGGCGTTTGGAACGATGATTGGAGCCATCATCCCCAACCAGGCTGCGGCCTTGCAAGCCGTGGCTGTCGGCGGATTTCTTCTGGTGTTTCTGCTCTCCGGTCTGATATTCCCGGTCGAAAACATACCGGCGGGGCTGCGTTGGATTTCGTACATTGTCTGGGGCCGGTATTACATCGAGATCGTCCGCGACGCGCTTCTGCAGGGCGGTGGCTGGCCTGCCGTATGGTTCCAGGTTCTCATCATCGGCGTGATCGGGGCCGCCTTCTACGGGCTTGCCTGGCACGGCATGAGAAAGATGCAGGTGAAAGCCTAAACCATGAGAAAGCTCCTGCAGTATCTATTCAACTATCGCCTTCGTGCCTTGATCAGGAAAGAGTTCAACCAGATTCGGCACGACCGCCGGCTGGCTTTTTCTTTGATTGTCCCGCCCATCCTGCAGTTAACTCTATTCGGGTTTGCGCTAAGTGCTGCGGTATCCGATGTACGTCTCGGCGTGGTCGACGATAACCGGTCACCCGAGAGCCGGGAGCTGATTGCGACATTCACCGAGAGCGAGAGTTTTCGCTTGGCGGGCTATTATTCATCGGTCGACCAACTTGGAGACGCGATCAGCCAGGGCAACGTCGACGCCGGCATGGTCATTCCTTACGACTATGCGCGGGACCTGGCGCGGGAACGCCCGACGACTGTTCAATTCCTGCTGAACGCTACCAATGCGAATACGGCCACGATTAGCCGGGCCTATGCGGAAAGCATGATACAAAACTACGACAACGGACTGCGGGGCCAGAGAATTCCTGCCCGTATCCAACGAGTTGCCGGATCGCAACTCGGCCTTCGCGGTCAGGTGCAACTGCAGCCCGCCTTTCTCTACAACCCGGGGCTGGTCGATTCGTGGTTTATCGTGACCGGTGTACTCGGTTTGCTGCTGATCCTGAACAGCTCCCTGGTTGCATCCGCGGCCATGGTCCGCGAACGGGAAGCGGGGACGATCGAGCAGTTGCTCATGTCTCCGGCAAGCACGTCCGAGATCATCATCGCCAAGATCGCGCCCTTATTCCTGCTGCTTTTCCTGATGATGCTGGTGGCCTTCGGCGTGGTCAGATTTGCCTTTGGTGTTCCGTTCCAAGGCAGCGTTCTCGTTCTGCTCTGTGGCGGGGCCTTGTGCATTTTGTCCGGCATCAGCATTGGCACGGTCATTGCCACGTTCAGCAAGTCAGCTGGGCAAGCACAACTGACGAGCTTTTTTGTCAACCCACCACTGGCCGCTTTGTCTGGAGCACTCAATCCCATCGAGGCGATGCCGAAATGGTTACAGCCTCTTGCGGTCCTGAACCCCATCCACCACTTCGCAACCATCGTCCGTGGAAGCACGCTCAAGGGAAGCGGGTTCATAGACCTTTGGCCAAATTTTCTGGGCTTGCTCATTTTCACGCTGGTATTTGTCTCGCTTAGTATCTGGCGATTCCGAAAACAGCTCAGTTAGGGATGAGGATCTTGATATGAATGATAGGAAGATTAGGATTGGGCCAGTCCTTCGGATCGGTAGAACCGTCGCGATCGTTGGCCTGGGAACCTTTGTAATCGCAACCCTGGGGTTGGCCCAGGGCCTCGCCCCGCAGAACCAATCGCAGCATACGCAAGCAGAACCACTCCCGCTCTCTGGACGCACGGGACAGAACGGGTCGGTGACCGCGGTGGAGGCGCCGATCGCGGGAACGACAAATAGCGTAAATACGATAAACCCTACGGTAGAGGTCCAGGGAGCGTATACGGGCAGCACGAGGAGCACGGCGAGGCTGCCATTCTCGGGCAAGCTGTCTCTCCGCGAAGCCATCGCGAGAGGACTCAACTATAACCTTGGCGCGGTGGGCGAGAGCAACGCGATGCGTCAGGCTCAAGGCCAGAGTCAGGTTGCACGAAGCGCCCTGCTTCCCAATGTGAGCGGCTATCTGGCGGAGACTCTGCAACAGGCAAACCTTGCGGCGGAGGGGCTGCGCATTCATGTGCCAATTCCGGGCTTCACTTTTCCGACGATTGTGGGACCCTTTAACAACATCGACCTGCGCGGCAGCCTTTCTCAATCGATTGTCGATCTGACCGCGTGGAACAATTTCCGGTCGTCCCATGAGGTTTATCTCGCCACTCAGTTTTCCGCGCGGGATGCTCGAGACCTGGTCGTCCTGGCGGTGTGCGGTGCTTACCTTCAGGTCATCGCAACGAGGGAAAGGGTAAAGTCCGCGCACGCGCAATTGGAAACTGCCACTGCTCTCTATCAGCAGACTCTGCAAAAGCGAAATGTGGGAGTGGCGCCCCAAATAGACGTCGACCGGAGCGAAGTCGAAGAGCTTACGCAGCAACAACGGGTTATCTCGCTCGAGAACGAGGTGGCAAAGGAAAAGATCAGTTTGGCGCGAATGATTGGGCTGCCGCCAAGCGCCGACTACGATCTTACCGATGACGTGCCTTTTTCGCCTGCGCCTGTGCTTAGCCTGGACGATGCGCTCGCCCAGGCGTTTGAGCGCCGTGCAGATCTCAAGGCGGCAAGGGCGCAGACTCGTGCCGCCGAACACGCGCTTGCCGCTGCTCGCGATGAGCGCCTGCCTTCACTTTCAGTAAATGGCAACTATGGAGCAATCGGAACCGACCCGTCGCAGGCCCGGGCAACATTCGCCGCTGCAGCCACTCTCAATATTGCGCTTTGGCAGGGAGGCCGCACCGAAGGGGACATCAAACAGGCAGAGGCTTCTTTGGCTCAGCGGCAAGCGGAACTCGAAGACCTCCGGGGCCAAGTGGAAAGCGATGTGCGCAACGCCTACCTCGATCTCCAGGCGGCATCGAGTCAAGTGAAGGTGGCTCAGAGGAACCTTCAGGTAACGAGAGAGACGCTGGACCTGACTCGGCAGCGCTTCGATGCCGGCGTGACCGACAATGTGGAAGTCGTCCAGGCCCAGGAGTCTCTCACATCCGCGGAGCTTGACGTCATCAACAGCATATTTGCCCACAACGTGGCGAAGCTCAGCCTGGCACGGTCGATTGCGAGCGCAGCCGACAACCTGCAGCAATTCCTGAGTCTGCAATAACGCTGCGCAGAGCAGAACCGGGTGAACGACCCTACGGTGCTGGGGGAACTGCGAACCGCTGGCCCGGCCAACGGCTGAGCACCAGCGTTACCACTGCCGACACCGCGAGCGTGGCAGCGACCACATATGAGCCGCCGGCATAACTGCCCCACTTGTTTTTCTTGCGCACAACGCGGGCTTCCAGACCGAGAGTCATGAACATCCAGACGGATCAGGCTATCGTCAAATGACTCTGGGAAGTGGCAGCGATCTGCGCGCAGACGGCCTCGGTCACCTGGGCAGTCGTAGCCGTGCCGCCAAGATCACGCGTGTGCAGCAGAGGGTTCGCCGTGACATGTTCGACAGCTTTCATCACCCGCTCGGCAGCGCCCGTTTCACCCAGGTGCTCGAGCAGCATCACGACCGACCAGAAAGTGCCCACCGGGTTGGCCAAGCCCTTGCCCATGATGTCGAAGGCCGAACCGTGGATCGGTTCGAACATGGATGGGTAGAGACGCTCGGGGTTGATGTTGGCCGTGGGTGCAATGCCCAGGCTGCCGGCTAATGCGGCCGCAAGATCGCTCAATATGTCGGCATGCAAATTTGTGGCGACGATGGTGTCCAGTGACTCCGGACGATTCACCATGCGTACCGTAGCCGCATCGACCAGCTCTTTGTCCCAGGTAACATCGGGGAATTCCCGGGCAATCTGAGCCGCAATCTCGTCCCACATCACCATCGCATGGCGCTGCGCATTGCTTTTCGTAATCACCGTCAGCAGCTTGCGGGGGCGGGATTGGGCCAGGCGAAACGCAAAGCGTTGGATGCGCTCCACCCCGACCCGAGTCATCAAGGACAAGTCCGTGGCCACTTCGATGGGGTGCCCTTGATGGACGCGCCCACCTACGCCGGAGTACTCCCCTTCGGTGTTCTCGCGCACGATCACCCAGTCGAGGTCTTCTGTCCTGCAGCGCTTGAGAGGCCCGTCGATCCCGGGAAGAATGCGTGTCGGGCGCACGTTGGCATATTGGTCCAGCCCCTGGCAGATTTTCAGCCGCAGACCCCACAGGGTGATGTGGTCGGGAATATGGGGGTCGCCGGCGGAGCCGAACAGAATGGCGTCTTTGCCACGCAGAGCATCGAGCCCGTTCTCCGGCATCATCGCTCCATGCTGGCGAAAATAATCCCCACCCCAGTCGAAGGTCTCGAATTCGAATGTAAAAGAACTCTCCGACGCGGCAAGCACGGTCAGAACCTGCTGCCCAGCCGGCACAACTTCCTTACCGATACCATCGCCCGGAATCGTGGCGATACGATATGTCTTCATCTCTCGAGCCCTCATTAGAATTGGTAGACCTACTTTGAAATCGAGCTGACGCGATAGCTGGCGGGCGGGGGGGTGACGTCGGACAGCTCCTTGAAAGTGGCGTCGGGAAGCTTCAATCCAGCCGCGGCAATATTCTCCTCCACATGGGCGGCCGACGAAGTTCCGGGTATCGGCAGCATGATCCTGGATCGCTTGAGCAACCAGGCAAGGGCTACTTGCAGAGTGGTTGCACCGACTTCCCTGGCAATCTTTTCTACTACCTCGAGCGCTTTCTTATTTTGGCCAAGGGGAGCCCAGGGCAGGAAGGCGATGCCGTGCTGCTCACAATACCTGACCACGTAATCCCATTCGCGGTCGGCGAAGCTGTAGCGGTTTTGCACCGATACGATGGGAACGATTTTGCGGCCGCGCTCGATGTGCTCCTGGGTCACGTTGGAGAGGCCGACATGGCGAATCTTACCCTGCTCGCGCAGCTTGGCCAGGGTGTCCATGGAGGCATCATAAGAGACGGCCGGATCGGGGACGTGAAGCTGGTAGACATCGATGCGATCGAGGCGCAAACGCTTGAGGCTGCCTTCTACTGCTTTGGTAAGATGCTCCGGGCTGGCATTGTGTAGCCATTGGCCGGGGCCGCAGCGCTCCCATCCGCCTTTGGTGCCGACAACCACACCGGCTGGATATGGGTAGAGGGCTTCGGCGATCAGTTCTTCGGAAACGTTGGGGCCATAGGAGTCGGCAGTATCGATGAAGTTGACGCCCAATTCGACGGCGCGGCGCAGAGTGGCCAGGGCTGCGGCCTTGTCGGCGGGCGGTCCCCACACGCCTTTGCCTGTGATGCGCATGGCTCCATAGCCCAGGCGGTTAACGGTGAGGTCGCCACCGAGGGTAATGGTTCCTGCGGCTGCGGCCGAGACGGCTTGGGTTTGGCTCATGCACTTGCTCCTTCACGATAGTATTCAACCTTAAATATAGCCAAACCGAGTGGAGGGCAGGTGATCGGGTTTATTTCCCGCCCGGCAGCCACCTCCTGCGAAGGGCCGCCGGCGTTTCAACGGCCGATTCCGTCTGTCAAACAAAACTCCTGGCTGGACATATTGCTCGACCTGTGGTCCGCTGGAAACCGGATATCGGAGATTCGATGAGCAC
>Ga0182015_10007010_pt1 | contig 11112 bp, 11 predicted proteins | sample 712P3MmetaG_FD_120478 | JGI IMG/M metagenome (GOLD analysis project Ga0182015, IMG submission 120478) | Permafrost microbial communities from Stordalen Mire, Sweden - 712P3M metaG | ecosystem: Environmental > Terrestrial > Soil > Wetlands > Permafrost | place: Sweden: Stordalen | collected...
CAGGATCGCGTTCTGCGGCACCCCGGCCGACGCCTCGCCGCCGGCGACGACGATGCGCCCGCCGGCGAGCGCGACAGCCGCGTCCGAGAGCGGCGCTGGAAGCGTGCCGACGACCGTGGCCTGGTCGCTGCGCGGGTCGATCTCGACGATCTCCGCGGTCTGATCGCCGCCGATCTTGCGCCGGCCGCCGATCAGGTACACGCGGCCGCCGAGGGTGACGGCCGACGCGTGGGTGAGGGCCTGCGGCAGCACGCCGACCTGCACCACCGCGCCATCAGCCGGGTCGTAGCTCCAGATCGCGTCGCTGACCCCGTCCACACCGGTGCCGCCGGCGATCAACAGGCGCCCGCCGACCGCCGCGACGGCGGCGTAGCGTACGGCGAACGGCAGACGCGCGACATAGTGGCGCCCCGCGCCCGGCCGCCAGGAGACGATCGTGTCGAGCGGCGCGACCCCGTCAAAGCCCCCGACCACATAGGCCGTCGAACCGATCGAGGCGACGCCGACGTCGGACTGCGGGCGCGCCAGCTCGCCCGCCGTCTGCACCGCCGCCGAGGCCGGGACCACGCGCAGGATGTGGGGATAGGAGGCGATGTCGCCGCCGCCAAAGACGTAGATCTGACCGGCCAGCAGCGTCGCCTGCGCGTCGTGCTGGACGTCCGGCAGCTGCCCGCGACTCGAGCTGCTGCCTCCGGGAGCGATCTCGACGATCCCCGCGGTGGAGCTGCCGGCGGCGTCGATCCCGCCCATCAACAGCAGCGAACCGCGCCCGGTGGCCGCGACGGCTGCGTCCTGGAGCGCCGCGGGCAGCCTGCCGATCCTTGCAACGCGGATCGAGATCTCGGTGCGCGTCGTGGTCGGCACCCCCGGTTGCGAAGCTCCCCTGCTGAGGACGAACGTGATCGCCGCCGCTGCGGCGAGCAGGACCAAGGCCAGCCGGGCGCGCGCCCGCCGCCGCGCCCGGGCGCGGCGTCGTTGCCGGTCGGCTTCACGTCGCCTCCCCGGCGACACGACGGGCGAGTCGCTCGCGGGCGAGTCGGTCACGCGCGCGAGCCTACCGCCGCGCACCGCGCGCGAAGGCAGGCTCTGAGCCTTCTAAGCGCGTTCTCATCCGGCGCTTAGGAGAGCTTGTGGCTCGTGGAGGGACAATTCACGAGATGAGTCCACGCGCACCACGCTGGGTCTCGGCAAGCCCGAAGGAGATTGCGACGCGCCGCGCCGTGATGGCGCGCGACGCGGGGCTGCGACGGATCTCATCCGTAACGCGATGGCTCGCGGTGGGAGTGATCGGACTGTCGGGCGCATTGGCGCTGGTCGCCTCCAACGCCTTTCACGGCCGCACGGTCTCGAACGCCTCGGCCTCGACCCCGGCGACCATTGCTCCCGTCACTCCCAGCTCCGGCGGCCTCTCGCCGGCCGCTGTGACACCGACGGTGACACCGTCCGCGCCGGTGGTGGTGTCAGGCGGCTCGTGAGCGTTATGGGCGCGTCCGCCCGCTGGCGGGCGTTGGGAACCAGCGTGGTTGTGATCGCAACGCAGCCGCACGAGCTGACCGACGCGGCCGCGAGAGTCCGCGAGGTGCTCGATCAGGTGGACCTCGCCTGCAGTCGCTTTCGCGACGACTCCGAGCTTTGCGCCGTGAACGCCGCCGGCGGCTCCCGCGTGACGGTCAGCCGGCTGTTCCTGCGGGCCACCCGCTGTGCGCTGCGCGCCGCGCGGCTGACCGACGGCGACATCGACCCGACGATCGGCTCATCGCTGCGCGCCGCGGGCTACGACCGCGACTTCGCCAAGCTGCGCGCCGGCGGCCCGGTGCGCTTCAGGCGCGCGGGCGGCTGGCAGCGGATCGAGCTCGACGACGCGCGTTCCACGGTCCGCGTGCCGGCCGGTATCGAGCTCGACTACGGCGCGACGGCCAAGGCGCTTGCGGCCGACGTCGCCGCCGCCAGCGCGGCCGAAGGCCTGGCGGGCGGCGTGCTCGTCAGCCTCGGTGGCGATATCGCCACCGCCGGAGCGCCGCCCCCCGACGGCTGGGCGGTGCGCGTGACCGACGACCACTCCTCCGCGTCCGCCGACGCGGGCCAGACGATCGCGCTGCGATCCGGCGGCCTCGCGACGTCGAGCACGACGGTGCGCCGCTGGCGCCGCGGCGAGTTCGAGCTCCACCACATCCTCGATCCCCACACCGGCGCGCCGGTCGAGGGGTCCTGGCGAACGGTCAGCGTGGCGGCCGCATGCTGTGTCGACGCCAACATCGCGAGCACGGCGGCGATCGTGCGCGGCGCGCAGGCACCCGAGTGGCTGGAGGAGCTGGGTCTGCCGGCGCGACTCGTCGCGCTTGACGGCACGGTCACCCTCGCGGCCGGCTGGCCGGCGCCCGAGCTCGAGCCGCGCTGATGGCGCTCGCCACGGCCGGACCGAGCGCCCTCTGGTATCTGACCCGCGCGACGGGCGGAGTGACCCTGCTGCTCTTGACCGGGAGCGTCGTACTCGGGATCGCCAACGTCGGGCGCCTGCAGAGCACGCGCTGGCCGCGATTCGTGATCGAGGGCGTGCACCGCAACATCTCGCTGCTGGCGATCGCTGTCCTGGTTGTGCATGTCCTGACCTCGGTGCTCGACCCCTTCGCCGGCATCCACCTGATCGACGCCGTGGTGCCGTTCGTCGGCTCCTACCGTCCGATCTGGCTCGGGCTCGGAGCGTTCGCGGCCGACCTGCTGCTCGCGATCGCGATCACGAGCCTGATCCGCCGCCGTCTCGGTCACGGCGTCTGGCGCGCAACGCACTGGCTCGCCTATCTGTGCTGGCCGGTGGCGGTGCTGCACACGGTCGGCACCGGCAGCGACGTCAAGCAGCTCTGGCTGCAGGTGCTGACCGGGGCGTGCATCCTCGCGGTGCTGGTCGCCGTATGGGCACGGCTGGGCTTTGGGGCGCCGGCGCACCGTGGCGTGCGCGGCACGGCCTTCGCGGCCTCGCTCGCGCTGCCCGCGGCGCTGGTCGTCTGGTTGCCGAGCGGGCCGCTCGGCAGCGACTGGGCACAGCGAGCCGGCACGCCCGCGTCGGTGCTCGCGAAGACCGGCGGCTCGAGCGCGGCGTCCAGCGCGGGCTCGGGCTCCTCGGGCGCGGCAAGCACGGTCGGCGCGTTCCAGGCCGCCGTCAGCGGGACCGTCCGCCAGAGCGAGACCACCAACGGGATCGTCAGCGTCAACATCGACCTATCCGTCGCCAACGCCCAGCTGCCGGCGATGGCGCTCGAGATCGTCGGCGAGGAGAGCGGCGGCGGCGGCGTGCAGATGACCTCGAGCAGCGTGTCGGCCGGCAGCGCGGCGGAGCCGGACCTGTTCACCGGCGAGATCACCTCGCTGCAGGGCACCGACATCGCCGCGCGCGTCTCTTCGGCCGCCGGGCAGGTGCTGGACATCGCCGTCGCCCTGCAGATCAACGGCTCCGGCACCGCCACCGGCACCGTCCAGGTGACTCCGGCACAGTGAACGCGACAGCTGCCGACGTCGCGTTGCCGCGCCTGCTGAGCGGCTTCGCAGAGGGCGGGATGGCCCAGCTGGACCGTCACCTCGCCCTCCACGGTCCGCTGCCGTCGGCGACCGCGCTGCCCGGCGATGCGCTGGTCGAGCTGGCGGAGCGGGCGAAGCTGCGCGGGCGCGGTGGCGCCGGCTTTCCCGCGGCCACGAAGATGCGCGCGGTGAACGCCAGCCGCGGGCGGGCGATCGTGCTCGCAAACGGCTGCGAGAGCGAGCCGATGAGCGCCAAGGACGCGCTGCTGCTGGGCGAGCTGCCGCACCTGGTGCTCGACGGCGCCGCGCTCGCCGCCCGCGCCGTCGGCGCCGAGCTGGTCATCGTCGCCTACGAGGGACCGAACTCCGACGCGCGGCCGAGCCTCGAGCACGCGCTGAAGCAGCGCCGTGCAGCCGGAGTCGACGCCGTTCGCTTCGAGCTCTTCGCGGCGGCGGAAGCCTTCCTGACCGGCCAGGAGACCTCGCTGGTCGCGCAGATCAACGGCGGCGCGCCCCGCCCCACCTTCATCCCGCCCCGGCCGACGGCACGCGGCGTGCGCAGACGCCCCACGCTCGTACAGAACGTCGAGACGCTCGCGCACCTCGCGCTGATCGCCCGCCACGGGGCCGAGTGGTACGCCGGCGTGGGCAGCGAGGAGGAGCCCGGCTCGACGCTCGTGACGTTGCTCGGCGCGGTCAACGCGCCGGGTGTGTACGAGGTCGAGTGCGGCGCCGCGCTGCAGCCGCTGTTCGCAGCCGCCGGCGGCCTGCGGGGTCCTCTCGGGGGGTTGCTGGTCGGCGGCTATTTCGGCTCCTGGCTGCCCGCGTCCCTCGCCCCGGCGCTCGAGCTGTCGAACGCCGGCCTGCGCCGCCACGACGCGGCGATCGGCTGCGGCGTCGTCGTGGCCCTGCCCGCCGGCGCCTGCCCGGTCGCGGAGACGGTGCGCGTCGCGATCTACCTCGCATCCGAGACGGCGAACCAGTGCGGTCCGTGCGTGCACGGCAGCGCGGCGATCGCCCGCACGCTGCACGCGATCGCGCAGGGCACCGCGGAGACCGGCGCACTCGCGGACCTCGCACGCTGGACCGCGAGCCTGCCCGGTCGCGGCGCATGCCATCTGCCTGACGGGCTTTCGCACTTCGTCGCGACCGCGCTGCGAACATTCCCGGACGCATTCGCCGACCACGCGCGTCACGGGCCCTGCGAGGCCTGCAGCGCGCCGGAGCTGCTGCGTATTCCCCCGCCGTCGGGGCCGCGACGATGAAGATCCGTGTGAACCCGATCACCTGCCAGGCGCACGGCCTGTGCGCGGAGCTTTTCCCCGAATGGATCCGTCTGGACGAGTGGGGCTACCCGATCATCAACCCCGAGACGATCCCGCGCGAGCTGCAAGCACACGCGCGGCGCGCCGCGGACGCCTGCCCGACGCTCGCGCTGCTGCTGGAGCGCGAGTGAGCGTCGCGGGGAGGCGGACTGGAGAACGAGCGGGGCGCGACCGGCGTCCTGCCGATCGCGCCCCAGGAGGCATCAGCTCGTCAACTGCGCGAGAGCGTGCTACAGGCCGTTGACCGCCTTGGCGTCGGCCTTTGCGATCGCCCCGGGCAGCGGCGCGAACTGCAGTGAACCGCCGATCCCCTTCGCCTGCTCGGCGGGCGTCAGGGCGAACGCGATGTACTGCTTGAGCAGCGCGATGTTCGCGTCGTCGGGACGCACGATCACGTAGCTGAAGGTCGACATCGGGTAGGCGACCGCCTCATCCTTCTGCGTCGCGGTCGGCTTCTTGCCCTTCTTCGGCTTCTGGTAGAGCGGATCGACGAGCGAGAGGTCGGTCGCGAACTCTGTCGCGTTGCTGGACGAGAGAGTGGCGAGGTTCGGCGTGGCCTTCAACAGCGCCGCCGCGGCGACCAGGTTGGGCTCGTACGGGTACTCGTAGTTGCCCGCGGCGTTCTGTATCCCCACCGGCTTCAGTCCCGCCTCACGAATGTAGAACCACGAGTTGTTGCCGATCGCGCCCGGCGTCGAGGCGACGACCTGGGCGACGCCGCTGTTGCCCTTGGCGCCCGTGCCCGCCGGGAAGGAGACCGACGTTCCGGCACCGACCTTGTCCGCCCAGTCGAGGCTCACCTTCGAGAGGTAGCTGGTGAAGACGTCGGTGTCGCCGGAGCTGTCGTTGCGCCAGACCGGGGTGATCGTCTCGTTCGGGAGCGTCTCGCCCTTGTTGAGCTTGGCGATCACCGGGGAATCCCAGTTGGTGATCGTGCCCAGGTAGATCTCGGCGATCACCGGGCCGGTCAGGTACAGATGGCTCACGCCGGCGAGGTTGTAGTCGAGCCCGGTGCCTGCGAGGACCCAGGGGATCTCGATGCAGCCGGTGCAGCCGGTTACCTGCGCGGTGGTGAGCGGGGCGTCCGAGGCGCCGAAATCGACCGACTTGCCTTGGATATCGGTGACGCCCATGCCGGAGCCAACCGAGCCGTAGGTCACGGCGGTGCCGTACTTCGCCTGGAAGTCGGGGTCGAACACGTTCTCGACGAACGGAGCGACGAGTGAGGACCCGGCGCCGGTCAGGGTGGTCCCCGCGAGGGCGGTGCCGGTCGTGGTGCCGAGCGTCCCCGCGGCGACGGCCGCGAGCAGCCCGAGCATGGGAATGAAGCGCTTGATACGCAAAATGCCTCCTATTGAATGGCGGTTGAGCGAGAGCATCACGGGAGGGTGGAAGCAAGCAGTTACAGAGCCGTGAACCGGCTGTTATCAAGTTGTGAACAGCTCGGGAGGAACCGCTTCGGTGTGGTTAGGCTCCGGGCGTGACGACCGCCTCGCCTGCGACAGCCCCGCTCTCGTCCACCCGCCGTCTCGCGGATCGCCTCGGCGACCGCGTGCTCGTGGGCCTGACGATCCTCGCATCGCTCGTGGCGACAGCGGTCCTCGTCCTGATCGTCATCAAGCTGGTCTCGGGTGCGAGCCTGGCGATCTCGAGGTTCGGCCTCTCCTTCCTGTGGCATTCCACGTGGAACCCGGCGACCTCGGTCGGCGTCAGGAATGCGGGCGTCTTCGGGGCCGGTACGCTGATCTTCGGCACCGCGGTCACGTCGACGATCGGGTTGGTGGTCGCAGGACCGCTCGGCATCGCGATCGGCGTCTATCTCAGCCTGCTCGCACCTGGACGGGCCGGTGCGCTGATCGGCCCGTTGGTCGAACTGCTCGCCGCCGTTCCGAGCGTGATCATCGGCTTCTGGGGGCTCATCTTCCTCGGCCCGTTCCTGAAGAACACGATCGAGCCGGCGTTCCACGACGTGCTGGGCTTCATCCCGCTGTTCGGTCCCCCCAACCCGACCGGGGATGGCATCTTCACCGCCGGCATCGTCCTCGCGCTGATGGCGCTGCCGATCATCGCCGCGATCACCCGCGACATCTTTCTGAGCGTTCCACGCGAGCTGAAGGACGGCGCTCTGGCGCTCGGCTCGACGCGCTGGGAGATGATCCGCGGCGTCGTGCTGGACTCCCAGCGCGCCGGCATCGCCGCCGCCACGATCCTCGGGCTGAGCCGCGCGCTCGGCGAGGCGATTGCGGTCACCCAGACGATCGGCACCGGCTCGCTGATCGGCAACAGCCTGTTCGGGAACGGCGACACGCTGGGGAGCCGCCTCGCCGAGCAGTTCCCGGGGACGACCAACGTGCAGGTCTCGGCGCTGTTCTTCTGCGCGGTGATCCTGCTCGTGATCGAGCTCGCGGTCAACCTCGCTGCCCAGCTGATCGTGCGCCGCTCCGCCCACAGACAGGGACTGGTCGCGCGATGAGCGCATTCGATGCCGGGCCGACGCTTGACCCAACCCGGCCGCTGATCGCGGCCGGGAATCTGCGCCGGCGCCGGCGCATGGACCTGCTGATGCGCGGCGTCGCGACCGCAGCGGCGGGCGTCGCAGTTGCGATCCTGCTGATCGTCATCGTGACGGTGGCGGGCAAGGGTGCGAGCCAGCTCTCGATCTCGTTCCTCGTCAAGGACCCGTCGGTCGGAATCGGCGCCGTCGGCGGCGGCATCGCCAGCGCGATCGTCGGCACCGGCCTGATCGTCGCGCTGGCCACCGTGATGGCGTTGCCTGTCGGGGTGCTCATCGCGATCTATCTGACCGAGTTCTCCACGCCGCGCACGGCGCGTCCGATCCGCCTGGTGCTCGATCTGCTCAACGGCATGCCGTCGATCGTGATCGGCGTGTTCGTCTACGGCCTGCTGATCGAGGGGCATCAGCAGGCCGGCTGGGCCGGATCCTTCGCGCTCTCGATCATCATGGTGCCGCTCGTCGCACGCGCGACCGGTGAGATGCTGCAGCTCGTGCCACGGGAGCTGCGCGAGGCGTCGCACGCGCTCGGCATCAGCCGCTGGCGCACGATTGTCGGCATCGTCCTGCCGAGCTCGCTCGGCGGCATCCTGACCGGCACGGTGCTGGCGATCGCGCGCGCGGCCGGTGAGACCGCCCCGCTGCTCTTCACGAGCTCGATCTTTTCGAACAGCACGACGGTGAACATCTTTGGCACCGCGCTGCCGAACATCCCGTATCTCATCTTCCAGGACTCCGAGTCGGCGTTCCCCGCCGATCACGCCCGGGCGTGGGGCGCGGCCCTCGTCCTGATCGTCTTCATACTTATCGGCAACCTCGGAGCCCGGGCCATGCTCGCACGCCAGCGGCGAAAGATCGTGTCACTGTGAGCGAGACGAACACAACAAGGAGCGCTGAGCCGATGGAAGGCAGTCAGCCGGAGACCGACGCCTCGACGGCCCCGCCGCTCGCTGCGCTCGCGATCACGAGCCGCGAGCACACCGACGTCACCACTCGCGACGTCGTGTTCGACCTCCGCGACGTCGACCTCTATTACGGCGCGACGATGGCCGTGTCGGGGCTCAACATGCAGGTGCACAAGAACGTGATCACGGCGATGATCGGGCCGTCGGGCTGCGGCAAGAGCACCGTGGTGCGCACGCTCAACCGCATGAACGACTCGATCCCCGGCTTCCGCGTCAGCGGCGAGGTGCTCTACCACGACCACGACGTCTACGCGAGCGGCGTCGACCCGGTCGAGGTGCGCCGGCGGATCGGCATGGTCTTCCAGCGACCCAACCCCTTCCCCAAGTCGATCTACGACAACATCGCCTGGGCGGCGCGCCTGCTCGGGCTCAAGCAGAACCTCGACGAGCGCGTCGAGCGGGCGCTGCGGGGAGCGGCTTTGTGGGACGAGGTCAAGGACCGCCTCAAGGGCTCGGCGCTCGGGCTCTCCGGCGGACAGCAGCAGCGTCTGTGCATCGCGCGCGCGATCGCGATCGAGCCGGACGTGCTGCTGCTCGATGAGCCCTGCTCGGCACTTGACCCGATTGCCACGGCACTGGTCGAGGAGCTGATGCAGGACCTCAAGAAGGCCTACACGCTCGTGATCGTCACCCACAACATGCAGCAGGCGGCGCGTGTGGCCGAGCGCACGGCGTTCTTCAGCCTCGATGTATCCGGCGGCAAGCGCACGGGAGTGCTGGTCGAGTACGACGACACCGAGAAGCTCTTCACGCGACCGTCGGACAAGCGCACCGAGGATTACGTCACCGGCCGATTCGGATGAGCTCATCCGCGCAGGGCGGCGCGACCGCCCCAGGTGAGCAGGATCTGCGGCCGCACTTCCACCAGGAGCTGGCGCAGCTCGAGCGTCAGGCGCTCGGCGCGATCGACATCGTGACCGAGCAGCTCGACCGCACACTCGACGCGCTGGCCCGCCAGGACGTGGAGCTCGCGCGGATGGTGATCGCCGACGACGACCGGCTCGACGGGCGCTACCTGGAGGTCCACCAGGGCATCCTCTCGCTGCTCGCGCGGCAGACCCCGGTGGCCGGCGACCTGCGCCTCGTCGCGGCCCTGCTTCACATGATCATGCACGTCGAGCGGATGGGCGACCAGTGCGTCAACATTGCCAAGCTGATCCCCCTCTCCGGCCACGAGCCACCCGTTCAGGACGACGTGCTCGCGCTGCTCGGCAGGATGGGCGCGCTCGCGCGCGCCGCGGTGGCGCAGTGCAAGACGGCCTTTGCGGAGCGCAACCTTCCCGCCGCCATCGACCTGATCCGCCAGGATGGCGAGATCAACAAGCTGAACCGCGAGATCTTCAACGCCGCGCTCGCCGCCGGCGATGATCCCGAGGCGCGCGAATGGGGCACCTACATGGTCCTCGCGGCCCGCGCGATCGAACGCATCGCCGACAACGCCGTCGATATCGGGGAACAGGTTGCGTTCGTCGTCACCGGCCTGTTCCAGGAGTTCTCCGACACCTACCGCCCGGCGATTCGCACCGGCATGCAGGCCTAGCGGGCCGCATCCGCGGCGCGGGCCGCCGGCTCAGCCCGCGAGCAGCGGGTCGGGCGCGAGTGCCCTGGCCTGCAGGCCGAACACCTCGGCGATCAACTCGTAGGAGCGCCGGCGCGCCGCGTGATCGTAGGTCATGGTGACCACGAGAACCTCGTCGGCTCCGTACTCCTCGGCCACCTCCTCCAGGCCGGCGCGAACCGTTTCGGGCGATCCGACAATGTCGCGCGCCGCGCGAGGCGATCGGGCGTGGTCCGCGTGCTGCTCAAGGAACGCGAGCGCTTTGGGCACCGGAGGGAGCGGGATGATGCGCCCGGCGTCGCGAAGCGCCGCGGTCATTCGCCGGCTCGAGGCAAGACGCTGCGCCTCGGCGTCGGACTTCGCGGCGACCGCGGCGACCGCGATCGCCACGTGGGGCTCGGCGAGGCGCGCTGAGGGCTCGAACTCGCTGCGGTAGCGCTGTGCGATCGCCGCGCCGGGCGAGGTGGCGAAGAAATCGGCGAATGCGTAGGGCAGGCCGAGTTGCGCCGCCCAGATCCCGCTCTGGGGCGAGGATCCGAGCAGCCACACCTCCGGACGCTCCGGCCCCCCGGGCAGCGCCGCGAGGCGGGCGAGCGGATGACCGGGCGGAAAGTCGTCCTCGAGGTAGGCGAGCAGCTCGGCGAGCTGGTCGGGAAAGTCGTCGGGCGCGACCTGGCGGCGGTCGCGCTGGAGCGCGAACATCGTCTGCTGATCGCTGCCCGGCGCGCGGCCGAGCCCCAGATCGATCCTCCCGGGGTAGAGGCCGCACAGCGCGGCGAAGTTCTCCGCCACCTTCAGCGGGCTGTAATGCGGGAGCATCACACCGCCGCTTCCGACCCTCATCCGCGCGGTGCGCGCGGCGATCGCGGCGATCAGTACCTCCGGGCTCGCGCCGGCGATCATCGCGTGGCCGTGGTGTTCGGCCACCCAGTAGCGCTCGTAGCCGAGCTGCTCCGCAAAGATCGCCAGATCGACGGAGCGGCGCAGCGCTGTCGCCCCGTCGGAGCCTTCACAGACGGGCGATTGATCGAGCACACCGAGACGAAGCGACCTGGTCACGCCTTCTCCGAGTCTGACACAGGCCGGTCGCCGGCCGGATCATCCGCCGGGCCGCACTGCGGGCGGAGGGACTTGAACCCCCAAGGGCTTTCGCCCACCGGCTCCTAAGGCCGGCGTGTCTACCAATTCCACCACGCCCGCGCGCAGCGGCCGAGCCGCCAGGCGCTCCACCGCTCGCGA
>Ga0182015_10007012_pt1 | contig 11110 bp, 8 predicted proteins | sample 712P3MmetaG_FD_120478 | JGI IMG/M metagenome (GOLD analysis project Ga0182015, IMG submission 120478) | Permafrost microbial communities from Stordalen Mire, Sweden - 712P3M metaG | ecosystem: Environmental > Terrestrial > Soil > Wetlands > Permafrost | place: Sweden: Stordalen | collected...
ACCTTCGCAACGGCGAAAAAGATGCCTTCGCTCGCTGCTGGGGGGGTTGCCATTTTAGTAAGCCGCATCGCGGATCGACGGAACGGGCCGCGCCAAATATCTTGAACAACGAGAAGGTGTTTACCGTCTTCTAAGGCGATCTAGTCTCCAGATCCATCTTTCTTCCTCGCATCCGGTGCGTCTTGTCGGCGGTGGGGATGGGTTGGCTGACCTACTTGTACGAGCCGCTGGCATAACCGAATTGCTGGCTAAATCGTGAGTTTCGCCGTTGTCGTCGGGTTCTCAAATACGCTGTCGCTCCTGGTGTTTGGTGTGAATGAGCAGCGCTGGACGGAGTAGGCAAAGGCAGCAGGGCAACGAGGCACACATAAAATCCAATAAGGAGACTTTCCAATGAAACACAACACCATGTTGACCGTCGCATCTCTGCTCTCGCTCCTCTTCCTGACGCTTCACATTACGGACGACATCGTTCGTGGAATATCGAAGGCAGAGAGCTCAAACACTGCGCTGCTCGTCCTCGCGGTCCTCCTGTACGGGACACTCGTGCTCCCCGAACGGCGATCGGGGCACGTCATCACCCTGCTCATCGGATTGATGGCAGCAGCCATGCCCGTCATGCACATGAGGGGGGCACATTACGGCGAGATCGCCAAATCCCCCGGCGGCTTTTTCTTCGTCTGGACACTCTGGGCGCTCGGCGGGCTGGGGGGCTTCACCTTGATCCTCTCGGCGCGCGGGCTGTGGGATCTGCGACGGAGGCGGCCCCAGTAGTCCAGGGCAACGGACGGTGGCGATTCTTGCCATTGGGTGTTGCAACAGTAACTATCAAAGGCGTAGCGTTTACGGGCGAGGTCCAACTTGTTCGAAAGGCAACTGGCTACGTAAAGAAGCCGACGCCCCACCATCCGGCAGCGGGTTCGCGGCCACGCGAGCCTAGCTTCCCGGCACCATTTGACCGTATCAGTGACCCACAGATTCCTCTGACGAGGCTCTTTCCGCTTGGTAAGGTGGGTCCAACAAATCCCCCTGGATCGCGTCTCTTCTTAAACGTAGGTCACTCAAGTCAACGACTGACGAGCAACTATGCCCGAGAGCGTCCCTCGTGTCGTGATTGTCGGAGGAGGTTTTGGTGGCTTGGCAGCCGCAAAGGCCCTCAAGAACACTCCTGCGCAAGTGCTGTTGATTGACCGGACGAATCATCACCTGTTTCAGCCGCTGCTCTACCAGGTGGCGACGGCGGTTTTGACGCCTGGGCAGATAGGCTCGCCGATCAGGGGCATTCTCGGGAGACAGCAGAACACAACGGTGGTTCTCGGCGAAGTCAGCGGTGTGGACAAGGACAAAAACCGTGTGCTGGTGAGTTCGGCCGACCGCGCGGCGGTGCCAATTACCTACGATTTCCTGATCTTGGCAACCGGTGCAACCCACAGTTACTTCGGGCACAACGAATTTGCGAGGTTTGCGCCCGGACTGAAAAGCCTTGCCGACGCAGTCGCGATCCGGAACAAAATCTTGCAAGCATTTGAGCAGGCTGAGGCCGAGGAAGACCCGCGCCGCCATCGGGACCTCCTGACCTTTATCTTGGTCGGGGCAGGCCCAACCGGAGTGGAAATGGCGAGCGCAATCGCCACGCTCATTCGCAATACGCTCAAATCCGAATTCCGGCGCGTCAATCCCGAGTCTGCACGAATCGTTTTGCTAGATTTGGCGCCGCGGGTTTTAGGATCTTTTTCGGAAGATCTCTCAGCGGCGGCGAAAAAGCGACTCGATGACTTGGGCGTGGAGATCCGGCTGGGACAGGGCGCCGATCACATCGACGCGGACGGCGCAATTGTTGCGGGTGAGCGCATTGGCAGCAAGACGGTGATCTGGACGGCCGGAGTGGCTCCATCACCGGCCGGCAAGTGGCTGAACGTTGAGACGGATCACGCGGGGCGAGTATGCGTCCAACAGGATCTGTCTGAGCCGGGGCATCCGGAAATCTTTGTGGTCGGCGATACTGCCTCGCTCGTTCAGGGCGGCAGGCCTTTACCCGGCGTCGCGCAGGTGGCTATTCAACAAGGACGTTACGCCGGGAAACTAATTCATCGGCGTATCACCGGGAAATCGGCGCCGAAGCCGTTTCGCTATTTTGACAAAGGCAACATGGCCGTAGTGGGCAAAGGCTTCGCCGTTCTGCAAAGTGGCAAGATCCACATCAGCGGCTTCCTGGCATGGCTCGCATGGGCTGCAGTGCATCTTCAGTTCCTGGCGCAGTCCAACCTTCGCGTGAGTGTCTTTTTGCAATGGGTCTGGACCTATCTTACGGGACAGCGGGGCTCCCGGCTCATTGTGAACCATTATGGTCCCGACCGAGCAGAACAGCCTGTCGAAGAAGTGCCGTCTGACGCCTCAAAATCAGTGAGAGCCTAGCAGGGTAGTCTAAAGGGCAGAACATGCACGAAGCGAAACTGGCCAATCAATTCGATATTCCAAATGCCCTCCGGTTCGAAGATGAACCGGGCGGATTAGTTCGCGCGGTGATCTCGACACCAGCGGCGGAAGCGGATCTCTATCTGCAGGGCGCTCATATAGCTCATTGGACACCGCGCGGGCAGAGGCCGGTCCTTTTTGTAAGCCCTAAAAGTCTGTTTATACCCGGCAAGGCGATTCGCGGCGGCGTGCCCATCATTTTCCCGTGGTTCGGCCCTCGCAGCGATGGCAAGCCCGGCCCGGCCCATGGCTTCGCGCGGACTTCGGAGTGGGCGGTCGAAGGAACAAAGCTGCGCAACGACGGAAATGTGCAGATCACGCTCGCGCTTGCGCCCAATGAAACCACTAGAGGTTTGGGCTATGCTTCCTTCCACCTGCGCTTTCGCGTAACCATCGGCTCCGAGTTGGAAATGGAGCTTGAGACTCGCAATGAAGCCAGCGAGCCGCTCCCTTATGAAGAGGCGCTGCATACTTACTTCGCCATCGCCGATATTCGTCAAGCCTCAGTTTCCGGGCTCGAAGGCACCACCTTCATCGACAAGACCGATGGATTCAAACGCAAGAAGCTTGGCAACGAGCCAATGCAAATCGCCAAGGAAACCGATCAGGTGCACTTGACCACTCAAGCCACTTGCGTGATCCACGACCCGGTGTGGCCGCGCCGCATCATCATTGGGAAGTCCGGCTCCGACAGCACCGTGGTCTGGAATCCATGGATCGACAAGACCAAGGGTATGTCCGACATGGCTCCCGACGACTGGCAGGGCATGCTCTGCGTCGAAACGTCCAATGCCGCCGATAACGCTGTCCATCTCCCGCCCGGCGCTTACCACAGACTGACGGCGTCGATCGGCGTAGAGTAGTTCGACCACTTAGATGTCGTCGTAGGAATGAACGTCTGAGTAGAGCCGGACGGCGACCTTGTTGTTTGGCCGGCTCTAAACGCCGAGAACTCATCAATTGACGGAAACCCCACGCGTGGAAAACGCCAACAACTCTCTAACGCCAACAAACAACAGTTCCGGGCCGTGAGCAAGGTTGGATAAGCAGATGCATTATGCAGGCTGCAACCTTGGTGCAGTCGCATGAGCAAGAGTAAACAATTTGTTGTTGGCGTTTTAGCGGTATGGTTCGGTTTCGTTGCGCAGGTTATGGCTGGCACGGAGGAAAAGCCGAAGGCCAACTGGACCAGCGGTGATGAACCGTGCGCCAAATATGACAGCTTGAGAAGGCCTGTTCTCGGAGAGATCGGCGTCAAGATCGACGCAAGCGAGCCTTGGGCGGAGGCATTTCGGAGAGCGCTCAGTTTTTGGAACACCGTGCTTGTGGCGAACTTCCATGAAGAAACCAACCTCAACGCTTGCGCCGTAAGGATCATCAATGGCGGTCCCGGGATTTTGAATAACGCCATCGTCGCTCGGTCGCAGCTCACCGAGTGGGACAATTTTCGCGGGAAGATCGCTGTGAGTCCGGGAGCGGCGACAGCCATGAGTAGCGATGAACTGTACGGCGCCGCCGTACACGAATTAGGTCACATACTGGGTCTCAAACACAACGCCAGCAGCCGATCCGTTATGTACTTCCTCAATGTGAACGGAACGGAAGTTCTCGACAGTAAGGATATTTTGGACCTGAGCTCGCATCACAAACTATGCGCTAATTCCGGGCAAGTGGCGCAGACCTCAGTGCGTGTTCCTCCTCTGCACCAGGCAGAGAGAGATCAGTAACCGTCAACTCGCCGCGGCCCGCCTGAGAGCCCCATCCACGAATCCGTAATCGCGCTGTACCCTTCATCCGACAACCCTTCTGCCGATACAGCTTCGGTTGCGGATAATATGGCAACTAAGTTGCCATCCAGAATTTCTTTATTGGCCGGGACTTCAACCCAGATCAAACATTCATGTGCGTTGGGTGATCCTACTCCATAGGACCATCCTTGGAGGCGATACCCGTCAAGTTCGAAACCCATGTTTAAGATGGCGGTCCCGGAATGGAAACTGATCGTTCGTGCCGTAGTAGTGTATGCGGCGCTGTTGCTCCTTCTTCGGCTCACCGGAAAACGACAGGTTGGCCAACTGGCGCCGTTTGATCTCGTTCTCCTTTTGGTCCTGTCCAACGCGGTACAGAACTCAATGAATGCCGGCGACAACTCGCTGGTCGGAGGACTACTTTCAGCGACAACATTAGTCGGGTTGAACTTCTTGATAGGGCTTGCCACGTTTCGCAACAAGAAGCTGGAGAGTCTCATCGAAGGCCGGCCGCAAATCCTCATCCACAATGGAAAGCTGTTCGAAGACGTCGTCGCGAAAGCTCACCTCACACGTCACGAGCTAAATGCAGCCCTCCGCATGGCGGGGTGTACCAGCATTGAAGACGTTCGTTCAGCGATCCTTGAGAATAGTGGGGAGATCAGCATCGTCCCGAAGTACAACTCAGGCGCGTCTTATGGCTAGAATTGTTGTTCTACGTTCCCGGCTCGATGGAACGGCCTTCGCGTCTGCCGCCTAAGAGTGTGAGACAGGCGATCAACGGCTCGATAGTACCGCGCTTTCGCGGCCGGGACAGAAATGGAAAGCTTCCTGGCCGTGTCGGCGAAATTCAAGCCATCGATCGCCCGGAGATGGATCATCTCTTTGTAAGTAGGATGTAGTGACACAATGGCATTGTGAACCCGTTGGGTTGTCTCGTTTTCTTGATACTGGAGAAAGGGCGTATCGTCGGAAGTGGCGGCGGAAGTAGCGGCCGCCAGACGCTCCAGTTGATCGAAATCGAAGTAGGACACACGCGAGCGGTACTCTCTTCTGCGTTTGGTGCCCACCTCGTTCAGGGCGATGCTGAGGAGCCACGTCTTGAATTTGGACTCGCCGCGGAAGTCGGCAAAATGAATGAATGCCTTTACGACCGTGTCCTGCACAATGTCTTCTGCTTCAAATTGATTGCCGACCATTCCGCAGACAAAGCGGTTTAGCGGGAGCAGGTTGGGCTGAAGCAGTTCGGTGAATTCCTGGTGATTCGGCAAGCGGCTCCTCGGCAAAGCATTCTTGCTAAGAGGGTCGTGGTGACGAGGTTTTTGTTTGTACGGCCCCCCGCGATTGCGGTGAGGTGATGAATGCCCCAAATTGAATTCATTGCCATCCGCCGCCGAGGGCCTTGTAGAGTTGCACCACCGTCAGCAATTCACCGAGCCGGATTTGCGATAAGGACAGCTCGGCCGCGAACAGGTCGCGATCGGCGTCCAGGGCATCGAGCTGCGTGTCCACGCCTCCCCGATAGCGAATATAGGCCAGACGCAACCGATCCTGCAAAGCAAAGACCAGCGCCTCCTGTTTTTCGCGGCTCTCGCGCGTGCGTTGGTGCGCGATCAGGCTGTTCGACACTTCAGAGAATGCGGTTTGAATGGTCTTTTCGTATTGAATCAAGGCTTCCTCGCGCTGGGCCTCTGTCAGCCGCACGTTTGATTTCAAGCGTCCCGCGGTGAAGATCGGCTGCGAAAGTTGCGGCGCCAGAGTCCAGGCGCTGGCAGGCCCGCTAAATAGATTCGCGAGCTGGGTGCTTTGGCCGCCTAAAAATCCGCTTAGGCTCAGTTGCGGGAAGTAAGCGGCTCGCGCGACACCGATCTCGGCGTTGGCGGCGATCAAGTTCTGCTCCGACGCTTGAATGTCTGGGCGGCGTTCGAGTAATGCCGATGGAAGCCCCGCGGGAACTTCGGGAGGGAGCGCCTGCTCAGTGAGGCTTCTTCCACGCGGCACTCCGCCCGGAGGCTCGCCCAGCAAAAGCCGGATTTGATTCTCGGTTTGTTCCATCTGCTGCTGGATCACTGGAATAGTCTGAGCGGCCGTGTCAACCAGCTGCTCGGCTTGACGCCGGTCCAGGAGCGTTGCGACGCCGCCGGTTTGCCGGGACATCACCAGGTCCAGGGATTGTTGCCGCGTTTCGAGCGTACGCCTCGAAATTTCAAGCTCATAATCAAGCTCGCGCAGCGACAGATAAGCGGTGGCCACATCGCTGACGAGCGTGGTGATCACCGTTTTACGGTTTTCCTCGGCGCTCAAAAGATTCGCGCGCGCGGCTTCGGTGGCGCGGCGCAGCTTGCCCCACAGATCCACTTCGAACGAGAGCAGGTTCAATGAAGCACTACCGAAGTTGCGATTCTGCGAGGGCAGAAGGGCGGGGGGGATTGGCGTCGCGCCATCGCGGGAGAGACGGTTAATGTCTACGCCGCCGCTGGCCCCGAATTGCGGAAACTGGTTCGATCGCGTAATTCCCAAGTTGGCGCGCGCCTCTTCCACCCGGGCGGCAGCGTCCCGAAGATCGTAATTTTGCATCAGGGCGGTGCGGACCAGCGCTTGCAGTTGTTCGTCTTGGAAGATCTCAAACCATTTTGAATCCGCGATGGAGGCGGCTTGCTGCACGGGAAGCGGCTCCGGCGCGCGAAACTGCGCGGGTGTCGTTAGCTTGGGGCGCTGATAATTGGGGCCCACCGTGCAGCCGCACAGGAGCCAGAGCGAGATCGCGGAGAGGGCTGTTTTCCAAGGCATGGAATCAATCACCCTGCGCAGGCGTCGGCGGCGGGTCAATTTTTAGATTTCCTGGGGTTAGATTTCCTGCGGCGAGATCCCGAGGAGCGCCGGCGCCGGACAACTTTTCGACAATGTAAAACGCGGCGGGAATAATGAAGATGCCGATAAAGCTTGCGGCCAGCATCCCGCCGATGACGGTGGTTCCCATGATCTGGCGCGACACCGCGCCGGCGCCGGTCGCAATCCACAGTGGCACGCAACCCAGGATGAAGGCGAACGACGTCATGAGAATGGGCCTCAGGCGAAGACGCGCTCCTTCCAGCGCGGCGTCCATTAAGGGCTTGCCCTTCTCGAGTTCGTCCTTTGCGAATTCCACGATCAGGATCGCGTTTTTCGCCGCCAGCCCGATGAGCATCACCAGGCCGATTTGCGAGTACACATCACCCTCGATCTGGACCATGTAGGGCGGGAAAAAGTATCCCAGCAGAGTCCGGCGCAGCCACAAAACTCCGAAGGCTCCAAATACCGCGACCGGCGTACTCAGCAGGACGCTGAATGGCAGGCTCCAGCTTTCATAGAGCGCGGCCAGAATCAGGAAAACAAACAGCAGCGAGAATCCGAAGATCACCGACGAAGACACGCCTTCCTGCGCCTTTTTTTCCTGGAACGACATGCCCGAGTAGTCGTAGCCCATCTCGGGCGGCATGGTTTGGGCGAAAACTTCTTCCAGCGCCTTCATCCCCTGGTTGGTACTGTAACCGGGCGCGGCTGCCCCGTTTAATTGCGCAGATCGATATTCGTTGAAACGCATCGTGAATTCGGGGCCAGTGCCCGACTTGAAGCTGGTCAATGCGGACAGCGGCACCATTTCGCCGGCCGCATTGCGCACATAGAACTGGCCGACGTTCTCGGATTTCGTACGGTACTCACTCTCGGCTTCGACGTAGACTTGCCACTGGCGCCCGAAGCGATTGAAGTAGTTGACGAACAGCCCGCCCATGAAGGCCTGGATGGTCCGGTAAACGTCGTTGATCTGGACTTGCTGCTTGATCACTTTGTCGCGATCTACATTGACGAATTGCTGCGGCACGCTCGGCAGGAAAGTGGTGGTAAGGTTTCCGATCTCCGGGCGCTTGCGCGCAGCAGTCACAAACTTGTTCAGGTTATCGGACAAGAACTGGACGTCCTTTCCGGCCCGGTCTTCCAGGACGAATGTGAACCCGCCCGAGGTTCCGACTCCGGGAATGGCCGGCGGCGAGAAGCTGAAGGCTATTCCTTCCGGAAGTTTGGCGAGCTCTTGATTGAGATGTGCTTTGATGGCCTGGAACTGCTCGGCACGGGTTTTCCGGTCGTCCCAGTCGTTCATGGTTACAAAGAGGAATGCGTTGTAGCTGGTTCGCACCAGGCTGAGCAGACTGAAGCCGAGAATGCTGGTGGAGTACCGGACGCCTGGCGTCTTCGACAGAATATCCTCCACCTTCGCCGTGACCAATTCAGTGCGCTGCAGCGAGGCGGCGTTGGGAAGCTGGATGTTCAGGTAAAAATAACCTTGGTCCTCGTCGGGAACGAAGCTGGTGGGCAGTTTGTTGCTGATGAAATAGCTGGCCACACCACAGCCAATCAGGATAATCACTGCCACCACGCTCTTGCGAATGAGCGCGCCCGAAACCTGCACATAGCGCTCCGTGGCGTGTCCGAACACCCGGTTGAACCAGGCAAAAAATCTCGCCAGCAGACCCTTGCTCTCCACCTTCGGTTTCAAGATGAGAGCCGCCAGCGCGGGACTCAGCGACAGCGCATTGAACGCGGACAAAATTACGGAGATGGCGATGGTGACCGCGAACTGTTGATAGAGCCTGCCGGTGATCCCGGGGATGAAAGCGGTGGGCACGAAAACGGCCGAGAGGACCAGCGCGATACCGATCACGGGGCCCGAAATCTCTTCCATCGCTTTCAGCGCGGCCTCCTTCGGAGCCATGCCATCTTCGATGTGACGCTCCACCGATTCCACCACCACGATGGCGTCGTCCACCACCAGGCCGATCGCCAGAACCAAGCCGAACAAGGACAGCGTGTTGATGCTGAAGCCAAACAACGGGAAGACCAGGAACGTTCCCACCAGCGACACGGGGACAGCGAGCAAGGGAATCAGCGTCGCGCGCCAGCCCTGTAGAAACAGGTAGACGACCGCGATCACGAGCATCAGGGCGATCACCAGCGTCTCGACGATTTCCTTCATGCCCGCGGTCACGGCCAGCGTGGTGTCGACCGGCACTGCGTAATCCACGTCATCCGGAAACCGGCTCTTCGCTTCCGTCATCATCTTCTTGACCGCCGCCGCCGTCTCAACGGCGTTCGATCCCGGCAATTGGTAGACTGCGATCACCGCGCTCGGCTTCCCGTTCAGGTGCCCTTCCACGCTGTAGTCTTGCGAGCCCAATTCCACTCGAGCAACATCCTTGACGCGCACGATCCCAGTGTCAAGCGTTTCCCGAACCACGATGTTCTCGAACTCCTCCGGCGAAGTTAGCCGGCCCTGGGCGCGCACCGAGTAAGTGAACTCCTGCCCCTTAGGAGCCGGTTCGCTGCCCACTTGGCCGGCGGGATTCACGGTGTTTTGCGTCTGGAGCGCCGAGACAATCTCCGGCACCGTGATCTGCAGCTTAGCCAGTTGGTCGGGCCTTACCCAAAGGCGCATCGCGTATTGACCCGCGCCAAAAATTTGGATGGTGCCGACACCTTTCACGCGCGTCATCGGGTCGTTCAAATTGATGTACGCGTAATTGGCCAGGAAGCGAGCATCGTAGGTGCCTTTGGGCGAATATAGGGCCACCAGCATCAACGGCGCGAGCGTTGACTTTTGCACTACCACACCGTAGTTGTTGACATCTACCGGTAGCTGCGGCGCCGCCTGCGTTTCGCGGCTCTGCGCCAGGATCAAATCCGTGTTGGGGTCCGTGGCCACATCAAAATCGACAATCATCCTCATCTGGCCGTTGGCGGTGGCATTCAGTGAGTACATATAGTTCATGTTGTCGACGCCGCTCATCTGCTCTTCAATGGGCGTCGCCACGGATTGCTCGATGGTCTGAGCGTCCGCGCCAACATAGATGGCGGAGATCTGAACCTCAGGCGGTGCGATGGCAGGGAACTGCGCGATGGGCAGGCTCACGATTACGACCGCGCCGACGATTACAGTCAATATGGCGATGACGATCGCGACAATGGGGCGGTTGATGAAAAACTTGGACATGGGGCTTTATTTCGGGGCCTGTCGGCTAGGAGCTGCGTAGGGTTTCGGATTCACTTGCATTCCCTGGCGAACCTTCTGTATGCCTTCGGCCACCACGCGCTCGCCGGGCTTAAGACCGTCGCTGATCAGCCATTCAGTCCCGATCCGATCGCCCACTTTGACGGATCGGATATTCACTTTGTTCCCGGCATCCACGACCGCAATTTGATAGATTCCCTGAAGCTCGTTGACGGCGCGCTGAGGAACCAGAAGAGCACCGGGTTGCACTCGCAGCGCCGTGCGGACCCGACCGTATTGGCCGGGCCGCAAGGTGTTTCCCGGATTCGCGAACAGTCCCGCCACCCGGATGGCGCCGGTCCTAACGTCCACCTGGCGATCCGCAAAGTAGAAGTTCCCATTTTGCGGGTAGACAGTCCCATCCGCCAGAATTAGCTCCAGCCGCAACCCCTTCCTCTCAGCGTCCACGGTGGCCGGTGTCGAGTAGCGCCGGTGAAAGTCGAGATATTCCTGCTCGGCAACGGTGAAATAGACTCTGATCGGATCCAGCGTCGAAACGGTGGTGATGGTCGGGCTGGCCGGACTCACCAGCGAACCCACTTGCTGCTGCGCGATTCCCGGAATACCGTCGATGGGCGATGTGAGCCGCGTAAATCCCAGGTTGATCTGGGCCGTTTCCGTGGTGGCCTTTGCCGATTGGACCGCCGCGCCGGCTGCGATGATCTGCGCTCGAGCAGTTTCCACTTGCGCCAGAGCGGACTGCACCTGCGCCTTCGCGGCGAGATTGTTCTGAGTGGCGTTATCGAGGTCCTGCTGCGTGATGGCTTTCTGCAGGGCCAGCGGAGTATAGCGATCCACATCCAAT
>Ga0182015_10007013_pt1 | contig 11107 bp, 9 predicted proteins | sample 712P3MmetaG_FD_120478 | JGI IMG/M metagenome (GOLD analysis project Ga0182015, IMG submission 120478) | Permafrost microbial communities from Stordalen Mire, Sweden - 712P3M metaG | ecosystem: Environmental > Terrestrial > Soil > Wetlands > Permafrost | place: Sweden: Stordalen | collected...
ATCGTGGACCGCGCCAGCATCCAGCAAATAATCACCGCGCCGAGTGGGTACGTCAGCGCATACGCGACCGGCGCCCCTAGTTCGACAGCCACTCCAGCCCCAACCGTCGCCGGCAACGCCACGGCAATCAGCGCAAAAGTGAGCGCCCACCCCCGCGCGAACGGCAGCGCCAGCACCGGAAACACAAACATCAGCAGCGTCCCGAAAATCTGCGCGGTGATCAGCCACAGCTTGAATCCAGTCGCCGCGAAGAAATTCTTGGTGGTCCCGCGAATCGTGTTTCCCAGCCCTGCGTGCCAGTGCACGCTGACGGCATTGCCGCCCGTCGCCACGCCCGAGCGCAACCCGGCTTCCTTGACCAGCTTCCCGAGCTTGATGTCGTCAATCACTTCCATCGCCAGCCGCCGGTGCGTTCCCATTTGTTCGTAGGCGCTGCGCCGGATCAGTTGGAACGCTCCCACGCCCGTATAGCCGCGCGATTTCGGGTCATTCGCTCGCCACGGCTTCGTGCCCATCAGAAAACAGATTCCGAAAAACGTCAGCGCCACTTTTTCGCCGAACGTGTACATCTTCGGCGCGCCGAGCAGTGTCAGATGATCCCAGCGCTTTTCCTCCGCAAGCGCGATCGCGCGCCGCAGCAGGTCCGGTGCAAAATGAACGTCCGCATCCGTAAAAACGATCCATTCGCCGCTCGAACGTTCGTAAGCCTGCTGTAAAGCGTGCGGCTTCCCGAGCCAGCCGGAGGGCAGCGCGTCCACGCGCGCGGGTTTCAGCCGTGCATCTTTCTTCGCGGCAGCAGCGAGAATCGCACCCGTCGCGTCTTCGGAGCGGTCGTCCACAGCAATCACTTCGTATTTGGGATAGTCGAGCGCCAGCATCGTCGCGATCGCGCCCGGCAGTTTTTCGGCTTCGTCGCGTCCCGCAAAGAGAATTGACACTGGCGGGCATTCGGAGTCCTTGAGCGGAGCAACCCCTTCGAGCGAGGGAATCGTTCGCACGCCCAGCGCGAGTTCAATCGCCCCGGCGATCCAGCCGAAGGCGATCACTCCGAGCACCGCAGTCCAGAAAATATGCAACGCGCAATTTCCTCCACCGCGAAAAGTGCGAACAAGTTATGCTAGCGCCGTTCCAACTCTTGAGCAAAGTAGCGAGAGTCCAATGTACTATTCGTACGTCGCGCTTAGCGAGCACGATAAGAAATTCTACATCGGAAGTACGAGCGACTTGCGAACGCGAATGCAACAACACAATAGTGGTGCGGTACTCTCTACTGCCTACAGGCGCCCGCTTCGACTGATCTACTATGAAGCTTGTTTGAGCGTCGACGACGCGTTTCGTCGAGAGCGTTTTTTGAAATCAGGGCGAGGGGGACGTTATCTCAAGCAACGCCTTTCTTGCTCGCTGTCGGAGATTCGGAGCAGCAAGTTGGAACGGCGCTAGCACGCTCGATGACACGCACTCTTTCCATCGTCGGCGCTGGTCGCGTAGGCAGAACGCTGGGAAAGCGCCTGCGCGAGCGCGGCTGGCGAATCGGCGCCGTCGTGACTCGGTCCGCCGCTACTTCGCGCGCCGCCGTCCGTACCATCGGCGCCGGCGCGCCCCTGGCCTGGGCTGGAAGCGTGGGGATTCATCCCCACGAGAAACGTCGTGGATCGGGCCAGGATTCAGCCCTGGACGTAACAGCAATTTTCGCCGCCGATGTGATTTTCCTCTGCACGGCCGACGACGATCTCCCGGCCCTCGTGCGCACTCTCGCTAAACTCGGCCGCGCCAAATGCAAAGGCAAAATCGTCCTGCACACGAGCGCCACGCTTGACCGCACTGTTCTCGCGCCGCTCGCGCGCTGCGGCGCCGCCACGGGCTCGCTTCACCCCATGCAGGCATTCGGCGGAAAATTAATTCCGAAACTCAGCGGCGTGATCTTCGGCGTCGAAGGCGATCCCAAGGCTCGGCGCATGGCGCAATCAATCGGCAAATCGCTCGGAGGGATCACGGTCACCATCAATACCCGCGACAAGCCCATCTATCACGCTGCCGCCGTAATGGCCGCCGGTAGCACCTATCCCGCGATCGAAGCCGGCGTGCAGCTCCTCATGGGCATCGGCTTCACCCGAGCGCGCGCCATGCAAACGCTCGTACCTTTAATCCGCCAAATCTTCGATAATATAGAGCGTATCGGGCCGCGCGCCGCATGGACCGGGCCGCTCTCGCGGGGCGACTATGCCATCGTTGCCAGGCACGCTCGCGCGTTGCGCCGCTATCCGCGCGAATTTCGGCAATCGTACGCCGCGTCGTCGCTTTTGGCCGGCCGCCTGCTAGCAAAGAATCCGGCCGTGGCAGTAGGAAAGATCAAGCGTGCGCTGGCAGGTGGTTAAGGTTTAAATGTAGCGCCGCGGTTTTTAGCGCGGCATTCGTAGCCGGCAATTTCGCTCGGAGGACAATCGTTGAATCCATCGCCAAAGCATCTGCACATTCCAGTCGAGCACACCACGCTCGCCAACGGCTTGCGCGTGGTCGCATCGCCAGACCGTTCCGCGCCTTTCGTGACAGTCGGTGTCTATTACCAGATTGGTTTTCGCCTGGAGCCGCACGGCCGCAGCGGATTCGCGCACCTTTTCGAGCACATGATGTTTCAAGGCTCGGAAAACGCGGGAAAGATGGAGCATATTCGCCTGGTCAATTCCTCGGGAGGCATGCTCAACGGCACCACGAATTACGACATCACGAATTATTTCGAATCCGTGCCGTCGAACGCGCTGGAACGCGTCCTCTGGCTCGAAGCCGACCGCATGCGCGCCCTCAAGGTTGACGATGAAAACCTCCGTAATCAGCGCGACGTCGTGAAGGAAGAAGTTCGCGTCAACGTGATGAACCAGCCTTATGGCGGCTTCCCGTGGCTCGATCTGCCGCCCGTCGCTTTTCGAAACTGGCCCAACGCGCACAATTTCTACGGCGATTTCGCCGATCTCGACGCCGCCACGCTCACGGACGTTCAGAAGTTCTTTCATACCTACTACGCGCCGAATAACGCCGTGCTCCTGATGCTCGGCGATTTCGAGCCATCTGAGGGATTTGCCTTCGCGAAACGCTATTTCGAAAATATTCCGCCTCAGCCGTTGCTGCCGCACGCGGACGTGAGCGAGCCGCCCCAAACCGAGGAGCGCAAGGGCGAGGTCGAGGAGAAGCTCGGCCCGCTTCCGGCCATCGCCATCGGCTATACGCTGCCTGCGCGGGGGACCGCCGATTGGTTCGCCGCCGGAATTCTCGATCGCGTTCTTCACGGCGGCCGCGCCGGACGCGTCTATCGCAAGCTGGTCCTCGAGGAGCAAATCGCCGTGGACGTGGACGGCAGCGCGGACGTTTTTGACACCAACGGCCCCACGCAAATGGTTACCCGTATCTTCCACAAGCCCGAATTCACTTCCGAGGGCACCGTCGCCATATTCGACGAAGTGATCGAAGAGATTCAGCAGAAGGGAATCGCGCTCGATGAACTCGACCCCGTGAAAGTGAAATTCCGCTCGGATTACTACTCGATGCTCGAGGGAGGTATGGGCTCCTACATGCCGCGCTTCGGCTTGATGCACTATCTCGCTTGCTTCACGCTCTTCGATGGCGATCCCGACCGCGTGAACACGATTCTCGATGGATTTCTCGGCGTAACTCCCGAGCAGGTGCAAGCCTTCGCGCGAAAATATCTGGTCCCGCGCAACCGCGCCGTTCTGGTGCGGCGGCCCGTGGTTCCCGGAGGCGCGCGATGACCACACCCGCCGCCTCCGCGATTCTTCGCACGCAGCCGCCGGCCCTCGGCCCCGAAAGTCCGGTCGCCTGGCCCAAGCGCACGGTTCGCACGCTGTCGAACGGCTTGCAAGTCGTCCTGGTCGAGTCGCGCACGTTTCCGAAAATCACCGCGCAGCTTTATTTCCGGAGCGGCAACGCCGTCGTGGCGCATAGCGCGCCCGGCCTCGCTGAAATGACGGCGACCGTCGTTCGCACGGGAACCGCGTCGCGCCCAAGCCGCCGCATCGAAGAAGATCTGCGCCGCATGGGCGCCGGCCTCGGCACCAGCGCCGGAGCTGATTCCAGCTCGATTTCCGCGTCGGGCCTCGCCGAATTTTCGTCCGGCATTCTCGAGCTGCTCGCGGACATCGCGTGCAACGCTTCGTTTCCCGAGGACGAATTCGAGCGCGAGCGCCGCCAGCGCCTCGAAGAGCTGAAAATCGAGCGCACCACGCCCGGATTCCTCGCCAGCGAACGCCTTCGGCGCATTCTTTTCGGCGCGCATCCTTACGCCGTCGTCGCGCCCACCGAAGAGCAACTGGCCGGATTCACCCGCGACCAGCTTGCGGAGTTCTACCGGGCGCATTACGTTCCGGCGGAATCGCTGCTCATCGTGGTCGGCGATTTTTCCGCGCCCGCCATGCTTGAGGAAATCGAAAAAATCTTTGGCGCGTGGAAGGCTCCGAAGCCCGAAGCGCCGGTGTCTCCGGCGCCGCCGCGCCAATCGGGACGCCGCGTGCATCTGGTGCACATGCCGGGCAGTGTGCAGACGCAGGTGCTTCTCGGCAATCTCGCCATCACCCGCCGCGATCCCGATTGGTATCGCCTGATCCTCGCGAATTCGATTCTCGGAGGCGCCTTTCATTCGCGTCTCGTCATGAATATCCGCGAGCAGAAGGGCTATACCTATAGCCCCGGCAGCGGCGTCAACGCGCTGCGCCAGCAGGGATATTTCACCGTCCGCGCCGCCGTACGCAATGATGTCGCCGCGGCCACGCTTACCGAAATGTTCTACGAGATGGACCGCATGCGCTCCCTTCCGGTTACCGCCGAGGAGCTCGATAGCGCCCGCAGCTATCTCACCGGCGTTTTCTCGCTCGGCGTTGCCACGCAAGATGGCCTCCTCGGCCAGCTTTCTACTGTCTATCTCGACCAGTTGCCTGAGGGCTATCTCGAAAGCTATCGCGAACGCATTCGCGCGCTCAGCGCCGCCGATGTTCTCGCCGCCGCGCGCCGCCATTTCGATTCCGCGAACGCGCAAATCGTCCTTGTCGGCGACCGCGCCCAAATCGCCGAGCAAGCCGCGCTCTTCGGCCCTGTCACCGAATACGACGCAAAGGGCAGCGTCGTGGCCTAAGCGAGCGGGCGTCGTCGCTGAGCCAGCTAGAAGGCGCAAAGCAGCGCAAAATGAATTACCGAAATACTGCCGCACTCCTGCTTTTCAGCGCCCTGCTATTCCTGACTTTCGCCGTTTCCGCCTTTGCAACGAAGAACCCGCCCACTCATCCAATAGACATAAATCTGGCATCAGCAAAGGAACTCGAGGAACTCCCCGGCATCGGCCCCACCACAGCCAAAGCAATCATCCAATTCCGCATGAAAACCGGGCGATTCCACCGCGTGGAGGATCTACTCGCCATCCGCGGCATTTCCGAAGCGAAGCTGGCGAAGATGCGCCCGTACATCACCGTCGGTCCGCCGCCCCAGAAAGCGCCCCCTCCGCCAAAGAAATCACCGCCTCCGCCCCCGCCGAGTCACTGATCGGGTAAGACCGCAGCAGAGTCATTGTTCCAGGTGCGTCAGGGCACGGCTTCAGCCGTGCCGAAACGTCGTCAATGCCGGAGGGGTTTTAACCCCTGAGGTCGCGGCCGCCAATCCGCCCTCCATTTGACGCTCTCCTGTTGCTCGGCATACGATATCGGTGCACTCAGCATTGGCGGCGCGCGCCGCTTGAGGAGATCCTAATGGTCGCCCGCCGAGTCTCGTGGTCGCTTGGTTTTGCCATCCTGATTGTCGTTCTCGCGTCCACGGTGGCGATTAGCAGCGCGCATCTGCGTGCCGGCAGCGCTTCCGCGACAGCCTCCGGGCAAGCACCCGGTCCCTCCGGCTACCATCTGCTAAAGAAAATTAAATTGGGCGGTGAAGGGTTTTGGGATTACCTCGCTTTCGATTCACCCACGCGGCGGCTCTTCATCTCGCGGGGGACAAAAGTAGTGGTCCTCGACGTGGACTCGGAGAAAGTCGTCGGCGAAATTCCAGACACCGCTGGTGTCCACGGCATCGCGCTGGTCGCAGGCAGCGGCAACGGCTTCACCTCCAACGGGCAGGCCGGCACGGTTTCCATCTTCGATCTCAAATCGCTTCAAGTAATTGGCCACGCGCAGGCGGGAATGAATCCGGACGCGATCGTCTACGACCCTGCGACGAAGCGCGTGTTTACGATGAACGGACGCAGCGGTGACATTACGGCAATTGATGCCGTCAGCGGGAGCGCTGTGGGCACAATTCCGGTTGGCGGCAAGCTCGAATTTGCGGTTGCCGATGGCTCGGGTCACCTGTACGTCAACGTCGAGACGAAAAGTGAAATCGTTCAGTTCGACTCGAAGAATCTCGCCGTCACCGCGCACTGGCCCCTCGATCCCTGCACAAATCCCACGGGCCTCGCGATTGACGTGAAGAACCACCGCCTCTTCGCCGGCTGCGCCAACAAAATGATGGCTGTGATGGACTCCGATTCCGGAAAGGTTATCGCGACGCCGCCCATCGGCGTGGGAGTGGATTCAAATCAATTCGATCCGGGCACCGGCTACGCATTCGCGTCGAATGGCAGCGGGACACTGACCGTCGTTCACGAAGATTCACCCAGCCAGTTCAGCGTCGTGGAGGACGTGCCGACGCAATCCGGCGCCCGCACCATGGCGCTCGATCCCAAAACTCACGAAATCTATCTAGTGACGGCCGAATTCACCCCGCCGCCCGCGCCCACCGCCGACAATCCTCACCCGCGCGGCGGTATGGTGCCGGATTCATTTGTCGTCCTGGTTTTCGGCCGCTAGCAGCGGCGCCGGCGGAAAATGCGCTGGTTTTGTAGGGGCGCAGCATGCCGCGCCCGGCAATCATGCTTGGCGATGATTCACCATTCACCGAAAATGGAACGCGCGTAACAAAGTGCTTTTGGTAGCGGCGGAGGGCGCGACACCGGGCGCAGCCGGGGGAGCCCCGGCCAATGGTGAGAGCATTTCAGGGGGTCGGAGCTTCAGCTCCGACATAAAACGACGGCGCGCAGCGCCCGCCTTTGCGCTGCCTCTATCGCAGCATGTAGTTCCAGAGACGCCAAATCCTGGAAAATCCCACGCGCGAAGCGCCTAGATAACCTGGTGGCTCTGCTTCGCTGGTTTGATCGCGAGCGGCACCTGGTCCGCGATTTCGATGCCGTATCCCTTGAGCGCGACGACTTTCCGCGGCAAATTCGTGAGCACGCGGATCCGCCGCAGCCCGAGATCCTTCAGGATTTGCGCACCGATTCCGCTTTCGTGCTGGATCACGCGCTGGACTCCGGGGTCGCGCTCCACGTGCCCCCGCTCGTGGAAAATGATCTGCGGCAGCGCTGCGCCCTCTTCGGTCCGCGAATCGATTCGAAATCCGCGGCCGGTGTGATGCAGATAAACGAAAACTCCGCGGTTCTCCGCCGCAATCGCGTCAAGCGACCCCTCAACCATTTCGCGGCAATCGCACGCGGTCGAGCCCAGCACGTCGCCGGTCAAGCAGTGCGAATGGACGCGCACGAGCGGCGGGTTTCCTTCGTCTGATACTCCGGGCGGATTATTAGCCAGGTCGCCGCGCACCAGAGCCACGTGAATTTCATGATCCACGTCGCTCGAATACGCGATCATTCGAAAGTCGCCGTATTTTGTCGGCAGCACCGATTCGGCGATCCTACGCACGTTGCGCTCGTGCTGCATGCGGTAGCGGATCAGGCTCGCCACCGTAACCAGTTTCAGCCCGTGGACGCGGCAGAATTCGATGAGCTGCGGAATGCGCGCCATCGTGCCGTCTTCGTCCATGATTTCGCAGATCACGCCCGCAGGGCTCAGTCCCGCGATACGCGCCAGGTCCACCGAAGCTTCGGTCTGCCCCGCGCGCACCAGCACTCCGCCGTTGCGCGCTCGCAGCGTGTACACGTGTCCCGGCCGCGCCAAATCCTCGGGCTTGGTGTGCGGGTCGGTGGCCACCAGAATGGTGGTCGCGCGGTCCCACGCGCTCGTCCCGGTAGTGGTCCCACGCCGCGCGTCAATCGGTTCGCAAAAGGGCGTCCCGAACATGGATGTATTTCTCGGAGAAATCGGCTTCAGATCCAGCGTCTCGCATCGCTGTTCGGAAAGCGATAGGCAGATCAGCCCGCGCCCGAACGTAGCCATGAAATTGATGGCTTCCGGCGTAATCTTTTCCGCCGCCATCGTCAGATCGCCTTCGTTCTCGCGATCTTCATCGTCCACGAGCACGATCATGCGGCCCTGGCGAATATCTTCGACAGCCTCTTCAATCGTTGCAAACGGCAGTTTGTTTTCGTTCATCTCACCGCATCCAGTGCAGAAACACCCAATAAAACAGCGCGCCCATCAATCCGGCGCACGGAATTGTCAGAATCCATGCCCACAGGATATGCCGCGTCACGCCCCAGCGAACGGCGGTGATCCGCCGCGATACTCCAACGCCCATAATCGCGCCGGTGATCACCTGCGTCGAGCTGACCGGAATTCCCGCGGCGGCCGTGCCAATCAAAGTGATCGCTGCGGAAGTCTCCGCGGCGAATCCGCCGAATGGATTCAGCTTTGTGATTCTCTGACCCATCGTCTTGACGACGCGCCACCCGCCCGCCATCGTCCCGCCGGCCATGGCCAGCGCACAACAAATGATAACCCAATCCGGCACTTTGTAAGTGGTGATGACGCCGCCGGTGACCAGCGCGGCAGTAATGATCCCCATGCTTTTCTGGGCGTCGTTGGTACCGTGGCTGAAGCTGAACGCCGCCGCCGAAAGCAATTGTAGCCGGCGAAACCAGCGGTCTATTTTCTGCGGCGCCTGCCGCCGGACGATCCAGCTCGTCACCACCGTGACGAAAATCGCGGCCACCATCCCGATCAACGGCCCCATGAAAATAAAAATGATCGGCTTGATCCACCCGTGGACGATGATAGCGCGAAATCCCGCCGCCGCAATCGCCGCCCCGCCGTAGCCACCAATCAGCGCATGCGACGAGCTGCAAGGGATTCCCAGTCGGATCGTCGCGTAATTCCAGATGATTGCTCCCAGCAGGCCGGCGAGCAGCACTTGCTGGTTCACCATTTCCAGGTGCACCAGTCCTTTGCCTACCGTCGCGGCAACCGCTGTCCCGAAGGTCAGCGGAGCCACAAAATTCCAGAACGCGGCCCAGACCACGGCCCACAGCGGCCTTAGCACCCGCGTCGAGACCACGGTCGCAATCGAGCTCGCCGCGTCGTGCCATCCGTTCGTGAAATCGAATGCCAGGCTGATGAACACGATCACGATCAGCAGATGGAAGGGCGTCACGCCGCTGCTCCGTTCGCTGAAGCCGGTTCGCGCCGGGGCGTTTTCAGGCCTGCCTTGAAAATTGGAGGGAGAATAAGCACGTGTTCAGGCGTTTTTCAGAGTGACAGTCTCGATCACGTTGGCCACGTCCTCGCACTTATCCGTGGCGAATTCGAGCGTTTCGATAATTTCCTTCCACTTGATGATCTCCACGGGATCTTTTTCCTGATCGAAGAGCGTGACGATCAAATCGCGGCACTGGCGGTCCGCCAGATTTTCCAGCCGGTTGATCTCGATGCAGTGGTCCAGGATGTGGTCGCCCTTGTCCAGCAGCCGAACGGCTGCTACGATCTGCGTCGAAGCCAGGCGCACCGTCGTCGCCAGGTCCAGAACGCCCGGGCGCAGCTCTTTCACGCGATACGTCACCATCCGCGTGGCCGCCGCATCGACCAGGTCGATCACGTCGTCAATCTTGCTCGCCAGCTCGTGAATGTCCTCGCGATCGAACGGCGTCACGAACGTCTGGTTCAGCTTCCGCAGGATGTTGTGCGTGATCGTGTCGCCGAGATGCTCGAAGTCCTCGACCTTGTCGGCTCGCGCCGCCGCGTCGTCGAAATGTTCCAGCATCTCGACCATGGCAATCGCGCCCGCCTCGACGTTTTCCGCCTGCTGATTGAACATCTGAAAGAACGACTTCTCGCGTGGGAGAATTCTGCGCAGGAATCCGGACATGAACCTATTCGCCTCCGCGAACATGAATGCTACAGGAAGGTGAACACACTATACCAAAGCAGCCGACCGGGCAAGGAACGCCTCGCCGCGGCATGTTCGTTGCGTCGTATGGGCACGGCATGGCGTGCCCTGCGCAGATGCTTGGCACTAAGCGGACCGTCCAACTCTTCCCTCGCCGCTTCGGTATCTTCTTTTCGCTGTGCAATTTGCAGCGCTCGGGTGACTTAAGCCCCGCCCCAAGGTATTCTTTCGCGTGCACTTCAGCCATCCAGTTTTCCTGTTTTTCGCGGCGTTTATTGCGGGAACCATCAATTCCGTCGCGGGAGGCGGCAGCTTCGTGTCGTTCCCGGCTCTGCTCTTCACCGGGATTGCACCCATCGCCGCCAACGCCACTAACACGGCCGCCGTCTGGCCGGGAACGGTGGCGAGCACGGTGGCGTACCGAAAGGCCTTTACACCGGAGGCGCGCCGCCTGCTGCCTCCTCTGATCATCACTGGTGTTATCGGAGGCGTGCTCGGCGCGCGCATCCTGCTGGTCACGCCCCAGGGCACCTTCCTCCGAATGGTCCCGTGGCTTCTGTTGGGAGCCACCCTGCTGTTCGTGTTCAGCGGGCGCATCACGGGTTGGATCCGCGGCCGGGCCAATCTCATGGCGGGCGACGCCCCCGGTGGCGCGCGAGGCCCCCGGTCGCTCTTCTTCGGCGTGCTTTTCCTCGAGCTGCTCGTCTCGATCTACGTGGGCTACTTCGGCGCGGGCGTGGGCATCCTCTTCCTATCGCTGCTCGCGCTGATGGGCATGGACGATATCCATACGATGAATGGCATGAAGACGCTGCTGGTCAGCATTGTCAACGGCGTCGCGCTTGCGACGTTTATTTTCGCTCGCGTGATCGTGTGGCCCCAGGCCCTGTTGATGCTGGTGGGCGCGCTCGTGGGAGGCTACGGCGGCGCCTACATCGCGCAGAAGATGAATCCTCAGCATGTCCGCTGGCTCGTAATCGTGATCGGCTTCGCTATGTCCGCCTATTTTTTCATCCGCCACTGA
>Ga0182015_10007015_pt1 | contig 11105 bp, 10 predicted proteins | sample 712P3MmetaG_FD_120478 | JGI IMG/M metagenome (GOLD analysis project Ga0182015, IMG submission 120478) | Permafrost microbial communities from Stordalen Mire, Sweden - 712P3M metaG | ecosystem: Environmental > Terrestrial > Soil > Wetlands > Permafrost | place: Sweden: Stordalen | collected...
CCGACCGCGCCGTCGGCGAGCGCGTTCTCCACTTCCCGCCGGGCGGCGGCCTGCTCACCGGGGCCTAGCGCGCCCGCCGTCATGCCCGCCACGTTGTGCCGGATCGTGCCCTGCGACGCCAGCACGGCCACGTTCTGCGACAGCCGGCCGGACAGCGCAGCACCGTAAGCGGCGACGCTCAGGTCGCGGGCCGGATCCAGCGTGCCGTTGACCGGGGTGAAGTACTGGTTCAGGTACCGCGCGGTCACCGCGGTCGCGCCGACCCACGATTCGCCGTCCTGGCCGACCACCAGAGTGGTCACCCCCTGAGCCAGCGCGCCGTCCACCCGCCCCGCTGCCAGCAGCGGTCCCTCCGCATGCACGTGCGCGTCGATGAAGCCAGGGCAGATCACGCTGCCCGGGGGCAGGTCGATCACCTCGCAGTCCGGCGCGGCAGGCCCGCCGGCGGCGATCGAGGCGATCAGCGGCCCGTCAACCAGCACGTCGGCGAGCCGTGTCGTCGCGGCGATCCCGTCGGCGACCATGCCGCCGCGCAGCGCAATACTCGTGCTCACCGGCTGAGCCCGTCCTTCCCTGGCCGTCCGTCGCTGGCCGTCCGTCCGTGGCCGTCCGTCGCTGGCCGTCCGTCCGTGGCCGTTCGTCTCTGGTTACCGCCCGCCGGCGGCGCACTGTCCGGAAATCTACCTGCGGCCGTTCTGGACGCCTCCGGATACCCTGTGGCAACGTCCCGCCCGGAATCGGAGCCCAGGAATGATCAGGCGCAGCGCATGACAGCCGCGGATGGACCGGGCACGGCCATCTTGCCCCAGCTCTCGGTGCGGCACGGCCGTGCCGCCATCGAGTTCTACAAGTCCGCCTTCGGGGCCGTCGAGGACTACCGGGTCGGCGGCACCGACGGCCATCAGGCCGTCGTCGCCCAGCTCTCCGTCGCAGGCGCGTCCTTCTGGGTCGCCGATGAATCGCCGCAGCACGAGAACTTCAGCCCGGAGTCGGTCGGCGGCTCGACGACCCGGATGCTGCTGATTGTCGGGGACCCGGCCGCCACGCTGCGGCGCGCGGTGGCGGCCGGCGCCAGGGAGGTACGGCCGGTCAGCGAAGAGCACCGCTGGCTCCTCGGGCGGATCGAGGACCCCTTCGGCCATCACTGGGAAATCGGCAGGCCGCTGATCCCCTGGCCGCCCGGAGATCACCGTCACGGGCCCGGCTAGCGGCGCCCGGTACGGTGGTGCCATGGCCGACGAAGGCGTCGTGGTCATCGACGCGATGTCGCGGTACCCCGAGCTCATCGAGCGGCCAGTCGTCATCTGGGCGGATCGGGCGGTCGTGGCGCGGCCTCCCGAACTGCTCCTGCCGCTGCTCCAGACCGGCCAGCATCCGGCGTCACCCTGACGCGCTCGCCTGGCTAGCCAGCGGCCGAAGAACGCGAGAGGAAGCACGCCATGTATCACCACGAGCTTCAGCAGCGGTTCGCGACGCTCACCACTGCCCATCTCGCCGATGCGTGCATTCGCGCCCGGCTACCGGTGCGCTGCGGGCCGGCGTTGCTGCGCGCTGTCGTGCCGGGCAGCCGCCTGGCCGGGCGGGTGTGCCCGGCCCGGCATGCCGGCAGCGTCGATGTTTTCCTTGAGGCGTTCGAAAAGGCCGCGCCCGGCGACGTGCTGGTGGTCGACAACGGCGGACGGGTCGATGAGAGCTGCGTCGGCGATCTCATTGTTCTCGAGGCTCAGGCCGCCGGGCTGGCGGGAATCGTGATCTGGGGGCTGCATCGCGACACGGCCGACGTGCGGGCGATCGGGCTGCCGGTCTTCAGCACGGGAACGATCCCGGCCGGCCCGCAGCGCCTCGATCCCCGCCCCCCGGAAGCGCTGGAGTCGGCCACGGTCGGAGACTGGACGGTAGGCAGCGCGGACCTGGTGCTGGCCGATGACGATGGCGTGATCTTCGTGCCGGCCGACCGGGCCGGGGACATCCTCACCCTGGCGGAAACGATCCGCGACACCGAGCGAGGCCAGGCCGACCGGATCCGGGCAGGTACCGCACTGCGCAGTCAGCTGCAGTTCGGCGCCTACCTTGCCCAGCGCCGGCAGACGCCATCGCTGACCTTCCGCGATCACCTGCGGGCCGTCGGCGGGGCGATCGAGGAATAGCCGGCCAGGAATGGCCCGGCACCGTCAGGCGATCAGGCCCGCTCAGTCCGGCGCTGCACCAGATCCGCGCCGAGCTCGGACATCCGGCGGCGGCCGGTGAGCGCCATGGTGCGCCGGATGTCGGAGTCCAGCAGCGCAAGGACATGGTCGACTCCTCGCTCGCCGGCCGCCCCCAGGCCGTACAGGTACGCCCGGCCGATCATGCACGCGCGGGCGCCGAGAGCTACCGCCTTGACGATGTCGCTGCCGCGGCGGATGCCGCCATCACAGATAATCTCCGTCCGGTCCCCGATCGCGTCCGCCACCGGCGCGATCAGCTCGGCGGGCGGCGGTGCGCCGTCCAGCTGACGGCCACCGTGATTGGACAGGGCGATCGCCTCGATGCCGGCGTCGGCCGCGAGCCGCGCATCGGCCACCGTCTGGATGCCCTTGAGCACGATAGGACCGTCCCAGGCCGCGCGGAACCAGTCCAGGTCCCGCCAGGACAGAGCCGGATCGAACAGGCCGTTGGTGTACTCGGCCAGGTTGACGGCCTCGGCGCCGGCTGGCACGCCGGGCCCGGTGATGTTGGCGAACGTGATCGGCTCGGCGCGGACGAAGTCCCAGGTCCAGCCGGGATGCAGCGCGCCGTCGAGGATCGTGCCGGGGCCGAGCCTGGGCGGCAGGGTGAATCCGTGCCGCACGTCGCGCTCGCGCCGGCCGAGCACCGCGGTGTCGACCGTGATGACAATCGCCTCGTAGCCGGCCGCCGCGGCCCGCGCCAGCATGTCCTTCGTCAGGCCGCGGTCCCGCCAGACGTACACCTGGAACCACTTGCGGCCGCTGCTGACCGCCGCGACCTCCTCGATGGACCGGGTGCCCATCGTGGACAGCGTGTACGGCAGCCGGGCCCGCGCCGCGGCCCTGGCCACGTCGAGTTCCCCGCCGGGGCTCGCGATCCTGGTGAAGCCGGTCGGCGCCAGCACCAGCGGCACCGGAAGCGACCGCCCGAGCAGGGTGGTCGAGGTGTCGATGGCCCCCACGTCGCACAGCACCCGGGGCCGGAACTCCAGCCGCCGGAATGCCTCGGCATTCCGGCGCATGGTCAGCTCATCCTCGGCGCCGCCGTCGATGTAGTCGAACACCCCGCGGGGCAGCCGCTGACGGGCGATCAGCCGGAGATCCCGGACGCTGGCGGCCCTGCGCAGCCGCCGCTCGACCGGATCCAGCTCGACTGGCCGGAACCGCAGGACCGACCGGAGCGTCTTGATCATCGTGAAGCCCTAGGCGTCATTCCTTACATGTACCACCCGCGGGCCGGTAATCCGAGCGGCCCTCCGCAGGGGCCGCCCCGGCCGCCCGGCCCTTCGCGCGATTACCCGAGGACGCCGGGCATTGCGCTATAGAGCTTCAACGGCCGGGGGTACGGCGGCTGATCGGAAAATTACCGGTTCGCGCGGGAAAACTTCTCTCAACGTGAGTCGGTTGTACGACGGACGCGCAACCCGGGCCTGCAGAATCAGCCGGTCCTCTACCTCATGGACGCGCCGGGCGACGAGGGCCGGCCGTTCCTCGACCCGAGGCCGCTGACCGGCTTGCCTTCATCGAGGCCGCGCTCGCGGCGGCAGCCAGCGGCTGAGGCCGCCGGCGGCTGACGGGCGGCGGCGGCCGAGGGCGGCTGATCCCGGGCCGGCCGGCGGTCAGCTGGGCTGCTGCGGGCTGTGCACGGCCGCGCTCGGCCGCACCTGGTCGAACCACGCTGCCCGGTCCCGCTCGAACGCGCTCCCCCAGCGCGACGGGACGAACCGGCGGGCCCGTCGCACCGTCGCGGCGACCACCGCGCCAGCCTCGCCGCCCCCGCCAGCCCTGCCAGCACCGCCGGACTCGCGGGCCAGGCCCGCAGCGTCCGCGGCGAGCATAGCCGCCCCGAAGCCGGCCGGATCAAGGTCCAGGTGCAGCACCCGGCAGCCGAGCAGATCGGCCTTGAGCTGCCCGGCCAGGCCGAGCCTGGCGCCGCCGCCGCCGACCCGCAGTTCCGTCAGGGGCGACCCGGCCTGCGCCAGCACCGCCAGCACGGACCGCACCGCGAGGCTCACGCCCTCGATCACCGCGAACGCGAGCGCCGCCCGGTCATGCCGGTCGGACAGGCCCAGGAAACCCGCCCGGACCGCCGGGTCGTCGCGCTCCCCGTCACCGAGGTAAGGCAGGAACAGCGGCGCCGCGTCCACGGCGGCCGTGCCTCCGGTACCTGCCGCCCGGCGCTGCAGCCGCCGCCGGAACCGGGCCGCATCACTGGCCAGTTCGTCGAAGCCCTCGTACCGGAGCGTGCGCACGGCCCAGCCGATCGCCGAGCCGGTCGTGTTCACCCCCAGCTCAGTGGTGAAGCAATCAGGCACCACGTGGCTATAGTGCGTCACCCGCAGGTCATCCAGCGGGGTGCGCACGACCGAGTTCAGGCAGGACGAGGCACCCGCCATCTCGCTGACCGGCCCGGGCGCGGTGACACCAGCGCCGAACGCGGCGCACTGGCTGTCCGCCGCGCCGATCACCACCGGCACCCCGGCGTCGAGGCCCAGCTCCGCGGCGATCCGCTGCGGTATTTCGCCGGCTATCGCCGAGGGCGGCAGGGCAGCCGGGAACAGCGCCGGGTCGACGCCGAAGGCGCCGAGCAGCCGCTGATCCCACGCCCGGCGGCGCAAGTTGAACAGCAGCGTCGCGTTCGCGTGCGTCTCGTCGGTCGCGATCACGCCAGTCAGCCGGTGCAGAACCACATCCCTGGGCTGCAGCACCAGGCGGGTGCTGGCATAAATCCCGGGCTCATTCCGGCGGATCCAGAGCAGCTTGGGGCCTACGTGAAAGGCCTCCGGCAGATGCCCGGTCCGCCGGTGCATGACCTCGTCGCCGATGCGATCCCGCATCTCCAGCGCCTCGGCCACGGCGCGGTTGTCCCGGTAGAGCATCCCGGCGCGCAGCGGCCGGCCGCGAGCGTCAGCGACGACCATCGTCGGGCACTGCCCGGTCAGGCCGATGGCCCGGATCGTCCCGGCCGGCCTGGCCCGCGCCACCAGGGCGCGCAGCGCGGCCGCGGCGCACTCGGCCCAGTCCAGGGCGTCCTGCTCAGCCCAGCCTGGCCGCGGCGAGCGGGTCGGGTACGGCTGGCGTACTTCGGCAACGAGCACGCCGCCGAGATCGAACGCGATGGCCCTGGCGCCTGTCGTTCCCGCGTCTATCGCCGCCACTAGTGACGGCCCGGCTGCGTAGGCCCGGCGGCCCGCTGCCACCTTTACCCTCCGGCCGGCCGCTACGCCCGGGCGGACCGGGCGGCATCCATCAGCCGCTGCGCACGGGCCGGGTCTGCTGCGTTCCAGGTGATGCCATCGACTTTCAGGCTGGTGCCGACGATCACGGCGTCGGCAACCGTGAAGATATCCGCGATGGACTCGGCGCGGACGCCGGTGTTGGCGACGACGTTCATGTCCGGCACGGCCTGCTTCGCGGCGACCAGGTCGCTCATCGCGAACGGCACGCCCGCGGCCGGCCCGCTGATGAGAATCGCGTCGGCGCCCAGGAACGCGGCTCCCCGCGCCCGGTCGGCGATACCGCGGCTGCCGATGGCGCTGGCGAATTCGGGCGCGATGTTGTCGAACAGCGCGACGTCAGCGGCGCCAATCGCGCTGCGGTAGGCCGCGAGGTCGCCGATGGCGGGCGCGATCATCCCGAGGTCGCTCTCGTAGACGCCGGTGAGGACCTCGCGGATGAAGGCGGCGCCGGTCGCCCTGGCCAGCGCCAGGCTGGCGCGGGCATCCCACAGGATGTTGACGCCGAACGGCACCCGCAGCTCCGGCAGCAGCTCGCCGATGGCCGCGGCCATCGCGGCCGGGATCTCCGGGCCGACCGCCAGCTGGTAGGGCAGGTCAGCCTCGTTGCAGAACAGCAGCCCGTCTACCCCGGCGTCCTGCAGCACGGCGAGATCGCGGCCGATGACATCCACCAGCCGGCGCCGGCCCGCCGCCTGGTCATGCTGCGGGCGCCCGGGCAGCCCGGGGAAATGCACCATCGCGATGACCGGCTTGTCCGTGCCGAACGTGTCCTGGAAAGAGAGCGTCACTGGCGTGAGTCCTTACTGTCCGGTCGGGCCGTGCTCTGCTGACAGGCCGTGCTCTGCTGACCGGCCGTGGTCCGCTGACCGGCCGTGGTCCGCTGACAGGCCGTGGTCCGCTGACCGGCCTTGCTCTGCTGGCGGGCCGGGCAGCCCGTGGTGAGCGGCCACCAGGGTGCGGGTGTAGTCATGCTGCGGACGGTCGAGGATCTGCTCTGTCGGGCCTTCTTCGACCACGATGCCGTCCTGCATGACGAGGCAGGTGTCGGTCATGTGCTTGATCACGGCGAGGTCGTGGGTGACCAGCACGAGGGCCAGCCCGCGTTCGACGCGCAGGTCGATCAGCAGGTCGAGGATCTGCGCCTGGATGGAGACGTCCAGGGACGAGGTCGGCTCGTCGGCGATCAGCACGTCGGGCTCGCAGGCGAGTGCGCGGGCGATGGATACCCGCTGCCGCTGGCCGCCGCTGAGGCGGTGCGGCCGTGCCTCGATGGCGGCACCGGAGAGCCCGACCCGGGCCAGTATCCCGGCGGCGCGCTGGCCGGCGTCGCGCCGGGGCACGCCGCAGACGACATGCAGGGTCTCGGCTACCGCCTGGCGGGCGGTCATCCGGGGGTTCAGCGCGCTGTACGGATCCTGGAAGATCATCTGGACTCGCCGCCGGTCGGGATCCTTGCGGCGGACGTCCTGCCAGGCCCGGCCATGGACGGTGACGCTGCCGCGGATCGGGATCAGGTCTCCGACCAGTGCCTTGGCCAGTGTCGATTTGCCTGATCCGCTCTCCCCGGCGACTCCGAGCGCGGCGCCGGAATGGACCCGCAGGCTCACCCCGTGCACGACCGCCACCCCGCCGTAGCCCAGCGAGATGTCGTCTGCGGCCAGCACGGCCTCGGTGCCGGCATCCGGCGGCTGATCAGCGGTCATCACAGCGATATCTCCCCGGCCCGCACGCAGGCCACCGCGTGCCCGCCGTCGTCGGCGGCCAGCGGCGGCAGCGACTGCTCGCACCGCGGCTGCCGGTAGGCGCAGCGCGGCGCGAACCGGCAGCCGTCCGGCCAGGCGCCAGGCTGCGGGGGGTCGCCCAGCAGGCTGCGCAGCCGCTTCCCGCGCGGCACGAGCGCGGGATCCGCGGCGGTCAGGGCCGCCGTGTAGGGATGGCGCGGGCGGATGAACAGCTCGCGGCTGGCGGCGCGCTCGACGATGGAGCCCGCGTACATCACCGCGACCCGGTCGGTCGCCGACCGGATCACCGCCAGGTCGTGGCTGACCAGCAGCAGGGCCATGCCGAGCTCGGCGCGCAGCCCGTCCAGCAACTGGAGGATGCTGCGCTGGATGGTGGCGTCCAGCGCGGTGGTGGCCTCGTCGGCGATCAGCATCGCCGGCCGGCCGGCGATGGCCAGCGCGATCATGGCCCGCTGGCGCATCCCGCCGGACAGTTCATGCGGATAGGCGCGGAGCACCCGCTGGGGCCTCGGCATGTGCACCTGGTCCAGCAGTTCCATGCTCCGGGCAGCCGTGTCCGCGCCCCGGTCGTACCGGCGGATGACCTCCCGAAGCTGCGCACCGACGCGGATCAGCGGGTCGAGCCCGGCGAGCGAGGCCTGCGGGACGAGCGAGACGGCCCGGCCGCGCAGCGGCTGCCACTGGCGCTGGCTCGCCGAGGTCATGTCCTGGCCGGCGATCCGCACCTGCCCGGCCGTGATAGTCGCGCCGATGAATCCCAGCAGGCCGATCAGCGACCGGCAGGTCACCGACTTGCCCGAGCCTGATTCCCCGACCAGGCCGACACCTTCCCCGGCGGCGATTTCCAGGTCGACGCGGGTGACAATCTCGCGGCCCGCGATGGAGATGGCCAGGCCCTGGATCTCCGCCACCGGCGGCGTGGCCGGACTCATGCGCGATCCTCCAGGCGCCTGATGGCGTGATCAGCGACGACCGCCAGGCACAGCCCGCTGATCACCAGCATCAGTGCCGGGAACAGGGTCATCCACCACGCGATCTGCAAGAGCCCCCGCCCGTCGAACATCATCTGGCCCCACTCCGGCGCGGGCGGCCCGATACCCGCGCCGAGGAAGCTCAGCGAGGCTGTCAGCGCGACCGTGAGGATGGCGTCGCCCACCGCGTAGGCCATGGTCGTGGCCATCACGATGGGCATCACGTGCCGCAGCGCAATCCGGGTATTGGAGTAGCCCATCAGGTGCGCCGCGGTGACGAAGTCCCGGGACCGCAGCGACACCGCCTGCGAGCGCGCAAGCCGCGCGTAATAGGCCCAGCCGACGAGGAGGAACGCGGCGAACAGGGCCGGCATCCCCTGCGGCAGGCCGAGGAACGAGGCGCCCTGCCCGAACACGACGACGAACGCCAGGGCCAGCACGATGAACGGGAAGGCGATCACCGCGTCGACGATTCGCATCACCGCCCAGTCGACGCCCCGTATCCGGGTGGAGGCCACCGCCACGCCGATGATGCTGCCGACTACCGACGCGACGCCCACCCCGACCACCGCGACCAGGTAGTCGATGTGCGAGGCGACGAAGCACCGGACCAGGATGTCCCGCCCGAACTGGTCGGTGCCGAACAGGTGCGCCAGGGACGGCGGCTGCAATGGCTGGGCGACGAAGGCCGTCGGGGAGTACCCGGTGATCGACGGCAGCACGAAGCCCAGGATGACGATCAGGACGGGGACGGCCGCGGCGACCAGCACGAGCCAGCCGGGCAGCCGCGCAAGCCGCGGCGACGACCGGCGGCGGGCGCGCAGCGCGCGCCCGGTCCGGGGGCTGGCGGCGGGAGTTGCGAGGGTCATGGGCTGGTCCGGGTCCGCGGGTCGACGAGGGCGTAGGTCAGGTCGGTGAGCGCATTGATGAGCACGACGAGCAGCGCCGTCACCAGCGCAACGCCCTGCAGCAGCGGGTAGTCCCGGGCCTCGACCGCGTTCTGCAGCACCTGGCCGAGGCCCGGCAGACCGAACACTGCCTCCACCACGACTGCCCCGGCAATCAGCCCGGCCGCATTCAGCCCCAGCACCGTGATGACGGGCAGCCCGGCGTTCGGCAGCACGTGCCGCAGCGTCACCCGGATCGGTGACAGCCCGCGTGAATGCGCCGCCTCGACGAAGTCATGCGCCCGGATCTCCCCGGCGGTCTGCCGGACCGTGCGCAGGACCTGCGGCATCAGCAGGCCGCACAGCGAGAGACCCGGCAGCCAGGCATACCGCAGGTGGTCCGGCCAGCCCTGGCCCCAGCCGCCGGCCGGCGCGATTTTCCAGTCCACTGCCACGAACGCGAGCAGCAGCAGGGCCAGCACGAACGGCGGCAGGGCCAGCAGCGTGATGGCCGATCCGGAGACGCTCTCGTCGATGGCGCGATGGGAGGTGAGCGCTCCCCATAGTCCCAGCGCGATGCCGACCACGGCCGAGACCGCGACCGCTATCGCGATCAGGGTCAGCGTGACCGGCAGCGCGCTGAGGACAATGGACAGGACACCGCGGCCAGGCTCCGACAGGGACATGCCCAGGTTCCCGGTTGCCGCACCTCGCACGCTCAGCCAGATCTGGTTCCACACCGGCGTGTTCAGGTGCATCTGCCGGCTCAGCTGCGCCACCTGGGCGGCCGATGCCCGGTTGCCCAGGATCGTCCGCGCCGGGTTACCCGGCGACAGGTGGATAAGCAGGCTCGTCAGCACCGTGACGAGCAGCGCCACCAGTGCCAGCTTGCCCAGCAACCGGGCTAGTCTCCCGCCGAAGCCTCGCATCCGCCGTTACCCGGCCAGGGGCGCGATGTAGAAGAACGACCCTGGCGTGATGGTGATGTACTTGGCCGCCTCCTGGCGGACGACGCCGGTGTAGACGTAATCCGTCATGACCGCGTACGGGGCATCGGTCTCGTACAGCTTGTTCATCTGGTCGTAGAGCGGCTTGAGTCCGGCCGGATCTGTCGTCCGCTCCGCCTTCGTGACCAGGTTGCTGGCCGCTGTCGACTTGAATCCGCTGAAGCAGGAGCCGAGCCCGGCGGCATACTGCAGGCAGTAGGCGGGCGTCGCGTCCGGGACATCCTCCGAGGCACCGAAATACGTCGGCAGAATCTGGTAGTTCAGGCTGCCCTGGCGGCTTGCCAGCGTTGCCAGGTCGACGTCCTCGATCTGCACCTTGATGCCGATGGCCGCGAGGTTCTGCTGGATGACGACCTGCGTCGGAGCCTCCCAGGCTTCGCTGGTACCGCCCAGCATCGTGATGGTGCAGCCGTTCGCGCACTTGGTCCCGGCCAGCTGGGCCTTCGCCGCCGCGATGTTCGGGGTCACGGCGCCGCTCTGATAGCCGGCCATCGTGGTGGCGAAGAAGTCGCCGAGCGGCGCGGCGAAGCCCGACCAGGCGATCTGGCTGATCTCCTTCCGGTTCAGGGCCAGCGAGATTGCCTTGCGGATGTTCCGGTTGGCGGTGAGGCCCGATTTATTGTTCATGGAAAGGTAAGTGAAGATGAAGGCAGGGACGACGACCGGCTGCACCCCGGCGGGCAGGCTGCGCAGGTTCGTGGTGTTAATGCCCTCGGCGAAGTCCAGCTGCCCGCCGCTGACCTGGGCAAGACGGCCATTCGGATCGGTGACGACGGTGAACGACAGGGTCTGCACCGATGGCGTGCTGCCCGGATCCGGGTAACGGGTACGGGTCAGCGTGAACGAGGACTTGCCGATGATGGACGCCGGGGTCGTGTACTGGCCCGCGAAGACCGGGTTGACGGGGATGGTGCCATTCGGCTTGATCTCCGAGGCCTTGACGATCGTCATCTCGGGATTCCCGCACAGCAGCTTGAAGGACGGGTAGGGCCGCGAGAAGGTGAAGATCACCTGGCTGGCGCCGTGCTGCTTCACCGAGGTAATCGGCTGGA
>Ga0182015_10007016_pt1 | contig 11100 bp, 15 predicted proteins | sample 712P3MmetaG_FD_120478 | JGI IMG/M metagenome (GOLD analysis project Ga0182015, IMG submission 120478) | Permafrost microbial communities from Stordalen Mire, Sweden - 712P3M metaG | ecosystem: Environmental > Terrestrial > Soil > Wetlands > Permafrost | place: Sweden: Stordalen | collected...
GACGACGCATGCGCGCGATCCGAAGGCAGTTCTCGAAGCGTCCGAGGAACTCGGCGAGGCGATGAAGGGGATCGACGTGCGGCAGCTCGAAGAGAAAGATTTGCTGCAAACGCGCGGCTGGTAACCGACTTCGTAACTTTCAGTTATGCCGCAAGACTGCAGAAAACGAGACTAGAGAAAAGTTGTCATCCCGAACGAAGTGAGGGATCTGCGGTTCGTATGGTAAGGCTCTATTACGTTTTGGGCGAGTGTAGCGCCGCCCTGAGCTTCGAAGGGTTTCCGGTGCGCGGGCAACGAGAAAAATGAAAATTGGAGTGCTCGCAATTCAGGGCGACTACGAAGCGCACGGCCGGATGCTCGAGCGGCTGGCCGTTGAGCCGGTGTATGTCCGCACTCCCGCCGATCTCGCCGGCTTGCGCGGTCTGATCATTCCCGGCGGCGAGAGCACCACGCACATGAAGATTCTCTCCGAGGAAGGCTTGCTCGAAGCGCTTCGAAAATATTCCGCGGACGGCGGTGCTTTCTTCGGAACGTGCGCCGGAGCAATTCTATTAGCTCGCGAAGTGCATAATCCCGATCAGGCGTCGCTCGGCTTTCTCGACATTTCCGTTCTGCGAAATGGCTACGGCCGCCAGCTCTCGAGTGACGTTCACCTCGGCCAATCGAAGCTCAAAGACGCGCCGCTTGAAATGGTATTTATCCGCGCGCCGATCATCGAGTCCGTTGGCCCTGGAGTGAAAATCCTTGCCGAAGATGCGGGCCATCCGGTGCTCGTCGAGCAAGGCCGCATTCTCGCGGCGACATTTCATCCCGAGCTTACCGGCGATTCGACAATCCACGAATATTTCATCAAAATGGCCCGCAACGGCCACCAATGACCCAGCCAAGTACTCCATTAAAACGCACGAGAGTCTTATTCGTATGCGTCGGTAATTCCTGTCGCAGCCCGATGGCTGAAGCGCTGGCGCGCCACTCGGCCTCCGACGTGATCGAAGCCACGAGCGCGGGAATTTCTCCGCTCGGACACGTTGCCGATCTCACGCGAAAAATCCTATTGGAGAAAGGTGTGAATGCAAGTGGCCTCGAATCAAAAGGGGTCCGCGAAGCCGGCGCTGTGGCGCCAAACCTCCTGATCAACATGACGGGAATTCCGGGGCGCACGATTTTCCCGGACATGATTGTGGAGGATTGGGACGTCGAGGACCCTTACGGAGAAGATTTGGCAACCTACCGCCGCATCTGCGAAGATATCGAAGGTCGCGTCGAAGAATTGGCCGAGCGATTACGCCGGGAAGCACGATTGGCCGGGCAAAACTCCTAGATTGTAATCGGTGTCACGAGGAATTGTGCGCAGAGAAAAAACCAGCGTGTCCCAAGAGGATTATCTGAAGGCGATCCTCGAGACTCTACAGGAAGACGAATTGCCGATCAGCGCGCGGCTGGCTGAGGACCTTGGCGTCACACCACCAGCCGTGACGGCGGCGCTCAAGCGTATGGCCCGCGGCGGTTACGTGCGTGTGGGCCGCGACGGGCGAATCGCGCTGACTGTAAAAGGGCGCTCTATCGCGCAACATCTCGTGCTGCGGCATCGCCTTGCCGAAATGCTTCTCACTGAAGTGATCGGCCTTGAATGGACGCGCGCGCACGAAGAGGCCGAGCGCCTCGAACACGGAATCTCGCCCGAAGTCGCGGCTCTTTTGCTGAAGCGATTCGGCCACGGCAGCAGTTGCCCGCACGGCGTCCCGCTTTTCGGCGGAATGACCAAGCTGCGGCGCGAGCTAGGCGCGATTCGGCTTTCGGATTCCGCGCTCGGACACACGTATCAAATTCTTCGTGTTTATGAAAAAGACCCGAAATTCCTCGAGTTTCTTACCGGCTTGAGCCTCAAACCGGGGGCGCGCGTGCGCGTCACCAACCGCGAATATGACGAAACGATGACGCTGTCGCTTACCGGCGCGCCCGGCAAAAAGATGCACGTCGGAAAGCCCGCCACCGAGCGCATTTGGGTGCGTCGCGTTTCCGCCGCTTGAATCCTCGCCGAAGCAAGAGTAACCTTGAGTAGCATTTCGGCGGTCCCCTTCCTGCCGGCCGGGGGTCTCAATTACGACCTTCTCGATCTATAGCCAATCCAGAATGTCGCTCGCGCGGACGGTGATGTATCTTCCAGCACACCGCCAATGGTTTGAACCGCCTGCGCCTGCTAATCTAAACACCTGAGGTGATGCGAATGCGCACTACGTTCTTGGTTTCACTGTTGCTCGCAGTCGTAGTTTTGTCTATGCCGTCTGCAACCGCAGCTCAGATCGGGGTTTCTATCACTATCGCTCCTCCGATACTCCCCGTGTACGAGCAGCCGATTTGCCCCGCTCCCAATAACATTTGGACGCCGGGATACTGGGCCTATGGACCGGAGGGGTACTTCTGGGTGCCGGGAACGTGGATCGAGGCGCCGCAGGTAGGTTTCCTTTGGACTCCTGGTTATTGGGGCTGGGGCGGCGGCGCCTACCTTTGGCATGGAGGGTATTGGGGTTCCCACATAGGTTTTTACGGCGGAGTTAACTATGGCTTCGGCTACGGCGGCGTGGGCTACGTCGGCGGAGAATGGAGAAACGGCGGTTTCTTCTACAACCAGTCGGTGAACCGCGTCAACGTGACGCTCATTCACAACACCTACAACCAAACTGTCGTAGTCAACAACTCGTCCCACGTCAGCTTTAACGGCGGCACGGGCGGCATTCAGGCGCGTCCGACTGCGGCGGAAGAGGCTGCGGCGAACGAGCATCATATCGAGCCAACTTCCGCACAGACGCAGCAGGAGCATACGGCCAGCACGAACCATCAGCTGCTCGCGTCGGTGAATCACGGCAAGCCAGCCATCGCCGCAACGGCCAAGCCGGGAGAATTCAGCGGAAAAGGCGTGATCGCCGCACGTGCAGCTGGCCCGGCGCCTCATGCAGCAGCTTCGGAGCGTCCGCCAGCCGCCAGCGCCACGCATCCGGCGACGACCGAGCACCCAGCAGCTACAACTCGAACGGACCGTCCGCCGGCCGCAAGCACCACGCATCCGGCGACAACACCTCACCCGGCAGCTACGACGCACGCTGATCGCCCGCCGGCCGCAAGCACCACGCATCCGGCGACGACGCCTCACCCAGCAGCTACAACGCACACGGACCGTCCGCCGGCCGCAAGCACCACGCATCCAGCGGCGACCGAGCATCCGGCGACTACAACGCACAACGCGCCAGCGCCGAAAACCCAAACGGAGCACGCGCCCGCTGCGCACACGCAGAGCGCGCCTAAGAGCCAGCCACAACATCAAGCGGCGCCAAAGGCCGAAAGCAAGCCTCCAGCGCACGAAGAGCGTCCTCACTAATTCATTTGTGGTGGGTCCGGCACCGGCCGGACCCACTGCAATTCTTCTGCGATCAGTGAGACGGTCTGATCAACTGCCGCCTTCCGCCTTTTGATCCTGAAGCTGTTTCTTCCATCCCAGCAGCCGCGCTTTCCCCGCCGCCTCTTCCGCTTCGGGGACCATTCCTTTTCGCTGAAACGCGCGGGAGATCGTCGTCCACGCAAGCACATCGCCCGGTTCAGCTTCGAGGATGCGGCGCGCGGACGCGATGGCGTTGTCGAAATCCTCTTGGGCGTAGTAGGCTTGTGCGAGACCGTGCAACGCATCGGTGAGTTTCGGATCGAGCGCCAGGGCCGCGTCGTATTCGGCAATCGCTTCGGCGAGCTTGCCCTCGCCGAAGAAGTCAATCCCCGCGTAGTAGTGATCTTCCGCTGTCATCGGAATCGTCCGGGCGCCATTCTACCATCGCGACTATCGCAACTATCGCCACTGTCGCGACGATCGCCAGTGGGAGCGCTGTGGCCGCACGTTCGAGCGAATTCGCGCGAGCGTTGGATCTCATGCGAATAGCCGCGCGCGCCTTCCGCCGCGTGTTCGTCGCGCTTCGCTATTATTGGATTACGGCGAAAGGTTTCCGTCTCCATCCGTGGGATAGCCCGTACATTCACTGGCGCATGGAAACGTTTTACGGTACGGAAGCCGCAAATCTCGACCGCCGAAAATATTTTCAATTGATGTGGCGCGAGCGCGCTCGCATCCGTCACTTTCTCGATTGGGTGGACGAGCGCCGCCGCGCGCAACGAATTCGCGGCGTATAATGGATTTCGAGGGAAGCAGTGCCTGCTATGGAAGATCTGAAAGTCCTCCAAAAGACCGAGCACCTCCACGAAGCGCGCTGGTGGGATACGGCGCCGGATGGGCGCGCGCACTGCTATCTTTGCCCGCGGCATTGCCACATCGGCGACGGACAGGCCGGGTTTTGTTTTATCCGCGTCAATCAGGGTGGCCGCCTTTACAGCCTCGGCTATGGCGCGCCCGCAGCGCTGCAAATTGATCCGATCGAGAAGAAGCCGCTCAACCATTTTCTGCCGGGCACGCGGATATTCTCGATGGGAACGGCGGGCTGCAACATGGGCTGCTTCTTCTGCCAGAATTGGGACATATCGAAATCACGTTCCGACCAGGTGAACTCCACGCCGCTCTCGCCCGAAGATGTGGTGCTCCTTGCCATCCACTACGGCTGCCCATCCATCGCGTTCACGTACAACGAACCGACCATCTGGGGCGAGTACGTGATCGATATCTGCAAAGTGGCGAAGCAATACGGCGTGAACACCGTGATGGTGACCAACGGCTACATCACGCGCGAGGCGTTCCACGATATTTACGATCACGTGGACGCGGCCAACGTGGACCTCAAAGCTTTCACCGAAGAATTCTACGGGCGGGTCACGCTCACGCACTTGCAGCCTGTGTTGGACACGCTCCTGTGGCTCAAGAACGAGACGAATGTCTGGTTCGAAATCACGAATCTGGTGATTCCCACGCTGAATGACGGCGTGGCCGAATCGCGCTCGCTCGCCGAATGGATTCTGAAAAATCTCGGGCCTGACGTGCCGTTGCATTTCACGGCATTCCATCCCGATTTCAAGCTTCGCGACAAGCCGCGCACGCCGCCGGAAACGCTTCACGCGGCGCGCGCCGTCGCGCGAGAGGTGGGATTGCACTACGTGTATGAAGGGAATATTTTTTCGGATGGTGCGAGCACGCTTTGTCCCGGATGCGAAGGGATGTTGATTCGGCGCTCGTGGCACAGCGTCGAGGAGAACCTGCTCGATGACGGCAAGTGCCCGCGCTGTGGCTGCGCGATTGCCGGGCGATGGTCGAACCCGCACTCGGCGATGCCGGTATCGGCACTTGCGCGCGCTCGTTCGCTGGCCGAACGCCGCTTTGGCGCGGTGAACTTTTAGGGCCTACTTTCTGCCGCATTCCTGTGATTTCTCCGGCGGCTGAAACAGATGCGTGACTTTCAGAGTCCGTTTCACCAAACCGGGCGCAGCAACCCTTCACACAATCCGTTCAGGGCGGGGCAGCGCCCCTACAACTTCAATTTTGTTCCCAGCGTCGTCAGATCCGACCTTACTTTTTGGGATTATCGCCACAACATTACTGAGTCCTTTCGCTTCTTAGAATTGTCTAAAACGACCACTGGCGCATGCAGGAAACAGATGACGGGACATACGTTCAAATCGAAGCCGTCGAATTGAGCCGCGGCGTGCCGCTGGAATTTGCGTGGCTGGTGGGTTCGCTGGCGTACAGCCTTCCGTGAAAAATGCTCGCGCGCCTTCTGAACGCGACACGCCACGCCGTTCTCGGCGAGATCAATCCCAAGTAATACCCCGGCCCCACGCGAAGGTGGTGATGCCACGCCACCGGGAAACTCCACCATGCGATTGTTCCTAGCAGCACTTGCATGATCGCGAGCGGAATGATGTTGCGCTCGCGCAAAAACAGCCACGCCATCACGCTTCCGCCGATGAACGTTATCGGAACAAGAACTGGATTCGGCCAGTGACAAGCCGCAAAGATTCCGCCTGCCAGAAGCGCCGCAAGCCATCTTTTGCCAGCGAGAAATTCCAGGCGATTTGAGATCAGGGAATTGAGCGCCACTTGCTGAAGTACGCAAAAAGCAAAATAAGTCCAAAGGCGTCGAGGCGAAATCAAGTGCTTAGGAAAATGATGTGGCGCGCCGCGTGCGAGACCGATGACGATAAGAGCCGCCGCCATGGCGGCGAATGCAATCGCTGCCTGCTTGGCCGCGGGCCAGAGGTTATCCGCCCGCGCGCCAATCGTCTTCGGCGTATCCCGATGAATGAGAAAGCTCGCGGCGAGCCATGCGAGGAAAAGCATCCATGTCCATCGAGCGCTGAATTGCAGTCGCCAGATGAACGCGAGAATAAATATCGGCAGGCCGGCCGCGTCAACGAACGCGAGGATCCGCTTCGTGCGATTTGTCATCCGTTTCGATGGATGCCATTCGCGGGAGAATCGCTGCACGAAGTCTTTCGCGGATCTCGTGCGATCCGTTCGCGGAGCCATTCCATTGCCGCTGGCAAATTCGCCGCGGGCTCGAAGTACGGTTCGACGTCGATATCTGGGAATCCAATGCGCGTGAGCTGCGCGATGATGCCGCTTCGAATAGCCGCCGGTTCAGCCCTCCAGCGTGCGAGAGCGTCGTAGACCGCGCGATGATCGCCTGATTGCCAGTTGTAAAGTCGAAGAAGTTGCAGAATCTGCGAACGGAGAGGGTCGTCCTGGCCCGATTGGCAGAGCGTGGCAAGGAGCGTGCGCTCCATGGCCAAAGTGCCGCAGCTATTGTCGTTGAAGGGCATTGCACGGGCAGAGCGCCATCGTTGCCCGTTGATATCTTACCGCGTCGTGTTGCAAAGCCAACGAGGCATCATTCGGCGAAAACCGATGAGTTCGGATTAGATGCAAGCGCGAATTAGGCGGCGCGTCTTCCCGGCTGGATGAAATCGAAGCGATTGATTGCGGCGGCAACTCCGAAGAGCGGCCCACTGTCGCCGGGCAGCCGGTCGAGACGTATCGCTCGCCCGCTACCGCGTACGATCACAGATTCGGGTCTGCCGCGTTCCGGCGGAAGCGTGAACGTCACGTCCACCGCGGTGCCTGGAGAGATGCTCTTCTCACTGATAAAGTACACGCCGTGAGTTGAGATGTCGCGAAGATGAGCCGAGTGGGCCATGGGGAAATGGGATGTTCCGGCCATAACCTGAAGCGGCATAAAGAGTTCATAGCGATGCGCACGCCTGCGTTCTGTCATTTCATCCCCTCCTGTGGGTATTCGGCTAATTGCACGCCCACTGCCACGCTGGCGATAATGGCATAGTGCTCTCGTTGCGCCACTTGCGGCTGGGTTCTTGCTGCGGCTCGCACGGAGCAATGCCAAAACGGGACGGTACCCGCCAAAAGGGAAACCGATGCGACTACAAAATAGTCTGATGCTTAGGACAATAATTACAGAACGGGGTTTAGAGAACGGGGTCAGAGAACAGGATCGAACAAAACGGCGGAGGCTTCCGATTCAGTCAGCATGCCTCTGGTCACCAGAAGGCGCACAAGTCTCGTGATCATCGTTCTTTCGAGACCCTGGGGCGCCGGGCCGGACAGCGGCTGAGCGGTGCGCAGGATTTCGTAGGCATCTTCGCGCTCTTTTGTGACTACACCGAGCCAATCGCGCAGCGCCGCAGCTTCCGCAGTGTTTAGGTCGTTAAACGCAATGCCCATGCCGAGTCCCGATTGCGCGTAGACCACCGACGCGTCGGTCTCAAACGTGTTTTTGCCTTTGTGAAGTGCAATTCGGATATTGGAGCCGACAGGGAACGGAACGAGCGTGTCAACGAAACAGCCGCCAGGCCCGAGGTCGGTCGTGCGCGTCGAGAAGCGCGCGCCCGTCGCATGTTCCACCACCTCGGCGGAAGCCGTGAACTGATAGCGCGCGGTGAGACGGCGCTCAGAATCCTTCGCGGCCGATTGATCGGTTTTTGCCGCGGCGACGCCAAGATGCTTCTTATCAGTCGTTTTGTACACGGTTTGACGACTCCCTAACCAGCATTCTGACCCGCGGCTCGGCGCGACTCAAGTCCCGTGGCACGACGCTTGCCCAAAAGTAAACCCCGGAACAATTCCGGGATATACCGGAACAACCAGCGATTAACCTCCTCGGCTAGCGAATCGTGAATCGAGTGATCGCGTATACAAACGGGATTGTCCCGCAGGTATCATCTCCTTATATCGCGATATCGCGCGCGTGATGAACACGTTACATGTACTCGAGTTCCGCCTTGTGCCGCGCCTGCGAATCTCAGACCATGCTTGTCAGTGCATGCCGGGAGGGGATCGGTTACCCGGCAGGGAGAGTGAAGCGTGCGGCTATGGTTGCTGTGTGGAGCGCTGGCAATTGCGATCGGCGTCGCGTCCTGGGCCATTGTGGAGCGCCAGCACCAAACCAAGTGGCTCGAAGCCTATCGCGCTGCCTCAGACTCTTTTAACCAGTACAACTACACCGGCGCCGAGGGCCAGCTTCGCTCGATCCTGCCGCAGGCCGAGAAGTGGTGGCCGAACGGCAAGCAACTCGCCGACACGCTAAACCTTCTTGCGCTCGTCTACGACGCCGAGAATCGTCCGAAGGATGCCGAACCTCTTTGTGACCGTGCGATCGCCATCTTTGAGAAACAGGAGTCGCCAACATCGCTCGATCTCGCGAAGGCTTACGCAAACGAAGGAAACGTGTACATGCACGAAGGCCGCGCGGCTGCGGCTGACCGCCGCTTGACCCAAGCCCTCGAAATTTATCGCAAAGATCCGACGGGCGCCGGACCGGAACTCGGCAGCGTCCTGCACAGTTTGGGAGTGCTGCGCGCCGTGAGCGGGCAGGTAGCGCAAGCGCAGCCGCTTCTTGAAGAGGCTGTGAAGGACGACGAAAAGAATTTGCCGCCATTGAATTCGGATTTGGCGCAGGGATATCTCGACCTCGCGCAGGATTACCGCGTTCAGGGCCGCATCAGCGACGCGGATGAAACCGACCGGAAAGCGCTGGCGATTCAGGAAAAACTTTTCGGCAACGACAGCGCCATCGTGCGGCAAACCGAGTCGCGCCTCGGCACGAATCCAAGGGCAGCAGGCGCGGCGTCTACGCCTTCTTCCGGCAAGCGGCCGGCCGCGATTGGGGCTCCCGCACCCAACTGAACGCATCGCCTCGCGTTAGGCTTAACACAGAGTCTCGATGACGCGCCTCGGACGTGTCGCGCGCGTTTTTCAGCGAGCCGATTGGGAAAGTTTCTTCGCCGCGTTCGCTTCCTCGCGAATTCGCTTCCAGGCTTGTTCGACGTGGCGCAATTCTGTGTTTGTCTGACCGATGCACATCCGTAGCGTCATCCGGTCTCGCAATTTTGTGTGGGTGAGATAGAGATCGCCGCTCTTGTTGAGCCGGGACATGATCGTCTCGTTAATCCCGTCGCCTCCGCGGTGGCGGAAACATACGAGATTGAGCGGCGCAGGCGCGGCAAGTTCGAAATCCGAATCTTCGCTCACCCAGGACGCGAATTTCTGCGCCAGTTCGATGTGCCGCCGGATGTGGAAACGCAGACCTTCGAGGCCGTAGTGACGGATGACGAACCATAATTTCAGCGCGCGGAATCGGCGGCCCAGCTGAATGTGCCAGTCGCGATAATCAATCACCGCGCCGGACTCCGTCGCCTGATTCCGCAAGTACTCCGGAAGAATGCTTAGCGTGTGAATCAGCGCTTTGCGGTCCGCGACGTAGAAACAATTGCAATCGAAATTCGTGAACATCCATTTGTGCGGATTGAACGTGTAGCTGTCGGCGAATTCGAGTCCATCTTGAATCCAGCAAAATTCCGGGCACAGAGCCGCCGTGCCGGACATCGCGCCGTCTACGTGCAGCCAGATGCTCTGCTCGCGGCAAATTGCGCCGATCGCGGGCAACGGATCCATGCCATTTGACGATGTCGTACCCAGAGTCGCACAAACGAAGAAGGGAACTCGTCCGGCAGCAATGTCCTGTTGGATCGCCGCAGCGAGCGCCTCGGGGCGCATCGCGAATTTCTCATCTACGGGTACAAGCCGCAGATTCGCGCGGCCGATTCCGGCGACCATCGCGGCCTTCTCGATCGATGAATGCGCCTGCGAGGAGGTATACGCGACAAGCCGGCCGTCGCATCCGTTTTCGTTGCTTGCATAGGCAGTGGCTCGTTCGCGCGCGGCAAGCAATGCGCAAAGAGAGGAGCTCGACGCCGTATCCTGAATCACGCCGCCGCCCGCGCTGCTCGACTTGAACTTTTCCGGAAGCGCGAGGCTCTCCACGAGCCAGTCCAGTACGTGCGTTTCAAGTTCCGTGCACGCCGGGCTCGTGGCCCACAGCATTCCCTGCACGTCGAGCCCCGCGGAGAGCAATTCTCCGAGAATGGATGGGTACGAAGTATTCGACGGAAAGTACGCGAAGAAATTCGGCGATTGCCAGTGCGTCACGCCCGGAAGAATCACGCTCTCGACATCCTTCATCATGCTATCGAACGTTTCGCCATGCTCGGGCGCGCTCTTCGGCAAAGCAGCGCGGATCTGGCCCGGCTTGGCCTGCGACAGGACGGGAAACGATTCGATGCGCGCGTAATAATCCGCGATCCAATCCACCATCGCTTTGCCATGACGCCGGAATTCCTCCGCCGTCATTCGATAATCGGTTTTCTCAGGCATTCGATTCACCTTTGCACGCTGCCGCGCCGCAACGCGAGTCTCAAGAAATAGCACAGGTGCGCACCGCGACAAACCGAAGAAACGCTCGACGGGCCCGCGCGTTACGGCTATGATTTCGAGATGACACTTTCTGCACGGAATCATTTGGTTGGCAAGGTCGAAGAGGTGATTCTCGGAAACGTGATGGCGCACGTCACGGTTCGAGTGGGCGAGAATATCATCGAGAGCGTGATCACACGGCGCAGCGCTGAAGAGATGAAATTGAAGGTCGGAGATACCGTCGCCGCCGTCATCAAATCCACCGAAGTGATGTTGCAGAAGGACTAGCGGCCGCTTCGATGCGTAGATTCTTGCGACCGCCGCTGCTCGCGGTATTTCTCTCCCTCAGTCTTGGCGCACCTTCCTGCTTTTCGCAATCCGCACCCGCACCCGCACCCGCACCCGCACCC
>Ga0182015_10007017_pt1 | contig 11099 bp, 8 predicted proteins | sample 712P3MmetaG_FD_120478 | JGI IMG/M metagenome (GOLD analysis project Ga0182015, IMG submission 120478) | Permafrost microbial communities from Stordalen Mire, Sweden - 712P3M metaG | ecosystem: Environmental > Terrestrial > Soil > Wetlands > Permafrost | place: Sweden: Stordalen | collected...
GCTGGTGATGACCCTGTTCGGTGTGGCCGTGCTCTTCGTGTTAAAGCGCGACCCCTTCCTGGCCGCCGTGCAGGTGATCGTCTACGCCGGGGCCATCGTGGTGCTGTTCTTGTTCGTGATCATGTTCCTCGGCGTCGACCGAGAGGAGAACATCGCCGCTGAGCCCCTGCGGGGGCAGCGCCCCCTGGCCGTGGGCCTGATCGCCCTCGGTACCGCCGGCCTGCTGCTGTTGGGCCAGGTGTCGCACTGGACCACCGGGGCCCCCCATGTGGCCGGGACCGACGCCGGGCCCCAGTCCAACGTCTACCTGTTGGGCAAGTCGGTGTACACCACCTACCTATTCCCCTTCGAGGCCACCGCCGCCCTGCTGATCATCGCCGTGGTCGGCGCGGTGGTGCTGGCCCGCCGACCTCCGGGCGCGGTCATCCCGGTGGGCGAGGAGGCCGAGGACCCGGCGCCCGACCTCGAGGACCCGGCGCACGAGCTCGAGGGATCGGCACACCAGCTCGAGGGATCGGCGCAGGACGTGACGGAGGGGCAGCGGTGACCATCAACCCCGACTGGTACCTGGCCCTCAGCGTGGTCCTGTTCTCCATCGGGGCGCTGGGCGTGCTCGTCCGGCGCAACGTCCTGGTGATGTTCATGTGCGTCGAGCTGATGCTCAACGCGGCCAACCTGGCCTTCGTCACCTTCGCCCGCACCCTGCACGACATCGGCGGCCAGGTCCTCGTCTTCTTCGTGTTGGTGGTGGCGGCGGCCGAGGTGGTGGTGGGCCTCGGGATCGTGGTGGCCATCTTCCGCCGCCGCGCCAACGCCACCGCCGACGACCTCCATGTGATGAAGGGCTGAGCACGCCGATGCTGCACGTGACCTACCTGATCATCTTGCTGCCCCTGGTCGGCTTCGCCGTCCAGTTGGTGGCCGGCCGACGCCTGGGCGACCCCCTGGCCGGTGCGGTGGCCACCGCCTTCGTCGGGGCGTCGTTCGTGGTGGCCATCGGCGTGTACCTCGATCTGCTCACGGTGAACGCACCGGTGCGGACCTTCACCCAGAACCTCTGGACCTGGATCCCCGTCGACCGGCTCCAGGTCCATGCCAGCCTGCTGGTCGATCCGCTGTCGATGACCATGGTGCTGTTCGTCACCGGCGTCAGCTCGCTGATCCACCTCTACTCGATCGGCTACATGAAGGGGGACCGGGACTACCCGAAGTTCTTCCTCTACATGAACCTCTTCGTCGCCTCCATGCTGATCCTGGTGCTCGGGAGCAACATGCTGGTCACCTTCGTGGGGTGGGAGGGGGTGGGGACCTGCTCCTACTGGCTGGTGTCGTTCTGGTTCACCCGGGACACCGCAGCCAGCGCGGGCAAGAAGGCGTTCCTCTACAACCGCATCGGTGACGTGGGGTTCCTGCTGGCCATCTTCTTGACTTTCGAGCGGGTCCACTCGCTCGAGTACTCGACCATCTTCGCCCACATCGGCGCCATCGGGTCCGGCAACATCACCGCCATCTGCCTCCTCCTGTTGGTAGGGGTGATGGGCAAGTCGGCCCAGATCCCGCTGTTCCCGTGGCTGGCCGACGCCATGGAGGGTCCCACCCCGGTGTCGGCCCTCATCCATGCCGCCACCATGGTCACCGCCGGGGTCTACCTCCTGTGCCGGGTCAACCCGCTCCTGCACGCCTCGCCGGCGGCTGCCCTCACCGTGGCCTGCATCGGCGCGGCCACCGCCTTCGTGGCCGCCACCATCGCCTGCGCCCAGCAGGACATCAAGAAGGTGCTGGCCTACTCGACGGTCTCCCAGCTCGGCTACATGTTTCTGGCCATCGGGTGCGGGGCCTATGTGGCCGCCATCTTCTTGATGGTGGCCCATGCCTTCTTCAAGGGACTGCTCTTCCTCGGCGCCGGCTCGGTGATCCACGGGCTCCACGACGAGCAGGACCTCAAGCGGATGGGCAACATCCGCCGCTACCTGCCCATCACCTTCATCACCTTCGGCATCGGCTGGCTGGCCATCGCCGCCGTGCCCCCGCTGTCCGGCTTCTGGGCCAAGGGTTCCGTGCTCGAGAACACCTGGGCCGCCCATCCCGCCCTGTGGGTGGTCGGGGTGGTCACCGCCCTGCTGACCGCGTACTACATGAGCCGGCTCACCGGGCTGGCCTTCTTCGGCAAGGACCGGTGGTCGGAGGCGGTGGCCATCGACGCCGCCACCGACATGCCCGACGCCCACCATGCCGAGGGGGCCATCCCCGAGCCCCACGAGTCGCCGCCGATCATGACCATCCCGCTGTGGATCCTGGCCTTCTTCGCCGCCGTGGCCGGCGTGCTGGCCCTCTCCAACACCCATCTGTCCCTGTCCCACTTCGTCGACCCGGTCTTCGGATCGAACCTGTACGACGACCACCTGAGCACCGCTGCCGTCTGGACGCTGGCCTCGGTGGACGCGGTCATCGCCGTCATCGGGGTGCTGGTGGGGCTCCGCCTGTGGATGTCACGGGCCGATCGGCCCGCGCTCGAGGTCCCCTTCCTCAAGCACTCGTGGTACATCAACGAGCTCTACGACACGGTCCTCGGCCGTCCCTCGGAGCGCCTGGCCGCGTTCAGCGCCACGGTGATCGACACCAAGGTGATCGACGGGGGTGTCAACGGGGTGGCCGCGCTGGTGCGGCGATCGGGCTCGCTGTTCCGGCGGACCCAGACCGGGTACGTGCGCAACTACGTACTGGGCATCGTGCTCGGGACCGTGCTGGTGGTGGCCTTCATGCTGTCGCGACTGTGGTGGGGCGGATGAGCACCGGCCACTTCCCCTTCCTCACCGTGCTGGTCCTGGTGCCGGCCATCGGCGGCGTGGTGATCGCCCTGATCCCGACCAAGTCGGTGGCCCGTCACTTCCACGAGGTCCTCGGAGCCCTGGTGGCCGTGTTCACCCTGGTGCTGGCGGTGGTCATCGCCGGCCAGTTCAAGGTGGGCGACGGTGGCTACCAGCTGGTGACCGACCACGTGTGGGCCAAGTCGCTGGGCATCCAGTGGTCGCTCGGGATCGACGGCATCTCGCTGTTCCTGGTGGTGATGACCGCGGTGCTCTTCCCGCTGGCCATCGTGGGGGCCCGGGTCGGCCGCGACCCGCGGTCGTTCGTGGCCTGGCTGCTCCTGTTGGAGGCCGCCTGCCTGGGCAGCTTCGTCTCCCTCGACCTGGTCTTCTTCTTCTTGTTCTTCGAGCTCACCCTGGTGCCGGCCTACTTCATCATCGGCGGCTGGGGCTACGCCCGCCGTGGCTATGCCGCCATCAAGTTCTTCGTCTACACCTTCACCGGCTCGGCCTTCCTGCTGGTGGGCATTCTGGCGGTGGCGTTCATCCACCAGTCCCAGAGCGGGGTGCTGACCTTCGAGCTCCCCGCGCTCATGCACACCCATCTGTCCGGCACCGAAGGCGTGCTCCTCTTTTTGGCCTTCACCGCGGCATTCGCGGTCAAGGCGCCCATCTTCCCCTTCCACACCTGGTCACCGGACGCCTACGCCGAGGCCCCGACCGCCGGGTCGGTCCTGCTGGCCGGGGTCATGGCCAAGCTGGGCACCTACGGGATCGTCCGCTTCGACCTCAACCTCTTCCCCCAGGCCACCCGCACGCTGGCGCCATGGCTGCTGACGCTGGCGGTCATCGGGATCCTCTACGGGGCCCTGGTGGCGTGCGCCCAACGGGACCTCAAGCGGCTGCTGGCCTACTCGTCGCTGGCCCAGATCGGCTTCATCGTGCTCGGCACCTTCGCCCTCAACAGCCAGGGACTCACCGGTGGGGTGCTGCAGATGGTCAATCACGGGTTGATCATCGCCGCCCTGTTCATTCTGGTGGGTTGGATCTACGAGCGGCGGAGGACCTGGCAAATCTCGTCCCTCAAGGGGCTGCAGGCGTCAGCGCCGGTGATGGCCGGTGCCTTCACCGTGGCCATGCTGGCCTCCATCGGCGTGCCCGGGCTCAACGGGTTCGTGGGTGAGTTCCTGGTGCTGATCGGGACCTTCCTGGCCCACCGGTGGTGGGCGGTGGTGGCCGTCGCCGGGGTCATCGTGGCCGCCATCTACCTGCTGTGGGCGTACCAGCAGGTCTTCCACGGGCAGCCGACCGATGGGGACACCAAGACCAGGGACCTCGGATGGGGTGAGCGGCTGATCATCGCCCCGCTGATCATCCTCATCGTCGGCCTCGGGGTGTTCCCCAAGCCGGTGCTCGAGCGGATCACCCCGTCGGTCGACCAACTGATCATCCACGTCGACCGGGTCACCCACACCCCCGTCCCCTCCGGGCTCGACCCGGGCTCCGCCAGCGTCCTCGTCTCCCACCCGCCCACCGGACTGGCGCTGAGTAGCCCCGGGCACCGACCGGGGACCAACCGGTCGACGTCCCCGATCCCGGGAGGTGGGCAGTGACCGGGCACCTCCTCCCGCTGGCCGCGGCCGCCTCGGCCAACCCGGTCATCCACACCCCCCACGTCGACTACTTGAGCATCCTGCCCATGCTGATCATGATGGGTGGCGCCCTGGCCCTGATGGTGCTGTCGTCCCTGTTCCGCAAGATCCTCGGTGTGGGGGCGGGAACGCTGGTGGCCTCGACCGTGTCGATCGCCGCCTTGGTGGCGGCGCTGTTCCAGTGGGACCACGTGAGCACCCACGGGCCGCAGGTCACCATTGCCGGCGCCATCGCCTTCGACGGTTTCGACGTGTTCATCCAGATCACCGTGGCCATCGCCATGCTGCTCACCGCGCTGGTCGGGGACGGCTACCTCCGGCGCGAGGGGGTGGAAGGCCCCGAGTTCCAGGTCCTGGCCATGATGTCGGCCTCCGGGGCGATGATGATGGGGGCGGCCAACGACCTCATCGTGATCTTCCTCGGCCTCGAGATCATGTCCATCGCCCTCTACGTGTTGGCGGCCATGAATCCCAAGCGAGCGGAGTCGGGGGAGGCGGCGCTCAAGTACTTCGTGCTCGGGGCATTCTCCTCGGCCGTCTTCGTTTACGGGATCGCCCTCACCTACGGCGCCACCGGCTCGACCAATCTGCCCCAGATCGCCGACTACCTGTCGAAGAACGTGGTCGTCTCGAACGGGGTGCTGCTGGGCGGATTGGCCCTCCTGCTGGTCGGGTTCGGGTTCAAGATCGCGGCCGTGCCCTTCCACATGTGGTCGCCCGACGTCTATCAGGGCTCGCCGTCCCCGATTACCGGGTTCATGGCCGCGGTGGCCAAGGCCGGCGCCTTCGCCGCCCTGTTGCGGGTGTTCGTGTCCTCGTTCGGAACCGTCCGCACCGACTGGCAGCCGATCGTGTGGGGGCTGGCGGTGCTCAGCCTGGTGCTCGGCGCCGCGGTGGCACTAGTGCAGAAGGACATCAAGCGGATGATGGCGTACTCGTCCATCAACCATGCCGGCTTCATCCTGCTCGGGGTGGCGGCGGCCACCACCCGAGGAGTGTCGGCCTCGCTCTACTACGTCTTCACCTACGTCTTTTTGGTCATCGGGTCGTTCGCGGTGATCACGGTGATGGCCCGCGACGGCGACACCGGGCACCAGATCGATGACTACCGGGGACTGGCCAAACGGCAGCCGCTGCTGGCCCTGGCCTTCGTGGCCCTGCTGCTGGGCCAGGCCGGGGCCCCGTTCACCACCGGCTTTCTGGCCAAGTTCGGCGTGGTGGCCGCATCGGTGGACGCCCACGCCTACGCGGTGGCCTCGGTGGCCATGGTATCGGCAGCCATCGCCGCCTTCTTCTACCTGCGGGTGGCGGTGACCATGTTCTCGCCGGTGGGCTCGATCGGGAGTGCCGTCGATGGGGGGGACCCGACCCCGGCGCCGGAGGGGACGGTACCCGCCGGGACCGACAGCGGCGACACCGGCGACGCTGGCGAGGAAGTGGGCACCAGCCTGCGGGTCCTCACCGACGCGCCGCCGTCCGAGTCGGTCATCGACCGGGGCGACGTGCCGGTTCCGCCGCTGACCGCGTTGGTGATCGGTGTGTCGGTGACCTTCACCATCGTGTTCGGGATCATCCCCGGGCCGATCCTCGACTTCGCCCACCACGCCACGCTGCTCTTCACCTGAGCTGCTTCACCTGAGCTGCTTCACCGGAGCGGCGGGCCGGGTGCGGCCCGGTGGTGGGACGCAGCCATGCCTTCCCCGGCGGGCGCCGCGGGGTACTGTCGATGGGGCCGCCGAATGGTTGCCGACGACAAGGAGCACGCCATGGCCAAGGGCGAAGGACCACCGAGGGACGGCTCACCGAAACCGAAGCGCAGCAACCGGGAGATCGTGCGGATCGTGGTGGCGGTGGTCGGCCTGGTCCTGTTGATCGCGTTCGTGCTCGACAACAGCAACACGGTCCGGGTCGGATTCGTCTTCTTCAAGACCAACATCAGCCTCATCTGGGTGCTGCTGATCGCGGCGTTCCTCGGCGCCCTGGTCGACCGCCTGGTGATCCTGCTCGGACAGCGGCGCCGGAAGGCGGCGTCCAAGGCGGCGTCGAACCCGTAGCGCCGGCCGGGCACCGGCCTCCGGCGCCACCCGTTCCGGTGGGTGTGCGGGAGCGGTGTGGCGCGCGGGGTGGAATGATGGCCCCATGAGACAGGGGACGCCCACCGAACGAGCAGCCTTCGGGCGCCAGGCCCGGGCCAGGGTACCCCGGTCCCGACACGGCGCCTGGAAGCCCGGGCCCGACCGCACCGATCCCCTGGAGATCCTCGCCCTGCAGGCCACCACCCGGATTCCCGACCTGGTCCCCATCCGCTACGGCCGCATGGCCGCCTCGGCCTTCGCCTTCTTCCGTGGGGCGGCCGCGGTGATGGCCGCCGACCTGGCCTCTGAGGACCAGACCGGGCTCGAGGTGCAGCTGTGCGGTGACGCCCACCTCTCGAACTTCGGCGGCTTCGCCTCGCCCGAGCGCGATCTGATCTTCGACGTGAACGACTTCGACGAGACGCTTCCGGGTCCGTTCGAGTGGGACCTCAAGCGCCTGGCCGCCAGCCTCGAGATCGCCGCCCGTGGCCGTCAGTTCGACGAGGCGACCCGGTGCTCGATCGTGGCCCAGGGGACTCGCTCCTATCGGACGGCCACCCACCAATTCGCCGGCATGCGGGATCTGGAGATCTGGTACTCGCGGATGGACGCCGCGGCCATCACCGCCCGCTGGGGGACGGAGGTGGGAAGCCAGCTGGCCCACAACCTGGAGCGACGGGTGACCAAGGCCCGTTCGAAGGACCACCTGGCCGCCCTGGCCAAGTTGACCACCGAGGTCGACGGCCGGCTGACGTTCGTGAACAACCCTCCGTTGATGGTGCCGGCCGAGGACCTGTTCACCGACATCTACTCGAAGCAGACGGTGAGCAACCTCTCCGAGGCGTTGTCGCAGTACCGCCAGTCCCTGACCGCCGACCGCCAGCGCCTGCTCGAGAAGTACGAGTTCGTCGACCTGGCCCGCAAGGTGGTCGGCGTCGGGAGCGTGGGCACCCGGTGCTGGGTGGCGCTGTTCACCGGGCGGGACCATGAGGACCCGCTCTTCTTGCAGGTCAAGGAGGCCGAGGCCGCGGGGGGAGAGCCCTTCCTCGGGGTCAGCGAGTATCCCCAGCACGGGCAGCGGGTGGTGGAGGGCCAGCGGCTCATGCAGGGCGCCAGTGACATCTTCCTCGGGTGGGACCAGTTCCTGGGCGAGGACGGCATCACCCGCGACTTCTACTTGCGCCAGCTCTGGGACTGGAAGGTGTCCGCCGACGTCGACCAGATGGCACCCGAGGTGCTCGGGATCTACGCCCAAATGTGCGGGTGGACCCTCGCTCGGGCCCACGCCCGTTCGGGCGACGCCATCGCCATGGGTGCCTACCTGGGGGCGGGCGACCGATTCGACAAGGCGATGTGCGAGTTCGCGGCGTCGTACGCCGACCAGAACGAGCGGGACTTCGAGGCGCTCACCCGGGCCATCGCCGACGGCACCATCCAGGCGGTCAGCGGTGTCTGACCGATCCATCCGGCTGCCGCCGGCACCGGCTCCATTGCTCCATTGATCAATTGACCCCCGAGGAACGAGGACCATGACACTGCACAAGCGCGAGACCATCCACGACAGGCTGCTCGACTCGGTGTTTGCCGGCGCCGACCTGAGCGAGTGCCTGCCGAGCAACCGGTTCCCCGAACGCGCCATGCGTCCGACTGACGCCTTCCAGGCCATCCACGACGAACTGATGTTGGACGGCAACGCCCGCCAGAACCTGGCCACGTTCTGCCAGACCTGGGAGGAGCCCGAGATCCACCTGTTGATGGACCTGTGCATCGACAAGAACATGATCGACAAGGACGAGTACCCCCAGACCGCCGAGCTCGAGCGGCGGTGCGTGGCGATGCTGGCCGAGCTGTGGAACGCCCCCGAGGCCGGCACCCCGGTGGGGTGCTCGGCCATCGGTTCGTCCGAGGCGTGCATGCTCGGGGGCATGGCCGCCAAGTGGCGCTGGCGGGCCAAGCGGAAGGCGGCGGGAAAGTCCACCGACAAGCCCAACATGGTGTGCGGACCGGTCCAGGTGGTGTGGCACAAGTTCGCCAAGTACTGGGACATCGAGATGCGCGAGATCCCCATGGCGCCCGGCCGCTACGCCATGGGCGTCGACCAGATGCTCGGACAGGTCGACGAGAACACCATCATGGTGGTGCCCACCTTCGGTGTGACTTATACCGGCTCCTACGAGCCGGTCCTCGAGCTCGCCCAGGCCCTCGACAAACTGCAGGAGGACACCGGGCTGGACATCGACATCCACGTGGACGGGGCCAGCGGGGCCTTTCTGGCCCCGTTCTGCGCGCCGGACGTCCTCTGGGACTTCCGGGTGCCCCGGGTCAAGTCGATCAGCACCTCGGGTCACAAGTTCGGGCTGGCCCCGCTCGGGGTCGGCTGGGTGATCTGGCGGGACGCCGCCGAGCTGCCCGACGACCTCATCTTCCACGTGACCTATCTGGGCGGGGACATGCCGGTCTTCCAGATCAACTTCTCCCGACCTGCCGGCCAGATCGTGGCCCAGTACTACAACTTCGTCCGGCTGGGGAAGGAGGGCTACCGGGGCATCCACGACTCCTGCTACGCCACCGGGAAGTTCCTGGCCCGCGAGATCGTCAAGCTCGGCCCGTTCGAGTTGTTGTGCGACTCGGATCCCGAGACGGGGATCCCGTCGGTGGCCTGGAGGATCCGGGAGGGCGAGGACCCCGGGTACACCCTCTACGACATCGCCGACCGGCTACGGGTACGCGGGTGGCAGGTCCCCGCCTACCCCCTCACCGGTTCGGTGTCGGACATTTCGGTGCAGCGGATCCTGGTCCGTCAGGGAGTCAGCCTCGACATGGCCACCCTCCTCCTCGAGGACATCAACCAGTCGATCGACCACTTCGCCAAGCACCCGGTGTCGGTGGCCATGACCAAGGAGGAGGCGGGAGGGTTCAGCCACCTGTAGGCGGGCTGTCCGCCGAGGGCGCCCCCCGGTTGGCCGGACCGAGCTCCCAGTCGACCTGGATGGGGGTGCCCAGGACCAGATGCGGTCGTCCCACCCGGGCCGGCCGGTCGGTGGTCCACGGTGCCGGCGGCGTCGGGGTGAGGCCGGCCAACCCGCGTAGGGCCCGGTCGTAGCCGGAGCGGATCCAGGCGTAACGGCGCCAACACGCCTCCTGCTCGGCCTCGGGCACAGCCAGCAGCGGGTGGAGGCGATCCAGGGCCGCCCGGTAGTCGGCCGGGTCGACGGAGATCGGCGGGGCCGGCTCCGATGCCCTGGCCAGGAGACCGAGCAGCCGTTCGGGGGTGTCGAGGGGCAGGCCCACCGACTGTCCGATCCTGACCAGGCCGGGAACCCCGTAGGCGAGGACCATCATCGGGCCCTTTATCTCCTCGGCGGCGTGCTCCTCGGTGTTGTACTCCCTGGCCGACAACAACAGGGCGGCGCCGTCGAGCACCGTCCCCACTGAGGCCACCCACGACTGGTCGGCCGACGAGTCGGGGAAGTAGCACAGGGCGGGAAAGGCGGTGTGGGTCTGGTCGAGCTCGAGCAGCCAGGTGGCCGTCGTCCGCCACAGGTCGGGGTCGTCCAGGGTGCCCAGGCGCTGGAGGTTGGCCAGCAGGTCGACGGGGGACGGGGGGGTGCCGGCGAAGGGTCGTAGCACGCTGATCCCCTTCTCCCGCTGGTGGTGGGCGGAGTAGATGGTGGGGAGGTAGGCGATCAACAGGGCCACCAGGCCGAGCCCGATGGTGGCTTCCACGAAGGTGAGCCAGATCCGGGCGGTCCCCTCCGGCTCGGCGAACCCCAACGTGAACAGGGACGAGCCGCTGATCTCGAAGGAGCGCTGGACGGTCCCCGCGTCGATCCCCCAAAAGACGAAGGAGAAGCCGAAGGTGACCACCAGCGTCCACACCAGGGGCATGCTGACCAGGGCGATGGGGGCGTACAGGGCATGGAGGTTGGCCTGCCGTTCGTCCTTTCCCCAGCGGTGGAGCAGCACCCGATCGGCCAGCCCGAACACGAACCGGGCGATCCGGGTGAATCCGCGACGGGGCAGGACGACCGTCTCCAGGGCGGAAATGAGTACGGCCATCACCAACGCGGTGCCCACCAGCACGGCGGCGACGTGGACGACGATCATGGCGCGCCTCCGGTGGTGTGGTTGCCGCCGCCGGTCCTGTGGGGTGCGGTGGTCACGACACGATCAGGTAGATGCTGCTCCCGACCAACCAGAACCCGAGGACCAGGGAGAGGATGATGATGGCGGGATCGCGGTGCGAGTCGATCCAGTTGCGAAGGGCCTCCAGCCGGCGCTGGGCCACCTCGGGGGAGAGGACGACGTGGAACTCGAGGATCACGAAGGACGCCGTACACAAGAGGCAGAAGCCGACCAACAAGAAGTAGGACTCGATGGAGGAGACGTGCAGTTCCACGACCGAGGCGGCGCCGGCGGCGATCAGCGCCCAGGGTTGGAGGAAGGCCCCCAGACCTGCCGCCGCCCACCCGGAGAGGCCGTCCAGTTTGGACATCCAGGTCGGGGGCGTGTGCGGCCGCCCCGCCCGTCGCTTCTGGCGCACGGCGATGAGGATGAGGACGACC
>Ga0182015_10007018_pt1 | contig 11097 bp, 13 predicted proteins | sample 712P3MmetaG_FD_120478 | JGI IMG/M metagenome (GOLD analysis project Ga0182015, IMG submission 120478) | Permafrost microbial communities from Stordalen Mire, Sweden - 712P3M metaG | ecosystem: Environmental > Terrestrial > Soil > Wetlands > Permafrost | place: Sweden: Stordalen | collected...
CGCGCCCCCGTGCACGGGAGCCTGGCCAGCCCCGTCCGCCGGAGCCTGGCCAGCCCCGTCCGCCGGAGCCTGGCCAACCCCGTCTGCCGGAGCCTGCCCGGCGCCGGCTGCCGGCGCGTGCCCTGCTTCGCGCTGATGCCCCCGCTCCGCCTCGCTCATGCGCGCGACGTTATCAGCCGGGCAGCAGGCAGCCGCCGGTGCTCACGGCCCCGGCCGGCGCAGCCTGGTGACGATCTTGTACCGGTCGCCCCGGTACCAGGACTGCGCCCATTCGACTGGCGAGCCGGCCGGATCGAAGCTGTGCCTGCTGACCAGCAGCAGCGGCAGCCCGACATCCACGCCGAGCAGCCGGGCGTCCTCGGGGCCCGCCAGCACCGTCTCGATGGTTTCCTCGGCCTCGGCCAGTTCGACGCCGTAGGCGGTGGCGAGCGTCTCGTACAGCGAGGAGTTCTTCTTCAGGTTCCTGCGCAGCCCGGGGAAGCGGCGCGCGGACAGGTACGAGGCATCGATCGACATCGGCTCGCCGTCGGCCAGCCGCAGCCGGTGCACCCGCAGCGCACGGCCGCCGGCCCGGATGCCGAGGAAACCCGCCAGCTCCTCCCCGGCCGCCATGTAGCCGGTGCCCAGCATCACGGTCCTGGGCTGCAGCCCGTGCGCCCGCATGTCCTCGGTGTAGCTGGTCAGTTCCAGCACCTGGGCGACCTTGGGCTTGGCCACGAACGTCCCCTTGCCCTGCAGGCGGAGCAGCTTGCCCTCCACCACCAGCTCGGCCAGGGCCTGCCGGACGGTGGTGCGGGAGGTGCCGTAGCGCTGGGCAAGCTCACGTTCCGGCGGCACCGCGGCGCCGGCCGGCAGCACGCCGGTGAGCTCCAGCAGGTGCCGCTTGACGCCGTAGTACTTGGGCAGCCGGCCAGCCGGGGCGTCGTGCAGGCCGCCGCCGTCGGCTGGCATGGCCGGGGAGGCTGCCACTGTCAGTTCCTTCCGGCCGGCGGGCTACCCGGACACGATCTTCCACCAGGCGGGCCGCCGAAACCGGCGAAACCGGCAAGTCAGGAAAAACCGCCCAGGGCAACAACGAGCAACCGGCCCGCATGCCCGGAGCTGGGCCTGGTGCGATGATGGCATGATGCCGACCCTGACCGACCTGGCCCGCCGGCATGCGGAGTTCACCGAGGGCGGCCTTGACTGGCTGCACGCGCTCGTCTCCGACTGGCAGCTGCTGGCCGACCTGTCGTTCGCGGACCTGGTCCTGTGGGCGCCGCTGCGGGACCGGCCGGGCTGGGTGGCGCTGGCGCAGATGCGCCCGACGACCGGGCCGACCGCCTTTCACGATGACGTTGTCGGATCCGTTCTGCCCGCGGGAAAGCGGCCATTCCTGGAGGTGGCCCGCCAGGAGCGGAGAATATGCCGCGAGGGTGACCCGGAATGGATAGACGGCGTGCCGGTGCGGCATGAGACCATTCCGGTCCTGAACGACGGCCAGGTGATCGCCGTCATCGAGCGGTCTACCAATCTCAGCGCGGCGCGCACGCCGAGCAGGATGGAGCTCACCTACCTGCGCGCGGCGGATGACCTCGCCCAGATGGTGGCCGCGGGGATGTTCCCGTGTGCGGGCGAGGAGCCTGCGCTGGTCAGGTCACCCAGGGTCGGGGATGGCCTGCTGCGCGTCGGCCGGGCAGGAAAGGTCAGCTATGCCAGCCCGAACGCGCTGTCCGCTTACCGGCGGCTCGGCCTGACCGCTGACCTGGTGGGAGCGGAACTCGGCCGGGTGACGGCACGGCTGTGCTCCCGCAACGTGCCCCGCGATGACTCACTGATGCTGACCGCCAGCGGCCGCGTGGCCAGGGAATCGGAGGTCGAGGGCAACGGCTCGGTCGTGCAGTTGCGCAGCATCCCGCTGGTGGTGGCCGGAGCCAGGGCCGGCGCCCTGATCCTGGTCAGGGACGTGACGGAGTTGCGGCATCGCGAGCGCGAGCTGATCACCAAGGACGCCACGATCAGGGAGATTCACCACCGCGTCAAGAACAACCTGCAGACGGTGGCCGCGCTGCTGCGGCTGCAGGCCAGGAGGCTGCAGGCGCCGGACGCGCGGGCCGCGCTGCACGAGGCGGTCCGCCGGGTCGGCTCGATCGCCATCGTGCACGAGACGCTGTCCCAGACGTCAGAGGAGGCAGTGGACTTCGATGACATCGCCGGGCGCGTCACCATGATGGCCGGCGAGGTCTCGGCGGCCGAGGCACGGGTCACCCCGGTGCTGTCCGGCAGGTTCGGGCCGCTGCCCGGGTCCGTCGCGACCCCTCTTGCGCTCGTGCTGACCGAGCTTCTGCAAAACGCGCTTCAGCATGGCCTGTCGCAGCCAGCAAACGGGGCGTCAGCCGGGTCGCTCACCGTGCACGCCGAGCGGCGCCCGCAGCAGCTGGTCGTGACGGTGACGGACAACGGCGCCGGGCTGCCCGCCGGATTCGATCTTGATAAATCTACCAGCCTCGGCCTGCAGATCGTCCGCACGCTCGTAGTGGCCGAGCTAGGCGGCCGACTGCAGATCACCCCGCGTGCCGCAGGCGGCACCACGGTTCTGGTCGATCTGCCGGTGGAAATGCCTCCAGGCGCTCAGCATTCCGCAGGGTAGCCTGCCGCTGGCCGGTCAGGCGTCGGCGCGCGCCCAGACCCGGGTGGTCCGCTTCAGCTCCCGGCGCTCGTCCTCGCTCAGGCCGCCCCAGACGCCCGCGTCCTGCCCGCTCTCCAGCGCCCATTGCAGGCACGGTTCGAGTACGGGGCAGCGCTGGCAGACGACCTTGGCCTCCTCGATCTGGACCAGAGCAGGCCCCGTGTTTCCGATCGGGAAGAACAGCTCCGGGTCCTCGTCCTGGCAGGCGGCGTGGTGACGCCAGTCCATGAGGTCCACTCCTCTGCGAGGGCGGAGCCGTGCCGGTGGCCCGTCACCTCAGTCGTGCTTGTGAATGATTTCACGAGCTAGGCCATGCGCCGGGATTGTGACGATTTCCCGAACTCTAAATATTAACGAGTCAACGGAACTTGCGCTCCGATCGTTCCCGGGGCGAGGCCCTCGGTCCACGACCGTTAAGTCATGGCCCGGAGAGGCTGGGGCACGTGGCTGGCGTGCCACCCCCGGGAGCGTTCCAAGCCTCTCAAGCTGACTGATCAATCGCAAGGGTCTTCGGCAAAGGTTCGGGTGGATTTCAGTGTCAGATGAATCACAATGACGGGCCCGGGTGACGCCGCGGGCGGTGCCCCGCCGGCCGGCCCGGCCGGCCGGATCTGCCGGACTGATCAGCGGGGCGCCTTTATCCGGGGGAATATGCCAGCTGCCTTTACTTCGCTGACCAGCGCGATCAGGCGATCACCCGTAGCGCGTGCGGAACGGACCGGAAGGTAACGCACTCGCGCTCGCCGACATATTCGCCATCGACCTGGAATGCGACCGGCCGGCTGGCCCGGATCGTCAGCGCGGCCTCGTCGTGCAGGCGGACGACGTGCCGCCCGCGCGGCGGGCGGTCACCGGCGGACAGTATCTGGCGCAGCGCCCGGAAGGTACCGATCGTGCGGAGCCTGCGGAGGGCGAAGACGTCGAGCCCGGAGTCGAATCCCGCCTCCGGGTTGGTCTGGACGGGCCGGCGCCCTATGTAGGTCCACGGGGTGGTGTTGGAGACTATTCCCATGAAGATCGGGCCTACCGCCGGCTTGCCTGCGCGCTCGAGCGACAGCGCGGGATGGCGGCGGTCCGTGACCCGGTAGTACTGGCGCAGGGCCATCCGCATGTACAGCACGGGGGTCGCCGGGCGGCCTTGCGCGCGCAGGCCCTCGACCAGGCGCACCACCTCGGCGTCCAGCCCGAGGCCGGCGTTGAAGGTGAAGTACCGGTCTGAGGCCAGGCCGAGGCCGATGCTGCGGTCCCGGCCCGCTGCCAGGCCGCTCAGGATCCGCCCTGCCGCCTCGACCGGGTCGGCGGGAAGCCCGAGGGCGCGGGTGAAAACGTTGGCGCTGCCGCCGGGCAGCGGAGCCAGCGCGGGCCAGCTGGCGGCCGGCCTGTCACCTCCGCCGGCCAGGCCGGCCCCGACTATCCCGTTCACCGCCTCGTTGACGGTGCCGTCGCCGCCGAGCGTGAGCACCAGGCCGTCACCGGCCCGGACGGCAGTACCCGCCAGACTGGCCGCGTGGCCCCGGTACCGTGTTTCCACGACCGTCAGTTCCACGGCGGACGCCAGCGCCCGGGTGATGACATCCCTGCCCAGCCGGGTCGTTGACGTGGCACGTGGATTGACGATCAGGAGCGCGCGCACGCGCTCAGGGTAGCGATCTTCGTGAGGAGTACGGAAATGCCGCAAAGTCCGCCGACGGTGCGCGTCGCTGCTGCCGTGCAGGCGGCCGAGGCGGCCATCGTGTGCGCCGCATCGGTGCTGGCCGCGATTGACGCCGCCGCGGGGCGCTCTTACCAGGCGGGCAGCGGCATCGCGCTGACCCTGATCGGATTCGCCACGGCCGTGGCGCTCGGCTATGTGGCCGTGGGGCTCGCCCGGGCCAGGCGATGGAGCAGGACGCCCGCGTTGCTCACCCAGCTCTTCACCGGGATCGTCGGCATCTACCTGGTCGAGGGGCACCGGTACGCCTGGGGGGTGCCGGTGCTCGCGGCGATGGCTGCCGGGTTCGTCGCCCTGCTCGTGCCGCCGAGCCTGCGCGCGCTGGCCACCGGGCCCTCGGTGGGCGGCGGGGACGCGGTGGGCGGCGGGGACGCGGCGGACAGCGGGCACGCGACGCCGGGCGGAAGCCCGGTGCCTCCGGCCGGACCGCCAGGCTCAGCCCGCTAGTCCTCCGTGGTCAGCCCATCACGCAGCTGCGTCAGGGTCCTGGCCAGCAGCCGGGAGACATGCATCTGCGAGATGCCGAGCTCGGTCGCGATCTGCGACTGCGTCATGTTGCCGAAGAAGCGGAGCAGCAGGATCCTCTTCTCCCGCGGCGGCAGCCGCTCAAGCAGCGGCTTGAGCGACTCGCGGTACTCGACGCCCTCCAGGGCCTCGTCCAGCATGCCGAGCGATTCGGCCACCGCGGGAGCGTCCTCGTCACCGGAGTCGGGCGCGTCGAGTGACACTGTCGAGTAGGCGTTCGCCGACTCCAGGCCCTCGAGCACTTCCTCCTCGCTCATCTGCAGGTGAGCGGCGAGCTCCGCGACGGTCGGCGCCCGGCCCTGCCGCTGAGCCAGGTCCCCGATGGCCTTCGTCAGCGCCAGCTTGAGTTCCTGCAGCCGCCGCGGGACCCGGACGGCCCATCCCTTGTCCCGGAAATGCCGCTTGATCTCGCCGACGATGGTCGGCGTCGCGTAGGTGGAGAACTCCACCCCGCGGCCCAGGTCAAACCGGTCAATCGACTTGATCAGGCCGATCGTGGCGACCTGGGTCAGATCGTCGAGCCATTCGCCCCTGTTGCGGAATCTCCTGGCCAGGTACTCCACTAGCGGCAGGTGAATCTCGACTAGCTCGCCGCGGATCCGCAGCCGCTCGCCGTCTCCCTCCGGAAGCGCCGCCAGCTGCGCGAACAGGTCCCTGGCATAGCCCCGCTCGCGAACCGCATGAGCCTTCGATGCGACCGGCGTGTCTTCGCTGGCGGTCCGCTCGCTGATGTCGCTTACGTCAGCGTCGGTGTCCACGACATTAATGTCTGCCACCTCCCGGAATCCGAGCCCCCCAGCCGACGGCGACGCGGCCGCGCCACCGTCAGCGCGTTCCCCGGCAGGCTCGGCCACCGGGATCTCGAACTCCTCGGTCAACCGAACCTCGATCTCCCCGGTCACACCGACCCCGATGGCTGGCGGCTCTTCTGCAGCACGATGGTGAGCCGGTTGCCCGGGCCGACCCGCGCCTCGACGCTTCCTGCCAGGGCAGACAGCACGGTCCAGGCGAAGGTATCGCTGGCCGGCGGCTTGGCGGTCTGGCTCAGTACCGACACCGAGATCGTCATCAGGTCGCGGCCCAGGGTGAAGGTGCAGTCGAGGCCGGTACCCGGCACCACCTGGCCGAGCAGCATGGCGCAGGCCTCGTCCACCGCGATGCGCAGGTCCTCGATCTCGTCCAGGGTGAAGTCCAGCCGCGCCGCCAGGCCCGCCGTCGCGGTGCGCAGCACGGACAGGTAGGCACCCTCGGCCGGCATGCTGACAGTCACCTGGTCGCGCGCTTCGCGGGCGTCGGCCGGCTGCCCGGGGGCAGGCACGGCGGGGCCGGCCTGGCTCGTGCCGCTGCTGCCGCTCGCGCCATGAGCGGAGCCTCCGTCACGCGCCCCGGCGCTGGCGGCCTGCCTGGTCGCCGGTGCGGTCGTCTCTTCGGTCACGTCTGCCCTTCCACGAGGCCGGCCAGCATCATGCTGGCGCGGGCCGCCGGTTCCTGCCTGCAACTTACCGTCAGCGCGCTGCTGCGCTGACGCGCCGCGCGGCGGCAATGGCCGCACGCAGTGAAGGACCGCGCGGTCACCGACCGCGCGGCCCTTGACTGGCAAGCAGGATATCGGGCCGCCAGGGGCTAGCCCTGCTTGGTCTCCTTGAAGATCTTTGCGATGTCGTCGATCTTGGCGAGCAGCTTGTCGGCGGTGGCCACCTCGGTGCTGCCCTTGGTGCCGCCCGCGCCCGCCAGCTTGGTTGCCTCGTTGAAAAGCCCGTTCAGCTGCGGGTACTTCTCGAAATGCGGGGGCTTGAAGTAGTCGGTCCACAGCACCCACAGGTGGTGCTTGACGAGCTCGGACCGCTCCTCCTTGATCTGCAGCGCGCGGGTGCGGAAGGCCGGGTCCTCGTTCTGCTGGTATTTCTCGCAGATCGCGCGGACGGATTCGGCTTCGATCCGGGCCTGCGCCGGGTCGTAGATGCCGCAGGGAAGGTCGCAGTGCGCGTGCGCGGTGGCCCGCGGCTCGAAGAGACGTGCGAGCAGCCTCATTGATCTCCTTCTCTCATGTCGGATCATGGGTACCTGTCGGATCATGGGTACCGGATCCTGACAGTACCCGGTAGCTGCGATGGCAATCAGGGAGGGCCGGATGCGCTGGCCGTTATGGCGGGTCGCGGTGGCTGAGCGGTCCATGGAACCGGCTCTCCTGCCCGGGGACTGGCTGCTCGTCCGCCGTCCCGTGCGGGCGGGCCGGCCGGTGCCCGTGCGTCCCGGCCAGGTGGTCATCGCCCGCCATCCGGCCCGGCCGGGGATGCTGCTCGTCAAGCGGGCCGCCCGGCGCGATCCCGGAGGCTGGTGGCTGGAGTCGGACAACCCGGACGCGGGCGCGGTGGACAGCCGCGCGTTCGGGTGCGTGCCGCCCGAGCTGGTGGAGGGCCGGGTGCTGCTGCGCTACTGGCCGGCCGCCCGGAACCGGCGAGGCGCTTAGCCCGCGGCTGTTGACGCCGGGCCGGGAGTCCCGCTCTCCCGCCGGGCGCGGAAGGCGGTGACAGTCGCCCGGCCGGCACAGTTATCCGAGCAATAGCGCCGGGACCTGTTGGCGGTGGCATCGATGAAGACACCGTGACAGGAAGCCAGCGTGCAGACGCATAGCCTGTTCGCGCCGAGCTGGGTGACGATCGTCGCGAGGCCGATAACGGCGCCCGCGGCGTACCTGTCGGCAACGGAGCTGCCGTCGCTCAGGTGCAGGTGCCAGGGCTGGTTGTCATGGCCGGAGATCACCGGCTGCACGGGGTGGCGGATGAGCAGCGCATTCAGCCGCTCGACGGCGGCCTGCTCGTCGCCTTCCGCCGAGGCCATGAAGATGGCAGTCAGCTCGTTGCGGAGCTGCCGGAGGGCGGCCACGTCGTTGTGCGTGACCTGCCCATGGAGATGACCGCGGTCCGCCACCAGTGCACGGAACGCGTCAGCGTTGCTGAGTCCGTCTGCGCGCCCTTCGCCATTGTCAGCAGAGTTGACGAGGCGCACCGCTAGCTCAGCGTAGGCGGTGAGATCCACTGAGATCCTTCACCTGCGGGGGGTCCCGGGCCATTGCCCGCACCGAAGTATGGCACACCATTCTGCGGGCGGTCTTGCGTTCCGCAGCCCTCGTCTCACTCAGCGTTTCCAGGCCCACTCGCAGTATCCTGCCTCACTCGGCTATGGTCCACGCATGTTCGCTGTCACCGCCGCACGTATCGATGCCGACGATCCGCTGGCCGGGCTGGCCCTCGGCGAGCACGCCGAGCCGTCGCCGCCGCAAGGCTGGACTACCGTCTCGGTGAAGGCCACCTCACTCAACCACCATGATGTCTGGACGCTGCGCGGCGTCGGCATGTCCGCCGACCGGCTCCCCATCGTGCTGGGCTGCGATGCGGCCGGACTCGATGAGGACGGCAACGAGGTAGTCATCTACGCGGTCGTCGGCGACCCGGAGCCCGGGGGCGGGGACGAGACCCTTGACCCGGCCCGCTCGCTGCTGTCGGAGCGATACGACGGGACGTTCGCCGAGCGGGTCGCCGTGCCGCGACGGAACCTGCTGCCCAAGCCCTCCTGCCTGTCCTTCGCCGAGGCAGCGTGCCTGCCGACCGCGTACCTGACCGCCTACCGCATGCTGTTCGGCAAGACCGGGCTCCAGCCGGGGGCGACGGTTCTCGTCCAGGGCGCCGGCGGCGGCGTCGCGACGGCACTGATCCTGCTCGGCCGGGCGGCCGGCTACCGGGTGTGGGCGACCAGCCGCAGTGAGGCCAAACGGGAGCGGGCCATCGAGCTCGGCGCGGATCAGGCGTTCCCCTCGGGTGCCCGGCTGCCCGAGCGCGTGGATGCCGTGCTGGAGACGGTGGGCGAGGCCACCTGGGCGCACTCGCTGCGCGCGCTCAAGCCGGGCGGGACCATCGTCATCTCGGGAGCGACCAGCGGGTCCATGCCGCCGGCCGACTTGTCCCGCGTCTTCTTCCTGCAGCTTTCCGTGGTCGGATCCACGATGGGGACGCGGGATCAGCTCGGGCGGCTGCTGAGGTTCTGCGAGCAGACCGGCGTCCGCCCCAGGATCGACCGCACCCTGCCGCTGGCGAGCGCCGCCGACGGCTTCGCCGCGATGATCTCCGGTGAGCTTTTCGGGAAGGTCGTCTTCACCCTCTAGGCCTCGCCGTTGCCGGTGCCGCCCTCTTCGCCGGAGCCCCCGCCGGGCCGGGGTCCCGGGCCGCCGAAGATCTCGTCCTTGATCCTGGTCAGGGTGTCCTCCAGGATGGTGCGCAGGTCGGTGAGGGCATCCGTCCCGACGGATTCCGTGCGCCAGGCGGCTGACAGCAGGTCCCTGGCGAAGCCAAGCGCCATCCGCTCCAGGTCCCTGGCCATGCCCGCGTCCGGCCTGCCCGCTGAGGATGGCCGCCCAGGGCGCCGCGGTGATCCCGGCTGGTCAGGCCAGCCGCGCCAGCCAGGCCGCCCGGCCCAGCCGGTCCAGCCGGGCCATTCCGGCCAGCCGGCCCAGTCGCCCCGGTCCTGGCCGCCGCCGACTCGTTCCTTGCGGCGGCCGCCGGCCCGGTTCTGGCCGCGGCCGGCCTCCGTGCGGCCCGCCTCCCCGCGGCCGGCCTGCGAGCTGCCCGTTCCGCCGCTGCCCGTTCCGCCGCTGCCGGTCTCTGCGCCGCGCGTCTCTGCGCCGCCCGCCTGGCCGCCGCGGGCCGCGCCGTGCAGCTCGTCGCGTGCTTGCCGCGCGCTGTCGCGCACTTCCTCACGGGCCCGCCGGGCAGTCTCCCGCGCGGTGTCGCGGGCGCGTTCCTTGCCGTCCCGTACCTCTCGCGATGCTGCGGTCAGCTCCTCGCGCAGGTTCCGCACGGTATCGCGGACGTCCTCGGTGACCTCGCGGGCGATGTCCCTGACCGACTCGGTGATCTCCTCCTCGAGGTCCGCCAGGTCCTCGAGCCTGCTCTGGATCTCCTCGCGTCCCTTGTCGGTGATCCGGTACACCTTCTTGCCGTCTGCCTCGTCGTGGGTGACCAGGCCTTCCTCTTCAAGCCTGGCCAGCCGGGGGTAGATGGTGCCGGGCGACGGGGCGTAGACGCCCATGAAGCGGTCCTGCAGCAGCCGGATGACCTCGTAGCCATGCCGGGGTGCCTCGTCGAGCAGCTTGAGCAGGTAAAGCCGGAGCCTGCCGTGCCGGAAAACCGGGCTCATCAGGCGTCACCCGCCGTCTCCTGGGGGCACGGCGGCTGGCCTCGCTGGAGCAAGGTGACCGGTGCCGACAGGGTGGTGACGGTCAGCTTGCCAGCGCCCGCGCCGAGCGTGCCGGCCACGGTATTCGAGCCCGGGCCGCGGGTGCACCGCAGGCCATCGAAACCGGTCCGCACCCTGCCTGAGGTGGACCGGAAGTCGACCTCAGCACTGGTGCCGGCCGGCAGCCGGACCGCTACCTCGCCGGAGACCGTGGTAACCCGCAGGCCGCCGTCGACCCGGAGATCGACGTCAGCGGTGACCTTGCCGCTGACCGTCTTCGCGTCAAGCTCCTGCATCGTGCCCCCGGCCAGTGTCAGGTCCCCGGAAACGGAGTTGAACGTGACCCCGCCGTCCAGCCCGCGGGCCTCCAGGTCGCCGGATACGGTCTTCGCGTCCACCTTGCCGGTCACGCCATCCAGTGTGATGTCTCCGGAGACGCTCTTGACGGAAATGTTCGCGGCTATCCCGGAGACGATAGCGCTGGCATTGACGACGCCAAGCTGCGTCGGGCAGCCGCGCGGCACGGTGACGGTGACCTCTGCCGAATGCCGTTGCGGCCGGAGCCAGCCGAGCAGGCCATCCCAGGAGAGGTCCTCGTAGGTAATCGTCAGGATGCCGGCCTCGTGGCTGACCAGCAGGGGCTGGCCGACCAGGCTGGCGACATCGACGGCGGGCGCGCTGTCGGAGGCGAGGACCGCCACGGTGCCGGAGATGACCCGCACCCGCAGTGCCGCCACGCCGTCGAACTCGAGAGTCTTGGGGGCGTCGATAATCCAGCGCGGCATCGTGCTTCCTTCCCTCCTGGCCCGGCCGGCCCTGCCCCGGAACGGGATCCGGTCCGTCAATGCTAACGATACAGACGATATATCGTGTCGATCCAAAGTCAAGATGTATCGCGACCTGGTGCCTGGTACCGCTCCTGCTCCGGGGTGACCGGGTACCCTCCCTGACCCGGGATAAC
>Ga0182015_10007019_pt1 | contig 11096 bp, 10 predicted proteins | sample 712P3MmetaG_FD_120478 | JGI IMG/M metagenome (GOLD analysis project Ga0182015, IMG submission 120478) | Permafrost microbial communities from Stordalen Mire, Sweden - 712P3M metaG | ecosystem: Environmental > Terrestrial > Soil > Wetlands > Permafrost | place: Sweden: Stordalen | collected...
AGGCCGCGCTTGGCGGCGTCGATCAGTTCGCTATCGGACACCTGCGCCGAGGCCGTCTGGAATTCGGAAAGGCCCGTGGCCACAACCTTGGCGATATGGCTCTTCTTGTTGCGCTCTGCGATGGAGATGGCTTCATCAAGCTTGCCTTCGCGCAGCGCGCCCGCCACTTGCTGCACGAAGACGCGCGATTGCTTGCGCGCGGCGTTGTACATCAAGACGCGGTCAATCATAACTCCGAGGGACCAGGCCGAGAGGATGAAGAGGATGAAGACCACCACCTTGGCGAGGTCGCTCATGGTGCCCCACATGCTCCGCAGATCCCAGTTGCCGGACTGCAGCATCCATGTGTTCAATTCCGCTACGGCTACGTTTGCAAGCATCGAGGTTGCTCCTTTTCGTTATCGAAAACTTCCAGGACCGAGCCGGCCCCAAGGGGACCGGTCTCTTCCAAATCGTTAAATCGTCGCGATACCGCGGCGGCGCCTCCCGCCGTGACTGCTACTCGCCCATCGTAAACGTTACGGTGATGGTCGTATCCACTTCAACAGGATCGCCGTTCAACATCGTGGGCTGGTAACGCCACTGGCGGACCGCATCGAGCGCCGCCTGGATCAACAGAGGGTGCCCGGAGATGACCGACAATTGCTCGACGTGCCCATCCTTGGAGATGATCGCATGCAGCACAACGTTGCCTTGGATGCGCGCCTGACGCGCCAGAGGCGGATAGGTGGGCATCGGCTCGCTAATCAGCTTCGCCTGCAGAACGTTGCCGCCCAGGCGAATGCGCTGCACGGCAGCCTTGGGAGGAGGCGGCGCGGCCGGACCAATTCCGCCCAGGACGCCACCAATTACGCCGCCGCTATCACCGCCTTCCACTCCACCCGGCACGCCGCCGATCGCGCCCATCGCGCTATCGTCCGGTGGCATGGCCTCTTCCTTAACCATCGTCACTTGCTTGGGGATCGCGCGCGGCGCCGTCAATTCGCCGTTATGCAGCAGCCGCACCGTGGGCTTCACCACTTGAATGTGTTCGGCCGGTGGCGGCGGTGGCGGAGGCGGAGCGGGCGGAGGCGGGGCCGTGATCATCATGGTCAGCATGGTCTTGGGAAGCGCCTGAGTGTAAATCAGAGGGATCAGGACCAGAATTCCCACGAGGATAACCTGGATGACCAGCGACACGAAAACTGTCCAGGTCTTCCGGGTGCCCTTCCTGCCCGAAGTTGATTCGATCATATCGTCAAACATATCGCACGCTCCTCCCGGACAAACACGGCGCTTACGCGCCTAAGCTCTCCGGGCCTTATTGCCGGCTGCGGTTCCGGCGGTCGCCACTCCCTGGCCCCTCCAGTGGTTCCAGGCCACTACCAGGGGTGCGGCAATGCCAAAGCTGGAATATGTGCCAACCAAAATTCCCACCACCAGCGCAAATGAAAAGCTGCGCAGCACCTGCCCGCCCATCAGGAACAGCACGAGCACGGTAAGAAAGGTAAGACCGCTGGTGAGGATGGTGCGCGAGAGCGTTTGATTGATCGAGCGATTGACGATGGCCGTCAGCGGTTCGCGGCGCATCAATCGCAGATTCTCTCGGACGCGATCGAAGATCACGATCGTATCGTTCATCGAATAGCCCACCAGCGTCAGCAACGCCGCGATCACCGTCAGCGATATTTCAAAGTGCAATAGCGAAAACAATCCCAGCGTGATCAGCACGTCGTGAAATACCGCCAGGACAGCCGCAGCACCGTACACCCACTCGAAGCGGAACGCAATATATACCAACATGCCCGCCAAAGCATATAGGGTGACCAGGATCGCCTGGCGGCGAAGCTCGGCACCAACCTTTGGGCCAACAATCTCAACGTTAATGACGGCAAAGTTACTCGCGTAATACGATTGGCGCAGTGCCGCGACCACGGCGGGCGTACCGCCGGCCGATTGCAACTGGCTCAAATCGGAAACTACGCCGCGCATATCCTTGTCGCGATAATCGGTCAATTGCTTTGCCAATTGCGTATAGGTGTTGCCCGCGTTCCCGCCCAGGGTTAGCGGATCCGTGCGCGTCAAGTAATCGGCCAGTTCCGACGCGCCGACGGCGTTGAAATCGCTCTTGCCGGATTCGTCGGTATCCAGCGTATTGTGCAGAGCATTCAAGATCGCGGACCTGCCGGCGTCCAAGGCTTCCTCGCCCTGGCCGTTTTCTTCGAGTCCAATCTCGACCTCATTTGAGTTCGTGGAACCGTTGTCGCTGATCGGCACGATTTCGCTCTCACGCTGCCCCTGCTGTTCCAATCCCTGGCGAATCTTGTCCATCGGAGGCGGGCCGGCAAAACGCACGTCAACCAGCGTGCCGCCCTTGAAATCGATCCCGTAATAGAGACTTCCCTTGTGGATCCAGGAAGCCCCCCCGATGATCAAAAGACTTAGGGAAAGTGCGACGAAGTACTTCGTCTTTCCCATCCAATCAAGATCTACCTGCTTAAAGAATTCCATGTATTTCGTCGCATCCCTTTAGACACCGACTTGGCCCATTCGGTTCCCGGCTTGCCCGGCCGGGGCCGGACGGCCCGTTCACCGCTCCTGCGCTAGATACTCAGCGGCGCTTGGCGCGGCATCTTCGCCAAGTGCCAATCGAAAATCACTCGCGAAACGTAAACCGACGTAAACAGGTTGGCCACCAACCCGATCACCAGGGTGACCGCGAAGCCGCGCACTGGACCAGAACCGAACACTCCCAGGAACAGCGCGGAAACCACTGTGGTCACGTGGGTATCGATGATCGTCAGGAAGGCGCGCTTGAAACCGATGTCTACGGCGGAAACCGGAGCCTTGGCCGCGCGCAATTCTTCGCGGATGCGCTCGAAGATCAGCACGTTGGAATCCACGCCCATGCCGATGGTCAGGATCACGCCGGCGATCCCAGGCAGCGTGAGTACGGCGCCAAAATAAGCCAGAGCCGCGAGCAGGATCACGAGGTTGAAAAGCAACGCGACCACGGCATTCACGCCAGACACGCGGTAATAGACCACCATAAAAACAAGAACCACGAGCAGACTCACGATCGAAGCCTGCACGCCATGGCGGATGGAATCGGCGCCGAGCGACGGGCCCACCGTGCGCTCCTCCAGATACACGATCGAGGCCGGGAGAGCTCCAGCTCGCAGAACAAGCGCCAAATCGTTGGCCGATTGCTGTCCGAACTGCCCCATGATGCGCCCGGAATCGTCAATGCGATTATCGATCACTGGCGCGGATTGCACCTTGTTATCGAGCACGATGGCCATGGGCCGCCCGATGTTTGCTTCCGTGAATGGCCCAAACCGCTTGGCGGCGTCGGTGGAAAGTGTGAAGGCTACTTCGTAATAACCGGGATTGTCGGTGCTTTGCACAGCCGTGGCGCTGCGCAAGTCGCGGCCGGTGATAATCGGATCGCGATCCAATAGCCACCAGCTCTGCGCGGCCTGCGCCGCATCGGTTCCCCCTCCGCTGCCAGGAACAAGTTGCGTGCCGGGCGGCAGCACGCCGCCATGCGCGGCAAGCGCTTCGGCCTCGGATCCGTACGGTGTGGGATCTTCGACCTTAGCAAGCTCCAACTGTCCACCGGCCTGAATCACGGCCTTGGCGCGGGTCGGATCGCTTTCGCCGGGCAGCTCCACGATAATTTCGTTGTCGCCCCGGCCGTAAAGCGCGACGACCGGCTCGGTCAATCCGAGTTGATCGATGCGCCGTCCGATGGTCTCCACGGACTGCGTCATGGTCTGCGTGTTGATGGCCGCGATGGCCGAAGGGCTGATCGTAAGAACATATCCGGAAGCTTCGCCGGGAGCGGGCGCAACATCCCAATCGGGAAAGTTCTGCGTCACCAGGTCGCGGAAGGCGTCGGATTGATTCGCGGAAACGTTCTCAACCAGGATCTGCGTATCGCTCAGCTGGCGAACATCGTCGAAGTGGATGCTTTGATCGTGAAGCTGCGTCTTCAAATGATCCAGAATTTGCGCCGTCTCAAGACTCACGGCCTCCTGCACTTGCACTTGCAGGATCAGGTGCGTTCCGCCCTGCAAATCCAGGCCGAGCTTGATGCGGTCCGTGAAATTTTGTTTGACGGCCGTCCAGGAAGTCGGGAACGTGGGGATGCCGATCAAACCGTAGACGCACCCCAGCAGAACGATGAGGATGAAGACGGCCTTCCATTTTAGGTTCGAGGTCATGAGTGGCTGGGATGCCTCGCGAGCGACGGCCCGCGGCGGATCACTCCTGTGGTTTCTCTTCTCCGGGCTGCAGGCCGGCAATGGCTGAGCGCGCGACTTTCACCTTCACGTTCTCGGCGACGCGCAATTGCACGGCGTCGTCTTCCAGGCCCACGATAGTTCCGTAGAGCCCGCCGTTGGTGACGATTTTATCGCCGTTTTTGAGTGCGCCGAGCATGGCCTGGGTTTTCTTCTGGCGGCGCTGCGCGGGCATGATCAATAGCACGTAAAAAATCACCATGATCACGACCAGCGGAAGGAACGCTACCAAGCCGCCGGTCGCCTGCGCGGCGGGCAGCAGCCAGTGGTCCGCCGTCGGAATTGCCGTTGCTACGAGTGAGGTCATCGGGATGCCTTGTGAATTGCCGTTTTGCCTTAGCTGGGAGTCTACGCTAGCCATGCGTCCGCTTGCACGGACACAGCTCGATCAGGAATGGCCCGCTCCGAGTCGGATTTGAAGCTCAGAGGAGAATCCTGAGAGGTTCCCAAACGCGATAGCGTTGCGGATTTGACTCATGATGTCAAGAAAAAAGTGGACGTTGTGGTGAGTGCCTAGGACGGCGCCCAAGATTTCTCCGGACATATATAGGTGGCGCAGGTAGGCGCGCGAGTAGCGCGCGCAAACCGAGCAGGAACACGCTTCATCCACCGGACGCGCGTCGTGCGCGTAGCAGGCATTGCGGATCGGCAAGCGTCCGCGCGACGTGAATAGGCAACCGTTGCGCGCGTTGCGCGTGGGCAGCACGCAATCCATCATATCGATGCCGCAGCGCACGAAATCCGGCAACTGCTCCGGCAAGCCCACGCCCATCAGGTATCGCGGCCGCTCGGGCGGGAGCAACGCCGTCGCTTCGGCCGCCATTTCGCACGTCATTTCCTGCGGCTCTCCCACCGCCAGCCCGCCCACGGCATAACCGGGGAAATCCAGCTCGATCAGTTGGCGCGCGCTTTCCCGGCGCAGATCGGCGAACATCCCGCCTTGCACGATCGCGAAGAGTTGTTGCCCGGGATTGGTGGCGCTGCCGTGCGTGCGCGCGTAATCGCGGCAGCGCTTTGCCCATTGCGTGGTGCGCGCCAAGGCCTGCTCCGCGCGCGTGCGCTCGGCGGGATGCTCGATGCATTCGTCGAGCACCATGGCGACGTCGGAGCCGAGCGCTTGCTGCACTTCGATGGATTTCTCCGGCGTGAACATGTGTTCGGAGCCATCGAGATGCGAGCGGAACAGCACACCTTCGTCGCTGACCTTGCGCATTTTCGCCAGACTGAAAACCTGGTAGCCGCCGGAGTCGGTCAGGATCGAACGGGGCCACGCCATGAACTTGTGCAGACCGCCCAGGCCCGCGATCACTTCGTGGCCGGGGCGCAGATAAAGATGGTAGGTGTTCGCCAGCAGCATGCGCACGCCCAGGCCTTCCAGCGCGTCCTGCGTCAAGCCCTTCACCGTGGCCGCGGTGCCCACCGGCATGAAGGCCGGCGTATCGATCGTGCCGTGCGGCGTGGTCAGGCGGCCCAGCCGCGCGCCGCTGGGATCGGTCTTCAAAACTTCGAAGCGAAACTCCATGCGACGAAGTTTAGCAGAGCCGCATCCGCGAAGATCACGCACCGCGCGGGACCGAGTGCACCGCGCACTGCTCGGGTCAGCTGATTACGGCGATTGCGCCCACCTTTACGAGCACGTAGAAAATCCAAACCAGGAACACGGTAAGGAAGGCCGAGCCGAAGGAAAGTTTTTTCGGGTTGATGGCGCTAAATCCCACTCCCAGCAGGATCAAATTCCAGATTGCGAAAATGTCGATCGATCCGAGCAGCGCGGCCAGCCATTTCGGCGCGTCGCCGGAAAGAAACGCGCCGGCGTTGGAAGCCAGCACGTTTTGCAGATCCACCGTCGCCGGATCCTTCAAAAATATGATCACCACGCTTAGCAGTCCGTGGATGATCCACGGCATTCCCGCGTAAGCAACGATCGCCAGCGACGTTTTGAAATTGGTTTTTACTCCTCCTGTAATCGTGAACGTTCCCAGAAAAATTCCGGCCACCACCAACGCGCTCAAGAACGGCAGGAACACTCCTTCGGCATATCCCAATTTCGGCGCGAATCTCACCTGCCGGTCGAGCAAAGATTGGCGCGCCTCCGGCGTCATCTCCTGCACACGCGAACTGTCCTCGTCCTGCTTCTCCAGGAAACTCGCCCAGCCGCCGCGATACGTGAACGACCCGACGACCGCCATGAAAACCAGGCATCCCAAAACAATGGGCAGAAGCCAATCGGGCCGGCGCACGATGGATCGAAACGTGGGCTTGGGGCTGAAGATCGCGCCGGCGATGCGCCCGAGCGAACCGATTTCTTGCGGGGTTTCCGGCGCGGGCGTGGTCGCGGACGTGGACATGAATAGTTTCCTCCGTTTCGCAGTGGGTCGGCGGCGATGCTAGCGGAACTGCGCAAAAAACTCCAACCATGTTCCCCAAAACGTCCGCTTACTTGGTTTTCAAGTTTTTGCGCGCTGGTTCGCGATGCGTGTAGCTTACGCGGGAAGCGCGGGCACCGCGGCGACTAGCGCCTGCGTGTAGGGATGAGCGGGACGCTCCAGAATCTGCTCGGCCGCGCCCACCTCTACGATGCGCCCGGCCTGCATCACCGCGATGCGCGCGGCAAGTTGCGCCACGACGGGCAAACTGTGCGACACGATCAAGTAAGTGAGCGCGTAGGTGGATTGCAATTGCGCGAGCAGCGCCAGGATTTGCGCGCCCACAGAAACGTCGAGCGCGGAAACCGGCTCATCGGCCACCACTAGTTTCGGCCGCAGCACCAGCGCGCGCGCGATGCCGATGCGCTGCCGCTGGCCGCCGGAGAATTCGTGCGGATAACGCGCCAGCACCTCCGCGCCCAGCCCAACAGCCTCAAGCGCTTCAACCACGCGCGCGCGCCGGGCGCCGCGGCTGAGTTGCGGCTGATGAATCGCGAGCGGCTCGCTCACCTGTGCTTCCACCGAAAGCCGCGGATCAAGCGAAGCGTATGGATCCTGAAACACCACCTGCATCTCGCGGCGCAGCGCGCGCAAACCAGCGCCGCGTGCGGCCAGCAAGTCCGCGCCATCGAAATGAATTGTGCCGGAATCCGGTTCTTCCAGGCGCACCAGCATGCGCGTCAGCGTGGTCTTTCCGCTGCCCGATTCGCCCACAATCGCCAGTGTCTCGCCGGCCGCAAGTTCCAGGCTCACGCCATCCACGGCGACAATGCGCCGCGCCGCGCGCGAAACTCCCCCGCCCGCCGCAAAGGTCTTGCGCAGATCGCGCGCTTGCAGCAACGGGAGCGGCGCGGCGGATTCAGTCCGCGCCTTTTCGCCTGCGCTCACCGCGATTTCTCCGCCACCAGGAACAGCGTGGTTTGGATAAATTCAAGCTCGCCCTGCTCGTTGCGCTGCGGATGAAAACCCGCGGCATCGTTTCCCATCGTGGCTTCCATCATGCCCTGCACTTCGCTGTAGACGCTGCTGCCGTGCTCATGGCCGCTCACACGCATCCATTCATCGAACGCGCGCACGTTTTCGCAGCGCTCCTCGGCCACCAGATGCAATCCCGCGGTGGCAAACAAGCCGCGAAATTGGATCGCCGTCAGCGTGGAGGCGTGCGAGGGATCGCGCGCGATTTCGATTGCGTCGTGCTGTGGCACGCCGCCGCCCAGCGGAACCACCAAATCGGCCAGAGCAATGCGGCCGCCAGGGCGCGTCACGCGCACCATCTCCGCCAAAGCGCGCGCCGGTTCCTGAAAATGATGGAAGCAATAGCCGCACAGCACGGCGTTCATGGCGCCGTCGCGAAACGGCAGCGCGTAAACGCTGCCGCGCAGAAATCCCGTGTTGCGCCGGCCGGCCTTGATCGCCGCGGAGCGAGCTTGAGCCAGCATCGCGCCGGTGAAATCCAGACCCCAGGTGCGCCGCGTGCGGCTCGCGACGGGAATGGTGAACGTTCCGGGGCCGCAAGCCACGTCCAGCGCGATCGCTTCTTCCGCCGCCACCCATCCGGCCAGCAGCATGCGCGTGAGCCGCTCCCCTTCTCCCGAGCGGCGCACCTTCACGAAATTGGCGAACTCCTCGGCGGTGCGCGTGAAGCGCTCGCGAACCAAATCGAGATGCTCCTTTTCGTCACGCGTCACGATGCGGCCTCCTCCACCAAAATGCAGCGCGCCGAATGCGCCGGATCGGCGCGGCGCAATTCTGGCAACGCTTGTTCGCATGCCGGCAGAACGTACGGGCAGCGCGGCGCAAAAGCGCAACCCGGCGGCAGGGCGTCCAGGCGCGGTACAGCGCCGGGAATCGGCTCGAGTTTCTCGCGCTTCAATCGCGGCGAAGCGCGCAGCAAGCCCGACGTGTAAGGGTGCCGCGGGCGCTCCAGAATTTCCGCCGCGGGCCCGACCTCAACCACGCGGCCCGCGTAGAGCACGGCGATGCGCTGGGCCACGCGCGCGACCACCGCAAGATCGTGCGTGATGAAGAGCAGCGTGAGTCCCAATTCGCGCCGCAGCGTTGCGAGCAATTCCAGGATCTGCTCCTGCACCGTGACGTCCAGCGCCGTGGTCGGCTCGTCGGCGATCAGCAAGCGCGGTCCGCCGGCCAGTGCCATCGCGATCATCACGCGCTGCCGCAATCCGCCGGAAAGCTGATGTGGAAATTGCCGCACGCGCAATTCAGGCTCGGGAATACGCGCGCGCTCGAAGGCTTCGAGCACGCGCTGCTGAACTTCGCGCCGGGAAATTGCCGCGCCTTCTCGTACGCGCACCGCTTCGGCCACCTGCGCGCCGACGCGCATCACCGGATTCAGCGAAGTCATCGGCTCCTGAAAGACCATGGCCATGGCGCGTCCGCGCAATGCCGCGCGGCCGGCGTCCTCAAGCGACAATATTTCCCGCCGGCCGGGAGAATCCTCAAGACAATCTTGGCCCGGCGCGGCCAGCCACGCTTGACCGCTAACGCGCGCGCCTTGCGGCAGCAGCCCCATCAGCGCGAGCGACAACATCGTTTTGCCGCTGCCCGATTCGCCCACCAGGCCTAGCGTCTCTCCCTCACCCAAAGTCACGCTCACATCGTTCACCGGACGCACCCAGCCGCGGGCGGTCGGCAATTCGACGGTCAGGTTCCGCAGCTCAAGCAGCGCCGGCATGCCTACATCATAAGACTTTTCCCGGATTATGGGGTCGCGCCTAGCGGCGCGTGGCGGCGTGAGCGGAGCCACTAGCCCAGGCTGGAGTTCGGGGATTTTTTCTTCTTCCGCTGCTGTTCTTCCTGATTCTCCTGGCGCTCGTATTCGATGTAGTCTTCTTCGCTCATTTGGTAATCGTCGCGCGTGGCGAACATATTCGTGGCGCGTCCCGTGGCTTGCGGGCCGGTCTTCTCACGCTGCGTGCGGCCCAGCGTGCGCAATTCACCGCGCGCCCCGGGCTCTTGCTTCACGTGGCGGATGGGCGCGGCGATGGCCGAAGTTTCCAGCAACAGGTCGCTCACTTTTTCCAGAAAATCATGCAGGTGAAAAGGCTTCAGCGCATACGGCACGTGCTCGCGTTCCAGCACGGGTTGCGCAATCGCGGCGGCCAGCTCCGGCACAAGAAAAAGCACGCGCGCGCGCTTGCGCCCGTCTTCCAAAGGCGCGGCCTGCGCCAATTCCTTGAGTGTGGTGAAGAGAGGCCCTTCGAGGCCGGTCAACGAAACGTTGGCAATTACCAGCGACCATTCGCCGCTGGAAAGCTCCTGTAGCGCCTGGCTCGCCAGAGGAACAACTCCCACATGCCAGCCTTCCGAATCCAGTAACTCGCGCAGAGCGGAGTGGCTCGAACGGTCATCATCAACGATCAGAATTCCAACGCTAGGCATGAAGGGGCCGTGCCAGACCCAACTTCAGTATAGCGGTCGGCAACGCTCGTCCCTGGAAGCGTATTCGCGGCAGGCCTCCTATACGCCAACCTGCAATTCTGCCGCGCCCCCGGGGCGTCCGCAGGAGCGGCGAAACGGCGCCCGTTGCTTAATAGAGAACAAAAAGCGAAAACTAGTTGACAGGGGCGAACGAAAAGCGAAGAATAGCTCCACGGCGAGGTTGGTTATGGCCACTGCTCCCACGGCTCACGGACTCCACGCAAACGATTCGGTTTTGCGGCGTCGCGCGAGCCAACCCACTCCCTCCTTATTCCCCATCGTCCCTAGCCACAGGGACACAGACAGTCCGGCCACCCGCGATTCCAGCGGAACGCACGATTTGCCGGCCCCAAGCGCCGGCATTGCCCGCCTCGCCGCTACCTCTCCTTTAAGTGCCGCCAAACGCGGCACGGAATATTTTCTGTTGCCGGTGCGCTCGATTCTGAATCGTTGCGATTCCGAACGCGTGCCCTTCGGCTGGACCGTGAATCCGTATCGCGGCTGCGAATTCGGCTGCGTCTACTGCTACGCCCGCTACACGCATGAATTTATGGAACTGGATGGCGCGGATTTCGAGCGCAAGATTTACGTCAAAGAACACGCTGGCTGGTTGGCTGGCCGCGATCTGGCCGAGGAGGACGTCGCGGGCGAGCACATCGCCATCGGCACGGCCACCGATCCCTACCAGCCGGCCGAAGGCGAATTCCATGCGACGCGCGCGATTCTCGAGCGCGTAGCGCAACGCGAAGGCTTAAGCGTTTCGATCACCACGAAATCGGATCGCGTCGTGGGCGACATCGATTTGCTGCAAAAGATCGCGGCGCGTTCCACGCTTTCCATCAATTTGAGCGTCACCACGCTGCGCACGCGCCTGGCGCGTCTTCTCGAACCGCGCGCCCCGCGACCCGATTTGCGCTTGGCCGCGGTGCGCAAACTTCGCGACGCCGGA
>Ga0182015_10007021_pt1 | contig 11093 bp, 10 predicted proteins | sample 712P3MmetaG_FD_120478 | JGI IMG/M metagenome (GOLD analysis project Ga0182015, IMG submission 120478) | Permafrost microbial communities from Stordalen Mire, Sweden - 712P3M metaG | ecosystem: Environmental > Terrestrial > Soil > Wetlands > Permafrost | place: Sweden: Stordalen | collected...
AGATCGCGAATCCGATCAGCAGCGCGATCGCCACCGGATAGACGACGAGCAGTGCCACCAGCAGCCGCGAGCGGCGCAGGATCAGCAGGTCCTTGCGCAGCAGCCAGCTCACAGCGCGCCCTCTCGGTGTGGCGCGTGCGCGCGCAGGAAGCGCACGAGCCCCCGCTCGAGGTCGCCGTCCTCGTCATCGCCCGCCTGCCGCATGAGCGCACTGGGCGAGCCGTCGAACAGCAGCCGCCCGCCGGCGAGCACGAGCACGCGGCCAGCGTGCCGCTGCGCCTCGCTGACGTTGTGAGTCGAGAACAGCACGGTCGTCCCGGCGGCGACGCGCGCGAGCACGAACTCCCACAGGCGCTCGCGCTGCTCGGGATCGAGCGACGCCGAGGGCTCGTCGAGCGCGAGCACGGGCGGGTCGCCGATCAGCCCGATGGCGACGTTGACGCGCTGGCGATTGCCGCCGGAGAGCCGGCCGACGGGCTCCCGCGCGCGGTCTCCCAGTCCCGTCTGCTCGAGCATGCGCGCGACCGTGGCCTGGGTGTCGCTCACTCCCTCGAGGCGGGCGAACAGCTCGAGGTTCTCGGTGACCGAGAGCTTCGAGTAGAGCGCGGGGTGTTGGGGTACCCACCCGACCCCCCGCCCGACCCCCGACCCACCCCGAGGGCGCTTACGGCGCGTGCGATGCGGATCGATGGCGCTGCCGGGACCGCCTGCCGCGCAGCTGACGGCGCCGGCGCTCGGCTCCTGGACGCCGACGATCAGCGACAGCAGCGTCGTCTTGCCGGCGCCGTTTGGCCCGACGACCGCGATCAGCTCGCCGGCGCCGGCCTGGAAGCTGACGTCCGTGAGCGCCTCCAGCTCGCCGTAGCGCTTGCCGAGCGCGCTGACGCTGAGCGCTGCGCTCACAGCAGTCCGTCGCGGCCGCTATCCCACGAGTCGAGCTCGAGGTGTCGGTTCAGATACACGGCGGTCTCGCGCAGCACCGCGAGGATCGGCAGCGCGAGCAGGGCTCCGAGGATCCCGTAGAACTGCAGCCCGAGGAGCAGCGCGAGGATCACGAGCAGCGGGTTGATTCGCAGCGTGTGCCCGAAGATCTGGGGCGCGACGACGTGGCCCTCGAGCTGTTGCAGGCCGACGAACAGCAGCGCCACCCACAGCGCGGTGACCGGTTTCGTGAACAGCGCTACGACCACGGGCGGGATCGCGCCGAGGATCGGGCCGACGTAGGGCACCAGCTCCATCACCCCGTAGAAGACCGCGAACGCGACCGCGTACGTGCGCCCGTCGGGGAAGATCCCGATCGCGCCGAACAGGTACAGAGCGAGGCCGGTCGAGACCCCCATGACGGTGCTGAACAGCAGCTGGCCGCCGATATAGCGCGAGACCGCGCGCTGCACGAGGTGCGGGTAGTCGTCGGCCTTGGAGCCGTCGCCGTCGGGCATCGCGCGGCGGATCAGCGCGCCGATCTTGGCTCCGTACAGCAGCATGTAGACCGACAGCACGAACACGAGCACGAGGTCGAAGATCGCGCCCGCGACTTCGGTCGCGAGCGCGCCGCCGAAGGAGGCGAGTTTGTCGGCTTCCTTGGCGACTTTGCCCTCGATGCTCTGCAGCGCCGTTTTGCCCTGCTTGACGACCGCGATGTGGACGCCGTGTTCGTTGGAATAGCGTTGGAAGTCTTCGATCGTCTTGTTGGCTTCCTTGACGATGTGGGGGAGGTTGTCGCTGAACGTGCGCACCTGGTTGGAGATCGGGTTGGCGAGCAGAAAGCCGATGCCTGTCAGCGTGAGGAAGAATGCGAGGTATACGGTGAGGACCGCAAGTCCCCGGGGAAGACGCGTGCGGTGCAGGAAGGCGACGGCCGGATTGAGGATCAGCGCGATGAGGCCGGCAACGATGAATATGACCAGCACTTTCCCCGCGGCTTTCGCCAGCGCCCATAGCGCGAGCAGCGCGAGCGGCAGCAGCACGAGCTGCACCCAGCGCGGGACGAGCACGCGCGGGGGCTCTGGGGATGAGCTCCCGCGCGCCCCACCCGCGCCGTCGCCGGTGAGCTCGCGCTCGTGCTCGGCCGGCGGCTCGGCAGCAGGCGGGTCCGCCTCGCTGGCCTCCTCAGAGACGCTTCTCACCTACCTCCCACCATCGCCAGAGTATGGCTGAGTCCGAGGCGGCCGCCGTCGGCGCCGGCGCGGTGCGCATCCTGTTCGCGGGCGACGTCGTCGGCGGCCTCGGGCGCCGCACGCTGCTCGACTGCCTGCCGGTCCTGCGCGAGCGCTACGCGCCGACGTTCGTGGTCGTCAACGGCGAGAACGCCGCCGGCGGCCTGGGGATCACGCCGAAGATCGCCGATCAGATGCTCGCGGCGGGCGTCGATGCGATCACGCTCGGCAATCACACCTATCACCGCCGCGAGATCTACCCGTACCTGGACTCGGGCAAGCCGATCGTGCGGCCCGCGAACTTCCTGCGCAGCCAGCCGGGGCGGGGCGCGTGCGTGGTGGAGCGCGGCGGCGTGCGCCTGGGCGTCGTCAACCTCAGCGGCAACCTGTACGTGCGCGCTGGGCGCTCGGCGTTCACGGAGATCGAGGTCGCGCTGGGCGAGCTTGGCGAGGTCGATCAGATCCTCGTCGACATGCACGCCGAGGCGACCTCGGAGAAGGTCGCGATGGGCTGGCATCTGGACGGGCGCGTGACGGCGGTGGTGGGCACGCACACGCATGTGCCGACAGCCGACGCGCGCGTGCTGCCGGGGGGTACCGCCTACATCACCGACGTCGGCATGACCGGCCCGCGCGGCGGCGTGATCGGCGTCAAGCGCGAGCAGGCCGTCGAGTCGCTGCTGACGCAGATGCCGATCCGCTTCGAGACCTCCGAGGAGGACCCGTGGCTGATGGGCGTGCTGATCAGCTGCTCGCGGCGGCTGCGCGCAGACTCGATCGAGCAGGTGCTGATGCCGCGAGCAGCGACGAGTCAGGAGGGATCCCGCCCTCCCCGCTGAAGCGCCCCAGCAGCGCGACGATCGCGACCGGGAAGAACCACGGTATGTAGAGGTAGAACCAGTGTTCTATGCCGAGCTGCTCGGCGATGATCACTGCGGCGCACGCCGCCGCCAGGCCGAGCACGTCGGAACGGCGGGGGATCACGGCGAGCGCGAGCGCGAGCGCGACGGCGAGGAGCTCGACGCCGTGCTCGAGGCCCTGGAGCCCGTACAGCCCCCAGATCGAGAACGGCGAGCCGCGATTGGACTGGTAGACGATCGTGCGCTCGTAGATCGTGTGCAGCGAGTCGCGGCCGAACACGGGGATGAACGCGAGCGCACCCGCGCCCACGAAGGCTGCCGCGTAGAGCGCCAGCGCTCGCGCGCGGCGAGCGCGTGAGAGCTCGTCCAAGCCATGCGTCGCGAGCAGCGGCGCGAGCGCGAGCGGCGCGAACTTGGTGAGGCTCGCGAGCGCCACGAGCGCACCGCGTCCGGTGCGCGCGGCCTCGGTCCGGTAACTGGCGGCGAGCACCGCCGCGAGCACGAGCGCCCCGACGAGGCTGTCGTTGGAGTTGCTCTCGAGCGCGTACAGCGTGAACGGGTATGAGACCCACGCGTAGGCGAGCGCGACGCCGAGCGTCGGGCCGCGCATGCGCCGCCCGATCAGGAACAGCAGCGCGGTGGCGAGCAGGTCGAAGAAGATCGCCGCCCCGTGCGCCGCGGGCAGGTCGTCCCACTTGCCGCTCCAGCCGAAGACCTGCTCGAACGGCACGTAGGCCTCGTAGTTGAAGGGGCCGTAGGTGTCGCCGTGTTCGTTGTCCGATGGCCAGTGCCCGTACAGCGCCTGGCCATTCGAGATCTTGCTCGCGCCGATCACGCCCGCGTAGCCGACGTCGATGACGTTGGAGTCGGTGACGTTGAGCGCGATGCGAAATCCCAGCAGGAAGACGACTCCGAGCGCGAGCCACGGCGCCGGCACGAGCAGGCGCAGCCGCGGCGGCTGCCGGCCGGCCGCGGCGGGCCCGGCGCGGCGGCGCAAGAGCGACAGCATGCGCGCAAGCAGATACAGCAGCGGCGGATAGGCAAGCGGCACGGAGGCGTAGATGCGCGCGTGGTTGAAGAACGCGAGCGACACCGAGAACGACAGCAGCGCGAGCAGATCGAGGTGCAGCAGCGAGAGCGGACGGCGAAAGTCGACGAAGGGCAGCATGAACAGCACGCACAGCGGCAGCCAGATGTAGAGGACGTTGACGTGCCTGCCGAACGCGCCGGGATCGCCACGAGCCATCGTCCAGGCGACCTGGAAGCCGGTCCACTGTTCGGCGACGCGCCCGTCGAGGTCGTCGATGATGACGAGGCCGATCTCCTGCTTGCCGCCGCGCGCGAAGTAGCTGACCTGCCATTGGAACGCGCCCTTCAGGTAGACGTCGCCGAAGGAGCCGCGGTGTTCGCTGCGCAGCGCCCGCATCTCCGGGAGGCGGTTGGCGATCGCGAGCACCTGTTCGGAGGACAGCCGGTGAGCGGCCGGCGGCACGTTCGACAGCGTCACCGGGACGGGCGTCTCCGAGCTCGTGGCGCTCGTGAGCGTGGAGCCCGCAGCGATCGAGGCGGCGCCGGCGCCGGTGGGCGCGACCGCGAGCGTGCCTAGGACGGCGAGCGCGGCTAGCACGGAGGCACGCATCGAGCGAGCCTAACGGCGTCAGCGCTGAGGATCGAGCCCGAAGTGGCGCAGCACGAGCGGCGCGACGTCGCGGATCGCCCACTGCGCGGGCTCCGGAGCGGGCAGCGCGACACCGCTGAGCACGAGCGCCCCGAGCGAGTCGGAGGCGTGCAGCGAGCCGTGGCTGCCGCCGCCGACGTGGGCCTGGCGACCCCAGTCGAGGAACTCGTAGCCGGGAGCGGCCGACAGCAGCACCTCGCCGGAGTTGGGGCACGTGAGCGCCGCCCACGCGCGCGCCAGCGCGTCGGGGTAGGAGGGCGTCAGCAGCAAGCCGTCGCTGAGCGAGCCGTCGATCGCGGCGAGCGCGCCGTCGACGCTCCACGACTCCCCGCGCGGATCGAGCACGTTCCCGCCGACCCCGCCCGGCGCGAAGCGCAGCTCGCCATGATCTGGGCTTGCGATGACGGCCTCGCGCGGGGCATCGTGCGCGTCGCGCTCGAGCCACAGCACGAGGTCGACGCCGTCGATCGCGAGCGCGAGCGCGACGACCGACGCGCGCATCGCGTCGCGCTCGGGCTCGTGCAGCGCGTACACCATCGCGGCGCGCTGGGACGGGCACACGGCGATCCGCGGCTCGGCGGCTCGCGGCCCATCCTGCGCGGCGCGGGCGCTGCGGGATGGGCCGAGCACCCCGAGCTCGGCGAGCTCGTCCTGCAGCGCGATCGTGTCGGTGACGGGCGCCTGCGAGTGGTCCGCCATCGCGATCACCGCATGCTCGGCGAGGAACTCGTCGATGCCGCCGGCCGCGTTCATGACACGCGCGAGCTGCAGGTCGGCCTGGCCGATCGAGTGCACCTGGGCGTCGGGCCCGCGCTTGTGCGAGTGCCAGTCGTTGTCGGGCAGCGACAGCAGCAGGAAGTCGAACAGATCGTGCTCGACCATGTACGCGGAGACGCAGCCGGAGTGCTTGTCGCGCACGCCGGGCATGCCGAGTCCCGAGCGACAGCCGGTGCGCTGCGAGGCGAAGATGTCGGCGTAGAACAGCTCGCGCGGGCCCATCACCGCGTGGCGTATGAGCGTGGAGGCGACGCGTGTGAGGGCGGTGTCGCGCTGGGGCTCGTGCCGATGGCGGCCCCGGTACATGAGGTAGGTGGTGCCGGCGGTGCGCACGTCCGCGTCATCGAGCGTCTCGAACAGCGTCGGCGTCTGCGAGGAGAGGTGGGCGCGGTTCATGTTGTAGACGGTGTCGGTGAGCTGGCGCGCGATGCCGAAGCGCTGCGCCGCGCGGAAGCTCGAGCCATACTCGACGTAGCGGTGCTCCTCGCGGTGGAACCAGTTCATGCCCGGGATCTCGTGGCGATCCTGGCTCGAGCCGGTGACGATCGAGGCGGCGCACACGGGCGTCACGGAGGGAAACGCGGCGACGCAGTCGGGCACGTAGCGACCGTCGCGCACGAGTCGCTCGAGCACCGGCGCCACGCCCGCGTCGATCGCGCGCTCGAGCATCGCGGGCGCCATCGCGTCGATCACGCACAGAACCAGCTTCCCCCTCCGGGGACGACGCGGCGCGGACGGGCTCACGACGAGCGCATCAGCGGCGCAGGATGCGCAGCCCCGCGTACTTTTCGTTCCCGCGCGCGCGCCCGCGCCACGCGAACCAGGCGAGCAGCGCGACGAGCACGTAGCCGAGCGGATGCAGCAGCGCGACCAGCGCCGCCGCCACGAGCGCGGCGGCGTCGAGATACACCGTCAGCGCCTCGCGCGCTGAGCGATCGCTCAGCCGCGCGCGGGCGCGCACGAGCACCGGCCAGGCGGCGCGCTGCGCGAGCGCCGCGGCGAGCAGCCCGCCGAGCAGGCCCGGCCACCAGGCATCGCCATGCGCGGCGAGCGTCCCCGCGAATGCGAGCGCCCCGGCGCCCAGGCCGAGCCCCGTCAGCGACGCCGCGAGCGGGTCGACCTCGCCTTTGCGCTGGCTCGGATCGAGCAGCGGCGTGAACCGGAGCAGCAGCTGCAACGCGTAGGCGATCACGAACACGACCGCGACCACGAGCAGCCACCAGCCCGCCTGTAGGAAATGAAAGCTGCCGCTGACGAAGGACACCCCCAGCGCGCTGTCGGAGGCCAGCGCGCCCGCGAGCAGCAGCGGCATGAACGGGCGCAGCCCGCACGCCGCCGCGAGGCCGGCGCCGAGGCCGATGTAGAAGAAGAGACCGTTCATGCAGAGTGCATTTGGAGGTGCGCTACCGTGCGGTAATGCGTACCCTAGAGGGCACCCTCCGCGGCGGAGGACGTTCCCGTCGGGAGGACCCTCCCTCCGGGAGGGCAGGCATACAGGCAGGCGGGCATGGACGATAGACGACGGGCACGCCCGGCGGCTCACGAGTTGGCGCGTTACGAGGCGCTGTTCGCGACCCGCACACGCGGCATGAAAAGCTCGGCGATGCGCGAGATGATGGCGCTGACGGAGCGTCCCGACGTGATCTCGCTCGCCGGCGGCCTGCCCGACACGAGCACGTTCGCGCCCGAGCTGTACGCGAAGCTGATGGCGCAGGTGGCATCGGACTCCACGGCGCGCGCGCTCCAGTACGGGCCGACGGAGGGGATGGCGGCGACGGTGCGCTGCATCGTCGAGGTGATGGCCGCGGAGGGGACGACGGCGGACCCCTCCGAGGTGCTCGTGACGACCGGCGGCCAGCAGGTGATCGACCTGGTGTGCAAGACGCTGATCGACCCCGGCGACGTGATCATCGCCGAGGCCCCCACGTATCCGGGAGCGGTACCGACGTTCAGCGCCTACCAGGCGCAGGTCGTTCAGATCGAGATCGACGGCGACGGGATGCCGATCGACGAGCTCGAGCACATGCTCGACCGCCTCCAGGACGAAGGCCGCAGGCCCAAGTTCATCTACACGATCCCCAACTTCCAGAACCCCGGCGGGGTGACGATGTCGCTGCCGCGCCGCCGGCGCCTGGTCGAGGTCGCGCGCGAGCGCGAGCTGCTCGTGCTGGAGGACAATCCGTACGGCCTGCTGCGCTACGAGGGCGAGGCGCTGCCGACGTTGTATTCGCTCGACGCCGCGAACGCGGGCGCGGGCGGCACCTCCGACCTGGTGATCTACCTGGGCACGTTCTCCAAGATCCTCTCGCCTGGGCTGCGCCTCGGCTGGGCGCTCGCGCCACTGCCGGTCCTCGAGAAGCTCAACCTCGGCAAGCAGGGCGCCGACCTGTGCAGCTCGCCGGTCACGCAGCTGTTCGTATCGGCCTACTTCGCCGAGACCGACGGCGCTGGCCGGCCGGCCTGGCTCGAGTACGTGGAGCGCCTCAAGCACCTCTATCGGCGTAGGCGCGACGTGATGCTCGAGTCGCTGGAGGAGCACTTCGGCGGACGCGCGAGCTGGACGCGGCCGGAGGGTGGGCTGTTCATCTGGGCGACCCTCGACGGCGGCGTCGACACGACGGATCTGCTCGCGCGCAGCGAAGGTGTGGCGTTCGTGCCGGGCCGCGCGGCCTACGTGGACGGGCGCCGCGGGAGCTCCTCGATGCGCTTGAACTTCGCCGGGGTCCCCGACGAGAACATCCGCGAGGGCATCCGGCGAATCGGCAGGACGATGCGCGGCGACACGGGGCTGCTGGGAACGCTCACTGGATCCCCGCCCGCGGCATCGACTCGCCCCGCCGCCACAGCAGCCGATGGCGGCGCACATCCCGGCCCCGGCGGCGAGGACCCCAGCCCGCTGGCCGACATCGTCGCGCTACCGCGTCGCGACGCCGATGACCCCGCCCGGCAGGCACGCCGGCGACGGGATCGATGAGCGCCGCGCGCAAGGTCGCGGTGCTCAAGGGCGGGGGGTCGCTGGAGCGCACGATCTCGCTGCGCTCGGGCGCGCGCGCGCAGCAGGCGCTGAGCCGGCTCGGGCACGAGGTGGTCGCGATCGACGCCGGCCAGGACCTCGTGGCACAGCTGCACGAGTGCGCGCCGGATGCGGCGTTCGTGGCGCTGCATGGCGGCGATGGCGAGGACGGGACCGTCCAGGGCCTGCTGGAGGTGATCGGCGTTCCGTACACCGGCTCGGGCCCGGCAGCCTGCATGCGCTGCACCGACAAGGCGCTCGCGAAGTACCTGATGCGTGAGGCGCGCATTCCCACACCGGACTTCACCGTCATCAAGGAGAGCGCGATCAGGGAGCTCGGCGTGGCGGCGGCGCTGGGGGACATCGAGAGGAAGCTCGGGTTTCCGCTCGTCGTCAAGCCCGCGAGCCAGGGCTCGGCGCTGGGCGTCAAGTTCGCGCGCTCGAGCGAGGAGCTGCCCGGCGCGATCGTGGGCGCGCTCTCCTACGACCGCAAGGTCGTGATCGAGCGCTACGTCAAGGGCCGCGACCTGGCGGTGTCCGTGCTCGCCTCTCCCCGCGACGAGGACGCGGGCGCCGAGGGCGGCGGTGTGCCACAGGCGCTGCCGGTGGTCGAGGCGATCCCGCGCGAAGAGGAGTTCTACAACTACGAGTCGCGCTACGAGATCGGCATGACCACATTCGTGTGTCCCGCCGAGCTGACGGGCGAGACGAGCGAGCGAGCCCAGCAGCTGGCGCTGGAGACGTACGGGCTGCTCGGCTGCCACGGCGTCGCGCGCGTCGATCTGATGCTCGACGCGGAGTCCGCCGAGCTGTCGGTGCTGGAGACGAACGTCGGTCCCGGCCTGACCGAGACGAGCCTGCTGCCGCTCGCCGCCGACGCCGCCGGCATCGGCTTCGAGGAACTCGTCGAGCGCATCCTCACCAGCGCTTTTACGCGCTGATCAGGAGTCGCCGGCGGCGAAATCCTCGGGCGAGACCTGGTCTAGAAACTCCTTGAACTTTTCGACGACGTCCTCGGACTCCTCGACGTCGTGCTCGAACTCGATCGCGGACTCGGAGATGACCTCCTCGGCGGCATAGATCGGCGCGCCGGAGCGTACGGCGAGAGCGATCGCGTCGCTCGGCCGGGAGTCGATCTCGAGCTCGCGTCCCGCCACGCTGAGGGTGATCGAGGCGAAGAACGTGTTCTCGCGCAGCTCGGTGACGGACACCTGGGTGCACTTGACGTCGAGCTCGCCGAGGATGTCGCACAGCAGGTCGTGCGTCATCGGTCGGGGCGTGCCGGCGCCCTGCAGCTTCATCAGGATCGACGCCGCCTCCGGATGCCCGATCCAGATCGGCAGGAACTTGTTTCCGTCGACGGTCTTCAAGAGCACAATCGGCTGCTTGCCAACCATGTCGAAGCTGACGCCGTAGATCACCATCTCCTGCACAGGGGTCCTCCGGGAGGGGGGGAGTCAGAGTATAGGTACCGGCAGGGCCGCCGGCGCGCGGCTGGGCCGCGCGACGCGGCGCTCAACGGGGCGACGCGCCCATGCGTCTCAGCGAAAGCTCCACAGCTTGTTTCCCAGGAAGTTGAGCGGCATCGAGGCGGCTACCGCGAGCGCCTGCGCGGGCACCTTGGCGACGCCGGCGCCCTGGACGAGCAGCGTCAGCATCAGCAGGCTGAAGGCCTCGGCCACGAGGCTGACGAGCAGGAAGCGGACCGCCTGCGAGCGCGCCCTGCCCTCCGCGGCGTCGAACGTCCAGTGGCGGTTGAGCACGAAGTTGTTGAGCACCGCGACAAGCCAGGCGATGATGTTGGCGAAGCGGAAGTCGACCCCGATCCCGTGCACGCAGAGCGTGTACACGGCCAGGTTGACGACGAAGCCGACGCCCCCGACGAAGCCGAAGCGCACGAGCTGCATCCAGTTGGCCGGCTTGCGCAGGCCGTGGAGCACGCGGGCATGCGGCCGCAGCTCGACGGCGGTGGCTCGATCGTGCATCGCATCAGGGTAGCGACCCATCACGGCGGACGGTATCGCTAGCCTAGGCGTCATGACCTTCCCGCGGAAGGCGCTCGCAACGCTTGGCTGCCTGCTGGCGGCGGGCGCGCTCACCGCCTGCGGCGAAGCGACGGTGGGCTCGGTCGCGCCCGCGGCGAAGCGTGCCGCCGGGTCGGACCCGCCGCCGGGCAAGACGGCGCCGGGCAAGACGGCGGCGGGCGGCGCAGCGAGCACGCCCGCGGGCTCGGGTGCGAACGGGGTCGCCAAGGAGGTCGCGGATCCGCTCGAAGCCGACAGCTACCCTGCCCCGGCGTCCGTCAAGCACGCGAGCGCGGCGGCGCCGGCGAAGGCCGGCGCGATCGTCGCGGCGGGCGCGCCGTCGACGGCGGAAGTACGCAAGGAGCTATCGCAGATGCAGGCGGTCGAACGCAGCTCCAAGCAGCAGCAACTGCGGCTCACGCCTGTGCCTGGGGGCGAGTCGATCGGCGGCAACGGCACGATCCCGATTCCGACGACGATCCCGGAAGCCGTGCAGAAGGTGATCGCGGGCGCGAACGAGATTGCCGACTTCCCCTATGTATACGGAGGCGGGCACGCCTCCTTCATCGACAACGCGTATGACTG
>Ga0182015_10007022_pt1 | contig 11092 bp, 12 predicted proteins | sample 712P3MmetaG_FD_120478 | JGI IMG/M metagenome (GOLD analysis project Ga0182015, IMG submission 120478) | Permafrost microbial communities from Stordalen Mire, Sweden - 712P3M metaG | ecosystem: Environmental > Terrestrial > Soil > Wetlands > Permafrost | place: Sweden: Stordalen | collected...
CCTCGATAACTTCAAATCGATCAACGATCGCTTCGGTCACGCGGTCGGCGATGGCGTGCTGGAGATCTTTGCCGACGTGTCGAGCGGTTGCCTGCGCCGCATCGACCTGTTCGGTCGCCTTGGCGGCGAGGAATTCGCCGCGCTTTTGCGCGATACCACACGCGAGCGGGCCTTGGCCGTCGCCGAGCAGATCCGGACTTCCTTCGCCGAGGCCACGCAGGAAGTCGATGGACGGCCGGTGGCCGCCACGGTGAGCATCGGCATCGTGATCAGCCACGACGCCGTGCTCGATCTTTCGGCGCTGCTGGCGCAGGCCGATCACGCGCTCTATCGCGCCAAGGACTCTGGCCGCAATCGAGTCGAGGTTGCTTCGATCGAGCTTATCCTCGATCGCCCCAGGCGCGGCGCGGCCGATCTCATCGCCGCCGTCGGCGGCAAGTCGGCGGCAGCCAAGCCGGCAAGGCAATCGGCAGCCTGAGCCCCGGACGCGCGCTTTTTTTGGATGATGCGCTGTCCGCTCCGGGCTCCAGCCGGCGCCATGCGCCGGGGCCTCTACCGACGGATTTTCCGCCCGCCCGCGGTCGAAACGGGTTCATCTCCACCCCAGGCTTTGATAGGGTGGGTAACCTTTGCACCCGGGAGATCGACCATGCTCGACGTCACCAAGCCAAAAAGCATAGCGCCGTTCGACACCGCTCGGCTCGATCGGCTTATGGATGAAGCCGGGATCGACGTGCTCGTCGCGACCTCCAAGCACAATGTCCAATATCTCCTCGGCGGTCATCGCTCCTTTTTCTTCGACGGCATGGATGCAATAGGCATTAGCCGCTACCTGCCGGTTTTCGTCTACCCAAGGGGAGCGCCGGAAAGGGCGGGCTATTTCGGCCACGGCATGGAGACCTATCAAACTCAGATAAAGCCTTTCTGGGTCTCCGAAGTGAGCACGAAAAGCGGAGGCTCGGTCGACGTGATGCAGAAGGCCGCCGACTACGTGCGCGGACTTAAACCGAAACGCGTCGGCGTCGAGCTGGCATTCATCCCGGCCGACGCCGCGGCCGCGCTGCGCAAGGCGATCCCCGACGCTGAGCTCAAGGATGCACTTTTTGTCCTGGAACGCTTAAGGGTGCGGAAAACTGCCGACGAGCTGGAGAAGCTGCGGATCGCCTCAGAACTCGTTATTGATTCAATGCTTGCAGTCATTGCGAGCCACGGCGCCGGCGCCACCAAGGCGGAATTGAGCGAGGCGCTGCGCCGCGAGGAAACGTCGCGCGGATTGGTATTCGACTATTGCCTGATCGCCGCCGGGGCGAGCCACAACCGGGCGCCATCCGACCAGCGCTGGGAGCAGGGTGATCCGCTTTCGCTCGACTCGGGCGGCAATTACCACGGCTATATTGGCGACCTCGCTCGCATGGCCATCGTCGGCGAGCCCGACGCCGAGCAAGAAGATCTGCTCGCCGAAATCGAGGCGACCCAACAAGCCGCGTTCAAGCCTATCCGTGCCGGCGTCAATGGCGGCGAAATTTATGCGGCGGCCGAGCCGGTGCTGAAGAAATCGAAGCTGCACAATCACTACGAGTTTCTGGCGCACGGTATGGGACTCGTCAGCCATGAAGCGCCGCGGCTGACCAATTCGGGCCCCGTGCCATACGATGCCTACGATGCACAACGGCCGCTCGAAGACGGCATGGTGATCTCGGTCGAGACCACGCTGCTGCATCCGCGCCGCGGCTTCATCAAACTCGAAGACACGGTAGCGGTCACGTCGACCGGATATGAGATATACGGCAATCGCGCCCGCGGTTGGAATCGCGCCGGCGGGGCCGCCTGATCTGTCGGGCCGACTGACCAAACCGGGCGGCCGTTTAGGTCGCGCTGCGGTTCACGCTGTAGCGGCGGGCGCGTTCAAGTTCCTCGATGTCGCGGCGCAGCTTGCGCAAATAGGCGAAAAATGCGCCCCCGCCAAATACCCAGGTCGCGCCGGCGACGCCGAAAACCATCGGCTCGGCCTCGGGCCATAATTTCTTGATCAGTGCGCACGTTATCGCCCAGGCGATGATAATAAGGACCGCACGCGGCAGCAAGTAAGCCATGGTCGTATCTCGCAATCGTAGCGGAATACGATGGTAATCCAGTATGGTTATCATCTGGTAAATCTAGCTCATGGCCATTCGGCACCCGCCGGCGACTATCGTGTGAAGGAGCTCGCATGCGCATCGTTGCTCTTGAGGAACATTTCGCGGTCCCCTCGCTGGTGCGGCGGATCGACCCCGATGCCATCGCGCGGCACGGCTTTCCACCGGGCTTCGCAAGCCATCTCGGCAAGCAATTGTCCGATCTCGACGCGCTCCGCATCGCCGAGATGGATGAGGCCGGCATCACCGTGCATGTGCTGTCCGCCTCCGGTCCCGGCGCCGATTTGCTCGACGGTGCCGATGGCATTGCGTTCTCGCGCGATATCAACGACGTGCTGGGGAAGGCCGTCGCCGCGCATCCCGATCGCTTCGCCGGCTTTGCGCATCTGCCGATGCGAAGTCCGCAACAAGCGGCCGACGAACTCGAGCGGGCGGTACGCGATCTCGGCTTCTGCGGCGCGCTGATCAACGGCTTGACGGAAGGCCGCTTTCTCGATGACCCGCGGTTCGATCCGATCCTGGCGCGGGCCGAGCAGCTCGACGTGCCGATTTATCTGCATCCGAATTTGCCGCCGCAATCCGTCCGTGACGCCTATTACGGCGGCTTGCCGGGGCTCACGGGCTTTCGTCTGTCGACGGCCGCCTGGGGTTGGCACTCCGAGGTGGCGATTCACGTGCTGCGGCTTGTCCTGTCCGGCGCGCTTGACCGGCACCCCAAGCTCAAGCTGATCATTGGGCACATGGGCGAAGGGCTCGCGGCAATGATGGTCCGCTCCGACAAGATCCTGACAGCCGAGGCTCCGCACCTGACGCGTTCGGTCAGCCAAACCATCCTCGACCAGGTTTCGGTCACAACGAGTGGATTGTTTACGCGGCCGCCATTGGATGTCTTGCTTGCGGTTTTCGGCGTCGACCGCGTGCTGTTTTCGATCGACTATCCCTACAGCACCAATCGGACCGGGAGGGATTTCCTCGATATACTCAAGCTACCCGCCGCCGATCTGGAGAAATTCGCCCACGGCAATGCCGATCGGTTGCTCAAGCTGCCGCGCCCGCGTTAGAGCTGAAACATAGCGCGGCTTAAAGGCTATCCGATACCCATGGTGCGCTGGCTGGCGCTGCTGCCGTTTCTTGGGATGCTCGTCGGCCCGTTCTTTCTCAACCGGGTCACGCCCTACGCTCTCGGCATGCCGTTCCTGCTGGCCTGGTTTGTGGCCTGGATCCTCCTTACCGCGGCGATCATGGCAGTGATCTTCCGGTTCGATCCGGCGAACCGGGAAGAGCGCGAATGAACGCCGCGCTCCTGGGAATCGCGGCGGCGGCGCTGCTGGCGCTCGGCCTCGGTTTCCTGGCAAGGCGCGGCAGACAGATGGGCCTCGAACAATGGACCGTCGCCGGCCGGTCGTTCGGGGCGCCGCTCGTCTTCCTGCTCATGGCCGGCGAAATCTATACGACCTTCACCTTTTTGGGCGGCAGCGGGTTCGCTTACGGGCGGGGCGGTCCGGTCTATTACATTCTTTGCTACGCGACGCTCGCCTACGTCACGTCCTATTTCCTGCTGCCGCCGATCTGGCGGTACGCAACGGAAAACGGACTTTATTCGCAACCGGATTTTTTTGTCCGCAAATATGACAGCCCCATGCTCGGCGTCGTCGTGTCGCTGGTCGGCATTGTGGCGCTGATCCCTTATCTGGTGTTGCAGTTCAAAGGACTCGGAATCATCGTGGAAGCCGCCGGCTACGGCGCGATCTCCTCGACGGCGGCGGTGTGGATCGGGGCCGCCGTTGCCACCGCCTATGTGATGGTGTCGGGCGTGCGCGGCTCGGCGTGGACGGCGGTCGCCAAGGACACGATGATCCTGTTGGTCGTCGTGTTCCTCGGCATCTATTTTCCTCTTCACTATTATGGCGGCCTCGAGCCGATGTTCGCCGCGATCGAACAGGCGAAACCCGGCTTCACGGTGCTGCCGGCGCGCGGCGAGAGCGTCTGGTGGTTTTCCTCCACGGTGTTGTTGACCGCGCTCGGCTTTTACATGTGGCCGCACACCTTCGGTTCGATCTATACGGCGCGCAACACCAGGGTCATCCGCCAAAACGCCGTGGTGCTGCCGCTCTATCAACTGATCCTGTTGTTCGTCTTTTTGGTCGGATTCGCGGCGATCCTGCAGGTCCCGGATTTAAAGGGCCAGGAGGTCGATCTGGCGTTGTTCAAGCTCTCGGTGAAGACCTTCGATCCGTGGCTCGTCGGCGTGATCGGCGCGGCCGGCGTGCTCACCGCGCTGGTGCCTGGTTCGATGATCCTGATGGCGGCCGCGACCTTGCTGGCCAACAATATCTACCGCATGGTCCACCGCTCCGCCGGCGACACCCGCGTGCTGACCATCGCCAAGCTCTTGGTGCCTGTCGTCGCTCTCGTGGCGATCTACTTTACGCTTCAGGGCGGGCAGACGATCGTGGCGCTGCTTTTGATGGGCTACAGCCTCGTCACCCAGCTCTTTCCGTCGCTGGTCCTGAGCCTTGGGCGCAACAGGTGGGTCACGCGCGAGGGCGCGGCAGCGGGGATCATAACCGGCGTTGTCACCGTCGCCGCAACAAGCCTGATGCACGCGACCATCGGAACGTTGTTTCCTTCGCTTCCCGTGGCGATCAAGGAACTGAATGTCGGTATCATCGCGCTCGGGGTAAATGTTCTGGTGCTGGTCGTGGTGAGCCTTGGGACAAAGTTCGTGGCGGCCAGACATGGTCTGCCGGTGAAGGCCCTGGACCCGCCATCCCGTCCTGCCTGAAGGGATGATCCTCACATGAACAGGGCCGAGCCTGGCGCTGTGGCCCGAATCTTGATTGTCACGGGCCGAGAGTATGAAACATCCGTGACCAGCGAGGCTTCAGGATGGACGTGGCGCCGAACGCCGCCGCCAGCACGGCACGGGAGATGAGCCCCAAAACCGAGCACGGGCAGGGGCCGGCCGGCAAATCCGGGCATGCGCAATCGTTTCTGGCGCTGACGGCGCTCGGCGTGGTCTTCGGCGATATCGGGACGAGCCCGCTTTACACCTTTTCAACTGCGCTGACAGCGACTGGCCATCCACCCGTCGCCGCAGAGGTGCTCGGGATTGTCTCGCTCACCTTTTGGGCGCTGATGCTGATCATATCGGTGAAATACGTCGGTCTGTTTCTTCGCGCCGACAATGACGGCGAGGGCGGTATTTTGTCGCTTTTGTCCTTGGTCGAGCACCATCAAGGTCAAACGGTGCAGCGGGCCAAATTGTCGATCGCGGTCGTGCTCGGCGTGATCGGCGCGGCCTTGCTTTACGGCGACGGTGTCATCACGCCGGCGATCTCTGTTCTGTCCGCCATTGAGGGACTCAAGTTCAGTCCCACAGCCGCGAACTTCGTGGTGCCTCTAACCCTTGTCATTCTAGTGGGGCTCTTTGCTCTTCAATATCGCGGCACGGGCAGCGTCGGGCGGCTGTTCGGTCCGGTGATGGTGGTTTGGTTTGTTGCCATCGGCGTACTCGGAATCGTCAATATCTGGCAGGCGCCGGCGATCATTGAGGCGCTCAATCCGATCGAAGCGGTGCGGTTTGCGGTCGCAAGTCCAGTCACGCTGTTTATCGTGCTCGGCGGAGTGTTTTTGGCGCTGACCGGCGGTGAGGCGCTGTACGCGGACATGGGCCATGTCGGCCGTCCCGCCATCCGGATCGCGTGGTTCGGATTGGTGTTTCCGGCGCTGATCCTGTGTTACTTCGGGCAAGGCGCCCGTGTTCTGGTCGATCCAAAAGCGATCGAGAACCCGTTTTACAGCCTGGCTCCGGGTTGGGCGGTCATTCCGCTGGTGGTGCTCGCGACGCTGGCGACAATCATCGCTTCGCAGGCTCTCATTTCCGGCGTGTTCTCCATGACACGCCAAGCAATTCAGATGGGGTTGACTCCGCGTTGCAAAGTTGTGCCGACATCGGGCGACGAGGCCGGACAGGTGTACCTTCCCACCGCGAATTGGCTGTTGATGGCAGGGACGCTGCTCGTCGTGATCATGTTCAGGTCATCCGACGCACTTGCCTCCGCTTACGGCATCGCCGTGTCGGGAACAATGCTGGTCACCACGATGCTGCTTTATCGCGTTGCGGTCGGCGATTGGAAATGGCCGCCGATCGTGGCGGGTGCGGTGATCGCGTTTTTCACGGGCATCGAAGCCATTTTTCTTGTTTCCAATTCGCTGAAGATCGTTCAAGGCGGCTGGTTTCCGCTTCTGGTCGGCGCCGTGATCGCGACCCTGATGCTGTGCTGGCGCAAGGGTTCGCTGGAGGTGAGGCGGCGCCTTTACGAGATGTCGATTTTGCCGCTCGATCGTTTCCTCACTTATGTCGACGATCTCGTCATCGGCCGCGCGCCGGGTCTTGGCGTCTGGCTGACCAAGGTGAGCACGGCGCTTCGCCGATGCTGATCCGCCACCTCCAGCACAATCGCGTCTTTCACGAGCGGGTGGCGTTGTTGAGCTTCGTGCCCGATCGCCGTCCGCGTGTGCCGTTCGGCGAACGTCACACGGTCGAAGGCATCGGCCACGGCTTCTATCGCGTGCAGGTGCGGCTCGGTTTCATGCAACCCCCGGACATCCCGCGGACCTTGCAGAACATACAAATCCTGGGCTTCGATTCCGATCTCGACCGCAAGCACTATTACCTTGCGCACGAAACAGTCGTTCGCCGCGAGAAGGATTCGGCGATGGGCCCGGTCTCTTTCGCGATCTTTTCTTTCCTCAGCCGAATTTCGAGCCGGGCGCCCGATTATTTCAAAATCCCCCACGATGGGGTCATAGAGGTCGGCTTCCGTGTAGAAATTTGAAGCCGATGCAGGAATTCTAAGATACGCTCGACTAATATCTCTGGAAAAGGCCGGTTCACGGCCGCAGCGCAATAATCGCTCGGGAGGAACACATGCGCTTGGTAGTCTGCAGTCTGGCCGCAATCCTGCTTCTCGCACCGGCGGCGCGTGCCGAGATGTCCGGAGGCAAGGTCAAGATCGGCGTGCTCACCGATCTCTCGGGGCCTTACGAGCAGAATTCGGGCGTCGGCTCCGTCGAGGCGGCGAAGATTGCGGCGGATGAGTTCGGTAACAAGGTCAACGGCGTGCCGATCGAGATCGTCTCCGCCGACCACCAGAACAAGCCCGACATCGGCGCGGCGATCGCGCGGCGCTGGTTCGACCTCGATCAGGTCGACGCCGTGACCGATCTTGTCAATTCGGCGGTGGGTTTCGCGGTCCTGGAGATCGCAAAAACCGACAACAAGGCGGTCCTGTTGACGAGCGCGGGGTCGGCCGACTTCACCGGCAAGGCCTGCGCGCCGAACAATTCGGTCCATTGGGTCTACGACAGCTACCAGATCGGGGCCGCCATCGGCCAAGCTCTGCCGCAGCTCGGCAAGACCTGGTTCTTCATCACCGCCGATTACGTGTTTGGCCGCGCGCTGCAGGATGGCGCTACCGCCTTCATCGAAAAGAACGGCGGCAAGGTCGTGGGCGCTGTCCGGCATCCGCTCGGCACCAGTGACTTTTCCTCCTTCATGCTGCAGGCCCAGGCCTCCAAGGCGGAGGTCGTCGCGGTGGCGAATGGCGGCGACGACGCCATCAACGCGGTCAAGACTGCGCGCGAATCGGCATCACCGAGAAGCAGAAGGTGGTGCCGTTCGGACTCGACTCGCTGCCGGCAATCAAGGCCACCAGCCTGCAGCTCGCGCAGGGCATGATGTATGTCTCGCCATGGCTGCCCGGCCGCGACGAGGCCGCGAATGTCTTCTTCGCCAAGTTCATGGAGCGGCGGAAAACGGCGCCATCGAGCTTTCAGGTCGGGACCTATTCCGCCGTACGCAGCTATCTGAAGGCGGCCGAGGCGACGAATTCGGACGATCCTAAGACGGTGATCGAAAAAATGCGCGAGACGCCCGTGAACGACGCCTTCACGCCGAACGGAAAGCTGCGGCCCGATGGCCGCATGGTGCATGACGTCTATCTCGTGCAGATCAAGTCGCCCGCCGAATCAAAAAGCGAGTGGGATCTGTTGAAACTCGTCGCCACGATCCCCGGCGACCAGGCCTTTCGCCCGATGGCCGACGGCGGCTGCCCGGCGATCCCCCACTGAATCGCGGGTGTAGGAAATCTAGGACGCTCTCGAAGTACCCGCTCGCAATCCGCGACCTATTCAAGCACCGCGCTACGCTGGTCACGCCCGGAGCGCTGCGGAACGACGGCAAGATGATCACCGACGAGCGGAGCGTCGGGTACGGCGCAAATTGGGCGCGCGCATCGCAGAGTGGGGGCAGACTGCCATGGTTACAGCTGTTCGCATCCATTCTCACGGCGGCCCCGATGTGATGCGCCTGGAAGAGATTGAATTGGCGCCGCCGGGTCCCGGCGAGGTCCGTGTTCGCCACACCGCGATTGCGCTGAATTTCTCCGACATCAACGTTAGACGAGGGGGCTTCTACCAGAAGGAGCCGATGCCGATGCCTATCATTCTCGGCAACGAGGCCGCGGGCGTGGTGTCGGCGCTCGGTCATGGCGTGGACGACGCGGCTGTTGGCGATCGGGTTGGCTATTGCGGCGTCGGCGCGAACTTTTTTCTCAATACGGGCGCCTACGCGCAGGAGCGTAATCTGCCGGCCGCACGCCTCGTGAAATTACCCGACGCCATCTCGGACATTCAGGCCGCGGCACTGCTGCTCAAGGGGCTCACAGCCTCGAGCATCGTCAACCGGATTTTTCGACCCAAAGCTGGCGACACGATTTTGATCCACGCGGCGGCCAGTGGAGTTGGGCTTCTCCTTGTCCAATGGTCGAAACACTTGGGGGCGACAGTCATCGGTACGGTCGGCAATACTCAGAAAGCCGATGTGGCCACAGACCACGGCTGCGATCACACAATCCTCTATCGCGATGTGGATTTCGTGCAAGCCACGAAACGTATTGTATCCGGGGGCGTCAACGCCGTCTTCGACGGGGTGGGCAAGGATACGTTTGTGAAATCTTTCGATTGCGTAGCGCCATTCGGCATGCTGGTGAACTATGGCAACGCGTCCGGCCACGTGCCTCCGATCGACATTCTACAGCTGTCGCTGAAGGGGTCCTTATCGGTGTGCCGGCCCGGGGTGAGTCAGTTTCTCGGAGATCCCGCACGTTTCCGCGAACTCGCCGGTGAATTATTTGATTTTGTCGGAAGAGGCGTCCTGAGAACCACCGCGATCCGCACATATCCGCTCGCGGACGTCGTCAAAGCGCACCAGGATGCCGAAGCTGCATCCCACGCTGGACCAGTGGTTTTGTTGCCATAGTTTAGCTTTCCAAAGCGCGTCACCCATCGGGAGTAATCCGGCGGCGACGGGTGCACGCTCGAAGTGACGTAATCGGCCCAGTGCCGAACTCGGCGCCGCAGGCTCGGCAAACATTGAGGCCCCGGATGTTCTGCCAGGCGAACACGACGGAAATTGTAACGGACAGGGGGCCCTAATCCTGCTTCAGCGCCGCGCGATCGACGCTCCATGGGCCGCCGCCTGCGAACATGAAGTAAAAGAAGACGAGACAGAATAGCACTGCGGCGTCGCCGGCATTCGCCGAAGGGAAGAAAGAGCGCGGGAAATGCACCATAAAATAGGCCACGGCCATGTCGCCGGCGAGAACAAAGGCGACCACGCGCGTGTAGGTGCCGAGGAGCAGGAGAATGCCGCCAACGATCTCGATCGCGCCTTGGACGTAGAGAAGCGGCGTCATCGCCGGGCCAGCCGAAGGGAAGCCGAAATATTTCTGCAGGCCGTGCTCGAGGAACAATAGGGCGACGACGATACGCATAACACTCAGGATATAGGGCCGTCCCTTTTCGAGGTTCGTATAAAGTGATGTCATAGCAACTCTCCGATCCAGTGTCTGTTCGAGCAATACGCCGCGGCCGATCTGCTTCGCGGATGCGCTTCTGCCTAGGCAGAGATATCATCATTGTAGCCATGCAGAGCCAACGAGAGGAAGAGGTGCAACACCCTCGAAGACGGGACAGGCCGCGATGGCCGGCGCCGGCCGGATGCGCTGTAATGGACGTCGACTAACCGCTACCGCCCAACCTTAATTTATGAGTACGCGCTTCAGCTTCCGCGAAACTTCGCTTTCCGCTTGCCGTGGAAGGCTTCGACGCCTTCGCGAAAATCGTCCGACTGGCGCAAGCGGCTATAGCCATGCCCTTCGAGCTCGATGGCAACGGTGAGCGTGGCGTCTTCGGTATCGTTCAACAGCTTCTTGGCGGTGCGTTGCGCGAGCGGCGAGAAGGCGCGCAGCTCGTCGACCAGCGCGTCGGTCGCCGCTTCGAGTTGGCCGTCGGCGACGCAATCGGTGGCAATGCCCCAGTCGAGCGCCTGCTTGGCGGGGATGCGCTTCGAGCGCATCACGATATCCTTAGTGCGCGTGATGCCGACGATCTTCTGCAGCCGCGCCGAGCCGCCCGATCCCGGAATTTGCCCGAGCCGCTGCTCGGGCAGCGCGTAGAAGCAGCTTTCCGAAGCGATGCGGAAATCGCAGGCGAGCGAGATTTCAAAACCGACGCCGAAGCAATAACCGCGATTGGCGGCGATCACCGGTTTGGTGCAACGCGCCGGAGCGGCGATGTTCCAGGCCAGCTTCGATACGTGCTCGGGCGAAGCCTCCAGAAAGCCTTTGATGTTGCCGCCGCTGGAAAAGTGATCGCCAACGGCGCGCAACACGACGATCCGCACGCGCGGTTCCTCGTCGACGGCCTCGAACACAAGCCGCAACTGGTCGCGTTGCGGCATCTCGATGACGTTCAACGGCGGCCGATCGAGGATCACGTCGGCGCGTTCGCGTTTGGGATCGATCTCGACGCGAAAGCCGTCAAGCCGCGCAAGTCGCGCATCGGCGAATGTCATCGGAGTGCTCATAGTGCCTTTCCTTATTGAGGGTTCG